>Ga0185299_10002692_pt1 | contig 26341 bp, 24 predicted proteins | sample PaiPotPPA55metaG_FD_128002 | JGI IMG/M metagenome (GOLD analysis project Ga0185299, IMG submission 128002) | Iron sulfur acid spring bacterial and archeal communities from Banff, Canada, to study Microbial Dark Matter (Phase II) - Paint Pots PPA... ...
TGGGCTACAGCTTCGTGACACAACTGTTTCCCGCCTTGATAGCGAGCCTGATACAGCGAAGCCGTGCGACGAAACAGGGCGCAATGTGCGGCATCGTCGCAGGCGTGGCCGTTGTCGTCGTGACCACCACGATGCACCTGAGTATCGGACAGATGTTTCCGGTCCTCCCGGACGCGATGAAGGACATCAATATCGGCTTCCTCGCGCTGGCCTTGAATATCATCGTGTTCGTGGTCGTCAGCGCGCTCACGCAGCCGCGCATGGCAGGCGGCACTGCCCATGAAACCGACGGCGCGCTGCGTTGAGCAGGCTCTCGCCTGATGAGCAGTTGTTTCTGATCGACACGCGGCCGTCGCGCTCATGCTTGCACCGGAGCCTCGGGAACCGTGCCGGGCGACAGGCCCAGGCGCGCCAGAATGCGCGCGTAATCCTCGGGCGTATCCATATCGATGGTGAAGCGATCATGCGTGGCTTCATGGACCACGACCTCGTCGGGATGCTCGGCGATCAGTTTGCGACACCCTGGATTCACGTGTCCGCTGATAACCTCAGCGGCGTAGCTCGCGGAAAAAACCACGGGATTGCCGCGCTGCCCGTTGAATACCGGAACCAGGATCGACCCGTGCAGCATCGCGGCGAAAGCATCGATCAGTTCCCGGTAGTCGGCTGCGTCGAGCAGCACCTGGTCAGCGAGGCAGACCAGCACGACACTGCACGGCGCGCGAAGCGCGGCAACGCCGGCGGCGACCGACGTCATCTGCCCTTCCTCATAGCGCGGGTTGCACTGGAACGTGACCGGCAAGCCGTCCAGCGCTTCCATGACGGCGCGCCCCTTGAAGCCCGTCACGACCACGATTTCCCCGGGGCCTGCAGCGGCCAGCGCGCTCACCGTGCGCCTGACTGCCGGCTGCCCGCCGACCGGCAACAGCAGCTTATGCTGGCCCTGCATCCTCGATGACAAGCCCGCGGCCAGCATCACGGCCGAAAACGTCAGCGCGTGCTGCGGCCCGGCCGCGTTCCACGCGTCGTTCATGTCTTCTCCGGTTGTCCCCTGCCCCGTGCGATCGCAAGATATTTGCCGGGCGAACTTTCGAACTCGATCTTGCAACTGTCGCAGCAGAAATAGACCCGCTGTCCGCCACAGTCGACAACATGTTTCGCCAATGCGATATCCACAGGCATCCCGCACACCGGATTGATATAGCATGCGGCCGGCGGCTCGACCGATGCCATCGATTCGCACGGCGGCACCATCGGCACCGCATCGTCTCCGGCGAGATGCCGTGCGCAAGCATCAACCGCCGCCTGCTCCAGTTCGCGACGCAGCGTCACCAGCCCCGCAACTGCACCAAGCGCGATCTCCTGCGGCGTATGGGCATGGATATGAGGGCCCGCGGGCGCGTGCAAAGCCGCAAGGCGCTCCTGCGCAATACCGCGCGAGCGCATCGACTCGCGCAACTTTTCCGCCTTGCGGTGACTGGCAACCAGTAACACGGCCGCTGCCGGCGTGCGCAACGCAGCTTCAAGTGCGTCCTCGTCACGCTCGCCCTGCGTAGCGATCAGAATCAGCTGCGGCTTGACGAGGCCGAAGGCGTCGGCGTTAAAACCTTGAATAACCTGCTCCAGGCCAAGCGCGGCAAACGGTTCGGTCACGCTCGCGGCGGCTGAAACGCGCAGCCCCACTCGTTGCGCCAGCACACATGCTTCAAGCGCGGTGGGTGTCGAGCCCAGCACGAGTACCGATGGCGCGGGCAGCGTCGGCTGAATGAAGAGTTCAATCGTGCCGTTGCTCGCGCAGGGCATCGCGTGCATCTGGACGTCCGCATCTGGCATCGCAGGCTCGTTGCTGATGCGAATGCGTTTGGCCTGTCCCGACCGGATCGCTTCCAGCGCGGCCTGAATCACGATCGCTCGCGAGCAGCCGCCGCCGATCCAGCCGTGCAGCGTGCCGTCGCTTTCGACCAGCGCCTGCGCGCCGACCCAGGTGGAAGTGGGCGGCCCGGCCCGAATCACGGTAATCACGGCAAACGGCTGCGCTTCTTCAATCAGCCGTTGCTCGAGTTGCAGGAGGGTATCGGAGCTCATTGCAGTGTGTACAGCACTTGGGGCAGCGCGCGCTCGAGACTCGCCAGATCGCGAGCGCCTGCTAGCAGATCGATATACGGCATCGCTGCCTGCATGCCGGCACTCGCCGGTGTGAAATCGGCCCGGTCCGCGAGCGGGTTGAGCCAGACCAGGCGGCGGCAGCGCCGCCGGATCGTGGCGAGTGCCTGTTGCAGACACTCGGGTTCGCCGGCATCGTAGCCGTCGCTGACGACCACGACTGCGGTACGCGAATGAAGCAGTCGAGCCGCATGCTGCCGGACGAATTCGTCGAGACTGTCACCGATGCGCGTGCCGCCCGCCCATCCGTCCGACAGCATGTGCAGCCGCTCCTGCGCACGTCGCGGGTCGGGGTCACGCAACGCTTGCGAGACGCCCACGAGCCGCGTGTGGAAGATGAAGCAATGGACGTCTGACACCCGGGCGCTCAGGACCCGGGCCAGCCGCAGATAGAAAAAGCTATACAGGCTCATCGAACGGCTGACGTCCAGCAACAGCACGATGCGTGGACGCACACGCCGCTTGCGGCGCCAGCCGAGGTCGAGCGGCAGTCCGCCGTGCGAGACGCTGCGGCGGATCGTCCACGCCATGTCGATCACGCGGCCGGTGCTCGCGCGGCGTTCGCGGCGAATCTGGATGCCCTGCAACCGTTGCGCGAAACGCCGGATCGCGTCGTCGATCGCAAACAGTTCGTCCGGCTCGTTGAGGTGGCGGAAGTCCGCATGCGCGAGCGAGGTTTCGCCTGACGCGCCCTGGTCGGCCGCACTACCCTCTGCATGCACAAGATCCGCGCCGCGTCCGGCCAGAGACAGCGGCATGCCTTCGCTGGCGTCTCGTTGACCGCCGTCGCTATCCCGCTCGATCCGGCCGGCACCACCCGCACGCGTTTCAACCAGCACGCGCCGATTCGGCATCAGGAAATAGGCGTCGAACAGGTCGTCGAAGCGCCGCCATTCTTCGGCGCGCGAACACAGCACCGCGCGCAGGCTCCAGCGCAAAAGCTGGCTGTCCATCTGCCCCATGCGCTCGGCGACCTCCATCGAAGCCGCGATGTCGCTGGTCGTCACGCGAAAATCATTCGCGCGCAGCCACCCGGCAAACCCGGCGTAGCGCGTGACCAATGCGTCTTCGAAGCCGGACGATGCCGCGCGATGGGCGGCGCCGAGATTTTCGGTCAACATGCGGCCACCAGTTTTTCGACGACCGGCCGTGTCAGGCCGGCCTGATCCTCGCGCGTTTTGACGAGCGCGGAGAGTGAATCCATGATCTGCTCGACGCCATCCGTATCTATCACGCTCACCCCCAGACGAAGCAACGCGGCTACCCAGTCGAGCGTCTCGGCCAGACCGGGCTTTTTCTGCAAGTCCATCTGCCTGACCGACTGCACGAATTCGACCATCTGCCGCGCCAGCTTTTCCGGCACTTCCGGAATCTGGGTGCGCACGATCAACAGTTCCTTCTCAAAGCTCGGATAGTCGATGTACTGATACAGACAACGGCGGCGCAGCGCGTCGGAGATCTCGCGCGTGCCGTTCGAAGTCAGGATAACGAAAGGCCGCTCGGTGGCGCGTATCACGCCCAGTTCGGGAATCGACATCTGGAAGTCGGACAGCAACTCCAGCAAGTAGGCTTCGAACGCTTCGTCGGTGCGGTCGATCTCGTCGATCAACAGGACGGGTGCCGGTGTCGTCGTGATCGCTTCGAGCAGCGGCCGCTTGAGCAGATAACGCTCGGAGAAAATATCCTGCTCCTTGTCGAGGATCGACCGCTCGTCCTTTTCAAGCAACTTGATCGCCAGCAGTTGGTGCTGGTAGTTCCACTCGTACAGCGCGGAGTGCGCATCGAGTCCTTCGTAACATTGCAGCCGGATCAGACGCGTATCCAGCAGCCGCGCGAGCGCTTTCGCGACCTCTGTCTTGCCGACGCCGGCCTCGCCCTCCAGCAACAGCGGCCGGCGCATTTCCATTGTCAGCAGGAGGGTCGCCGCAAAGCTGCGCTCCGCGATAAAACCACGACGCTCCAGCTGCTGCTGCAGGCTCACGACGTCGTTCATCCGGTCGGTCACCATGGCCGCCCCTGAGCTCAGACGGACTTGCGGGAAAAAATCCCGCGCAGCCACTCGCGCAATACGGCCCACGCTAGCGTAAGACCGTTCAGCTCGGAGTGCGGAACATTGGCGGCTTCTGGCATGACGGATGCGGGCGCTCCCGCCGAAGCGTCAGATGTTTCGGGCGTTGTCTGCTGAGTCTGGGACGCCTGAAGTCGCGCCGCAAAGTTAGCCACGAACTGCTTGAGCATCTGGTCCGCCACAGGAACCATCAGCCGGCTGCCGAGCGCGGCGGCTTTGCCGCTCATGGTCACTTCGCTCTTGCCGGTCAGTTCGCACGTTTCCCCTGCGGCCTGCACGCTCGCGACGAGGTCCATCGATGCCGCGGAGCTACCCGTCGCATCCGTGCCCTTGCCGATCAGATGCAAGCTGCGCGCCGCCGCGTCGAGGTTCAACACCTCGATATCGCCTTTGAACGACATCGTGGCCGGACCGAGTCGCACCGTAATCGTGCCTTTGTAATGGGTGGCATCGACGCGTTCGGTGATCTTCGCGCCCGGCATGCATCCGGCTACGGTCGGGATGTCCTGCAGCAACTGCCAGGCACTGTCGGACGAGGCGGCCAACGGAAACACCTTTTCGAGTACGACTTTCATTCAGTCATCCTTTGCGTGTGCGGGTTGCGCCCGGGGCGAACCGCTACTGTCTCGTCAGCCCCAGTGAACGGCACTGCTGCCACACGCGATACGCGTTGTGGGGCATGTTCATGTGCGTCACCCCAAGGTGCGCGAACGCGTCGACCATGGCCGACGTAAAACAAGGAATCGATCCGACGTGCGGCGATTCAGCCACTCCCTTGGCGCCAATCGGATGATGCGGCGACGGCGTCACGGTGAAATCGGTCTCCCAATGGGGCGTCTCGGCCGAGGTCGGTATGAAGTAATCCAGCAGCGTGGCGCCGAGCAGATTGCCGGCTTCGTCGTAGGGCATTTCCTGCCCCATCGCGACGGCGAATCCTTCTGTCAAGCCACCGTGAATCTGCCCTTCGATGATCATCGGATTGATCCGCGTGCCGCAGTCATCAAGTGCATAGAAGCGGCGCACGCGCGTTTCGCCCGTAAAGCGATTCACGTCGAGCACGCAGACATACGCGCCGAACGGGAACGTGAAATTGGGCGGGTCATAGTAGTCGACGGCCTCCAGCCCCATCTCCAGGCCTTCGGGCACGTTGTTGTACGCGGCCCAGGCCACTTCCTTGATGGTCTTGAACTGCTCGGGCGAGCCCTTGAGCACGAAGCGGTCGAGATCGAACTCGACGTCGTTCGGGCTGGCTTCCAGCAGATGTGCGGCAATCCGCCGGGCCTTTTCGCGGATCTTGCGCGACGCCCGCGCGACCGCGGCGCCCGCAACCGGCGTCGAGCGCGAGCCATAGGTACCGAGTCCGTAGGGCGAGGTAGACGTATCGCCCTCCTCGACCGTAATAACCGATGCAGGAATGCCGGCCTCGGACGCGATGATCTGCGCATAGGTTGTCTGATGGCCCTGCCCTTGCGTGATCGTGCCCATCCGCGCAATCGCCGAACCGTCGGGATGCACCCGTATCTCGCATGAATCGAACATGCCGACGCCAAGGATGTCGCACATCTTCGACGGCCCCGCACCGACGATCTCAGTGAAGTTCACGACGCCGATGCCCATCAGCCACTCGGCGTCCGGATCGGCACGCCGCGCGGCCTGCTCGGCGCGCAGCGCCGGGTAATCGACGGCGGCGAGCACTTTCTTCAGCGCCGGCTCGTAATCGCCTGAATCGTATTCGAGCCCGAGCGGCGTCGTGTAGGGAAACTGATCCTTGTGGATGAAATTGCGCAAGCGTATTTCGGCCTTGTCGATACCGAGCTTCTGCGCCAGCACGTCGACCATTCGCTCGATCAGATAAACCGCCTCCGTCACCCTGAACGAGCATCGATAAGCGACGCCACCGGGGAACTTGTTCGTATAGACGCCGTCGACCGACACGAACGCGTTCGGTATCGCATAGGAACCGGTGCAGACGTGGAACATGCCCGCGGGCCACTTGGTCGGATCGGCACAGGCATCGAACGCGCCGTGATCCGCGGTGACGTGCACACGCAGCGCCTTGATGCGGCCGTCGCTATCGGCAGCCAGTTCACCTGTCATGTGATAGTCGCGTGCAAAGGCCGTCGTGCTCAGGTTCTCGGAACGCGACTCGATCCATTTGACGGGCCGCCCGAGCACGATCGAAGCAACGATCGACGTGACATAACCTGGATATACGCCGACCTTGTTGCCGAAGCCGCCGCCGATGTCCGGCGAGATGATGCGAATCTTCGACTCGGGAATGGCCGATAGCAAGCCCACCACGGTGCGGACCACATGCGGTGCCTGCGACGTGATGTAGACCGTCAGATCGCCACGCGCCTTGTCGAACGATGCAACGCAGCCGCAGGTTTCCAGCGGACACGGGTGCACGCGCGGATACAGCATGTCCTGCACGACGGTAACGTCCGCGTTGTCGAACACGCGATCGGTCTTGTCCTTGTCGCCGATGTTCCACGTAAAAATGTGATTCGGGTGCGTGCGCGCGCCGTGTGCGCCCGTCTGCCTGTCGCGAATGTCCTCGCGGATCACAGGAGCATCCGGCGCGAGCGCGGCGAGCGGATCGACCACCGCCGGCAGTTCCTCGTATTCGACTTCCACCAGTTCCGCGGCGTCGGCCGCGACATAGCGATCGTCGGCCACGACGAACGCCACCTCCTGGTTCTGGAAGCACACCTTTTCATCGGCCAGCACCGCCTGCACATCGCCCGCGAGCGTTGGCATCCAGTGGAGCTTGAGCGGTTTCAGGTCATCGGCGGTCAACACAGCGTGCACACCCGGGTGGGCGAGCGCGCGCGACTTGTCGATTTTCTTCACGCGGGCATGTGCGTACGGACTGCGTACCATCACGCCGAACAACATGCCCGGCATCTTGATGTCGTCGACGTAGGTGCCTTTTCCCTGGATGAAGCGCGGATCCTCGCGGCGCTTGCGCGAGCAGCCCATGCCTTCCAGCGCGGCAAGACGGTCGAGATTGGCGTCGATATTTCCCATCACGTTTCTCCCTGTCGACCGGAGTTCGCGTGTCGGCTGGAGTTAGCGCTTACTCCAGCCCCATAGCGCGTTACTCCGGTCCCATGCAGAACACTTACTCCGGTCCCATGCAAGATGCTTGCTGGCTTCAGTGCGCGTGCGCTGCCATCAGCGGATGCGACGTCTCGACCGCTTCGCCGCGCAGCTTGCGCGCAGCGTATTGCACGGCCTTCACGATGTTTTGATAACCCGTGCAGCGGCACAGGTTGCCCGCCAACCAGTAGCGGATCTCCTCTTCGCTCGGGTCCGGGTTCTCCTGCAACAGACGATAGGCACGCATCAGCATGCCCGGCGTACAGAAGCCGCATTGCAGACCGTGCTCCTGCATGAAGCCTTCCTGCAGCGCATGCAGTTCACCGCCCTGCGCAAGACCCTCGACGGTCAGCACCTCCGCGCCTTCGGCCTGCACGGTCAGCATGGTGCAGGATTTGACCGACATACCGTCGAAATCGACCGTGCACGCGCCGCAATGCGATGTCTCGCAACCTATATGAGGTCCTGTGTGCAGGCACTTTTCGCGCAGCGTGTGAATCAGCAATTCGCGCGGCTCGACCACCACATCAGTTTCCTTGCCATTCAGCTTGAACGACACCATGACCTTTTTATTCATGTCTGTTTCTCCAGGAGACCCGCTCAGTGAACTGCCCGCGAATACGCGGTGGCCAGCGCCCGCCGCGTCATCTCGCCCGCCATCGCCGTCTTGTACTCGACGTCGCCACGCAGATCGGCAACCGGCTCACACGCGGCCATCGCCAGACGCGCGGCTTCGGCGATGGCTAGCTCATCCAGTGGCTTGCCGCGCAGCGACTGCTCCGCTGCGGTCGCCCGGAAGGCGGTTTGTGCGACATTCGTCAGAGCAATGCGCACGTCGGCCACGGTGCCGCCACTCATGCGCAGCGTCACTGCGGCAGCCGCGGTCGCAAAGTCGCCGGTCTTGCGCTTGAGTTTCGCGTAGCAATAGCCGGTTCCTGCAGCGGGCAGCGGAATGCGGATCTCGGTCAGGATCTCGCCGGGTTCGAGCAGCGTCATATAAGTGCCGAGAAAGAAACCGTCGGCTGGCACTACGCGTTCGCCGCGCTCGCCCGTGAGCACGAACGATGCATCGAGCGCCATCATCAGCGCGGGATGATCGTTGCCCGGATCGCCGTGAGAAATGTCGCCGCCCAGCGTGCCCCGGTAGCGCACCTGCGGATCCGAAATCTGGCGCGCGCCCTCCACGATCAGCGGGCATTTTGTTTGCAGCAACCCGGACCAGATCAGTTCGTTCTCGGTCGTCATCGCGCCGATGCGGATTTCGTTGCCAGCCTCGCGGATGCCCTTGAGTTCCGCGAGCTTGCCGAGGTCGATCAGATGACCCGGTTCGGCAAAGCGCAGCTTCATCATCGGCAACAGACTGTGGCCGCCGGCAAGCAGCTTGGCCGCCTCGCCATGTTCGTTGAGCAGAGCGATAGCCTCCGGCAAAGTACGTGGCACGTGATATTCGAATGGACGGGGGATCACACTGGCCTCCTTGGGTTTTCATCCGCCGGCGCACTGAAGCGTCATTGCATGAGCCTGTGATCGAGCATTTCACACTCGGGCGCCGCCGTTCAACGCAATTTCCCGAACGGCAGCACGCGCGCGCCAATTAACGGAAAACGGGCGTGAAACCCGAGACGCGGCGAATGAGCTTGTCACGAGCGACGCTTCGGCCAACCCGGCTCAGGAAATCACGATTTCACGACGCAGCGCAGCAGTTCAAGCCGATTTCCCGAATGGCGGGTTTACCTGCGTGAACGGCGCGAAAACTTGCGTGAATTTCGGAAAAGACCTACAAAGAAGAACAAACGCCCGCGAGCGTAGACAGCTCTGTCTGGCTAGGAGACCTGGGATGAAACCGCTTGAACACGCCGGGCCACCGACATCGGAGCCGCGTCGTAACGAGACATTCCAGCACAAGCTGGAGCAGTTCAATCCGGGGATGGTCTGGCTCGACGCAGCGGGGCATGTAACGGCCTTTAACGACGTCGCGCTGCAAATCCTGGGGCCGGCCGGCGAGCAGTCGCTGGGGGTCAGGCAGGACATGCTGTTCGGCATCGACGTGGTGCAATTGCATCCGGAGAAGAGCCGCGACAAGCTGCGCTTTCTGCTGCAATCGAAAGACGCGGGCGGCTGCCCGGTCAAGTCGCCGCCGCCGGTGGCGATGATGATCAACATCCCTGACCGGATCCTGATGATCAAGGTATCCAAAATGACGGGCGCGCAGGGCGCTTGCGGCACCTGCATGATTTTCTACGACGTAACCGATCTCACGACCGAGCCGTCCGGACAGCAACCGGGCGGCAATGCCGCGTTACCGCGCCGCCTGTTCAAGATTCCCGTCTACCGGAAGAACCGGGTGATCCTGATCGACCTCAAGGACATCGTACGTTTTCAAGGCGACGGGCACTACACGACGATCGTCACGAAGGACGATCGGTATCTTTCGAATCTTTCGCTAGCCGATCTCGAACTACGACTCGACGACAGCATCTACTTGCGTGTGCATCGCAGTCACATCGTGAGCCTTCCGTACGCACTCGAACTCGTCAAATCGGACGAGAGCGTCAATCTCGTCATGGACGACGCGGATCAAACGCAGGTTCCGGTCAGCCGGTCGAAAACCGCACAATTGAAAGAGTTGCTCGGAGTGGTCTAGCGGGACGGCGCCGGGACGGAGGCCTCTGATCAAATAGTGTTCGCGCTGCTGTCGGCTGTCGTCATGCGTCTACGGTTGATAACTCGGGCGCTATCCAGTTCTGCTGCCGGGGTTTCCCGGCAGGCGAGTCGGTTGTTTCACCTAGCCGGAACACTGCCACCGCATCGTCGAGCGCGCGCGCCTGTTCTTCGAGCGACGCCGCGGCAGCCGCGGCTTGCTCGACCAGCGCGGCGTTCTCCTGGGTCGCGTTATCCATCTGGGTCACCGCGCGGTTGATCTGATCGATGCCGCGTGACTGTTCTTCCGAGGCCACGCTGATTTCGCTGACGATGCCGGTTACCTGGTGGGCCGCCTTGACGATTTCGGCCATTGTCACGCCGGCGCGAGCCGCGAGTTCGGCACCGTTCTGCACCTTCGCAACCGAATCGCCGATCAGTTCCCTGATTTCTTTGGCCGCAGCGGCCGAACGTTGCGCGAGCGCGCGCACTTCGCCTGCGACCACCGCGAATCCGCGTCCCTCCTCGCCGGCACGCGCAGCTTCGACGGCCGCATTCAGCGCGAGTATGTTGGTCTGGAATGCAATGCCCTCAATCGCGCCAATGATGTCGACGATCCGGGATGAACTCGACGACATGTCCGCGATTACGTCGACGACCTGGCCGACAACATCGCCTCCGCGCGCCGCAATCTCCGATGCGTTTTCCGCTAGCCCTCTGGCCTGCCGCGCGTTGTCGGCGTTTTGCCGGACCGTCGCAGTCAACTCTTCCATACTCGATGCGGTCTCCTCCAAAGTCGCTGCCTGCTGCTCCGTGCGCGTAGACAGGTCGGCATTGCCGCTCGCGATCTCGCGCACTCCGTGTGTGATCGCCGCCGTCCCGTGCCGAACCTGGCTCACGGCAGCAACCAGGGCCGCCTGCATTCGAGCAAGAGCCGCCATCAGCCGGCCCATTTCGTTGGTGCGCGACCTATCGACCGGACTCGTCAGATCACCAGCCGCAATGCGCTCGAAATGATGAATCGCTGCATCTATTGGCCGCACGATCGAAGCCGTAAGCGCAAAGCGAGCGAACAGACCGAGCGTGATCGCAGCAAATCCGATCGCGCCGAACAGCCAGACCAGCAGGTGGAAATGCTCTTGAGCCGACGCAAAGCGCGCCTTTTGCTGCTCTACCTGAAAATTCTCCAGCGCGAGCACAGCGCTTTTGTAGTCACTGAACAACGTGTCGGGCGCCCGCCTCTGCGTCGTCCGGAACGACATGAAATCGTTCTGGTCGAGCGCCGCAATTTCAGGGGCAAGCGCCTGCTTCATCAATTGCTCGCGCTTCGCGCGCAGCGCGTTGGCCAGCGCCATCTCAACGCCATTCGATGGCGGCTGCGCCGCATAGGCGGCGAGTTCGCGATCGCTGCCAGCCAGTTCCGCATGCACTCGTGCGAGCACTGCGTCGGTGGATTTTCCCTGTGTGACGAGCGCTTCGTACGCACCAAGATCAACTCGCGCCTGCAGGAGTGCTTCGCTGCTGGCGGTAAGGTGTCGCAGCGCGGCCGTTTCTTCGCTGTACATCTTGTCGAGCGCCGTGTTGGCCGTCTTCAGACCCGTGATCGATGTTGCGATCACGAGCATCAACGCCGCCGTATAAGCGACGATCGTGATCGTCAGAGCAACTCGGATAGTGGTATTTCTGAACATCGTTGTCCCCTTGAACCGCTGAACATAAAAAAGCGGCAGCTGGATAGGTCCGCCGCCGCAAGTTGGAGAGCAACTCGGCCGTGATAATTCGAGCAGTCGTCAGTCAGAGACGAGACCGTGCCTGATCGCATAGCGGATCAGCTCCGCGTTGTTGCCCAGGCCGAGCTTTAGCATGAGGCGCATCTTGTGGGTGCTGATGGTCTTCGCACTAAGCGTCAACCGGCGGGCGATGTCGTTAATACTCCTGCCGACAGCGAGTGTCTGCAACACCTGGAACTCACGGTCGGACAGCATCTCGTGCGGCGGCACGTCGCCCGCGCGCGTCTCGAAGACAATCGCGTCCACCAGCTTCGGATCAATGAATCTCCCGCCGCTGGCGAGCCGGCGAATCGCGGCAAGCAGGACGTCAGGATCGCTGTTCTTCGCCACAAAGCCGTTGGCGCCCGCACGCAGCGCGCGCGATACGACGTGAGCTTCGTTGCAGGTGCTGAACACAAGCACCGGCAAACGCGGCTGCTCGGCGCGCACGCGACGGACCAGGTCAACGCCGCTGATTCCGTGCATCGTCATCTCCAGCAATACTAGATCGACGTGACAGATGCGCAGTTTGTCGATCAGCTCGAAGCCCTGCGCCGCTTCACCGGCGACGGCGATATCCGTCGTTGTCGCGATGATCTGGTTCAACCCGCAACGCACCACCGCGTGGCCGTCTGCAATCAAGATCTTGATCATTTCTCTTCTCCGCCGTCGAGCCGAATGTGAATCGAAATCGCTGTCAGATCGACGGGAAAGCAACGGCTTGCGCAAGTCATGCTGCCTTTCGGTTTCAGCTCAGCCTTCGCGATATCGAGGAGTTGCTCTTCGAACGCGGCGTGATTAGATTGTCTCCGTTAAACCCGGTAAGCCGGGCTAGCGTCAATAGATTTGAATGCCTTGATAATCGCCGAAGAAAGTCTACGGTTTGCAATCCTTCGCCAACCTTTCGCGTCAGGCGGTTTTAGTTCGAACTAGGGTTTGTCATAGCTTCGGTTCACTCTCGGGGTCCTTTCCCCATGCCTGCTCGATAGCGCGCAACGCACTCAGCACGATCGAGCGATTCAACGCCGCAGCCAGGGTTCCATCCCTCTCCGAGTAAGCCTCGCAAAGTCTCTGATGGTCAGCGCACGAGCGTTGCAGACGCCCAGGCAGCGAAGTACTGAGATGGCGCAGACGATTGGTCCGCATTCGCATCGAATCGAGGACCTCCTTGAAAATCCCGTTGCGGCATACCCGGAGTTCTTCATCGCGAAACGCGACGTTGGCCCAGAAATAAGCGTCCACATCTCCCTGGGCCGCGACTTCGGCGAGACGCTGATGCGCGCGCCAAAGCGAATCGATGTCCTCGGCCGTCGCCTGCTCGACAATTGCAATCGAAACCTGTGCGTAGAGGATCGCACGCAGTTGATAGATTTCCCGGACGTCCTTGAGGTTGACTGCTGATACACGAGGCCGCCGGCGAGGCGACCAGTCGACGAGCCCCTCGCGGCTCAGGATAAATAACGCCTCCCGCACCGGCGTGCGGCTGACGCCGAAACGCTTCGCGAGATCGACGGAATTCAGGTCATCGCCCGGCCCCAGCCGGCCCTCGATGATTCCGCGCGCCACCCAGTCGACGATTTCCGCCACAGGCGACGGATCGCCGTCGTCCGCAGCCGCGCTTTTGTCGACATCGTTGTCCATCCCATTTCCTTTCAGAGAACTGCGCCGCTGACCGGCGCCGGGGCGAATTCTAGCAAACCGCCGAGATCGCCAGCCTCAACCCATGCCAGCAACTCTTGCAGTCAAGTGTGCACAGTTAATCAATGTTAACTTGATATTTCCTGAAATTCTCCATTAAACTTAATTAAGTGTCGACACTAAACCAATACCGACACGCTCATTCCATAGAGCCCAGGAGACGTCATGTACATGGAAAAGGAGATCGCCGAGCCGGCTCGCGTCGAGGCGAGCGTTTCGGCGCGGCTTGACCGCCTGCCGCCCACGAAGTACTTCCGAGGGCTGGTTGCGCGCATCGCAATTGGCGGCTGGTTCGAGTTCTATGAGATGTTCATGGCAGCCTATATTTCGCTGGGTCTGATTGGCAGCGGCCTCTACCGCGCGACCACTGCGGGCCTCTTCGACGTCAACGGCTTCGCCAGCTTCCTCGGCTCGTTCTTCGCCGGCATGTTCGTCGGCACCGTCGCGCTGGGCGGCTTCACTGACCGCTTCGGGCGCCGCGCCGTCTTCACCTGCGCGATGCTGATCTATTCGATCGCGACCTTTGTCGCGGCTTTCCAGACCTCACCCGAAGCGATGGACCTCTGGCGCTTCTTCGCCGGCGTCGGCATCGGCGTCCAGTTGATTACTGTCGACACCTACATCTCGGAGCTGACGCCTCATCACGCGCGCGGGCGCTACATGGCGTTCAGCATCCTCGTCATCCTGACCTCGGTACCTACCGTCGCCGTGCTGTCGTACCTGCTCGTCCCCCACGTGATCCTGGGCCTCGACGGCTGGCGCTGGATCATGATCATCGGGTCCGCGGGCGCGGTCCTGATCTGGTTCATGCGGCGCGGCCTGCCCGAGTCGCCGCGCTGGCTCGAGAGCAAGGGCCGGGATGCCGAGGCTCGCGAGATCGTCGACGCGATCGAGCGTCGCGTGATCGCGGAAACCGGACGCGAACTGCAGCCGCCGCGCATCGACACTTCCGCGGCGCCCGGCGAGGGCAGCGGATCCTGGTCTGAGATATGGAGGGGCCGCTACCTCAGCCGCACCGTGATGCTGTCGCTCTTCAATTTCTGCCAGACCTTCGGCGTGTACGGCTTTGGCGCGTGGGTGCCGGTGCTGCTTTACACGAAGGGCATCACGATCACGCACTCCCTGCTCTACACGATGGCAATCGCCTTCACGACGCCGCTAGGCGCGCTCGGTGCGATGGCCTGCGCCGAGCGCTTCCAGCGCAAGTGGCAACTGGTCGGCTGCGCGGTCGCGGTGGCGGTGGCCGGCGTGCTCTTTGGAATGGTGCGCGAACCGGTCCTGATCGTGCTGTTCGGTGGCATGGTGACCATTGCGAACAACTGGCTGATCGGCATCTTTCACACCTATCAGGCGGAGCTATATCCAACCCGTATCCGCGCCCGCGCGGTCGGGTTCGTCTTCAGCTGGAGCCGGGTCAGTTCGATCTTCGTAGGTTTCTGGGTGGCGGCATTGCTCAAGCATTCCGGCGTGCCTGCCGTATTCGTGCTGATTTCTTCAGCCATGTTTGTCATCGTCGTCATGGTCGGGCTGCTGGGCCCGAAGACCAACGGCATTCGTCTTGAGGAGTTGTCTCAATGAGTTCCATTGCCGCCGCGTTCGCGCAGGGCCTCTACACGCTGGCGCAGCGTCCGCTGCCACCCCAGGTCGCCAAGGAAGCCCGGCGCTCGTTCATCAACGTCATCGGGACGTCGATCGGTGCATCGATGCATCCTGGCGTCGAAGCCATTCTCGCGGCCGCGCGTGAGCTTGGCGTAGCCGAAATCGCGCCCGTGCCGGGCCGCGGCGAACGCGTCGATGTCCATTTTTCCGCGCTCGCAACAGGCTTCGCCGGGCACCTGGACGATTTCGACGACACCCATCTCGCGACGGTCATCCATCCGGCGGCCTCGGTGCTCGCGGTGCTGACGGCGCTCGCACCAGAAACGCGGCCGACCGGCGCACGGGCGCTGAGCGCATTCACGCTCGGCTGCGAAGCCCAGTTGCGTGTGGGCGTATCGATTTCACCGGAGCACTACGACCGCGGCTGGCACATCACCGGCACTTGCGGCGTCATCGGCTGCGCTGTTACGGCGAGCCTGCTGCTCGGTCTCGATGAAGCGGGACTGGCCGAAGCCGCATCGATTGCCGCGTCGATGTTCGTCGGACAGCGTGAAGCGTTCGGCACGATGACGAAGCCCTATCACCCCGGCAAGGCGGCCGCGAACGGCATTGCGGCTGCACGCCTCGCGCAGCAAGGCCAGAAAGCTGCCGCCGATGTGTTCGAAGCCCAGGGCGGTTATTCACATTCTCTCTCGACCAAGGTCGACTTCACCCTGATGAACGGTGAACCCGGAGAGCGCTGGGAACTGCTCTTCAATACCTACAAGCCCTACCCGTGCGGGATCGTCGCGCATCCGGCCATCGATGGCGGTCTCGCGCTCTCCATGAAGATCGACGACGTGGATTCAATCGAGACCCTCACGCTGCGCTGCCATCCGCTCGTGCCCGAGTTGATGGGCAACCCGCAGCCGAACGACGGCTTGCAGGCGCGCTTCAGCGCGATCCACGGCGTGGCCGCGGCGCTCTGCGACCGGCAGGTCGGCCTCGCGCAATACGAGGATGCGCGCGTGGTGCAGGACGACGTAAAGGCGGTCCGCGCCAGGACGACGCTCGCAGCGGACGCCTCGGTGAACCGCGACGAGGTGTTCATCGAAGCGCGGCTGAAAAACGGCTCGGTCGTGACGCATCACGTCGACCATGCGCGCGGCAGCCTCGCCCGACCGCTGACCGACGATGAACTGATGGACAAGGTGCGGCTGCTGGTGGACCCGCATCTGGGCGCCGGCACCGCCGCGCGGCTCGCTGCCGTCGTGACCGGACTGGACACTGCCCCGAATCTCGATGCGCTGTTCGCACTTTGCACCCCCCGCACTCCCATCAAGGAATTGAATCATGCATGACTCTGTCGCCCATTCCACTGTCTCCGATGCGCTCGTCAGATTCGCCACTGGCCCATTCGCAGATCAGGTTGCGCAGACTGGCGCGAAGCGCGCCGTTTTGCAGGCGCGGGCGAATGCTGCTGCCGCTGCCGGCACAGGGCGGCAGGTCGCCGCTCTATTGCAATCGCAAGGCAGCACCGCGAACGACACGCGCGTGCGCGCCTGGGTGCTTGGTGCGACACTCGCCACGCATGCGCCATCCTCGACGTCGACGCCTGTTCTTGCCGCCGTGATTGCCGTTGGCGAAAAGCTCGCGGCGTCCGACGACGAAATCGCGGCGGCAGCGGCGGTCGGCATCGAGGCGGCCGCGCGCCTCCTTGCCGCCGTCGACAGCGGGGAATTTCAATCGCGCTGGAACGTCTCGTCTGCAGTGGGCATCCTCGGCGCCGCACTGGCGATCTCACGCCTGCTGAAGCTCGACGAAACGCGCACGCGCCATGCGCTCGGTATCGCGGCCACCCAGGCGGCGGGACTCGCGCGCAACGCCGGAGAGTCGATGGCGGCCATCGAGATCGGCAAGGCCGCCGCCGACGCCGTCGAAGCGTCGCTGCTGGCCAAGCATGGCTTCACCAGCGCGCCCGCATCGATCGACGGCCGCCGCGGGTTTGCAGCCTTGATGGCGTACAGGTTCGACGCGTCATTGATTACTGAAGGGCTCGGCACGCACTGGGTGTCATTGCAATGAGGCCTTAATGCCGCCGCGGGGCCGGCGCGGGCGCAATCCCAACGGATCGCTAAAGCGCTGCCCTGCGGCAAAGCGTTCGCCGAGCATGGGACGAGATGCACACACCGGCCTGATGCGGGTGAACGCGCCCTTTCGATCCATCTCAAGCGCCGCCGTCCATACGCACACCTGCAGGCTGCATGGCGTCCGCAACGACAGGACTCTCTTTGGGCAGCGCCCATCCCAACCAGCGGGTGCGATGCAAAACCACCAGCGCGAACGCGACGGCCGACAGCCCGCCGAAGGTCGCGAAACCCATCTGATAGCTTCCGGTGCTTTCCTTAGCCATCCCCATGATCACCGGCAGATAAAATCCCCCGATCCCGCCGGCTGCGCCGATGATTCCGGACATCAGCCCGGTCTTGCCCTTCCAGCGTTGCGGCACCAGCTGGAACGTTGCACCATTGCCAAGCCCGAAGCACATATAGGTTGCTACCAGCAGCGCAATCCCGGCCGGCAGCGGCGGCATCCATGCCGCGAACGTAAAGTCGCACACGGAGATTGCGGCAAGCAGCAGGACGAGCGCACGCACGCCGGAAATCCGGTCTGCGATCAGACCGCCGACCGGACGCACCAGCGCACCGATGAATGCGAGCAGCGACATGAAGAGACCCGCTTCGAGTTTCGGCAGCTGATACAGCGAAATCAGCAGCGTAGTCACATAGGACGACATACCGACGAAACCGCCGAAAGTGATGCTATAGACCAGCATCACAACCCATGTATCCCCTTCCACCAGCACGCTGCGGTAATGCTTCGGCAATACCGCGATGGCCAGTAGCGCACCCAGTACCGGAAGCAGCAACACGCCGGTTTTGCCCGCGCCGAAAACGCCCGAATGCACTGCGAGCACGAGCGCGACGAGGCCAACCAGCGTAATGCAGAAGCTGAGAAAAGCTTGCGGTGCACTCCCCGACTTGGGTCCCAGATCCTTCGCCCAAAAGAATAGCGCAGTAGCCGCCAATGCTAGCAACGGCAACGCAGCGCCCGTCGCTTTCGCCCAGCCGAAATGCTCTGCGAGGCCCGGGAACATGAATCCGTCGAGCACGGCGCCGATGTTGCCCGCGGCGGCTAGCCCGAGCACGAGGCCCTGCACCTTGGGTGGATAGTTGCTTCCGGCCATCGGTAGCGCAACGGCGAAGCTTGCACCGCCAACGCCGAGAAACACGCCGAGCACGAGCAGCAACGTATAGGACGGAGCAGACGGCAACAGCAGCAGGATGACAGAAGGCAAAGCCGACAGCGCGATACCCAACAACGCGACGCGCCGGCCGTCGTGGGCCTGGTACAGATTGCCGAGCGTCACTCGCAGGATGGCCGCACCAAGCACCGGAACCGCAACCAGGAAGCCTAGTTCGGCGGGAGACATCGCGATATCCTTGTGGATGAACGGCGCGAGCGGCCCGAACATCACCCACACGGTGAAACCGGTATCGAAGTAGAGGAAACACGCGAGCAACGCGCGCCAGTTACCGCTCGATAGCGAATTCAGCAGGTTTTTCATGGGTCTCTCTCGTGGGGCGAAGGTTATTGAAAAGCGCGATCAGCACGGATGTGCCGACCTTGTGGGGAAACGCTGCTTCGAGGCGGCGCCTCGTTGGCGCCATGCGTGTTGACGACGCTGTGGATCAACTGGTCCATCTCCTTGATGATGTCGGCGAGTACCGTGGTGATCACCGCGAATTCCCGGCCGAATTGCCCCGCACGCGCGGCTGCAATGCGCGCATTGAGGGCGACGATGTTGGCCTGCATGGAGATATGTCCGAGCTGCTCAGCAATGTCGCTCTGACGCTTGAGCGACGCAGTCTCGATGCTGCGCATCTCCTGTTGATAGGCGAGCGTGATTTCCTGCAGGAGTTCGAGCAGCGGCGTGGCCTGAACAACGAGTGCATCGGTCTTCTCGCGACCGTCCGTCATGCCCGACTCGAGACACGACACAGCTTGATTCGCTTGAGCGATAAATCGCTGGATGCTCTCGTCTGCGTTGCGAGTGCCGAAATAGAGCCGATGCAGGGCCTCCGAAAATACGCCTGTCAACGGACCTTCGCCGCTCACCAGGTCGGCGTGCGTTCGCGCAAACGTGGTCAGGCAGTCCTTGGCAACCATCAGTGCGGCGCCATCGCCGTATGATGCGAGCAGCACATGCAGAACGATGCGCTGCGAGAGCATCCGCTGTCTCCCGGACAGATTGATGAGTTGTCCGATGGTCTGCGCTGAGACTTCTTCGCGACTTGAGTGTGTCCACTGTTTCATGGTTAAAGCCGATATCCCGAGACCGTTGACCCGATCACAAAAGGTGAACCAGGACGAGGTTCGCAATGGTTGATCGAGCGCGCAAAAAAAAGCGCCCCGAGCGCCAACCGTGCCCCGATTGCTCGGTCGCACAGTTGACACTCGGGACGCCGTTGTCCCTGCTGGCCGCTCCACACGAGCGGCCTGAGAAGATTCGATACGCTGAGGCCTCCGTTGGCCCCGGTCCGAATCAATGCAATAGCCGTGCCAAATCCGCATGACGCGGATCATCGGTAGTCTCTTCGGCACGCTCCAACGTTGTGCCAATCGGCTTTTGGTCCGCCCGGCGGGGCTCGGCGATTCAACGACGTATCGCCTGATCGTCGAATTTAATAAAAGCCGGTAGGTTCATCACACTGCAAGTGATAGTTTGCCGCTCGCGGCTGAACACGGATTTGGGACCTGAGTTGGTGCGATGCAATGATGCATTGCACTATGACTGTGCGCCACGCCGACCCACGCAGCAGCGCCACAGTGATGAGCCTGAGGCCCGCTCCATTCAGGAAGCCGGTCTCGAACTCATCGTGCCACCTCGAAGAGCACCCCGCACGACACGCGGTCCAACAGCAAGGCGTGGTTTTCCCCGGTCCACCAGCGCGCAAAAAAACCTTCAGGGTGATGCCCGATGACAATCAAGTCGATCTTCAAGGAATTGGCGAGGCGCGCAATCTGATCAACGGAATTGCCAGTCGCAAAATGGCCTGTTGCGACGACGTCCCACTCACGGAGCTTGTCCACGCCCTCCTGGAGAATTTCACGGGCAGCCTGTTCGTCGAGGTCGAAGTTGACCGCGGACAAGACATCAAACCCGCGTGTCCAATACGAGCAGTCGAGAATCGAAAGCAGGTGGGTCTCGGCGTGCAGTTGCTTCGCAAGCAATGCGCCGCAGCGTAACGCAGTCCTGCCCTCCGGCGTTGCGTCGTAACACAGCAAAATCCGATTGAACGGGGACATCATCGTTTCCTTTACGCAAGGTCACTCCGCAGGCAACCACCTCTCCGAACCCTGCGCTCCTGATCTTAATAATATGTCATGCTGTGACACATAAAAAGTGGCGATTTGCGCAATAACCAGGGTGATGCGGTCCAGCGTTGCAGCCGTTGATCCGGTGTCCACCGTCTGGCGCGGGAAAAGAGAGTGCCATGCCCATTCAACTCAATCTGACGTACGCTGACAATAGCGTTGTGAGCGCTTTGTACCGCCCCGTTTGCGATCTCCTGGGGTGCACGTGGCCGGTCGTGCTGGCTGGGATGGGTGGCGTTGCACGCGCAGACCTTGTGAGCGCAGTCACGCTGGCCGGAGGCTTTGGCTTTCTCGGGATGGTGCGTGAGCCGACTGAACTGATCCGCGACGAGGTCCGGCGGTTCACGGTCGCCCCGTGCGGGAAATTGCGATTGCGATGGATGACCAGGCATAAGAAAACAACCCTATCCTTCAACCACCGACCACGCTGCGCGTGAAACCAGTCTGTGCCCAGTCCGGGAAACTGGCGAGCACAAGTGCGCTGAACAATGCTGCGTTAATGGCTTTCATATGATCTCTTTTGACGGTGACAGGGCCGGCTGGCCATTCCGCGTCGGTTTGTATCGACTGCGGTTATGTACTTAGATGTCGCGTGTTTGAGCCCTGTTCCCAGTCGCACGGTCACATATGAACGCCGGGCAGCCCGTGCGCACGCCAACGACGGTCAAGCACATGATGGAGGCGTTCGGCGTCCCGCATGCCAAGGTCGACATAATTCTCGCCAATGGAGAATCGGCCGGTTTCAACCGGATCCTGCGCGAGGGCGACCGCGTCATCTGGCCGAACTTCGAGGCGTTCGATGTCAGGCCCCTGGAAGAAATTCATCATACGAAAATCCCGCTAGAAATATTTATCCCACATATTGATCATCGGGCGGAGAGCACATTAAGATAGCCGGGCGGCAAGCACCCAGTTGCCACAAACGCCTCGCACCTGCAATCCGTCAGGTAAATCGGCTCGCGGCACAAGTCAAGTTCCCAGCGAATGAAGCACCTATTACATAGGAGACGACAATGCTGAGTCCTCATGAATTCGCCACCTTGATGTTGCTCAAGGACGCTCCAGATCAGATCGACCTGGACCGTGCGGATCTGGAAGCCCTTCTTGAACGCCAACTCATTACGCTGGAAAAGCTCACGTCCGGGCAACCGCGGCCACTTATCACCATCAATGGTCACTCGGTTCTCAAGGCTGCTGCGCGGATCCGATGAACGACACCCGTGTAACACGGTTTGCTGCCCTATCCAGGCATGATGCGCGATTCGATCCGTGTCTGATCGAATGCCGTCCCGAAAGCCTGATCAGATTCCGCAATGGAAAGGAGCAGTTGAAAGGAGTCTTTCGTGACTGACTTGTGGACGGGGATTATCGTGGGTTCATTTGGGCTGGCCGTCGCTACGCTGCTTGTCATCGGCCACTATCGTCGTGAATTGGTACGGCAGCGACTGCTCAGGCAAATGGATCATCGACACTGTTGGGACGTGATGCGAAACCGTCGCTAATGACGCTTGCCGGTCGCTGCGGGCGATCAATTGAGACAAGTACGCCTTTCGCTCTGCCGGCGCTCCTTGCTCGTCCGAACCCGCAGCGCATCCTCGAATTGGCCGAATCCTGCTTTGCTATGACTCCACACCGGAGGGACAAGCCGCCTTGCGGTGCGGTGCGATGCTCGTGAAACAACTCCGGGCCGAGACCCACTTGGTAGCGATTTTCAATTGCGTGCGTCGGACACGCGGATTCGACGTCTTGAACAGGACAACGAAATACTTTCTCCACGGGCTTCTGCGGCCGTCGCCAGCGAACCTTATTAGTGGTTCGGCAGCGTTCCTGCAGTGGTCAACGTTCCGGCCACGCGCGCGACGCCTAAACCGTCGCCAGCAAGCCACACGGCCGATCCCTCCTTCGCTTTACCGTGAAAGTCACGCTCGCTAGTGTCCGCGCGAGGCCGTTGAAGACACGGCGATATTCAGTTTGTCGCAATATCGGACGATGACCTGGCTCACGCCTGGGCTGCCATGACCGTCAAGAATCCGCTCAGGCGATTTCTTGATATATGTCATAATCACATATTTTTACAATGCGGTTGGCAGGAGACGCTGCCTGACGGCGAGGACGTTCCATGCATCCTCGCCCGCTCACAATATCTTCCAAGCTTATGGTCCGATCTGCTCTCGCACGCTGGCTAGTCAGCTTCTCCCCTTCACCGGTCGCACTTGGTTGGCCCGAACGATTCAGGTCCTGTCTCGGGGCACTGCTCGGCATATCCTTCACCGCAGGCGTGATGCATGTCTTGCTGGGCGACACCGCGCTCATCCCGTTCCTGGTTGCGCCAATGGGCGCCTCCGCAGTGCTGCTGTTTGCGGTTCCCGCGAGCCCGCTCGCCCAACCCTGGTCGATCATCGGCGGCAATATAGTGTCCGCGGTCATCGGCGTGGCGTGTGCAACCTGGATCACAAACCCGATCGACGCCGCGCCGATTGCGGTCGCACTGTCAATTGCTGCGATGTTTGCGTTCAGATGCGTGCATCCTCCCTCGGGCGCGGTCGCGCTCACTGCCGTGCTCGGTGGGCCGGCCGTGCATGCTCTCGGATTCGGATTCGTCTTTGCACCGGTAGCGGCGCAGTCGTTTGCGCTGTTGGGGGTCGCGATCGTGTTTCACGCAGCGACTGGACACCGCTACCCTCATGCAGCGCACTCAGCCAAGGAAACAGGCGTCCGTTCGCCAGCGGCCAGCCCTGGATTCACGCGAGAAGACCTCGAGGCGGTACTCGGCCGTCGCAACGAATTGCTGGACATCGACCCAGCGGATCTCGAGTCGCTGCTCCTGGAAATACAGCTGCAATCGTATGTGCGCAGCTTCAGCGGACTGAGTTGTGCGGACATCATGTCCAGCCCCGTCGTTTCGGTCACATCCGGCACGACGGTCGCAGCAGCAGCCGCCACACTACGGCGTCACGGCGTCAAAGCGCTTCCTGTCATTGACGACCGCGCGCTCGTGATTGGCATCGTCACTCCGGCCGACATCGCAAGAAACATGGCGGCCGGAAGGCTTCGGGCGCTGGCGACAGTCATCGAGCGATGGTTCGCCAGCCCCGGTTCAGCGCTGACGGTAGCGTCCATCATGACGACCGACGTGTCCACGGTCTGCGTGACCACTTCGGTCGCCAAGCTCGTGCCGATATTCGCCGCTTATGGCCATCACCATATTCCGGTACTCGATACGCACGAGAAACTCGCCGGCATGATCACCCAGGCAGACCTGATACTGGGCCTCTACCGACAAACGCACGCCTAGCTTTAAACATGGTGCACGGACGGGATCGCGAAGGTGGCACGCAGGATCAAGCCGACCCCTGCCGCCATCAATGCGATTACGCAGGCTATCCATAGTGCGATGCCCATTTTCTCATTTCGAACCAGCCGGCCATCGCCGTTGCAGGTGCTTTTCGCTTGCGTTCCCGACCCTGTGCCCTGCGCGAGCTGTCTCCCACATAGCAGGTCATCACGCGAGGGTCGTTCGGTCCTACGCACGCAAGACCCTCCCATATCTATCACCATATGATATAATTTCAATCTAGGTTCCTGACTGGACTATCCCCATGAAAGAAGCTTTTCGCACACTAAGCAAAGAAGACTTTGAACAACTGTCCGAGTTTCGTTACCAGATGCGGCGGTTCGAGCGGTTCTCCGAGCAGGCTGCTCAGGACGAAGGCATTACTCCGCTGCAGTATTTGCTGTTGTTGCATATCAAGGGCTATCCGGACCGGGATTGGGCAACTGTCGGCGAACTGGCTGAACGGCTTCAGGCGCATCACCACGGAATAGTTGCGCTCGTGACGCGGTGCGAAGCGCTGGATCTGGTCAAGCGAAAGCCTAGCGAAATTGATCGCCGCCAGGTCGAGGTTCATCTGCTGAAACCCGGAGAGAAAATCCTCTCACGGCTAGCCGAATTGCATCGGGCAGAACTGAAGTCGCTCGCGGGCACCTTCCGCGTTCCGCAGATCGATCTTTAGGTCGGTGCATGCCAACACCGCCCACCTTCGGTGGCATTGCAGCCAGGTCACGCCGTTCCATCAGCCGACGCAAACAAACAGACCTGAATTGATGAGGAGTTAATGTGCACGCAAACGCTTCACGAGGTGATTTTGCAGCGAATGCTCATCTGTTGCGTATCACGGCCATCGCGATAGTGATCGGCGCGTTAAGCACGGTCACGGCCTATGTCCTGCTCCACCTGATCAGTTTTTTCACCAATCTTTTCTTCTTCCAGTCCCTGTCGTTCGACAGTCGCTCGCCTGCGGAAAGTACCCTTGGTCTCTGGGTAATCGTGATTCCCGTAATCGGCGGCCTGGTAATCGGGCTGATCGCGCGCTACGGCAGCGAAGCCATTCGTGGACACGGCATTCCGGAAGCGATCGAAGCCATCCTGTTCGGCAAGAGCAAGATGTCGCCGAAGGTTGCGGTGCTCAAGCCCCTTTCTTCCGCGATCGCCATCGGCAGTGGTGGCCCGTTCGGTGCGGAAGGGCCAATCATCATGACAGGCGGCGCACTGGGGTCGCTGCTCGCACAATATTTCCACCTGACCGCTGGTGAACGCAAGACGCTGCTCGTCGCCGGTGCCGTAGCCGGGATGACGGCGGTTTTCGGTACGCCTGTCGCGGCAGTCCTGCTCGCGGTCGAACTGTTGCTGTTCGAACTGCGCCCGCGCAGCCTGCTGCCCGTTGCCGTCGCGTGCGCGGTGGCCGGTTTCACGCGGCCTCTTCTGATCGGCAGCGGTGCCCTCTTCCCGTTGCAAACCGTCGCACTGGGTCCGCTCGGCCTCGTTTCATGCGTAGTTGCGGGTCTCATGGCGGGCGCCATGTCCTGGGGCCTGTCATCGGCTCTATACAAGGTCGAGGACCTCTTCGGCAAATTGCCGATTCACTGGATGTGGTGGCCGGCGCTTGGTGGCGTTGTCGTGGGCATCGGCGGATATTTCGAGCCACGCGCGCTCGGCGTAGGCTATGACGTCATCGGCGACTTGCTGCATAACCATCTTGCCATCAGCGTCGTGGCCGGCTTGATACTGGTGAAGGCGATCATCTGGGTCATCGCCCTCGGCTCCGGGACATCGGGAGGCGTACTCGCTCCGCTGCTGATGATGGGTGCGGCCATGGGAACGATCGTCGGACCCTACTTGCCTGGAGGGGAGCCAGCCCTGTGGCCGCTGGTATTCATGGCGGCAACGCTCGGCGGGATGATGCGCGCACCGATCATGGCGACGGTGTTCGCGTTCGAACTCACCCATGACGCCAATGTGCTGTTGCCCCTGCTCATGGCTTCGGCTGTCGCATACGGATTCACGGTGCTGCTGATGCGGCGCTCCATCCTTACCGAGAAGATCGCGCGCCGCGGTTATCACATCTATCGGGAGTACGGCATCGATCCGCTCGAACGCCATTTCGTCGAGGAGGTGATGACGCGCAAGGTCGAGACGATCGATGCGGACGTGCCGGTCGCCGAGGTGCTGACGAAGTATTTTGGTGAAAAGCAAATACATCGCGCATTTCCAGTGACGCGAAACGGCGCTCTGGTAGGAATGATCGATCGTGAGGGATTGATCGCGCGAAGCGGCAATCCAGCCATCCAGGCAATGAGTGACCTGTTCGGCGCAAACACACCGAACATGGCGTTGCCCGGGGAAACCTGCCGGATCGTGTCAAACCGGCTGGCGGTGCACGGGCTCGAGCGCTTGCCGGTGGTGTCGGACGCACAGTCGCGACGTCTGGTGGGCCTGATAAGCCGTAGCGACCTGGTGAAGCCGTCGCTCGCCTTCTTCGAGGAAGAGGAGCGACGCGAGATGTTCCGGCGCTCTCCCCTGCATCATCCTGAGTAACAATTAGGA
>Ga0185299_10002693_pt1 | contig 26338 bp, 21 predicted proteins | sample PaiPotPPA55metaG_FD_128002 | JGI IMG/M metagenome (GOLD analysis project Ga0185299, IMG submission 128002) | Iron sulfur acid spring bacterial and archeal communities from Banff, Canada, to study Microbial Dark Matter (Phase II) - Paint Pots PPA... ...
CGTGTACTGGTATTGCGTACGGCTGACGCGGTCGTCCACTGAGATGTTCTGCACCGGCTGCATGAACAGTTCGATTCCCTGCACCTGGTCAAGTTTTGATTTGAGCCGGCGGATTACATCGGAGGCGTTCATCTTATTGCGCTGATCGAGCGCCTTGAGATTGATGGAAATTCTGCCGCTGTTCGTTGTGGTATTCGTTCCGTCGGCTCCGATAAATGACGAGAGGCTTTCGACGGCCGGATCGGCCAGAATAGTTTTCGCCAACTCCTGCTGCTTTGCTGCCATGGCCTTCGAGCCAATCGCCTGCGGCGCCTGTGTGATGCCTTGAATCACGCCGGTGTCCTGCACCGGGAAAAAACCTTTGGGAATAATGATGTAGAGAAAAATCGTAAGCAACAGAGTGGCCAGCGCTACCAACAGCGTGATCGTTTGGAATTGCAGAACGAACTTCAGGGTTCGTCCATAGAACGCGATCATCCGTTCGAAGACGCGCTCGGAGGCTTGATAGATTTTTCCTTGCTTCTCTTTGGGCTGGTGCCGCAGGATGCGGGCACTCATCATCGGCGTCAGGGTAAGGGAGACGACTGCGGAGACGACGATCGTGACCGCAAGCGTCACCGCAAACTCGCGGAACAGGCGGCCCACCACGTCGCCCATGAACAACAGAGGAATCAGCACGGCAATCAGTGACACGGTCAGCGAGAGAATGGTGAAGCCGATTTGCTCCGCGCCCTTGAGCGCGGCTTCCATCGGTGGATCACCCATTTCGATGTAGCGCGCGATGTTTTCGATCATGACGATGGCGTCGTCCACCACGAATCCGGTGGAGATGGTCAGCGCCATCAGCGACAGATTGTCCAGGCTATAACCCAGCATGTACATCGCTGCGAAAGTGCCCACGAGCGACAGCGGTACCGCCACGCTCGGAATGATGGTGGCGTAGAGACTTCGCAGAAAGAGGAAGATGACCAGCACGACCAGTCCGATGGTCAGCATCAATTCGAACTCAACGTCGGCGACCGAGGCTTCGATGGCTGTGGTGAGATCGGTGAGCGTGGTTACCTGAATGCCGGTGGGTAGATTGGCTTGCAGTTGCGGCAAGAGCTGCTTGATGCTCTTGACCACGTTGATGGTGTTCGCTCCGGGTTGGCGCTGCACATTCAGAATGACGGCGGGAGTCTGATTCATCCACGCCGCCTGATTGTTGTTCTCGACTCCATTCACTACTCGTGCCACGTCGGTCAGCATGACCGGCGCGCCGTTGCGGTACGCCACAACCACCTTGCGATAGTCGTCGCTCGTAATCAGCTGATCGTTGGCGTCAATCTGGTAATCCTGGCGCGGCCCGTCAAAGTTCCCTTTCGCTGCGTTCACACTGGACTGGGTCAGCGCGGCGCGGAGATCTTCCATATTGATGCCATAAGACGACAGCGCCGTGGGATTGGCCTGAATGCGTACGGCAGGTTTCTGGCCGCCGCTAATCGTCACCAGACCGACGCCGGTCAGCTGCGAGATCTTGGGGGCGAGCCGCGTGTCAACTAAGTCTTCGACCTGCGACAGCGGCATGGCGCTCGACGTGATTCCCAACGTAAGCACCGGCGCATCGGCGGGATTCGTCTTACTGTAGGTGGGTGGCGCGGGCAGAATAGAGGGCAACAAACTCTGCGAGGCGTTGATAGCCGATTGCACCTCTTGTTCCGCAACATCAATGTTCAGGGTCAGATTGAATTGCAAAACGATGACAGACGTGCCGCCGGAGCTGCTGGAGGTCATCTGGCTCAAGCCTTGCAGCTGGCCGAATTGCCGCTCGAGTGGCGCCGTCACGGTCGTCGCCATTACTGTGGGACTGGCTCCAGGATAAAACGTAAGAACTTGAATAGTCGGGTAATCGACCTGCGGCAGGGCCGAGACCGGCAACTGGAAATAACCAACAATGCCCACCAACATGATTGCGGCCATGAGCAAGGAGGTCGCGACTGGCCGCAGAATAAACGGGCGAGACGGACTCACTTGTGTTTGCTCCCGCTCGTGCCCGACGAGCCCGTCTTCGAACCTTTGTTCCCGCTCTTGCCCGTGCCTTTTGCGCCGTCGCTGTTTCCGCGGTTGTTTTCACCGCTGCTCCCCGTGGTGACTGCGACATTGTCCTGTAACTTGTCGAAGCTGCTGGTGGCGACGATGTCTCCCGGCTTAAGGCCTTCGACCTGGGTTACGCCGCCGTCCGTAACTCCGGGCTTTATGCTGCGGATGTGAGCGACGTTGTTTTGGATTACATACACGAACGATGCCGAGCCATTTTGTTGAATCGCCGCGGCTGGAATCAGCGTGACTCCCTGCAGCGTATTTACCAGCAAGCGCGCGTTCACAAACTGGTTGGGAAAGAGGGCACTATCCTTATTCGGGAAGAGGGCTCGCGCTTTCACGGTTCCGGTTGTGGTGTCGATCTGGTTATCGAGCGTCAACAGGGTTCCACTGGCAATTTTCGTTTGCGCCGTACGATCAAAGGCGTCAACCGCGAGCTTGGCTTTCTTCTGCAATCGAGCGACAACCGGACCGAGACTGTCTTCGGGTATGGTGAAAATCACTGTAATCGGCTGCACCTGCGTGATGACAGCGAGAGTTATGGTGCCCGCCGACTGCACCACGTTGCCGGGATCCACCAACCGCAATCCCACGCGGCCGGCGATGGGCGCGGTGATATGGCAGTATCCGACCTGAATCTCGTCATACTGCACCGTTCCCTGATCGTTCTTTACCGTGCCTTCATCCTGTAGAACAACCTTTTCCTGATCGTCCAATAGTTGCTTCTGAATCGCATTCCGCGCCCAGGCCTGACGGTAGCGTTCCAGGTCCATCTGCGCCTGGGCCAGCAGATTCTGATCGCGCTGCAGCACGCCTTGTGCCTGCAAGAGCGTGGCGCGGTAAGGTCGCGAATCGATGTCAACCAGCGGAGACCCCTTCCGTACGACCTGACCTTCTTTAAAGTGCACGGCCACGACCGGGCCCGTCACCTGGCTTGTGATCGAATCGGTGTAGACCGGTGTGACCGTACCGATTTCGTCAAGGTAGACGCCGATGTTTCCCTGCTGAGCCGTCGCAGTCGTGATGTTGACTTTGGGCGGCGGAGGCGCGGGCTTGGCCGCGCTCGTGTAATGCCGCCACAAGAGCCATGCAACCAGCAACAGCACGAGCAGGGCGAGAAGCCAGAAGATCCACCGCGGTATTCTGTGTGGGTGAGTTTCCGAAGCGTGCTCAGGGAGTTGATGGGCGGGGTCGGTAATCGGAAGCTCGTTGGCGTCAACGTTCAAAAGGAAGCTCCTCTTGCGGCTTCGAGAGGCTGCATTATACCCTCAGCGAAAGCAAAACTTTGTTTAGAAGAGTAAACGGGTAGGACGGTTGCCAGGAGAGATAAAGTGTAGAGCAAAGATGGATGGTGCCCAGAATAGAACTACCCGCAAAGATCTGACATCTTGTGTTGGATATTATTGCGGGGTCGCGGAATCGGCGCGGGAACTTTCGCATTTCGTCAACATCCTTGACAGGGTTGATTTGCGACAGAACCCGCACCGCAATCGTGAAGGCAAAGCGGTCGCGCCGCTTACCTTCCCAGACTCAAATAGCCCAGCTGAAACGGATTTCCTCCTTGAATCGCAATCAGATACCAACCAGTGGCGCCGATATGCAGCGATGGCCCGTAGGTGTATCCGAAGCCCGTATCCATCACGCTCGTCGAGGCCACCAAGCCTTCGCCAACCGGGATCGGCATGCCGTTGACCGTCTGCCCTGCGCCCAATTCGTCTTGAGCTGCTTCAGAATTGTTCGCAAAGAACTCGATGGTTTCCAGATCCTTGAAACGCGAAGCAAGGCGGCCTCGTCCCACCATAATTCGGGCAATCAGGGCCGCGACGCTGTGCGCGGTACCTTCGAGCCATACCGCATTGGGATCCGCGAAGGGGTAAGCAGCGGGGTTAGTGGACAAGCTGGCTGTATCGAAAACGACGCCGCTAATCTTTTCGCTTCCCGTGAGACTGGAATGTGGCGACGCGGCGGTATCGGTGGCTTGCAGATTGGCCAGCGCCCAATCGATCGTGTTCGCGTAACGATTGTTGAGCAACGCCAAATAGGACCAGTCCTGGCAGTCTTCAGGGATCGGGTACGGATTGATCGTAGCTTGATCGCCCAGCGTTCCGGTGTAGAAATAGCCTCCAGCAGGGTTATACATTGCCAGCACAAAGTTCAGCGCGTGCTGAGCAAGGCTGCTCCACGATGCGCCGTTCGCGGCGCTGCCATTGTGCGTGACCTCCGCCAACATGGAGAAAAAAGCGTAACTGTCAATATTGTGTTCGGTGGACTTGCCATTCGGCGAAGGGACCGACTGGTTGAACTGGTTAATGAAAGTTCCGAAAGAATAGCCGCCCGCACCAAGGGTGTCGTAGGTGTTGGCGACGATCCAATTGGCCACCTTGAGCGCCGCAGTTAGATACTGCTGCTGGTGGGTGCGTCGGTAAAGTTGCGCAAGCGCCATGCCTGCCCAGGCCTGGTCGCCCACCGCGCTGCCGTAGAAGTAAAAGGGATACGCCGCCGGAGTAATATACGCGCCGCTACCATCCGGCGCCGGCTTGTTCACAAAATAGGCCTGCGCAAAGCGCCCGTCGTTAAATGGAAAATTCGTCGACTGCGCATAGATCAATCCGTTGCCCAGGACCTCGGCTCGCGCCACGTCGTCATGACTTCCGCCGACCAGGTACGCATCGATGGCAACGGCGTTGTCATAGGTAAAGGCGGTTGCGCCCAGCGCCTGATCGGAATAGCTCTGCGCGAGCCGGACGGTCCTTCCCGAAGCGTATGCGTCCATCATGGTGTTTTGAAATTGGTAGGCCTTTTCGGCTGAGGTTTTGTACTTTGTTGCGTCTTCGAACACTGTGCCAGAGGTCGCTGGAAGCTGCGCCTGGGAGAATTGCGTAAAAGCGAAAAGAGAGAGTCCCGTTGCGGCTGCCAACGCCGCGAAGACAAGAAGTTTTCTACGTGGAACACTATTCTTGGGCATTGATCGCTCCTGGGGGTGTACATCGATTGCTGGGATCGGGTGTACATCGGAAATTGCTGTTCTTGACTTACTCTTCGCGAAAGCGTAGCTCTGATGGTCCCGCCGTGTCAACGCCGGATTCGGCTGTCTCGAACGCGCGCGAAAGGCGCTGGTGGCCCCGGGCAGAGTCGAACTGCCGACCTTCGGTTTAGGAAACCGCTGCTCTATCCATCTGAGCTACGGGGCCACTGTCGTAGCCCCAATTTTACACTGTCACCATAATTTCTTTGAGCGTCGTTCTATTCCAGTGTGTAGCACAAGGGGCGCCCACGAAATGCCGACTAGCGCAAGCCCAGGCGCGCATCGAAAGGCAAGCGCGATATGTCAATAATTATCAGTTGCGCGGAGTGTGTATTGAAAGCGCACAACCATCGAACTGAACCAATTTTCGGAGAGATGAACTACGCTGGCTATTCTGAATCTCGAAATCGTTTTACGCACGTAGCATTCTTCATGAACACTCTCGCCTCGCTCATCGGTATTACTGTTTTCCAGCGAGATGGGTTCAGCGCAAATGCAGCAGAGGATGTGGCGTTGCGAGGTGAAGCGGGCGAAGCCTGTCATACATGGTCCTCCTTGCGGACTACGGGATAAACAGGCACGAAACGCGAAATATAAAGTTGCAATTGGGTGGCCAATCAAGCGCAGGCGCGCAAACCCGACTGTGACAGGGAGTTACGCAAATTGAGACGACTTGCCGGAGCCGGCACTGGCGGCGATGCAAGCAAGAAATTCCAAGCAAGAGATTGAAGCCTGGAATATTTGTTCTAATCCGAGCTATGGCGGCATCGCATGCAGCGGCCGATGAGCGGGCAAGACGGACTTGCCCGGTTGGGCCGATATGAACAAATAGAAAAGCAGTAAGCCTATAATCCGTTTTCTGAATCTGTTGTGTAGCGGTGGTCAGTCGCAACAACGCTTGGGAAAGACCACGGAGGACGCCATGTATCTAAGCAAACTTTGCCTGTTCGCGTTAGCCGCTACGCTCGCGGCTTCCCCGACGGTGGGAACGCTGAATGTACAGATTCAGGAATACGAAGTTCCGACGCCCAAGTCGCGGCCGCACGATCCGGCGCTCGCTCCGGACGGCTCGCTCTGGTATACGGGGCAAGGAGCGAACAAGCTCGGACGCCTCGATCCGAAGACGGGAGAGTTCAAGGAATACCCGCTGAAGACGCCAAATTCCGGACCGCACGGACTGGTCGCCGACAAGGACGGAAATATTTGGTTCACCGCGATTTCGGGCGGCTATGTGGGCAAGCTGAATCCGAAGACAGGTGAGATCGCCGAATATCACGCCGAGAACGGCGTCGAGATCGACCCCCACACGCCCGTCTTCGATCACGACGGCGTTCTGTGGTTCACCAACGAACAAACCAACTTCATCGGGCGCCTCGATCCGAAAACCGGCAAGATGACTCTGACCAAAGTTCCGACGCCGCATGCTGTGCCTTACGGGATCGTGATCCTGCCGAACAACACGCCAATCTTCTGCGAGTTCGGCGCGAACAAGCTGGCGAGCATCGATCCGCGCACCATGACAATTCACGAATACGCTTTGCCGGCTGCCGGAGCTCGCCCGCGGCGGATCGCGCTGGCCCCCGACGGGACAATTTATTACACCGATTACGCTCGCGGTTATCTGGGACATTTCGATCCGTCGGCGGGAGTGCTGGTGAAAGAATGGATGTCGCCCGGCGGCGCAGAGTCCAATCCGTATGGAATCGCGATTACGCGCGACGGCGAGGTTTGGTACAGCGAGTCAGGAGTGCATCCCAATACTCTGGTTCACTTCGATCCGAAGTCGGAAAGCTTCAGCAGCGAGCCGATTCCATCGGGAGGCGGCGTGGTTCGTAACATGGTGGCAACTCCGGATCGGCGCTTGTACCTGGCATGCAGCGGAGTGAACAAAGTTGCGGTGGTAAGCCTGAGCAAATAGCTGGAGCGTGTGGGCAGGGACGCAGCCGCTGGGTCTCAATTCGGCTGAGGTCTGCGGAGCTCGTCGAACTTGAACCGCTTTTCTAAAGCCGCTGCCCCTTCTTGAAGTCTACTGGAATGACCTGTGCAGGCGTGGGGAATTGCGCGCGCAGCGCTTCCGCTGGCGAAGGCTTGGCGGCCTGTCGTCCGCCGAACCAATTTTTATACCAGTGCTGGGCGGTCAGCTTGTTCAGCCAGATTATGGGATCGTATTGGCTGTAGTCCTCGCCCTTGGAGCCGGTCCTCGGAAAGAACACGTGAATGGGTTGTTCGTATAGGCAGGTGAACTGTGCTTCGCCTCCATGCTGCACCATCGGAGTGTCCATCCTTGCGTTGAGAATTTTCTGGATCTCCGGGAAACGAGGATTGTAGTTGTGCCGGGCACCATCCAGGAAACCCTCGATGATTTCATTCACCCGTGGATTTTTCGCGTCGATGATGTCGAGCAGATCATAGTCCCCGTGGATGTACTTCCCGTCACGTTTCACGCAAAGGTAGTGGGAGGAGTTGGAGTCAATGTCGACCGAGTAACCGTCTCTTCCCTTCCCGGTCTTGCGATAATCCTGATCCAGGTGCGCGGTGCGGAACTCGTCCCAATACTTCATTGCGTCGGCTGGATTCTTGAACTGGTCGCAATGCACTTCATAGGGATCTGCGACCAGACCAGCGATCCGATACCGGACATCGGTATCATTCTTGTTGGCGGTTTTGGCTTTGCAGGAGATAGGCTTGGGAATGTAATTCTGTTTCCCCGCCCATATAAGAGACATGGGGTTGGTGAGGCGGGCCAGTAACCATACATTTTCTTCTCGTGCTACCTGCTTAAAAACTTTTCGATCTTGTTCCCTCATAAATAGCCCTCCAGAATCGCTGAATTGGGTCAGATTTTGTTCGCGGGCGGGGGGCCCTTCACCGCTACTTCGCAGCCGTTTGGGAGGCTGTTCGACTAATAACGCGAAATAATAGAACGAAATGCCTGACTTGGACACACATTTTTTTACCATTTTTACCGTGCGACGCCGGCAGGCCGTGGTTCTTAGCGTTTACCGGGTCTTCCCGGCTAAGTCCTTCAAGGCTAATTCGGGCCCGGTGCTCTTTTTATCGCAACCTTCCAACCCCGTGTCACAGCGACGTCCTTGTGCAGCGATCTTGGACAGTATCTGCTGGCGCCTGGGCTACAATGTGCGTTTCCAGCTTCAACGTTTGAACAACCTTATGACTGCTGAGATCGCCACCGGCAACCCCTCCCCGCTCGCCGACAAACAGATTCTCTATAACCGCTTTCTCCTGATCGTGGCTGGTCTCGGCGGCCTGCTCTATGGGGTGGACGTGGGCATCATCGCCGGCGCACTGCCGTATCTGGAAGCGACTTCGGGCCTGAACGCTGGACAACTTTCGATCGTGGTCGCCGCCGTGCTGCTGGGGAGCGTGATCTCCACGCTCTTCGCGGGAGTGCTTGCGGACTGGATGGGCCGAAGGGCTCTCATGGCACTGAGCGGCGTCATGTTCGTCATCAGCATTCCGATGATTGCCCTGTCGCATGGTTATGGCCCACTGGTCTTCGGCCGTCTATTGCAGGGGGTCAGCGCGGGTTTAATTGGCGTTGTTGTTCCACTGTATCTGGCTGAATGTCTTACGGCATCAAGCCGCGGCAAGGGCACCGGCATTTTTCAGTGGTTGCTGACGCTGGGGATTGTGACTGCGGCGCTGGTCGGCGTTTATTTCAGTTTTCGCGTCGACCAGGTGGCCAAACTCGGTGACGCTGCCAGACTCCTCGTATTTAAAGACACGGCGTGGCGCGGCATTTTCTGGGTATCGTTACCGCCGGGAATCTTGTTCGTCATCGGCAGTTTTATGGTCGCGGAGTCGCCCCGTTGGCTCTTGCGTCGCGGCAAGAAAGACGCTGCGTACGCCGCTCTTCTCCGCTCGCGCACAACCGAGCAGGCCGATGTCGAGCTCCGGGAAATGCAGGAAGTCATCGCCGCGGAAAGAGGAAAAAGTTCGGGCGGAACGAAGGCCAGCGAATCGCTGCTGCGGCGCAAATACGTAATCCCGTTCGTGCTCGCTTGCATCATTCTCGCCTGCAATCAGGCGACTGGAATCAACTCCATCATCGCCTACAACACCAACATTCTCCTGCAGAGCGGACTCTCCGATGTCGCAGCTCATTGGGGCTATGTCGTATTCACCATCATCAATTTTGCGGTCACTTTTGGCGGGGTCGTGCTGGTGGACCGCAAGGGACGCAAGTTTCTGCTCGGAATTGGTACTGCAGGAATCATCGTCTCGCTGATCTGCACGGGAGTCCTCTTCCTTAGGACGGAGTGGCAGCGCGTCGATACCAAGACTGCTGTCCAATCTCTGGTTACTGCGGACCAACGCCTCACGTTGCGATACAACGAAGCACTGGCGGCAAAACTGTTGAACGCCACACTCGCCTCCAGCAGAACGCAATATGGACGCCCTACTTCCCTGGTACTGATCTATTCCTACGGGGATTTCCGTGCGGCCAGCCAGGTGGTTCGTTCCGACGATCCTGCCGCGAAGCCCATCGAAATTAAGCGCGAAGATTGTGTCCCTGCTAACAAAGTAGTGGCATTCTTCTCGAATCCTTTCGGCAACCTCGATGCCTCGCGTCAAGCGCCGCTAAAAATTGAGAATGCTCTGATCAGTCCGGTTCCCCTTCCGCGCAACGGCTGGATGGTGGCGCTTACTCTGTTTGTGTTCATGGCATTCTTCGCCATTGGTCCCGGGGTTTGCGTTTGGCTGGCACTTTCGGAATTGATGCCCACGCGCATCCGCTCCAACGGCATGAGCATCGCGTTAGTGCTCAACCAGGCAGTGTCCACGACGATTGCCGCGATTTTCCTGCCCACGGTCGGCAAGTATGGATACTCCACCATGTTCTTCGGGTTTGCCGCGTGCACGGTGATTTATTTCATCACCGCAACCTGGTTCTTACCGGAAACGAAAGGCAAAACGCTGGAAGAAATTGAAGCGTACTTCGAAGGCGCAGCTGTCGGAAAGTAGCGCCGGTAGTTTGTAGCGCCGGTACCTTGCCGGCTGTCGCGGGGGCGTCTCGCCCGAAACTCTTGCGGTCGCGAGACAAGGCGCCGCTGAGGCAGGATATTAGGGGTAACGACCCAATGAATCGTGAACGAACTGTAGTCTTGGTCAGAGAGTTGGAAGATGAAGTAAACACCGGCGGCTTTCACCAGTACTTCAACAACTCGTCTGGCGACAACGCAGCAGATACAATCTCGGCGCTCCTTGAAATCGGCGCTCTTGCAATGGCTGATATCCTTCGTCGGGCCATTGAAAGGTTTCCAGACAAAATATCACCGACAGAGCGAGTTGCGCGCTTGGAAATTCTGTGCGAACGTTTCCCGAAGACAAACGAATTTGATGACCTAAACGCTGAGTTCTTCGCTTATCCAGATGATCTGTCGATTCTGCTCGCAGAATATGAAAGGAACCTCGGCGGTATATAGGCAACGGTGTGGAGGCGTCCTCGCCCGCGCAGTTTGCCCACTGCAGTGAAAATGATTTACTCTCAGCCCAGTTCCCATGACGCCTGCCAAACTGAAAGAGAACGAGAAGAATAAGACCTCCGACGAGAGATATTCCCACGCGATGCGGCGGGAGATCTACGAGCAGCCTGCAGCCATCGCGAAGACCGTCGAGAAGCACCTCAAGGACGACATCATCTTTCCGGGGGAACTACATGCAATTGAAAGCGCGCTCCTCACGTTCGAGAAGTTGATCATCGCCGCCAGCGGCTCGAGCCGGCACGCGGGACTGGCGGGCGAAATCATGATCGAAGATCTTTCTGGTGTGGCCGTGGACGTGGAATACGCCAGCGAATACTGCTATCGCTCCACGCACGCTGCGGTGGAACCCATCGTTATGGTGATCACGCAATCGGGAGAGACTGCGGACACGATCGCGGCACAACGCGAAGCGCTGACGCGTGGAGTGAAGACGGTCGCAATTTCGAACGTTGCCGATACAACCATCACGCGCGAGGCCAGCGCGGCATTAATCTCAGGGGCTGGACCAGAAATATCGGTCCCGGCGACCAAGAGCTTTACCACGCAGCTCACGATTCTCTACCTGATGGCGTTGTTTCTCGCGCGCAAACGCGGAAGAATGACTTCGGAGGTGACGCGATCGTATCTGCAGCGGCTGCGGCGACTTCCGGATGCGATCGAACAGCAACTGCCTGCATGGGACGCCCTTTCCGAAGAATTCGCCGCGGTGCACTTCAAGGCGGAAAAGTTTCTGTATCTCGGGCGCGGCGTGCATTATGCAATCGCCCGCGAGGGCGCGCTTAAGCTCAAGGAAATCTCCTACGCGCATGCTGAGGGATATCCAGCAGGCGAACTCAAGCATGGACCGAATGCGCTGGTCGACGAAACGCTTCCTGTGGTCGTGCTGGCAACTTGCGACCACCGCGATCCGGATTCAGTATTGCGATATCGTCGAACGCTCGAAGTCATGAAGGAAGTGAGATCGCGCCGCGGGCCGCTGGTCGCGGTGGCGACGGAAGGCGATAAGGAAGTTGCCGAGATTGCAGAACACGTGTTCCACGTGCCTGCGGCTCCAGAGCTGCTGCTTCCGATTGTCGAAGTCATTCCTCTGCAACTCTTCGCTTATCACGTCGCGGTGAACAAGGGATACGACGTCGACCATCCCCGAAATTTGGTCAAGGCCGTGGTCACCGAATAACCGCGAACGTTCTGACGCAAACCGAGTAATCGCACGCAACTGTCTAAGCCCGCGCGAAATCGATGAATCCTCTTTGTGCGTCGGCACGGATGAGCTTGACGCGCAGCTTGTCGCCCACGTCCAGTCCCTGTGCGCCTTGGGCAAGCAGTCCCTCGATGCGCGGCTGGAAAATGCGAACGAAGGTTCCGTGGTCGGTTGCTCCGGTCACGATGGCATCGAAGACCTCGCCGATGCGGTGCTGCATGGCGACAGCCGCAAGGCGCTTGGCCATGTCGCGCTCAACTTTTTTGGCGGCGTCCTCTTTTTGCGTACAGTTGGCGGCAATGGCGGTTAGTTCGGCATCGGAGTAAGGATTCTTCTGCTTCGCGAGCGTGGCTTTAATGATCCGCTGGGTGACGACATCAACGAACCGCCGATTGGGCGCGGTGGAGTGAGTGTAATCCTGAACTGCCAGGCCGAAGTGTCCGGGGGCAGTTTCGCCGGGACGTTCCAGAACATATTCGCCAGGACCGATGAGTTTGATGACGGCAAGAGAAAGATCGGCGAAGTGATCGGGATCGGCGGCCTTGCGGCGCAACAGGAAATCATTCAGCGCCTTGGAATCCGGCTGCGCGGGCAGCTTCTCGCCCTTAGTCGCGGCCAACTGCACGATGCGATCCCAACGCTTGGGAGTGCGCACGATGCGGCGCAGCGACGAAACCTCTTCGAGCATGCGAGCCACAACGCCGTTGGCAGCAACCATAAAGTCTTCGATTAACTCCGTGGCGTGATTTTTCTGCTGGTTCACTACGTCGACCACCTGATCGTTGAGTAGCAGAGGCTGAAGCTCATCGGTCTGCAGACTCAACGCTCCGTGCTGAAAGCGCCGGCTCTTTAATTTCTGCGCCACCTCATCTTGTAATTTCAGTTGTGCCTGTAAATCATTGGAAACGGATATCTTCGGCGGTGCAGGTGATTTGCTTTCCAGCCACGCGCCGGTGGCGTTGTATTGCAGTTGAGCCTTATTGCGGACAACAGCGCGATAGACGCTGGGGGACTTCACGCCCCCACTGGAATCGACCACGAATTCAACGACGACGCTGAGGCGGTCCTGATTTTCGAGCAGAGACGTCAAGCCAGTGGAGAGTTCTTCCGGCAGCATGGGGAAGTTGCGGACTCCGGCATAGACGGTGGTGGTTTCGCGCGCAGCGTGCTGATCGATGGGCGTGTTTTTGGGGACGAAGGCGTCGACGTCGGCGATGCCGATCATGATTTTCACATCGCCGTTGGCGAGGCGTTCGGCTACTTCAATCTGATCGAGGTCATGGGAAGTGTCGTTGTCAATCGATGACCAGAGCAGGTTCCGGAGATCGCGGATATTGCCTGCGGCGCTGATTTGCGGCGGATGGGCCTTCAGGTCGGCAAGTTGCTGCGTAGCTTGGGAGGGAAAATCCGGCTGGAAACCGCGCTGCTGCATGATATCTTTCGCGGTCTGCTGCAGATCGATTTTGTGCGGATCTGTTTTCTGCAGATCAGTGGTCGAAGGCTTGGCGTCTTGCATGAACTCCCCGTTGCGGATGAGATGACTCAGGCTATCACGCGAGGCCGCACGCAACCGAAAGAGGAGCGAGATAAATTGTCAGAGTGGACCTACTAACTGCCGTGCAAGCGATCGACGTCGGCGTTGGTGTACACACGCGGCGCGTGGGATTTGTGGGACTTCCAGAACGAGGCGGTTTCGCCGACAGTGACTCCGTATCCCCATTCGCGGAGAGATGTCACATCGATCATCCTGGTAACCCCCGCGTCGGTGATGCTCTGAGGGAGCTCAGGGGTAGACTCCGGCGACACAAGCTCCACGACGCTGGGCATGGCGTAGCCGTAAAAGATGGGCAACAGATCGGGCTGGTGCTCGAGCATGGGGTTCGGAATGTAAGGCTGATTTCCGATTACAGGCACGATTTCGGGGAGTGGCTGGATATCGGGAAGCGGAGCATCGAGCGAAAGAGACGGCGTGGCGATGGGCCGGGCGAACATGGGCGAATCGAAAGTGATTAGATATTGCGGCCCTGTGGGGAAGTTCGTGTCCTGGGCGGCGCCGATTCCAATCAGGGCAAATACAAATAATAGACAGCATGCGAGACGCATAACGGCCTCCATTTTCATACGTGATTATGAACCGAAAGCAGGTGAATTGCCAGAGGGATCGGACCGAAAGTCGTCTGCTGGCAAGGGTTTTGCGGTATTCGTGCAAGATAAGGTTCAGATGTCTTCAACCCAGCGGCACAGCGGAATGCTTCCAAAGATTGGAGGCTGGCTCTTCCCAAACTACTTATGAGATTGCTCGATAGCTGGATCACTTCTGGTCGCAGGGGGTGCTGGAGGCGGCGAATCGGCGCTCGCGGCGGTTGCAGAGGATCACATAGAGCATGAAGAGAACGACAGCAAGGTTGCCGAAAAAGAAGGCGCACCGCAGGACGGTCACGCCGCGGAGAAGTTCACGGACCTCAAGCGGCAGCAGAAGAGCGCCTGAAACCAGGGCTACCCACTCCGCCCATGTCCGGCATTTCCACAAGCCATAGGCTTCGGTGAAGCGCAGCGCAGCATAGGTAAAAGCGATTTGTGCCGCCGCCCACAAGCGCGCGTCGGTCACGTTGTCGGCGAAGTCGAGAAACATTTGGGCGGAGCGGCGATCGGTATTGATATGGAATAGTGCCAGGAGACTCTCGGCGTAGAGCCAGACATCTTTGTGCACTAGCGCGAGGGCACAAAATCCCATCATCATCACAAAGCTGCCTTTGAAGAATTCAAATGCGGCGACGGCCTTAAGAACTTGCCGCTGGCGGGGGTGGGGAGCAGACATGATTCCGGGCTGGGGCATGAATGCTGGGGACGGCTGAAGGCAGAGTATCACGGGGAGTGCAATTGCAGAACCTGCGGGATTGTCGCGCCGATGTCAACCGTTCTTCTTGCGGATGGCGGCGCGCAGTTCGGCGACGATCTCCTGCGAGGCTTTGATGGCGGCGGCGTGCTGATCCACATTGAAGGAGATGGCGCCGACGCGGGCGTGGCCGCCCCCGCCGTAACGCTCGCAGACGCGGGCCAGGTTTACTTCGGGATCCTGCGGAGCCCAGGGGTTTGATCCCACCGAAACTTTCACGCGGAAACTGCTTTTGCTTAGGCCCACGCTGTAGACCGATTCGGGGTGCAAATAATACGGAATGAATTTGTTGTAGCCTTCGAGATCGTGGTCGCTGACATCGAAGAAAATTGTGCCGTCTTTGCATTCGGTGCGCTGCTTGAGGATGCCGATGGAAAGCTCGTGGCGCTTGAGCAGCGGCGGAAGCAGCGGGGCGACGAACGATTCTTCCAAAATTTCGGCTAAAGATTTTGTCGCCAGAAGCGGGATCAGGTTTGGCACGAAGCCGTGATCGGGCGCCGATTCGATGACCATGGTGAGTTTCATGGCGGGGGCTTTCATCTCGACGGCGGTTTTGGCATCGGGATAGAGGGCGCCGTCGATGATGTCGGTCCAGTGGACAAGCTCGGCGACGGATACGGGATCGAAACCGAAACGCTGCTGCGCGATCATAGCGATAAAACTGGTACAGGATTTGAAATCGGGATCGTAGAACTTGCGGTTGCTCTGATCCTGCTCGAAGTGCTCGGCATCGGCGGGCGAGAGGAAGGCGCTCTCGTGGTGATCGAACCACCATGTAACTCTAGGTGAGCTCGAGTATTTGAAGTCGACGATAGCGTTCTCTTCACCGTCGAAGTCCTTTTCGTCGAACAGAGCTCCGGCGCGGTGGACCAGGCCGGTGAATTCGAAGTCGGCGTCGCCGCGAATACGCTCGCGATAGAAGCGCGAAAACAACGCGGCTGAGGAGGCTCCGTCAAAACATTTGTCGTGATAGAAGACCCTTACTCGCAAGGAATGCCCCAATCGTTGAACAGATTCCCGGCGGCGAAACCACGCTGGCGGCGTGGGATTGCGTCGCGGGTAAAAGCTAATAGGATTGACAGCTTACAGGAAGAAAGTCAAGGGCGGTCGAGCTGCGCTCGACAGGCAGCCGGGGTGGCTGTCCCCACACGAGCATCGTGAGGTTAAAATCCGAAGCCCGAATGCAGCGGCGCATCGGGCTTCGCGCTACATTGCGTTCGCTTGTTTTTCCGCGAGATCGCCAATCACCGGCAGCTTGTACATCTGCCCCTGATTCGCCTTAATCAGCAGGATAATCCAGACGATGAATCCTCCCAAGCTGACCAGAAGGTGAAGAGGGAAAGTGATCAGCGCCAGAAATGGCACGAAGGTGAAAATCGAGAGTCCGATGTGGAGAACAAACAGCGCTGCGGCGAAGAACAGGCACTGCCACGAGTGAAAACGGATGAAGCGATTCTTATTGTAGGGTTCCACCACCAGGAAAATGATGGCTGGGATGATGGTGATGTAGGCCAACATTCCGGCGACGTTGTCGGTCATGCCTCCGGCAGTGGCAGTGGTGGAAGCGGGCGCGGTTGCGACTCGACCCGCGCATACGGAACAGGTGGTGGTGCCGTCCGCGATTTGTGCGCCGCACATATTGCAAAAGGCCATACGGGTGTCCTCCTGGAGTCGTTTGGATTGAGGGGATGCGGCCCTGTCAGCATGCGCGAGACTGCTGCCAAGCGACGCTGCGGCAAGGTATCAAAAAGTTTGCGGCAAAGCAATGAATTTCGAGCCGCTATTTCAGGACTTTGCACCTTGTTTCGCGGCAAAGGCGCCGAGAAGAGGGATTTGAAACATTTCTCCCTGGATAGCCTTTACGACCGAAACCAGCCAGAGTACGACCGCACCGAGCCCTACTACCGTGGAGACCAGCACGACGAACAGTGGGCCAAGCACTGGAATGATGAAGAGGAGCAGTCCGGCCAGTTTCAGAGTGAGCGCGAGCAGGACGGCGGCGCCCCAAAGCGAGAGGCACTGGAAGGAATGGAAGCGCACGAAGCGGTTGTGCTTGTACGGCTCCAGAAGCAAGAAAATAATTGCGGGAATGAATGTGAAGTAGGCGAGCGCTCCCGCGATGGTCTCGGACAGAGCACCGACCTTGCCTTGCGCGCGCGCTTCGGCCTGCATGGGGCGGCCGCAACCCGGGCAATAGGCCGCGCTCTGGGGCATTTGCGCAGCGCAGTCCGGGCACGAGGTAAGGGGAACGTTCGTCTCATCCATTGTCGCGACCATATCAAACTGGGGGGTGGGCGGCAAATGCGCAGAATCTATATGGCGAATTGACGGCGAGGCCTGCGGAGAGTATGGTTCGTGCCAATTTCAAGAGGATGCATGGCGTCATTCTGTGCGGGTTGCGCGAAAGCACCGAACGTTTCCCAGGAGGAACTGAATGTTTTGTAGCCAATGCGGGGCGAATAATGCGGACACAGCGATGGTCTGCGCGCAGTGCGGCAGAAATTTACAGGCGGTGACTCCGGCAACGCCGTTGCAGCCAACCGGAATAATTCTACCGCCGGGCACGACGGTGCAGAATTATCTGGTGTTCGCGATTCTAACCACTGTGTTCTGCTGTCTTCCGACTGGAATTCCGGCGATTATTTATGCCGCTCAGGTGAATGGCAAGCTGCAGGCGGGCGACGTGGCAGGAGCGCAGATCGCGTCCAAGAATGCCAAGATGTGGTGCTTGATTTCCCTGGGACTCGGAATCGGGTGCATGGCGTTATACGCGATCCTGATCATGGTTGGAGTTCTAAGCGGGATTCATCAGAATCGATAAGACGGGAGGCTGCGATGGACAAGAATCGGCAGCTGGCTGCGACGTTCGCGGCTTTCGTCGGCGGCGTGGCGATGCTGCGAGCTTTCGATCCGGCCACTTCCGGAATATTTCCGCCGTGTCCGGTGCATTATTTGACAGGCTGGTATTGTCCGGGATGCGGATCGCTGCGGGCCATCCATCAATTGCTGCATGGGGACTTGCGCGCGGCGTGGGCTTTGAATCCGCTGACGGTGATTCTGCTGCCGTTCCTGACCTACGGTTTGGCTTCGTTTGTCTTCTTCGAAATTCGCGGGCAGGGTTTGCCTCAGCCGTCCATGCGCGCGGGGTGGATTCGGGCGCTTTGTGGGGCGATTATTTTGTTTGGGATTATGCGGAATCTTCCGGTGCATCCGTTTGAACTGCTGGCACCTGGGGCGATGCTGGGGCTGTGACGGCAGTCTCAGATCGGCGTCGCCTGACTACCCGCGAGATCCCTCGCTCCGCCTGAAGGGCGGCTTCGCGCGGGATGACGCCGCAATTCTTTGAGATGTCAGACTGGGCGCGGGGAGTGGTTCTTTTTGCGGCAGTCTTCGCAGACTCCATAAATTTGAAAAGTGTGGCGAGTGGTGAGGTAGCGATATTTGCGGCCTATTTCCTGCTCGAGGCGGCTCACATCCTGGGAAAAGAATTCAACCGAACTCCCACAGTCGGTGCAGACCATGTGGTGATGGCTGCGACGATTGTACTGGTGCTCGTAGCGGGCAATCCCGTCGTGGAAGGCGACTTCACTCGCCAAGCGGCATTCGGCCAGCAGTTTCAGTGTGCGATACACCGTGGTGTAGCCGATGCGGGCATCTTTTTTCTGCACCAGGCGATGCAGTTCGTCGGTGGAGAGATGGTCGCGGGTTTCGAGGAACGTATGCAGGATGACGTCGCGCTGCGCTGTTTGCTTCAGGCCGACTTTTTTTAAATGGCGGTGAAGAATTTCCTGGGCTTCGCGGACCATCTGGCGGGAGATGGTGGGTTGATCATCGATGCGCTTCTGCAGCATGGTGGGTGGAACATAGCCAGACTATCATCCAGGCATCTTGAAAATGAAATTCATTTTCAGCGCGGATCAGCGCTGGGCCGGGTGGGAGTGGAATACAATCAGAGTTTCCCGTGATCACACTGGCATGAGCACTCTCGCGGAAGTCGGCACACTTAAATCCCGCCGCACGTCGATTTCCCGCATCGCGCGCATCCTGCTGTGGCTAGTGCTGGCGGCGCTAATTCTTCTGGCCGGAGCGGTCGGTTATGCCTACTACGTCGCGCACTCGGCTCTGCCCCAGCTCGATGGAAGGGTGCGGATCAGCGGGCTGGCAGCGCCGGTAACGGTGACCCGCGACAGTCACGGCGTCCCTACGATTGAAGCGGCGAATCTGGAGGATCTTTTCTTCGCCCAGGGATATGTCACCGCGCAAGACCGCCTATGGCAGATGGACGTAATGCGGCGCTTTGGCAGCGGAGAACTTTCCGAAATTCTGGGCGAGGATCTGCTCAAGGTGGATCGCGAACAGAGGATTCTTGGGCTGCGGGCGGTGGCGATCAAATCACTGCAGACGGCCAGCCCTCGGGATCGCAGCTTTTTTGAAGCATACGCGCGCGGAGTGAATGCCTATATCGACACGCGGGCGCGCAAGTTGCCGATAGAATTTCGCATCCTCGGTTACCGGCCAACGCCGTGGTTGCCCGAAGACTCGGTGGTCATCGCCAACGAGATGGTCAAGGATTTGAACTACCACTATTTCTTTGACGCGCTGGCCCGGGAAAAAATCCTGGCCAAGCTGGGTCCGGAGTTGACCGCCGATTTGTACGTGAACCGCTCCTGGCATGACCGTCCGCCGACGGTAATGCGCGAGGATTTGAACCAGCCCGACACCAATGCAGGGGATTCAGACGATGACGACTACGATGATTCTCCCGACAACTCGGTGACGCGAGAACGAATTCCTTTGCCAGAAACTTTACCGGAAGGCTTGCCGGTAAACGGATCGAACGACTGGGTGGTGTCCGGGACGCACACGGTGACGGGCAAGCCGCTGCTTTCGAACGACATGCACCTCGGCCACCAGATGCCGAATTTATGGTACGAGGCGCACCTGCACACCGGCACTTTCGATGTTGCGGGAGTCACGCTGCCGGGCGTGCCGTATGTGATCGTCGGCCACAATCAGCGGATCGCGTGGGGATTTACGAACGTCGGTCCGACTGTGACTGACGTTTACGTTGAGAATTTTAATCAGCAGGGCGCGTATCAAACTCCCAGTGGGTGGGTGCGGCCGGAACATCGCGTCGAGATGATTCACGTCAAGGGCAAGCCTGACGTGAGCCTTGATGTCAGGAGCACGCGTCACGGGCCCATCATCACAGAACTGGTTCCCGGCGAAACGCGGCCTCTGGCCTTGCGTTGGACGCTCTACGACGTGTTGCATATTCCACTGTTTGATGTGAATGCCGCGCAGAACTGGCAGGAGTTCCGGCGCGCGTTTTCGCAGTTCGACGCGCCGGGGCAGAACGTGGTGTATGCGGATGTAGATGGGAACATCGGATATCAAACCACGGGAAAGATTCCGATCCGCGCAGCAGGCGATGGGAGTCTTCCCGTAAGCGGGGCCGACAACTCTCACGAGTGGACTTCTTACATTCCATTTGAAAAATTGCCCAGCATCTACAATCCGCCGTCGGGAATCATTGCTACGGCCAATGGAAGAATCGCTCCGGACAATTATCCGTATTCGATCAGCATGGAATTTGACGCGCCGTGGCGCACAGCGCGCATTTATCACGTGCTGGAATCGGGACGGCAGTTCTCTTCGGCGGACATGCTCACACTGCAAACCGACATTCATTCCGAAGCCGATTTATTTGCGGCCGAACGATTTGTCTATGCGGTCGATCACGCCACGAAACCTTCAGCTCGGGCCAAACAAGCTGCCGATATTATGCGCAGTTGGGATGGCCGCATGCAGGCTTCGGCAGCGGCGCCGACAATCGCTGAGAATTCTATTTTTGAACTGAGGCGTTTGCTGCTCGAACCGAAATTGGGGAGCGCACCTTCCGATCCTTCGAAACAGGACGAGGGTTTAAGCTGGAAGACATATTCGTGGCAGATGCGTTCCGTGTGGCTGGAAAATATCTTGCTGCACCGGCCCAAGCGCTGGCTGCCGGACGCATTTCCGAACTACGACGAACTGCTCACTGCCGCCGTGGAGGCGGCAGTGAATGGTCCGACCGTGCCGAAGGATTTGGCGTCGTGGCGGTGGGGCGACTTCAATGCGGTGGAGATTCAGCATCCGGTGTTAGGAAAGATTCCGATCATTCGACGCTGGTCGGGACCGGGCGTGCAGGAGCAGTCAGGCAGTGGATATACGGTCAAAGCGGTGACGCGGCACCATGGGCCGTCGGAGCGGTTCACCGCGAATTTGGCGGACTTGGATCAGTCGACCCTAAACATCGTCACCGGGCAGGGCGGAAATTTCCTGAGCCCCTACTATATGGATCAGTGGAAGGCGTGGTACGGGGGGACCACGTTTGCTTTGCCGTTTAGCGAAAGGGCGGTGGAGGCGGCGAAGGCCCATCGATTGGTGCTGGAGCCGGTCAAGTGAGAGGCAAATTGGCCGGAATGGAGGAGGCTGGCCCGGTCGATTCCTGAATTGGCGATTTGTCACCAGTTGATCGTAGCTAGAGTCAGCAGCCGCCAATGTGCTTGTGTCCTGCAAGCTCAAAAAGCAGGTGCCCGGCGTCTCCAAACCAAATCTCATCTGCAGTCTGGTGTTCCATGTCTGGACACCAGCGGACAACGGTACGGTAATTGCCATCCTTTACGCCTTCCATTATCCACTCGGCTCCGTCAAAGCCGCGACTTGGCAGTTCCGTAGGCGCATCCCAGAAATGCGCCTGATCTAGCAGGCTGAGAAATCGGGCTAGCTGATCCCGAGAGACGGCCGATGTGTCGTCAATCTTTGTGACTTCACGATCTCCGTCAATGGTTTTGATCGCGACTCGCCCTTCGCCACCGGGAGATACTGTCAAAGTGATGACACTAGGACCTGAAAACGCGGGCAGGTAGGTGAGTCGGTAGATAGTTTCATGCTCGGTGGAGGGCGGCCATAGCGGCCTTTCACCGAGCGCGTACATATCTGCTGAGTACCATCGAAGTCGATAGTCGGCGGCTCGACTCGCGAATGTCTGCGGTGGGAAGTATGACAAGAAAAATGACGCGTTTTTTCGTTCAACCGCTCTCAAACAGGCCTGTGAAGTTGTTTTGATCGGGTCTGAGTCTGGAACTTCCCTCAGGAGTGCCCTGATAGCTTCGAATCGCTCCTTTGTGCGGATTCCGAACATCCCTCCTGCGATACCAGCGACAACTGCCTTTTGATCCTTTTCTGGCAAACGACCCATCTCGGTCAGAAAGCCATCGGGATCAGCGAGCAGGGCTTCTCCGTAAAAATCCGTCAGGTAGGTAAATTTGAAGAGGGTCGGCAAGACGGTCTTGTCGCCTTGCTTGTAGACCTCGACCACAGTCTGGACGTTCGCATCAATCTTCTTACACTCGCGGCTAGATGCCTCGTTGCGCTGAATGCAGGCGTTTATTGCTTTGAGTGCCGCGTCACGTCTCGCAGCAGGAGACGAATCAGCGTAGGAGAGGATTGACACGAGTAGAGCAAAAAGTGAGGCGCTTTTCATAGTCTCGCACCTACATTCTAACTGCCCCCAAATGCGGAAAACAGCGTTTACGCTGGGGTTCCTGTCGAAGAGTCGGCAGAACTCGTTCGGTTCACCGGTGCATTTCCGTGCTTGCGTCGCCCCTAAGCGTCGCGCCCAAAAATCAAGATACGAAAAGCCGCTAGAAGAAATCGATCGCCTTCACATCCCCGACATAACCCACAATGTCGATAGTCCCCTGCGGCAGCAAGTCCGCGTTGATGTGCAGGGTGTCCTGGGGAATGTCATACACGCGCAAGGCGCCCCCTTCGGCCACGTATTCGATAAGGCGGGTAGTAAAACCTTGCAGGCCATTTACGTCGCCGTTGTCGGGAGGGATGAAAACAGACTTGTCGGCCGTCCTGTAAATCGACAAGCAACCGCGAACTTCGCCGCTAGGATTGTTGACGTTCCCGATGTTGGTGCAGTCATGCGATCCGATGAAGAGCTGGCCGTCAGTGGTGAGATCCATGCGCCAATGGTAGCCGTCGGTGATTACGGCGGTGCCGGCGACCGTTCCCGAACTGAGATCGACAATATCGAGGCGTCCGCAGATGGTGGCTGCGGTCGTCTGGCCGGTGCAGGCGTGATTGGTTGGCGAAGGCGAAGTGCCGGCCACGTAGAGGGTCGAGCCGTTCAATAACGCCCAGGTGGCGGCGTCAACGGGAATCGTTTGGGTGATCGTCAAGCTAGGCAGGTCGAACACTATCACGCTAGCCTGCATGCCACCGCACTGCGGACCGCAGTTCAGGATGTAAGCGGTGTTGCCGTTGATGATGCCGTAAACGGGCCGGTCGAAGCCTGGAACGATAGTGCAAACAGCATTTGGGGGATTGGTCAAACAACTGGTATCGACGGGAGGCACGGCGGCGCCGGGGGTAAGCGCCGTAATCGAGTTGGAATCGTTGCTGAAAACCAGAATTTGAGTACCGGTGGAGTTCGAGATTACGGTTTGCGCATTGGTGACGGCGATCGAGGTGGTGAGGCCGCCGCCCGCGAAGTTCATCACTTCCAGTGCGCCGGTGAAAGAAAAGCCGTTGATCGTGGCGCTGGGAACTGCGGCATATCCAAAGGGAGTGGAAGTGGGAATCACCATGCTGGACGTAGGCCCATGAAGGTGCACGTTTCCCAAGGCAGCCTCCCTGGTGGTGTCAACGGCGAAGAGGGTGTTGCTGCTGGAATCGAATGCTGCCGCGATGTTACGGGTAGGCGACACTGCCATCAAACCCGGGTTGCTGCCGGCTCCCAGTGGAGGGAGCCGGCGCAGAATGTCATAGTTGCCGTCGATGATCACCAGGCCGCCGAAAGACGAGGTCGAGGTGACGCCCTGAGAAGCCAAAACTCGATGTGGCAGGCCGCTGGGCGGACTCTTCTTGCCAGTTGAACTGCAACCGATGAAACTCAGGCAGGCGCACAATCCGACCATGAGAACGAGGATGCTTCTCTTCAAACGGCATGCTCCTAACGACATGAAAAAGGGAGATTTAATTGCGAAATGGTGGATTATAACAGAACGGGAACGTGGGCTCACGCCGACCTCGCCTGAAACCCGCGAAGCGAGCGCCACTTTTTCCAGTGCCATCGCCCCGGTGTGATTATCATGAAGATGCACGAATCGTTTCTCATCCTGTATTCTCAAAACATCTATGACAGCTGACTTTCTGGCTCGGATCAAGCAGGCCCCGGTATTGTGCGATGGCGCAATGGGGACGCTGCTCTATGCCAAGGGCATCTTTATCAACCGGTCTTATGACGAGCTGAATCTTTCCCAGCCCGACTTGATTCGCGGCATTCACCACGAGTATCTGCAAGCGGGAGCCGAGATTATTGAAACCAATACTTTCGGTGGCAACTCGTTTCGCCTGGGACGGCACAGCTTGGCGGACAAAGTGAACGACGTTAACCGAGCTGGCGTGCGGCTCGCTCGCGAAGCCGCCAAAAGCTTCGATGTGTGGGTGGCGGGATCGGTTGGCCCGTTGGGAACCAGAATTGAACCTCTCGGGAAAACTTCGTTTCAAGAAGCGCGCGAGGCTTTTCGACAGCAAATTGAGGTGCTGGTCGAGGGTGGGGTCGATCTGTTGATTCTTGAGACCTTCGGATACATGGAGGAGATCCATCAGGCCATGCTGGCGGCCAGGGATGTGAGCGCCTCGATACCGCTGGTGGCGCAAGTCACCATCGACGAGGACGGCAACTGCCTCGACGGCTCCGCTCCGCAGACATTCGTTCCGAAGCTGGTGGAGTGGGGAGCGGACGTGATTGGCTGCAACTGCAGCGTTGGTCCAGTGGCCATGCTGGACGCGATGGAGCGAGTGCGCGCCGCCACTTCCCTGCCGCTGGCCGCGCAGCCGAACGCGGGGATCCCGCGATCGGTAGATGGCAGAAATATTTATTTGTGTTCGCCCGAATACATGGCGAGCTATGCCCGCAAGTTTGTGGCGGCCGGAGTTCGCTTGGTGGGCGGGTGTTGCGGAACTACTCCGGAACACATCCGGGTGATGAAGTCGGCGCTGCGCGTGGGCGAGGCCCGAGGAAAAGCCGCTTCCAAACCTGCCGCGGGCGGCTCGTCGACGCCCCTGGCGGTTCCCGCCTTGCCCCTGCAAGAGCGCTCACTGCTCGGAGCGAAGCTGGCTCGGGGCGAGTTTGTGACCATGGTGGAGATCGTCCCTCCGAAAGGGATCGACGTTCAGAAAGAGATCGACGGAGCACGATTTGTGAAGTCGGTGGGGGTCGACGCGGTCAACATTCCGGATAGCCCGCGAGCTTCTGCGCGCATGAGCAATCAGGCGCTATCCCTGCTCATTCAGCGCGAGGTGGGCGTGGACGCGATTTTGCACTATACCTGTCGCGATCGCAATGTGCTGTGCATTCAAAGCGATCTGCTGGGCGCCGCCGCGGTGGGCATCAAGAATCTGATCTGCATCACCGGCGATCCTCCGAAGATGGGCAACTATCCCGATGCGACCGCGGTTTTTGACGTGGACGCAATCGGCCTGGTCAACATTGTCCACAACCTGAACCGCGGGCTCGATCTGGGAGGCAATCCAATTGGGACCGGAACGGGCTTTGTGATTGGGGTGGGGGCGAATCCAGGCTTGACAGATATGGACGAGGAGATTCGCCGCTTCGAGTTCAAAGTCGATGCGGGGGCGGAGTACGCCGTGACTCAGCCGGTCTTCGATCTGCGTTTGCTGGAAAACTTTCTCAGGCGGATCGAACATTGCCGCATCCCGGTGGTGGCCGGGATCTGGCCGCTGGTGAGCGTGCGCAACGCCGAATTCATGAAAAATGAGCTGCGGGTCTCCGTGCCGGATGCGATTCTGGAGCGCATGGCGCGGGCGCAGACTCCGGAGCTTGCGCGGGCTGAAGGCGTCGCGATTGCGAGGGAAATGCTGATTGCCGCCCGCCAAATGGTGCAGGGAGCGCAAATCAGTGCTCCATCGGGGCGATATAGCTCGGCTGTGGACGTGTTGGAAGCGTTGGGTACGAATGCTCCAGCCGCTTCTTCCTAGACGATCCGGTGGACCGGGCCCGGACCCGTTCCCATCCCGGGACCATTTCCCTAACTTTTTAGATGCTTCCCATCGAAAAGACTGGACATCGGTTGCAAAAAGTTGCATTACAATAAGAGGCGGAGCGAAACCCGTTGCCCAAGTTTGAAGAGTGCCTTCAGCGACTTGAGAAAATTGTTCAGGAACTGGAAAAGGGAGAGGTCCCTTTGGAGACATCTCTGACACTGTTCGAAGAAGGGATGCAACTTTCTTCCGCCTGCCGCAAGGAATTGGAACAGGCGGAGGGAAAAGTCGAGATCCTGTTGAAAAAGAACGGGAAGCTTCAGGCCGAACCGTTCGAACCGCTGACAGAAAATTTGCCTGCACGCCGCTAGGCGGGTGAATTTCTGGCCGCGCTTCGAGAGTTTTAGATGTCTGTGGAGTTGTGGTATTCAGGCCACCCCGCAGCCCTAGTCGAATGTTGACGTCCGCCGTTGACGAAGGTTGAAAAGGGGAACGTAGAACAAATGATCCAAAATGTGATTGTCCTTGAGCAAGATCCGGGAGTAGCGCGGTCGCTGGCCGGTAGACTT
>Ga0185299_10002694_pt1 | contig 26336 bp, 27 predicted proteins | sample PaiPotPPA55metaG_FD_128002 | JGI IMG/M metagenome (GOLD analysis project Ga0185299, IMG submission 128002) | Iron sulfur acid spring bacterial and archeal communities from Banff, Canada, to study Microbial Dark Matter (Phase II) - Paint Pots PPA... ...
GGAAAAACGGTAGCCACTGTCGCCGTGGATAGCGGATTCAAATATCTCGCAGGGGATTTGTATCAACTCTGAAAACGAATCGCGAGTTCGTTCGACCAATGTGCAGAGCTTAGTGGCCCGACCAGCAACTGAGCTTAGTTGCGCCTGGGTTGTGGATTCGGCCGCACTTTACCCAGTTTTGCCGATGCTGAGTATTTATCCTCTTTCTTGTCAGTCCCAAAATAGGAGTTCGAATCAGTCGGTCAATAACAGTCAGAAGACGCGGGCCGAGGGTTTACTGCTCGCACACAACACAAATCATGAAGAGACAAAATGCAAGTATTAACGAAACTCAACGGAGTCATAACGTCGATAAGCAAGTGTTCAACGCTGCTGGAGTGCTCCTTCAATTCCTTGCTTCACCCGAAGAAGTCGGAGATGCGATTTGCCTCATTCGCGGCACAATGCCGCCGGGTGTTGTGGTCCCACTGCACAAACACGCCGAGGTAGAGCTTCTTTATGTTCTTGAGGGCTCGCTTGAATTCTTCATGGCGAAGGAAGGAACCCAATGGGCCACCGCCGGCATGGGAGATGTTATAGCTATACCGAGCAACGTCAAGCACGCGCTTCGTAACCGATCGTCTCTTCCGGTGACTTTAGCTTTGGTGACGAAATCGCATCTCTATGCGTTTTTCCGGGAGCTTGCGAAGCCCTTTGATCCAAATCAACGCCCAGCTCCTCTAACACCTGAAGAGGTGCAGGAACTATTTGAAGTCGCCGCAAAATACGGATATTGGATGGCCTCGCCGGACGAGAATGCGGCAATAGGTCTCAGCTTTTCGTCGTCCAGCATCACTTAACGTACTGGTGACTAACGGTCGAGTGCGGTTCGCAGAAGTTCTTGCCTCGGCGCAATGCAGCGTGAATTAATAAGGAGTCGAACTATGGCATTCAAATCAGTTTGGGGATTCAATCCCGAGGAGCTACTCAGGGCTCACTCCATGAGCTTTCTGCTCGGGACACGGGTCACGAACGCTAAGCGACCCAGACTGAGCAATTAGGATTAGATTCTTCTGAGTTCGGGACCAGAGACTCCCTTCGCGGTTCAAGCCAGCAGCCAACGTTGTTCTGTCCGAATGGTGCAATCTGGAAGTAATCCAGATGGGCATCGAGCGATCAGCAACGGGAAGTCGGCTTCTACGAAGTGATAGCGATTGCCCCCGGTTGACGGGCAAGCGGGAAGTAATCCCAAGGTAAGGTTTGCCGACGACTCTTCCAACAAGCATGCAGTAGCTAGCGCTATTTCTGGGTTGCTTGGGCTTCGATCTTCTCAATCACGATCGCCTTGGAGCCGCCCCGTTCATAAACTTTGCCGCTTGCTGTTACTTTGTCCCCGGCAAAAGGCAGGAGCTTGGGGTTCTGCCCACTCGATGGCGTGGTGTCGGCGATCGGCCAGTAAATCGTTCCATCGTCCGCGAGAATGACGAGCTGTGACCCGGCATTCGCACACGATATCGCGCATTGCTTGCTGATCGGTTTGCTAAGGCCCGTGGTGAAAGCGCACGCGGAATCCAGGACGTAGCCCTTCACAGTTACTGTCGGAGCCTCGGCAGCGCTTACGCAAATCGCTGCGGCAAGCAGAACGAGAGCGAAAACTTTTGAAGCGCGCAAAGTAACTTTCATTTCTTGTGCCTCCTATTTATTGGGATGTGATTCACAAATCTCAGTATTTCTTGCCAGGAACGAGTCTCTGCAAAGTTTCCGCAACCTGATGCTGATGAAAACCGTGCGGGCCTGGCCCCAACTTGTAACTCACTTGGCCGTCTCGTCGATCACGTAGGCCCCGAGCTCTTTTAATACAGTGCTCCTCAAAACAGAAGCTTCAGCGCCAGCTGGATCAACCGCGGCGGTTCAGCCTTCAAAATCTGATTGACAGTCGGTGAGCTGATATCGCTGTTCGGTAGATGGAAATTAGTGTGGTTCAAAATGTTGAAGAACTCCGCTCGAAACTGAAGTTCCTTGGATTCCGCCAGACGAATATTTTTGGACGCGCTAAAATCCCAATTCGAGTAGCGCGGTCCTAACGCGATGTTGCGCCCCGCCGTGCCAAATTGTTGCACGGCTGAGTTCGGGTCCGGAATGACTCGCGAGAAGGCATTCGCGTTGAGCCAAGCGCCGACTCTACGCCGCCCGTCATTAGGATTCTGTCCCGCAACCAGATTCGGCCGGTTCGCCGAAAACCCGGTAATTTCAGGCGCTCCGCCTTGCACCGACGCATCCCTTGAATCAAAAACGGTAAAAGGTGTACCACTCATTGCAGTCACGATTCCATTGAGCTGCCAACCACCCAACACGTGTTGATACCAGCCCTGCTGATGTTGCCAGAAAGGAAGACTCCACTGGTAGCTGAACACAAACCGGTGACGCGCGTCGAACAAAGATGGTCCACGCTCGGCAGCCAGATTGTTTGGATTTTGCGCCAAATCATTCTCCCCTGCTACTTGGACCGAGCCGGAACCCGAGATGTTGAAGGAGGAGACATCATCGATCGCCTTAGAGTAGGTATAAGAACCCAGAAAGGAAAGGCCATGACCGAAGCGTTTCCTCAGGCTGGCTTCCATCGCATTGTAGGAAGAGTTGGCTATGCCCGAGATCAGGCCAGTCGAGGAATATTGGCAGCTGCTGGGAGGATCCGCCAATGTGCATCCAGAATGAATGCGTCGCTGGTCCGCGTTGTCCGTCGTGGACTGTCCGTGAATGTACTGAGTCGGGTTCCCTTCGATGAAACGCGGCAACTTAGTTCCTTTGGTTCCCACATATCCGACCTCAAGCAAAAAGTCTCTCCCTAATGATCTCTGTATGTTCAGATCCCAGTCCTGTGCGTAAGGTAAGGGCAGGTTCGGTGCCAGCGTCAGGTTGGTCAGAGGTGTAGCAAACATGTTGGGAGCTGGAGGGTTGCCATTGTACGGATCGGAAAAATTAAGGGGTTGGGTGGGGCCGAGGCTAATCTGCTCGGTCTGTAAATAAGGAGGCGCACTGATTGGTGATTGCAATGGCCCACCTTGACCCGTGTAATAAGGCTCGTAGAAGATTCCATACGCGGAAGTGAGCAGCCACTTTCCACTCCCGTTGGGATCCCACGCCACACCGACGCGCGGAGCAAAACCCTTCTTGAACGTAGGAATCAGGCCCGCGGGCACCCCTCGGTCACCGGGATAGAGCAGGCCCGGCGGTGCGCTGGGAAATACGGTGGATTGCCGTCCGGGAATCCAAAGCGTTTGCCGGTTCTTGACTTCCGTATAGGGGAACGGCAGGTCGTAGCGCAAGCCGAGGTTCAGGGTCAGGCGCGACGTAGCCTTGTAGGTGTCCTGCGCATATCCATTTAGCGAATTTCCGTTGATCCCGCGCCCAAAATCGCCACGGCCCTGAAGGAAGAAAACTGGCTGGCCTATCAGAAAGCTGGCGAACGCATCCGTCACAGGGAACGGGACGAATACAAAGAACCCGTTGGTAGCAATACCTTGCAGCACGTTCACATGCAGGTGCTGGTAGCCGCCGCCAAACTTCAGTTCGTGCTTTCCGCGGACCCAGCTCAGCGATCCGTTGTAATCATAAGCATTCTCAAAACTATTGCGCGGTCCGGTGATGGGATCGCCGACGGTTGTGTATCCATTCACCTGCATGAACGGAGGACCAACAGCTACGTCCAAGCTGGAGTCATATTTAAAACCGAGAGCTGAGGGCGCGGAATGGTTCGTACGTTCGCCGAAGAGGAATTTGTTCCGCAAGAAGGAAAAGCGTAAGACGCCAACCATGGAAGGGGAAAAAGTATGGGTCTCCTGAGCCACGAAATTTTGCGCCCGGTGACTTTCTCCGATAGGGAAGCCAGGCACGCTCGCACCCGCCGGGGAAAGTGAGTCGAAACGTGTGCCATCACTGATCATGTAGCGGAAGTTCAAACTGTCGCTGGATGTAAGGTAGTGGTCCAGCCGCAGACCGCCCTGATTAGCGTCATCCCGCCTGGTTTCTGTCGAAGTGAAAGTATTGAGTCCGCTGTTCGGTAGCGGAAAGAGGCTCAAGAGATTCTGAGAAAACGAGCTGATAAAAGGGGGAGGGAGTTGGTTGTTAGGAAAAAAAGTTGGCGGGTTGGTGACCACAAGGGCAAGCTGGTGGTTGGGATTGTTACAAAAGCCCGCGGTAAAGCCCTCGGGACACAGCTCCGAAAAATCGCCCTGTCGCTGTTTCAGGGAAGGTACGGTGGAACCCGCGGTTTCGCCCTGACGATTGCGGAAACTCTCGTAATATCCGAACAGGAAGGTCTTGTCTTTGCGAATGGGTCCGCCGATCATCCCGCCGAATTGATTTTGCTTCAGCGGCTCGACTTTTGATGCGAAGAAGTTCCGAGCGTCAAAAGCGTCATTGCGCAGGAACTCCCAGAGTGCTCCATGGATTTGGTTTGTACCGGAGCGCGTAGTGATGTTGGTAGTCGAGCCCAAGCTGTTGCCGAATTCGGCGGTGGAGTTGTGAGTCAGAATTCTAAATTCGGTGATCGCATCCACCGGCGGTTTGAGAACGAAGCCTCCGTCCACGCCATTGAAATTATTCGCGCCGTCGATGAGGAAGTTGTTCGACTCCGGACGCTGGCCGTTGACCGCGTACGACTGCCCCTCACGCAGTGAGGAACCTGCCTCCTTTAATCCTGGAGTCAGGGGCACCACGCCCGGCTGTAATGTGCCCAGCTGCGAGAAATTGCGGCCGTCCAGCGGAAGATCCAAAATCTCGCGTTCAAGAACGACCTGCCCCAGGCTGGTAACGGCGTCTTGGATGATCTGCGCGTCTGCGGTCACCTTTACTTGCTGGGTCTCGGCGCCCACCACGAGATGAACAGGAATGGTCGCCGTCTCGTTTACGTTCAGGTCGATACCCTGCTGAACGTATTTCTGGAAACCTTTGGCTTCGACTTCCAGCAGGTAGTGACCGACTGGCAACTCCAAAAGGATGTAAGCTCCCGTGCGATCTGTCATCGCGGCACGGGTCAGACCAGTTTCGGTTTGCTTAGCATTTACCGATGCGCCTTGCACGACACCGCCACTCTCATCCACGACCGTTCCTCGAATACTCGCCGTGATTTGCTGCGCCGAGATGTTCCAGCCCGAGAAGGCTGCAATCCCCAGGATACATAGCAGCTTTCCGAGATTCCTCATTCGATCCCCACTTTCAGCTCGACTAGAAGTTCTTAACGTTGCACCGCGAGGAGGGCGCGAAACACAACGTCCAACGCTCATACCCACGATGTGCAATGCGGATTCGGACACAGTTTCAGTGGCGCGATTATAGGGACCGAACAGACATGCCGGTCAATAATGCGAAAGAACTACTGCTGGGACTGTCCACCGTGAACCGGTTACGTCACTATCGACCTCCGATTGATCCCGAGTCACGGGCTAACCGGAAGTTGAGACGGATGGGCATGGTGGAGCTAGAATGATCTTGCCGGGCGAAACGGAAACGGGCTCTGCGGGGACGCGACCATGCTGAGGGATAGCCTGGTGGTCGTATCGATGCCTTGAAAATCCCCGCCCGAGGGGCTGAATACTCATTAGCGGAGAGCGCCTTCTCTCCATTTCAGGCTGAACCAACACACTAATGGTGCAAATACCTAACTGCGAGTTGGTCGTGGGGCAACGCGCCTGTTCCGTGCTCGTCGTTCTGTCCGGACAAGTGAGGCGCCCTCAGTCGCGATATCGATGGCTTTCCAAATCTTGGGAATCACAACCTCGCATGCGACTTTTCGAGTGTAGTGTCTAAGAAGGCTGTCGGCCGTCGCGCCGATCAGCACCGATTTCAGAGACCCTCGACGTTGAGGATTGGCGCCGATGGGGGATCGTCCCAGGATCTTCCGCAAGGGACGGAAGTCTCGTCCAACTGTTTGGTTCTCGGCGACCAGTAAATAGCCGACCAAGTAGTCTGCAAAGCGACTAGCGAGGTCGCTGTCGCCCAGCATGTCCGTCGTTCCTAGGTGCTCCGCTAAATCGTCCCAGAATCTCTTTTCCGATGGTTTGCTTCTGGATGGTCTCCAATGGCGATACGGGAACTCCTGGGCGCGCAGTAGATTCTTCGCGCCACAATCCGCGACACAAGCAAGGGGATCTCGCGCGAACCACTCTCTCAGATCAAAAACTTCTAAAGTCGCGGGATCAGCCACTGCAGGAGTTTTACAGACTTCTCTTGACATTGCAATACATATCTGTATTATTAAAATTGTGCGAACTTACTCCACGGCTCAAGTAGCCAAGAAACTCAAGATCGGCCGGGATACACTTCACCGGTGGATCCGGGATCGGAAGTTCGACGTCCCGTCGGTCCAGAAAGTGGGTGGTGTGTCTGTGAGGCTCTGGTCCGATGCTGACCTGGAGGGAGTGCGCGAACACATGAAGGACAGTTATCGCAAGGGCGGAGGCCGACCGAAGACCAAGCGATAGAGAATCAAACGGGACGCCCCGGTGCGGAAACACCGAGACGCCCCTGACCGAATGACACACAGGAGGTGTCAAATGGCTACGCAAATTGTAATCCATTCGAATAAGCAGTTTCAGTCCCGGCCCGTAGTTCCCTTCCAGATTCCCAGATCCGCAGAGCAATTCATTCAGCTCGAGCTGACGACAGCAATCAAGTCCGGCAAGCCAGCAGGCAAGGCGATGCCATGCGAGTAGCGCTTTACGCGAAGGTGAGCACCGCGAACAACTCCCAGGACCCTACTTTGCAGACGCGAGAGCTTCGCGAGTGCGCTGAACGCCGCAGATGGACTGTTGCCGGCGAGTACGTCGACATCGGGATCTCAGGAACGAAGGAGAAGCGGCCCGAACTCGACCGCCTTATGCATGACGCTCATCGCCGTCATTTCGACGCCGTGGTAGTTTGGAAGTTTGATCGTTTTGCGAGATCCGTCTCTCACTTGCTCCGAGCCTTAGAGACCTTCAAGACTCAAGGTATAGAGTTCATTTCCTTCTCAGAGCAGCTCGACACCACCACGCCAGCCGGAAAGCTGGTTTTCACGGTCCTCGGCGCTGTAGCGGAACTCGAACGAAGTCTGATCGTTGAAAGGGTTAGGGCTGGCATGCGGAACGCCCGAGCTAAAGGCAAGCAGATTGGTCGCCCGCCCCTTACGCACTTAGATTGTGACATGCGGCGCTCCATCTATGAGATTCACAAAGCGGGGGGAACAAGCTTGCGCCAGCTGGCTGTGAGGTTCTCCACGTCGATCGGATCAGTTCAACGTTCAATCCGAGCGTATCAAAGGCCCCGCGAATAGGGTCTTCTAACTTTGGCGTTTTCAACACCAAAATCCTTGTTCGTCAGCCGCACCAAAGGATTTGATTTGATACAGGCACTTTGTCGCTCAGCCCGCTTTGGGTCTGCCACGGCTATACAAGCTTCCAAAAACAACTGCTTGTGGGCAGCGAAACCAGCAAATCTCGCCCCTATTGAATCAGCTAGTTGCGGTCATTCGGGAAGGAAGGTTTTTGGGCAACCCGAAGCCGCACGGATCGTTTTTGGCTTCCAATACCTAAGTTTCAAGATCCTCGTTTTCCGGGTAGTTTCCGGATCGGCGACGATGGACCGGAATGCGCCGGACGCGGAACAGCACACCGAGCGCCCACTCAGAGCCCCAGATAAAGGTCTCGGCGAGAAACTGCCGGAAGAGACATCTGCGATTGCCTGGCTGGTCCGGCGAAGATTGCTCGCCACCAGCAAAGAAAACGCAACAGCAACGCCCCGTCATTCCTTTAGTCCAGGGAAAGAGCCAACACAACGCAATGGCCACAGCAACCGATGAGGGAGATCTGAGATTTAGTTGAGTAAGTCCCTGATCAAGGAATAAGTGCGTCACTACGTTGTTGGCCCCGCATGACGTCTAGCCAAAACTCGTGCTGCTTGACGGAAACGGCTCCGCACCGCCGGTTCCGCTAAGCTTCTTGCAGCCCTCGAGTACCAATCCCAAGCTTGGAGCGAATTCACGCAAGCGCCGTTCGTCCGCCGCGGTGAACGCCCGTTCGCCGATCTTGTTCAGAAGCTGTACAACCGCGAAAACCACGTTCCGCCGGTCCGGTATGGGAGCGCAAAGGATGCTCTTGGTGACGTAACCGGTCTGCCGATCAATCCCTGCAAAGAAATCGGGATGATTATAGGGGTCGCTGACGCACGAAATCACCTTCACGCACCTCCACCTCGCCGACGAGCGAAGGCTGACCCGACAGGGACCTCGCCCCGATGACTCGTACTCCATCTTCGGGCTCAATCCGCCCGAGGCAGGCAACCGCGCGCGGCGACGCTGCCGGCGCAGCAGTCGTCTGAGGAACTTTGGCGTGGCGGAAGAACACAAGCGCGGCCACCAGCACAATAGCCGCCACGCCTGCCGCCAGATACCAAATAGGGATGCGTCGTGATACAGAAAAGTGCGAGCCGGCCGACGGTGTCAGGTTGCGTACGTTTGGCGAAACGGAATTTTCGTGGTCCGAAGGGAGCAACGGGGTCGTGTCCGCTGCCATGATTCTGTGCCTCTCTCCGCACAACTACAAATACTGTTTCGTACAAAAGAGAAGTGCCCTTTCGAGAGGTGGTACCAAGCAACGCGTGGGAAAAAGGGGACGCAGTCCGTTGCTCTCGATGGGGAGAAGTTAATCGATTTCGAGGGGCGAAAACAACAGGTATTTACGCCGAAGAGTGACGCAACGTATTTTTTCCTGTTTTGCGATTCGATCCAGAGTTATCCTGCGTCCACTACCCAACGGCGGGGTTGGCGCTTTCCCGATCCCCCTTGAACTCGTGACGGGGCGAGCCATGAACCCGCCTGCCCAAGCTAGTCAATCTTTGCTCCACAGTTCGCAGTTGCCGCCGCTTGCGCCTGGAATCCCTCTTCTTGGTAGCACTTTGGATTTACTGAAGGATCCGGCAGGCTTCCTGATCGCGCAATATCAGCAACTTGGGCCTGTTTTCCGCGTGATCGCATTCGGCAAGGAATACACGGTGATGGCAGGGCGGGAGGCTTTTCAGTTCTTCGTGCAGGTCGGCGAGCGGCACTTCAGTCGGGAATTGTTCTACCGGCGTTTCGCGCAGGAACTCGGCACAAAAGAATTCATCTTGGGCGCGCAGGGTGATCAGCATGCTCGCTTACGGAAGATGATGAAGTTGGGATTTTCACGACAGGTTGCTGCGGGCTTCATCCCTGCGATGGTCAAGGCGGTAGAACAACGCGTTCGCCAATTTCGCGCTGGACAAAAGCTGCACGTGATGGATACGGTGGCCGAGCTAGCGTTCGAGTGCTACGCGCTGGTTATGGCAGGGCGCTCACTCCGTGAAGACTTCCGCGACGCCCTCATCTATTCCAATACCATCATGAAGGTTGGGGCAATGGTTCGTCCCGCCATCTTGCTTCACATACCGCCCTATCAGGGCGCCAAGCGGCGCGTGTTCGCGCTGATGAACAAACTCGTTTCCGAACACCGCTTCGATGTTGACCACCCAACTCGCGAGTGCGACCTATTTGACACGCTGCTGACTGCCAGGGATCACGAGGGGCACCCTTTTCCAGAAACCGATCTTGTCGGGACCGCTCTTTACGGCTTTGTCGGCACGCTCGTGTACATGAATCGAGTACTTTCCTATCTACTTTTCGAAATCATTAAGGATGCAACGCTGCTGCAAAGGATTACCAACGAAGCCGATGCCGTCCTCGCCGGCCCGAATCTCGACTCCATGACCCTGCAAAGGATGAGCACCCTGTATAGCGCGTTCCTGGAGACCTTGCGCTTCCACCCCGTTGCACTAGGCTTACCTTTCCTCGTCGAAGAGGATTTCGAATTCCAGGGATGTTTGGTCCAAAAAGGACGAAAGGTAGTGCTGACACCTTTGCCGAATCATTTCTCGACGCGCTACTATTCCAATCCAAATTGTTTCGACCACGCTCGATGTGCGGAACCTCGCCACGAACAACATGCACCAGGCGCCTTCGCCCCTTTCGGATTTGCCGGGCGCGTCTGCGCCGCCGTCGGCTTGGTGGAAACTATCACGATGGTGGTCGTCGCCACCCTACTGCGTAATGTTCACCTCCGGATCGATCCGCCACAGTACCAGGTTCGAACCACGCTAGATCCCCTGCCAGGCCCGGAAACCAGCTTCCGCATGCGAGTCGTCAACCTGCGGCAGGCGCCCGTAAGTGTCCAAGCTCTCCCGAGAATCGAAGAACGCATCACGGAAATTTTGCCGGGACTCAGTTCGCACGAGCTGAACCAGATTGTTTCCAAGGTCAAGCTTGCTACCTACGCTCCTGGAGCCTTGATCATCCGGGAAGGTGAAACGGCCGAAGAGTTTTTCATCGTGTTTGATGGCGAAGTTGAGGTGATGAAGGGCCTACAGCTGCAAGAAAAACAAATTGTTGTGGCCCGTCTGGGTCCTGGAGGTTACTTCGGCGAGATCGGATTGCTGCGCGGGATCAAGCGAACCGCGAGTGTGCGTGCAGTTACAGTCGTCACGGTCTTGGTACTCGATCGCGAGACCTTCATCACGATTGTCTCCGAAGGCGACCTCGTTAGTGCACAAATCGCTGATATGGTACGCCGGCGTGTCATGGCCACGCGCTTGGCGGAAACGCTTCCCCGGCTCTCGCCGCAGCAAGCTGCGCGCTACCTGCCGAATTTCAAGCTAACTAGCTATAAACCCGGAGAAGTTATCGTGCGCCAAGGGGACCCTGCCGACAGGTTCTACATCATCACCATGGGCCGTGCAGAAGTTGTGAATCATCGCCCGGGTGGAGAGGACTTGGTTTTGGGCCAGCTCGATACCGGAGAATGGTTCGGCGAAATGGGTCTTATCCTCGGTCGCCCGCGTACCGCAACCGTTCGCGCCACCTCCGATGTCGAAGTGATGGGGTTAGATCGCAAGAACTTCCAAGAGCTGATGGCCGAATCCGACCCATCCAAATCGGATGTAACCACCATGATGTTCCAACGCCTGATTTCTCCGCGGGAAAAGATGCAGTGACAACCCGCGCCGCGAAGACGCTGCCGTCACTCGGTCTTGGAATTCTCCGTCTTGAGGATAAAGGCTGCCACAATGTCGTGCAGCGCCTTCATCGAAGCCTCGTGTGCATAACCGAGGCGGTACTCAACATTGAAGAGAGGCATGCGGACCCAGCCCGCAGTGGGCCGAGCCCTAGCTATTGGAAGAGGCCCGCTCTGGGCCTGCGGCGCGGTTGCCCAAAAACCTTCCTCCACGTGGCCCTCAAATAGCTGATTCTCCAGCGGTGAGATTTGCGGATATCGCTGCCCACAAACAGATGTTTATGGGCAAGCAGCATGTCGTCAGGGATATTCCCATGACGTGCAGATGCGCGTAAGGCGGCCCGTCGGCCATCTGCCTTTGCTTCACCATTTTCATCCATATTCTATATTAGTCGAGGAAGGATGCGCGCTGTTCAATCCAAAAATAGCGGATAATTGGAACCCACAATGGAAAGTCGAAGATTCCATGACCAACGTCCCGCCTGAGGTGATCTTCCGCTGCAACTTGACTTAACACCTGTACCTTCGACCAGTATCTTTTCCCGGCAATTCCGCCGATAATTTAACCTGCATCACGAGTAGGGGTGGTTTCCACCACCTTTCACCAACCGACCTGAACGTCCTGTTCAGTCACGGTGGTAACGCCTGAAAACGGCGGATGCGGCCCGAGGAGGGCAAAATGACAACAGACCACTCAAGCGAATACGTGTGCTCGGGCAGTTCGCCCGGTACTCGTGAACCGTCCGTACCGAAGACACCCAAGGTCCCCGGTGCTAGACTTCCGGTGCCGCCAATTCGAACGACTCAACGAAAGCGAGGAAAAAGCATGAGTCGTCGAAAAGGCCAGAACCCCAAGTTGCGTATTGGTTCGCGCAACGACGGTTCTCAGTATTTTTACTTTCAGTACTGGTTGGGTTCCCGGTGAAGACGAGCGAAAACGTCGGAGAGAAATAGTCGGTCCGGTCAAAACAAAGTCGGGCGGATTCACAAAGACGGAGGCTGAGGCGAGAAAAATGAAGTTTCTGGCGGAATTGAACAACCGCTTTCTCGTGCTGCCCACGTCGAAGACATTCTCCGATGCCGTGAAGCACTATCGAGACGTATTTGCACCTCGTATGCTTCGCGATGCGACATTCTCAACGGCGGACGGTCATTTGAAGAACCATCTCGAACCCGATTGGAAAGACGTTCCGATAGATTCTATCACTATCGAAACGGTCAACGATTGGGCATGGAAGAAGAAACGTGACGGCCTGTCGTGGGTGACGATTAAGAATGTGCTGCGCACGATGCAGCGTGTTCTGTCGGCATCCTCGAAGTCCAGAACGGTTCCCTTCTCCCAAGATGGCTTGGCGATTCCCGAACGTGACAAGCTGTAAATGAAAATCAATTCACGTAAGCATGTCTCCTATTCGTGGGAGCAGACTTTGCGAATTGTGGAGCGGGTTCAGAAATCGGAAACCTTAGGCGAAGCTAGACAGGAACTGTACTCAACTCTGTTCCTGCTCGCAGCCGCTTCCGGGCTCCGTATCGGTGAACTGCTCGCATTGCGCAGCGCTGACATCGACTTTGATAGCAGCACCATCCGGGTCGATGAATCCGTGGATAAGCTCGGACAGATTGGTCCATGCAAGAACGTGGCAGCGTATCGCACGGTTGTTCTGGCCGACAAACAGGGCCAGGACGCCATTCGGGCGCTGAAACGCTACATTAATCAGGATGGACTGATTTTCCGTTCGAAACGCGGTGGGCCACTCGTAGAGAACACGATTCTGGTTCAGGGTTTGCACCCTCCACTCAAGAATCTCGGTTTCTCGAAGGCTGGCATGCATGCGTTCCGGCGCGGTTGCAATCGTCGTTGGGAACTATCACGAGTATCGCCAGCGGTAATTCGCCAGCAGATGGGACACGCGTCTTCCGCTATGACTGCGCATTACACAGGCGAAATTCCAGCGGAACAGGTCCAAAAACAGTTCCAATTGGATTCAAATGGAGCAGCCAAAGCGGCGTGATGCGTCTGTAAGTTGTTGATTTAGTTGGAGCGGGCGATGGGAATCGAACCCACGTCCGAAGCTTGGGAAGCTTCTATACTGCCATTGTACGACGCCCGCTCGTCTTCAAGCTTCTTGATTATACATAACTGGGCGATTGCTCGTACACGTTGGGATTCTGAACGTTTTCCGGTGGCTGCCCAAACAGCGCTGCGTTTTTGCGAACCCGGATCGCCGGCAACTTGGACAATGTCGAGCTCACCTATTTCGCGGCAGGCTCGTGTGCGATCTTTCCGCGGATCACAGTCACCGACGCCGCTGGCAAACTAAACTTTGTCCCGGCGCTTGCGGTTACTGTGTACCTCACCGCCGGGCCATCCGGGTCCGCGGATCCTCCTTTGGCGCTGGCGTGCCATTGATATTGCTCCCTCACGAACGACGTCACGCTTACCGGCCCGCCAAAAAATCCCGCCTTGTCCTTCCCCGCATCGTCGAAGGAAATCCCGACCTCGTGCGCGTTCTCCTGATCTTTATTTACCACCATCAGCGACCACTGTCCGTCCGGCCGCAAGACCGCGTACGCTGTGACGAGCACGTGCCCCGCGCCATCGTGTACGTCACTTACGGCCGGAAATACGCGATGCGCGCCGTCCCCCGGCTGTACCCATTCGAGATTGATCAGCTGGCTGGCGAAATATTGCGACAGCGGCTGGATGATCTTCAGATCTTTGTCCGCGGAAAACATGTCGAACGTGCCCATCGACCCGTTATGTCCGCGCCCTATGCCCAGCGGCAAATAATGGAAATAGTAGACGGCGTCGCCCCCACCGCTCAGGAATGCCCCAATGTAGTCCGCGAGCCAAAGCGCGCCCCATATATCTTCAGACGCTTCCGACGCCTGCGAAGAAATATTCGACTCGGTGATGAACAGCGGCACATTCGCAGGCACGCCATCCTGACGCCACACTTCCATGATGTGCGTTACCAGCGTTGCTTCGTCGTAGAGGCTGCTCCACGCGATCTTTCCGGGATCGACGGGGTAGTGTTCAAACGAGAAAAATGCGAGCTCGCCTAGCTTGCCATGCGCTTTCAAGTAGTCGACAAAACGCCGCGTCCACGAAGTTTGCCCCTCCGCGTCCGGCCACGTTTCGATATCCTTATTCACGCCCGTAAAAATCGGTCCGCCTAACTTGAGTTTCGCGTCCACGTGATGCAGCGCCGCGGCGAACTGCAGGTAAAGCGCCGCGTAATCCTCGGGCGGCGTGTAGTGCCCGTCCGCCTCTTCTCCCATCTCCACGTACGAAATCGGGTAGCCTCGCTTTTCCAGATAGGTGATCTCCGCCGACGCATCCTCCGGCGTGCCGTAAATCATCGCGATGGGAATCATGGCAGGCAGCTTGCGCGTGACGCCGCTCGTGAAAAACAGATCGAATCCCACTTGATCCCCGGCTCGTTCGTCCAAATCTTCGGGCGCGTGCCAAGGATCCACGGAGGAGCAATACGTCGCCGTCTGGTCCTGATCCGCAGTATGCCGAATCAGATCATGAAATTTTCCATCCGCCGTCGTCGTTCCGAGATACAACTCGCGAATCGCATATCCCACGCAGTTCCGCTTGTCCGTAGCTCCGTGGTTATCGCAAGTATTCGAGGAAGCGGTCATTAAGATCCGGACCCATTGCACGCTCACCGGCTCGGTGGCCAGTCGCAATGTGGCATTCCCGCCCTCGCCGTCTCTCACGGTCCCGCCTGGAAATGTCTGCCACACTCCCAGCGTGGGCCTTCGGATCGGATCTTCGCCCGTAAAATACTGCACCTCGTACTGCACGGCGAAAGGCGCCGCCCAGGCGATGCGTATGGCGCTGACCAACTGAGGGCTCGCCAAATCCAGAAACACCCATTGGGGATGCAGCGAGTCGCTCTCCCCGGTAAACTTCTGCGTTAAATAAGGATTGCTCTTCCAATACGATTCCGCATCTCCGTCCGTCAGGCGCGAATAGCCAACGTTGTCGGTCCCATCGTCACGCGTCACGCCGCGGTGCGGGAGCGGATAGCCATAGGAATGCCGGATAGGCTCAGCGTCCGGCTCAGCGTTCCCCGTGAAATAGCCTTTCCCTGCCGGATCGCTCCACGTCCCCTGTGGATTCCAGTGCCACGCCTCGGTATGCAATTCCGTATTTTGCCGGTAGGTTAGGGTCTGCCATCCCGCCGACAGCACCTGCTGAATCGTGGCGTCATTAAATAATTTATCCGCCGCTCCATACGGCAGCCGGTCGATCCCTGCGCCTAACGCGTTGGTCGGCACAATCGTATTCGTCGCGTGACTCGACGTGGCGTCGACGCGTATGTTTTGCCCTCGCAAGCTGGGCGCGCCCAAGATAGTCGTCGCCACCAGGCCTAGTACCAACCATCCGCAACGTAGCGCCCCCTTGCCTAACGTCATCCGGTACTCCTTAAACCGATTTAATACAGGTTATGCATATAATCGTCGCACGGCACCTGCGTCAAGCCTGTTCTTACCCTTTTTTCGTTCCAAAATGATCCGTTCCGTCGAATGCTTTCTCTTTCTCTGCCCACTCCGTGAACTCCGTGGTGAGTCGCGGGTAACTCGGTTCTCCCTGCCGCCCCCTTCGCAATCGACCTCGAATCACGTTAAACTGTCCCGCAGAACACTAGTCCGCGGGAAACTGTGAAATATTTGTGCCGCCCGCGCGTACTACCAGTGTGCATCCCTCACTCAAGGAAGCCCGGCTAATGGCCACGCCTCTTAGTTCGCCACAACACGACCTCGGCTCTCTGCGTATACATGACACGCAGCGCAAGGGCAGCAAACTAGGCAAAGGGCTCGCGATTTTCTTCGGCGGCCTGGTCGTTCTCGGGGGTATTGCCGGCGGCGTTTATGCCTTCTGGAACAACAAACCCGTCGTGGAAGTCGGCACGGTGCACAAACCTGCAGGATCAGGCGGGCGCGATGCTCTTTTGAATGCCAGCGGCTACGTCACACCGCGGCGCCGCGCCACCATCGCCGCCAAAATCACCGGCCGCGTTACTGGCGTTTTCTTCGATGAAGGCACGCGCGTCTCGGAAGGGCAACTCCTGGCCACCCTGGATGATTCCGACGTACAAAGGTCGCTAAGCGCCGCCAAAGCCGACCGCGATGCTGCAGAGGCTGCGATCGCTGACTTTCAGGTGCAACTCAAAAACGCCCTGACCCAGCTGCACCGCGCCGAGCAGCTGCAAAAGGCCGGGGTTCAGACGGAAGAACAGCTCGACACCGCTCGCACCAACGCCGACAGCCTGAAAGCGAAGATCGATCTCGCCAGATCGCAGGTCGCCGCCTCTCAATCGCGCATTATGGAAGCGCAGCAAGCGGTGGACAACTGCACCATCAAGGCGCCCTTTGGTGGAATCGTGGTCTCTAAGGACGCGCAGGTCGGAGAAATGGTGTCGCCCATCTCCGCGGGCGGCGGCTTCACCCGCACCGGCATCGCCACCATCGTGGACATGAACTCCAACGAAATCGAAGTGGACGTGAACGAGTCTTACATCGCCCGCGTCAACAACGGCCAGCATGTAACTGCACTTCTGGACGCCTATCCGGACTGGGAAATCCCCAGCCATGTGCGAACCATTATCCCCACGGCCGACCGTCAGAAAGCCACCGTGAAGGTGCGCATTTCCTTTGACAAGCTGGACCCACGCATCCTCCCCGACATGGGCATCAAGGTCACGTTCCTGGGCGAGGAGCGAAAAGAAGCGCCCGGCTCGAAGGCCGCAGTGGCCATGCCACTGATTCCGCAGACAGCAGTGCGCGACGATGGCGGCAAGAAGGTCGTCTTCCTGGTGAAGGACGATCGCTTGGAACGCCGCGCGATAACTTTGGGTAGCACACGGGGTTCCGACACCGAGGTCGCTGCCGGCCTCGCGATCGGAGACATCGTGGTCGTGAACGGTCCGCCCGATTTACATGACGGTCAAACGGTTGCCATTAAGCGCTGAGAAACAAAAACAGGAGCGATCAAAATGGTTCGAGTGGATGTCAACGGAAAAAGCAACAGCCTCATCCAAGTGCGCGGCCTGGACAAGACCTATCGCCGCGGCGGCGAGGAAATCCAGGTGCTGCAAAGACTGAACCTCGACGTGGACAAGGGCGATTTCGTCGCCTTCATGGGTCCCAGCGGATCCGGCAAGACCACTCTGCTCAACTTGCTGGGCGGACTCGACGTTCCCACGCACGGCAGCATTACCGTCGCCGGCGATGAGATCACCCACATGTCGGGGAACAAGCTTACGCAATGGCGCGCGCGCCACGTCGGTTTCATCTTTCAGATGTATAACTTGATCCCGGTGCTCACCGCATTCCAAAACGTGGAGCTGCCGCTGCTCCTCACTAAGCTCTCGAAATCCGAGCGACGCAAGCACGTCGAGACGGCCCTCGGGGTCGTGGGCCTCACCGAACGCATGAACCACTATCCGCGCCAGCTCTCCGGCGGACAGGAGCAGCGTGTCGCCATCGCCCGCGCCATCGTCGCCGATCCGACCTTCCTGCTCTGCGACGAACCTACGGGTGACCTCGACCGCAAAAGCGCGGACGAAATCATGAACCTGATCATCCGGCTAGTGAAGGAGTACGGAAAGACCGTGCTGATGGTGACTCACGATCCCGTCGTCGCCAAACTCGCCGATCTCGAACTGCACCTTGAAAAGGGCCTGCTTGTTGAAGGGACTCAGGTGCGACAGCAGAACGCCTATGCTGGAGGTGTCGCGTGAAATTTCGCAAACTGATTTTCGCCAATCTGTTCCGCAAAAAGGTTCGCCTGATCCTCACCATCGGCTCGTTCGCGGTAGCGCTTTTCTTGTTCTCGTTCCTTGCTGTCGTAAAGGGCGCTTTCGGCCGTGGTGCCGACATTGCCGGTGCGGATCGCCTGGTGATCATCAATCGCGTCTCCATCATCAATCCTCTACCGCTCTCCTATCGCGACAAAATTCTGCGCATTCCCGGCGTCAAAGCCATCACTCACAATAATTGGTTTGGCGGCGTTTATCAGGACGAGAAGAACTTCTTCCCGCAGTTCGCCATCGACATCCAGAATCAGCGGAAGGTTCTTCCCGAGCTCAAGGTGCCGGACGACCAGTGGGCCAATTTCGTCAAGGATCGCCAGGGCGCCATCGCCGGCGCGAAAACTGCGGCGCGCTTCCATTGGAAAATCGGTGACCGGATTCCCATCAAAACCACCATCTTCGGTGGCGCGAACACCTGGGAATTCAATCTCGATGGCATCTATCACAGTGAAACCGTCGGCGGCGACGAAAGCCAGTTCTGGTTCCAGTGGGACGCCTTTGAAGAAGGTGTGCCAAAAACCTTCAAAGACCATGTCGGCTGGTACGTCCTGAAGATCGACAATCCCGACGACGCACCGCGCATCGCCAAAGCGATCGACACGATGTTCGCCAACTCTGACTTCGAGACCAAAACCGAAACTGAATCCGCTTTCGCCGCAGGATGGGTGAAGCAATTCGGCAACATCGAATTTCTAATCCTCACCATCGGCGCCGTCGTCTTCTTCACCCTGTTGCTGGTTACTGGCAACACCATGGCCATCTCCGTTCGCGAGCGCATCGGTGAACTCGCAACGCTCAAAGCCATCGGCTTCAGCGACCGCACCATTCTGTTTTTCGTTCTCGCCGAGTCGCTTACCATCGCCCTGGTGGGCGGTCTTCTCGGGCTGGGCCTCGCCGCACTCGCCATTCCGGTCCTAGCCGCGGCGCTCAATGGGCTGCTGCCCACCCTGATTCTTTCGCCTGCGATTCTTTCCGTGGGCCTCGCGACCGCGCTGCTCGTCGGCGTCATCAGCGGTCTGCTCCCCGGCATCGGGGCTATGCGCATGCGCGTCGTCAACGCGCTTCGGAGGGTCTGACCATGGCTATACCTGTCATTTATAACGTGCGCAGTGTAAGAGCCCGCTGGACCTCCGCGATCGTAGCGGTGCTAGGCATCGCTGGCACCGTCGGCGTCTTCATTGCCATGCTGTCGCTTGCTCGTGGCTTTCGAGCGACGCTGGTCGCTTCGGGTTCCGCCGACAATGCCATCGTCTTGCGCGCCGGCGCCACGTCCGAAATGATGAGCGGCGTCGCCCTCGACCAAGTCAAGATCCTGCAAGACGCTCCGGGCGTGGCTCGTGGCGCCGACGGCAGCCCTTCGGTGACCTCCGAGGTCGTCGTCGTCGCGCCCTTCCCCCTCAAGAGCACCGGCACGGATGCCAACGTTCAGGTTCGCGGAGTTTCCGCCAACGTCCTGACCATCCGACGCAACACTAAAATCGTCCAGGGGCGCATGTTCCAACCCGGACTCGCCGAGCTCGTCGTTGGAAGAAACGCGAACACCACATATACAGGCTTAACCGTCGGCAATACCGTTGACTTTGGCGGTGGCCACTGGAAAGTGGTCGGCGTCTTCGACGCCGGCGGCAGCGCTTTCGATTCCGAGGTCTGGTGCGACGCCCGCGTGCTCGACGACGTTTATAAGCGCCCCACCAACGTCTTTCAATCCGCCACCGTGCATCTCACTTCGCCGGGCGCGCTGCAGCAATTTAAGGATTACGTCACCGCCGACCCGCGTCTCAGCGTCGACGTCACTCGCGAGATCGACTATTACGCCAAACAGTCCAATCGCATGACCACGCTGATCAACATTCTCGGCGGGCTGGTTGCCAGCGTCATGGCCATCGGCGCGATCTTTGGCGCTCTCAACACCATGTACTCCGCGGTGTCCGAACGGGGCCGCGAAATTGCCACCATGCGCGCGTTGGGCTTCGGGGCCGTGGCAGTAGTCTTCTCGTTCCTGATCGAGGCTTTCATCATCTCCTTCGTAGGAGGCGCCGTTGGTTGTCTCGCGGTTCTTCCGCTAAACGGCCTCACCACCGCGACCATGAACTGGCAAACATTCTCGAACATGGCGTTCGCGTTCAAGATCACTTCCGGACTTCTGGTGGGAGGAATCATCTTCGCCCTGATCATGGGCCTTCTCGGTGGCTTGCCACCCGCATTGCGCGCCGCCGCGCGCCCAGTAGCCGTAGCCCTACGCGAACTCTAGAGCGCGGCACTATTAACTTCGCGAGTCTTTCTGCTTTTAGCCAAGCGGTGCTTGCGCCACCTCATGAACCTCGCCTTCCCCAGGAGGAAATCTATCGTGGGGATTGACGATCTGGAACGCGCCGCTTACCAAATCCAAGGCACCAAGCGATATCTAACCACTGCCTTGTACTCGGAATAACCCTGCAGGTTTTTTATGAGAAATGCTTCCTCGTCCAGAAGTCTCCATACGATCACGAGCGTGATCGGAATGACCAGTAACAGCCCCCAGTTTGAGCCGAGCGCCAGAGGCACGCCAAGCAGCATGACCAGAGCGCCCGAATACATAGGATGGCGTACAACAGCGTACGGACCCGTGGAAACAACTTTCTGCTCGGCGTTAACCTCAATAACGCCGGAAGCGAAGCTGTTTTCCCGGAACACGAAAAATATAATCAGAAACCCGACCGCAACGAGTGCGTCGCCGGCTACGACCAAAGCAGATCGCACGGTGGACCACGCAAAACGATGATCGAGCGGGGGAAACACGATCACAGCGATGAATGCAAACGTTGCAACCAACTGAATGATCTGTTGCGAGCGCTCTTTCTCGGACCCTGGACCTGCTCGCATCCGCCGCTCCAGAAGCTTCGGATCGTTTTTCATCACATATAGACTTGTCGCGAGCGCACACGCGGAAAATACGAATAGAAAGATCCACGCCTGCCAATAACGGAAAGTCCAGGCCGGCAGAAAGAGGACTGCGGCCAAGATGATCACAAAACGGAGAAGTCCACTCAAGGCCTTCTTGTTCAGATCGTTCATCTTTGAAATTTTAACGTAGTCTCGCGGAGCTGACGCTACGCGTAAACGCGTCAATAAGACCGCTGTGTGGGCACGTTTGGCACACTACCTATTTGTAGGTGGCGACGACCTCGCCGTTTACGATTTTCAGGCCCGACATATCATTCGGCAGCTTCAGCTTTTCGCGGTTCTCCGGCGATTCCATCATGCGCGCGACAGCGGCTTCCAACGTTGATTTTGGAATCGGGAGCGAACCGATCTGTCCCGCTACCGGCTCGAAGTGCAAGTAGCCATCCTCGGCGCCAAGCTTCCCTTCCAGCTGCAGCGTCATGTCTTTGCCGTGGAAATCAAAGACCACATACGCGCGGACTCGGTCTTCAATCAACTCGACCTTGACGTCCTTTACGGACGAGCGAACCTGATCGATCTGCTCGGCGGAAGTTCCCGCGGGCGCAGACAAGTCCAAGCCGCCAGCCGATGGCGCCGCACTGGACGTTGCGTTCGAGACCGTCTGTGCGGCGGACGGCGCTACAACCGTTGATCGATTCGCATCCGAACTCGGTGCCATGTCCAGGTGCGACACCAAGTATGAGTTCAGCTCGGTCTGGTCCATGCGGAGGGTTGCAGGCTGCCCGTTGGCTACCGCATTTTCCACCTGCTCAAATTTCTGTTGCGCGCGCGCGGCGGCCTGCGGACTGGTCTCCACCACCGGTGCTGGCGCCTTGCGCAAGACGAGCATCAGCGTGATCGCGCCACCGACGTACGTAGTCCAGCGGATGATCCTGAAGAACGTCCGCCACGGGATCGCCGTCGAGGGTCTTGGACGGTCCCAGCCCGGAGGAATCTTTGTACCTGCCATGCGAAGGCTCCTTCACTCCAACGTAGCGTTGGGGGGGGACAGGAGCAATAGAACCAACGGCCAGTTGGGGCGTAATGAGCACGGATCGTTCTTCGAGACTGCGGCGACAAGTCGGTACTGCTTGTCGGCGAGACAATATGACTGCGCGGCCCGGCGCTGGAGGCAATCGGCGCTCGTCACCGTGTGCGATACTGGAATGATTCGCGCGCCCTGATGGGCGCTGCAGGAGAAGCATTATCACTTCAACGACAGAGATTCGCGCTTCGCATGTGGAGGTTCGCAGTTCGCACGGCATTTGGCCCTATCTGGCACTGGCGGCCGGTGTTGTTTGCATCGGCTGGTCGGCGATTTTCGTGCGCTGGACCGATATCCCCGGCCCGGCCTCGGCGTTTTACCGCATGCTGATTCCCGCCGTCGTGCTGCTGCCTACGTGGCTATGGGACCGCCGTTCCCCGCGGGTGAGCTTGCGCACACAGGGAATCATCGCGCTGGGAGGCCTTTTCTTCGCGTTGGATCTGGCGCTCTACAACACCGGCATTCTGCGCACGTCCGCCGGAAATGCAACCTTGCTGGGAAATCAAACCCCCATCTTCGTGGGACTGCTCACTTGGCTGCTATTTCGCCGGCGGCCTGCGGCTTCCTTCTGGCTGGGACTCGTGCTCGCAGTTGCGGGATCGCTAGTGATCGTGTGGGCGGACATCGCCCGGCACGTGCAGTTCGGCGCCGGGGATCTGATGGCCCTGGGCGCGGCAGCCTGCTTTGCGGTATACCTGATGGCCACGGAGCGCGTGCGCACGACCACCGGAACGCTCGTCTTTCTACGGTTGGCGATTGTCTGGGGCACGATCTTTTTGCTGTTGATGAATCTGGCCATGGGTGTGTCACTGCATATTCCGCCGGGGCGTTCGTTTGCAGCCTTGCTAGGGTTAGGACTCGTTTCCCAACTGGGCGGGTACTTGGCGCTGACCTACGCGCTGGGGCATCTGCCGGCGACTCTGACCGCCGTGACCTTGCTGGCGCAAGGTCCACTGACGGCGTTGCTGGCCGCTTGGCTTCTGGCAGAACCGCTCACAGGTTCCTTGTTGGTAGGCGGAGTGCTGGTGCTGCTCGGGGTGGGCTTGGCGAACCGCGGGCGTGATCCAGCGGAAGAGACGAACGCCACGCTATGCGAAGCCGAATAGTGCCAGCAAGCGGAAACGTTTGAGGCCCTGTGTCGTCTACCACTATAGCGTATAACGCCATAGTGGGCGCCACGTATCGAAAGGGTTTAGTCGCACCGGATTCGGGAGGGACTAACGATGAACAAGAAACTTCTCGCCCTGCTTCTGATTCTGACCGCCGCGCCTCTCATTATCCGGCCGACTCGTGGTGCGGGCTCCGCGTCTCCGACTTCCGATGGCCCGCAATTCACCTCTGACGGCAAACTGATCCGTCCCGCAGACTATCGGCGCTGGATTTATGTTTCGTCGGGGTTTGGGATGAGTTACACGCAGAGACCTGACGACATGCAGATGTTCACAAACGTTTTCGTGACGCCCAGCGCCTATGACTACTACCTGGCGAACGGCAAATGGCCCGACAAGACCATGTTCGTACTGGAGATTTACGGCTCAACCTCGCAAGGATCGATCAACAAGCATGGCAGCTATCAAAAAGATCTCGCGGGCCTCGATGTCGAAGTGAAAGACGAAGCGCGCTTCGCCGACAAGTGGGCTTACTTTAATTTTGATGGCGGCGAGAAGGCCACATCCGCGATCCCGCCCTCACAAAATGCCTGCTGGAAGTGCCACGATCAAAACGCGGCGGTCGAACACTCGTTCGTCCAGTTCTATCCAGAGCTTCTGAAGATCGCCCGCGCCAAAAACACAATCAAGCCAACGGTGCACCTGGACTAGCAGCGTCCATGAGAACCCAGTCTTCGCCAGGGCACGGCTTAAGCCGTGCCTTAACTGACATCGAATCAACAAGGCTTTAGCCGCTGAGGGCCTTACCTGTCAGTTCTCACACAGAGTCTACCAGACCGAGCGATGAAGCGGCCTCTTGGAGTGCGGCGCCTCACCGCCGCCTTTCAACTTTAGCGGCCAAAGTAGACCGATCGTTATCTCTTCTTATCCTCGAAATGCCCGAAAAGATTATTCAATGACTCCGCCAACGTCGGGTGTGCAAAGACCGCATCTCGAAGCGTGCTGCACGACAACTTGCCCATCATGGCCAGCTGCAGTTGCGTCATGATTTCGCCCCCTTCGATTCCCAGCACGGCCGCGCCGAGCAGCTGATCCGTTTCGGTGTCCACCAAAGCCTTTATGAACCCACGCGTTTCATCGACTTCCAAAGCCCGCGCCACATAGCTCATGGGCATTTTCGCCACGCGAATGTTTCTCTTCTGCGCGCGAGCCTCGGCTTCGGTCAAGCCAATGCGCCCGAGTTGCGGATCGATGTACACCGTGTAGGGCACGAGCCGGCCGTCAATCGTCGCATTTCGGTTCCCTAGCAAATTCGCGCGTAGGATCCGAAAATCGTCATACGAAATGTGCGTGAACGCCGGGCCACCCTTGATGTCTCCCAGCGCGTAGACGCCGTCCACATTGGTCTCCAGCTTGCTGTTCGTCTTAATAAAGCCGCGATCGTCGGTGGCCACGCCGGCTGCGGCAAGGTTCAATTTATCAGTGTTGGGAACGCGGCCCGTGCCCACGAGCAAGTGCGACCCGGAGACCGTGCGTACCTTTTTACCGCTGCGAGCCGTGAGCTTGATCTCTCTGCCCACCTTCCTCACGCGCTCAGCTCTCGAATTCAGCAGTATCGTAATGCCGTCTTGTTTCAAAATAGCCGCGACTTCCTGCGCCACGTCCGTGTCTTCCTGCGTAAGCAATTGCTCGCGCGAATGCACAATCGTCACCCTGCTCCCCAAGCGCCGAAACAACTGACCGAACTCCAGTCCGACGTATCCCCCTCCGAGAATCAGCAAATGCTCGGGCACTTCGCCAAGCTCCATAATCGAAGTGCTATCCAGATACGGAACATCACGCAAACCTTCGATCTCAGGCACCGCGGGACGGCATCCTGCATTGATAAAAATGTGATCGGCGGTGAGCTCTCGCGTCCCTCCATTTTTCAGGCGCACCTGGATAGCCTTGGCCGCCGTGAAACTCGCTTCGCCAAAGATCAGGTCCAGATTCTTGGCAGTCTCGATACGCTTCTGGCTCCCGTTGCGAAAAAGCTTGACGATGTCTCGCTTGCGCGCGCGCACCCGCTTCATGTCGATCGCGACTCGCCCAGTGAGCACACCGTAATCGGCGCCCCGATGCGTCAGATAAGCCACCCGCCCGCTCGCCACCATCGTTTTCGTCGGCGTGCACCCTTCATTCACACACGTTCCCCCCACGTGCTCGCGCTCAATCAAAACCGTCCGCCAACCCGCCTTGGCCAGCGCCTGGCACAAAGGAGTGCCGCCCTGTCCGGAACCGATGATGATTGCCCGATACTGATCGGCGGAACTCATTGGAATACTCCTCGAAAAAAGGGCGTATCGTTCGAGATATCGTTCGAGATTGGATGCTTTGTCTGTAGCGGAAGCATCATCAGGTTTGCCCGGCAGGAAGCCGCCGATCACACTTACGTCCAAATGTAGGGGCGCGCTTCAGCGCGTCCCGGCCACCGCGTCTTGCCGCCACACAACCCGCCGGCGAAGGAGCCAGCAAGATCACGAATCAGCTTTCCGCCGCGAAGCACTCCAAGGAAGCGCGGCCAATTACAAACGCGACAGCACCAAAAGACCGCCGCCGATAGCGACCGCATCCTCCAGCACCGCGATCACAAAATCAGGAACCCCGAGCGCCTTCACCAAACGCGTCCGAGCCTCGTAACCCGCGAACGCACCCGCGACACCACCCATTGCGCCGAACACTGCTCCCAGCGCCAACGATTGCTCGCCGGCCGACGCCACCACCGCGCCGCAAAGACCTCCGAGCAAAACCCGCGGCACCAACCCGGCGGGCTTCGTGCGCGGCGGAGTGGCCTCGAGTTGGTCGGTCACCAACTCCACGCACGCCAGGATGGTAAAAATCGTCACAGCGATCATCGAGCCCATAAATTTAAGCGGTGAATTCTCCAGATGAAGCCACCCCAGGTGTGCAGCCCAGCTCGTCACCGCCGGCGCGCTCAAGGCGCGCAACCCTGCGACCACACCAATAAGAAACGCCACCAGAAGCACCTGAGGATGTTCCATGGCCCCGAGCCTCTACAAATCCCGCCGCTTTGTCAACTTGGTTTATTTGCTGGGTCAGGTTCGTTCAACGGCGCCGGTGAAGTTGAGAGGCTTACTCGCCAACGAACGTTAGCCATTGGGTTTTCGTGACATCGCCGAACGTAGTCATTTTATGCAGTCGGAGTAACTTCCGCGGCAGGCGTTATTGTATCCGCCGACGATGTACCCGTACGCGCCATACCTCGCGCGCGGAAAGTCCCGATCAACAGCACCAAATTGCTCGGCAAAATCACGGCAAACGCCAGCGACGGAAGAAACTCAAACTCAGCTCCCCGCGCCTCCAGCAAAAACCACCACGCAGTGGTAGCGCC
>Ga0185299_10002695_pt1 | contig 26323 bp, 22 predicted proteins | sample PaiPotPPA55metaG_FD_128002 | JGI IMG/M metagenome (GOLD analysis project Ga0185299, IMG submission 128002) | Iron sulfur acid spring bacterial and archeal communities from Banff, Canada, to study Microbial Dark Matter (Phase II) - Paint Pots PPA... ...
ATTTGGACGCGGTTAATGGACCGGAGTGGGCTGGAGCGACCCCACTGTTGCGCACGGTTACGTGCCCAAAGTGATTCGTGGGTCGCTCCAGCCCATGCACTCTCTCCGAAGGTACGCGTAATGCGCACGACTCCGATTCCTTATTAGATGGCAACCGCACCCAAGCTCGCCTCGCCGCGGAGTACGACGCTCGATCGACAGGTGAAAAGTTGGATCGACAATGTGATCGTCCCGGCGATGGTGCGTGAATTTTTGGAGCAATCCAAATCGAAGAGCTTCAAGTTCGCACCTCATGTGGTAGAGTGCTTCGACAGTAGGGTCTTCAGCCGAGAGGGTCACAAGTGACTGTGCTCCGCTGCGCTATCTACGCTCGCTATTCCACCGACAAGCAGAATCCCCTTTCCATCGACGATCAGGTCCGAAAGTGCCGCGAATTTGCCTCGCGCCAAGGTTGGGATGTACTTGAAGATCACATCTATTCCGATGAAGGAATTAGCGGCGCCAGCGACGAGCGGACCGGTCTGCAACGACTGATTGAGGCGGCAACGTCAAAGTCGCACCCCTTTGGTGCCGTCCTCGTGGACGACACAAGTCGTCTGAGTCGCAAGCTTGCGGATTCGCTTCGCATCTTCGAGCAGCTCCGTTTCACTGACGTGCGCTTGGTTTTTGTGTCTCAGGGAATCGACACGGATTCCGAACAGGCCGAAGTACTCCTTGCGACTCACGGAATTGTCGACAGCCTCTACATCAAGGAGCTGGGAAAGAAAACCCACCGTGGTGTCGAGGGCAGGGCACTGCGGGGACTTCACACCGGAGGTCGATGCTTCGGTTATCGCAGCGTGCCGATTGAGGAGCCCACGCGGAAGGATGCATACGGGCGTCCACAGATCGTCGGAGTACAGCTCGAGATTGAACGCGGGCAGGCAGCCGTCGTAAGACGAATATTCGCGGACTACGCCGCTGGCGATTCGATTAGGACCATCGCGAAACGCCTTAACGCTGAGCAAATTCCTTCGCCTTCGCCCTACCGTGGGCAGAGTCATCCATCCTGGGCACCGTCGGCGCTTTCGGTGATGCTCCACAATGATCGTTATCGCGGCGTGGTGGTCTGGAATCGGACGCGCAAGGTGCGCGATCCGCGAACCGGCCGGCGAGTACAGCGGGAGCGTCCGAAGTCTGAATGGGTAGTATTGCAGGCTGCCCACCTTCAAATCGTATCAGACGACCTGTGGGGTGCAGTAGAGCGTCGGCTGGCTACGGTGAGAGCCTCGTTTGAGGCTGGAACTTCGCCCGGGCTTTGTTGCCGTTCTCTTTCGGCGCAATACCTGCTATCCGGCTTTTTGAAGTGCGGAGTATGCGGAGCCAAGATGGTCGTTGTATCTGGCCGGGGTCAATCTGGCCGAGCGCGTTACGGCTGCCCAATGAGACATGCGCGCGGCATCTGCGCGAACGATCTTCATCTGAGGCAAGACACGTTAGAGCGCGAAGTTATCGGTGGCCTTCAAAGTCGAGTGCTTCGCGAGGATGTCGCCGCCTACGCGCTTGCGGAATTCAAGCGGCAGCTAAAGCAAAAACTTGAAGAGGCGCGTTCACAACTCGGGACACTTGGCCAGGAGCGTGACAAACTGAAAAAGGAGATCGCCAATCTTTCCGTAGCAATCGCACAGGGAGGTCAGTTGCCCGGGCTTCTATCAGAATTGCAGAAGCGAGAGCGGCGCCTCACTGAAATCAGCGAGGAGATTTTTTCGACGACTGCCAAGGGGCTCGACGCCAAGCTCCAGGACATTGAACGGTTTGTCATGCAGCGGCTCGGTGAAATTCATCAGCTCCTGACCGGAGACATACCGCGTGCAAAGTCAGAGCTGGCGAAACACTGCACGGAAATCACTCTCACTCCGGAAGGGCGAACCTACCAGATAAGCGGCGATTGGAACCTCTTGGGCGAACGTTCGGATGGTGCCGGGGGCCAGAATCGAACTGGCTACGCCCGCCTTTTCAGGGCGGCGCTCTACCACTGAGCTACCCCGGCACTGAACAAATTCTAGAGACGCACACTGCGTGTGTCAAATTATCCGTGGAATTAATTATTCTTGCGTAAGCTAATTATTCTTGCGCGGAGTCGTCGAATTCGCGCATCCAGTTGCGATTCTTTAAAACTTCGCGCGGTTTAGTGCCTTCCGGCGGGCCCACGATGCCGTCTTTTTCCATGAGATCGATCAGTCGCGCGGCGCGTCCATAGCCGATGCGAAGCCTGCGCTGCAGCGTTGACGTGGATGCTCGGCCGGCGTCGCACACCACGCGAATGGCATCCTGATAAAGATCGTCGTCGACATCGTCCGCGCCGGCTGCGGCGGTTTCGGATTCGGCGCCGGCTTCAACTTTGCCCTCTTCATCTTTTGGCGCTTCGAGTAGCTGCTCGTTGTATTTGGCTTGCGCCTGTTGCCGCCAAAAATCGCAAACCGAAACAATTTCATCTTCGCTGACCAGCGGCCCGTGAATGCGATGCAAGCGGGCGGATCCCGCCGGCAAATAAAGCATGTCGCCTTTACCCAGGAGCGATTCCGAGCCATTGGCGTCAAGAATGGTGCGCGAATCGACTTTGCTGGCTACGCGGAAAGAAATGCGAGCAGGGAAGTTCGCTTTAATCAGCCCAGTGATGACGTCCACCGACGGCCGCTGCGTGGCCAAAATTAAATGGATGCCCACCGCGCGCGCCATTTGCGCCAGGCGCGTGATGGATTCTTCCACGTTGTTGGTGTCCACCATCATCAGGTCGGCCAGCTCGTCGATGACAATCACCAGGTAGGGAAGCGGCTTGTGTTCGCTCTCTTCCACGTTGTCGAATAGCGAGAGCGATTGCTGCTTCTGAAAAGTGCGGTTGTACTGGTCGATGTTACGAACGCCGCGCTGGGCCAGCAATTTCAGCCGATTTTCCATTTCGCGCGTGGCGTTGCGCAGAACGTTCGAAGCAATTTTAGGATCGGTGACCACCGGCGCGATCAAGTGCGGAATATTTTCGTACAAATTTAATTCGAGGCGCTTGGGATCGACCAGCACCAATTTTACGTCGTCGGGGCTGGCCTTGTACAAAATGGACATCATCAGCGAGTTGATGAACACGCTTTTGCCCGTGCCTGTAGAGCCCGCGATCAGCAAATGCGGCATGGCCGCCAGATCGGTCACGCGGATTCTTCCGTGCAGATCTCTTCCCATGGCCAGCGTGAGCTTGCTCGTCGAATTAATGAACTCCGGCGCTTCGATGATTTCGCGCAGCGCGATGGTTTGCCGCGTCAGGTTCGGCACTTCTATGCCGATGGTGGATTTGCCTGGGATACGCTCAATCAAAATCGATTCGGCTTGCAGCGCGAGGCACAAATCTTCAGTCAGGCCAATGATGCGGCTGTATTTGATGCCCGCTTCCGGTTTGAATTCAAACGTGGTGACCACTGGGCCGGGATTGATTTGCGTTACGCGCCCTTGTACATCAAACTCCCGGCACTTTTCTTCAATCGCGCGCGCCCGCTCTTTTAATTCTGTTTCATCGAGCTTTTGGCCGCGTTCGCCTTCGCGCAACAATGAGACGGACGGCAGTTTGTAGTTAGTATGTCCTTTGGCGATCTTCGGCTCGGAGGCAGATCTTCGCACCAACGGTTTTTCTATCTCGCGGTCCACTACAAAGATCGGCGCCTTGTGGCCCCGGTCTCTTTCTTTTTCCGCGCGCTCCTCATCGCGTTCTTCCTGTTCTTCCCGCCTCGACCTGAAAACATCGCTTTCGTCTTCCAGCTCAATCGTCCGGGAATTTTCAGTCAAAGCTGAATTGTTACCGACCGTTTGAGAAGGCACCGGCTTTCGCCCTGAAAGCCGTGTCTCCGCCAGTCGCTTGCGCAGCCGGTCCTGCTCCCGGGTTCCACGCCATGCATGCCAGTGCGCCTGCACTTTTTGCAGAATGCCCAGCTTTTCGACGGCGCCGATGGGGCCCTTCGGCCCACTGGCCCAGGCGTGTGCGCCAGAAAAAGAAAATCTTGTGGTCATGAACAATGCTGTCAGTAATAGCGCCACTGCTACCAGATTTGCGCCGATGGGATTGAAGCCGGTGCGCAACCCGCCCGAAACCAAGGAGCCCAACATTCCGCCTGGCGGCACCGTCCCGCGCACATCTGGGAAATGCCATAGCGTAAGCAGCGAAGGCAGCGCCAGCAACAAAAGCCCGTAGCCGATCAGCGTGGCAACCTGCGAATTAATCGCGCGATTTTTCAGCCAGCGCCACCCCAGCACAGCCAACGCCATTGGCAGCAGAAACGCCGCGAAGCCGAACACCTGGAATAGCAGGTCGGCTCCGTACGCGCCCGCCGGCCCAATCCAGTTGTTGGTGGTGGTGGAGTCCAGGCCGTTGGCGCTTACATTCCAGGCTGCATCGTGCGGGGAATAAGAAATTAAAGCCAGCGAGGTCAGCACCGCCACCGTGACGCACAAAAATCCGATCAGCTCGTTGAGCCGCTTATTTTCAGTAGGAGTCAGAAGACGCAAGTATTTCACCTCAGCAATTTTGGGGAAGGCTGAGTGACGCGGCGGGGCGTTGGCGCTATCGCGCACCCGCTAGGAGGAACAGGAGCTGCACGATGATACCAAAGGTCCCGACGACGACAACGACTTTTATGGCCGGTGTTTCTTTGGGGCAGAAGCCCACCGCACCTTTCACAACCTCACGTCTGCCGCCGCCAGAGTTGCGCACGAAATTTCCTTTTTCTGCCGTGAAAAATGTGGTCCTCGTCCACAATTATCTGTATTGACGGGAACAGCAAAAAGTCTAGAATGGCTCGTCCCCGCACCAGGGAGAGCCCTCAATGAAAAAGATTTTTGTAGCTATTATATTGGTGCTGGGACTGTTTGTGTCCGCGCACCCCGCCTTAGCGAACCACCTAACCGCAGCCACCGCCACAGTCAGTTGTACCGGTTATACCCTGACCGTCGACGCGGACTTGTTGAGCATTGGAACCGCATATACCATCGACTACACCTTCACGCTAACGCCTGCTTCCGGTCCCCCAATAACGGTTTCAGACAACATCCAGTTCACGGCCGAAATGAGCACCTTCGCAGAGACGATTTCCAAAAATTGGCCTAACGGCCCGCTGGCCTCCTCTTTCACTGTGACCGGTACGGCGGTTCTGACTAGTAATCCTAGCGTCGTCGTCCCCATTAGCTTTAACGGGTCAAGTGCCGCTATGTTGACGTGTGGCCTCGACGGCCGGATGACCGGCGGCGGCAGCGTCTTCGAAACGGACGGCACACGTGTGACCCACGGATTCGAACTGCACTGCGACACCGAGGATGTGCCGAACCGCCTGGAAATCAATTGGGCTGGCCATCGCTTCCACCTGGAGACCCTGGTTTCGGCGTTCTGTTTTAAGGACCCCACCATCAATGCCGGCCACCCGACCAACATTTTTAATACTTACGTGGGCGTCGGCACGGGACGTCTGGACGGCGTCGCTGGGGCTACCGCGCGCTGGACGTTTACGGATGCGGGCGAGCCGGGTAAAAACGACATGGCCACCATCGCTATCACAGACTCGCTAGGGAAGGTCGTGCTCACGGTCAGCGGGAAATTGGACAGCGGCAACCAGCAGGCCCACCTGGACAACAAATAGGTCAACCGTCAATACACTTCTGCGCCACAAAAAAGAGGGTCTCTTCAGAGGCCCTCTTTTTTTAGATACAGCAGGCTTATCCCGGGACGTCTTACTACTTTTTAATGCGTACCCGCTTGATGAAACGCCCAAGCCAGAATCATCGCACCCACCACTAGACGGTACACAACAAACGGCTTCAACGTGCGGGTTTGCAAATAACGAATGAAGAAAGCTATTACGAAGTACCCTGCGACCCCCGAAATCACAATACTGATAATCAGCGTCGAAAGCGGCAGGTCTAGCTCGCCTGTCTTATGTAATTTAATTAAGCCTGGCAACTTCACAGCCACCGCCCCTGCGATAAGCGGCGCTGACAAAAGAAATGAGAAGCGCGTAGCGGCCTCACGCGTCAGGCCACGAAAAAGTCCTGTTGTGATGGTGATTCCGGACCGCGAGACGCCAGGCCACAGAGCGACGGCTTGCGCGATGCCAATCGCTGCGGCGTCGCCCGCGTTAACATCGTCCAGTTTGCGCGTCAGGCGCTGTCGGGAATCCGCCCACCACATTAATAAGGCCACGAGAACCATGGACGCGCCGATGATCATCGGGGTGCGAAAGTAATCCTCAACTTGCCGATCAAATAGCTTTCCTGCAATTCCGCCTGGAATCGTGCCGATCACCATGTACCAGAACAGCCGCCGATGCTGCGCTACTTCTTCCGTGCTGGCAGTGGCGGGATATTTCATGCCCAAACCACACAATGTCAGCGTGACCCAGTCTTTAAAAAAATACAGAAGGACGGCCACCAGAGTTCCCGCATGCAGCGCCACGTCAAACGCGAGGCCCGGATCCGGCCAGTGCATTATCCATGGCACTAACGTCAGATGAGCGGTGCTGCTAACGGGTAAAAATTCTGTCAAAGCTTGGACTAGGGCGAGGATGACCGCCTGATATAAGGGCATCGACTTAGAGTTCCTTTTGTTTTGGAGCTAGAAAATCGTGTTCAGCAAGCTTTGCGCATCTGCTAGATATGGAGCTGACCGGCAAAAACTCCGTCAACCCTTCGACCATTCCCAACACCACCGATATCAGATAATCGTGCAAGTCCCCTCCGACGTTCTCTTAGCTTACACAAAGGCAGGTGTTGAACTATGACAGTTTTTCACTTCTGCGCTCATTTCGAACGCCCGAAAAGTAATGCCTCACAGAAATTGAAAAGACGCAGAGGGGTGCCCCACCCTCGGCTTTTTGGAGGGTGGGTCTTTTAACGTGGAAACACTATGGCCCATAAGCACGAAGTTCCCGAAGTTTCTGATTTCTCACTAGCATGACGCTCACATTCGTTTGACTCGCTGTTCGTCCATCACATCATTGTTTTTGTCCGGATCGAAGAGCTTTCCTCATTTCATAGCCATCGATGCGGTTCAAATAGTAGCCCTTCAAAATACCTTCCGTAATGTAACCATGACGTGACCAGAACTTTACAGCAGCGTGATTATTCACCGCCGTTTCCAAGTACACGCCACGTACTCCTTGAGCGTAGAGGCTTCTTTCCGCGGCCTTCAGCAGCAGCGACCCCACGCCACTCCTGCGATGAGTTTCGGCAACATCCAGCGTGATGATGTGCGCGACTGGCCCATCCAGCTCACTTAAAATGAACCCGGTGATATCGTCTTCTTCCACGGCAACCAGACACTCCGCGGATGAAAGCGCCAAAAAATAACGCAACGTGGTCTTTGAATACGAGATGCCGCGCGGAAAGCAGCCCTGATCAAGCTTATAGAGCGCATCAAAATCTTGCGCTTCGTAGGCACGCACCAGCACTTCAGAGCGACGCCGCCGGCGGAAACCGCAATTTGAACACACCAATCATGTCGTCATCACAGCCGCAAAGCACCTTTTGAATTGTTACCGCTCTGTCGGTTTAAAGGCCAGCCTGGTTCAGAGCTTAACGGTTACGGTTTTTACTTCCGTGTAGTTGGCGAGCCCATATTCGCCCAACTCGCGCCCGATACCTGATTGCTTAAATCCGCCAAACGGCGCGGCGGCATCGAAGACGTCGTAGCAATTCACCCACACCGTTCCGGCGCGTACGTTGTCGGCGATGGCGTGAGCTTTAGTGATGTCTTTAGTCCAAACCGCGGCCGCCAGCCCGTAGAGTGATTTGTTGGCGCGCTCAACCACTTCGCCGATGTCCTTGAAGCGAAGAATGGACATGACCGGCCCAAAAATTTCCTCCTGCGCGATCTTCATGTCGTCGTTCACATCGGAGAACACTGTGGGCTCGATGAAAAATCCCTTGTCGCCTACACGATTGCCGCCAGCCATCAACTTGGCTTTTTGCTGCTTGCCGGAATCAATGTAGCCCATCACCTTAGTGAATTGTTCCTGATCGACCTGCGGCCCCTGCTCGGTATTTTTGTCGAAGGGATTACCGACCGTCCGCTTCTTGGCACGCGCGGCGCTACGCTCCACGAACTCGTCGTAGACTTTGTCCTCCACGAACGTACGCGAACCCGCGCAGCAGCACTGCCCTTGATTGAAGAACAGCGCGAAGTGCGAGCCTTCGATAGCTTTATCCATGTCCGCGTCCGCGAACACGATGTTCGGACTCTTGCCTCCCAGCTCCAGCGTGACGCGCTTCAGATTCGATTCGGCCGCGGCTTTCATAACCAGGTGCCCCACTTCGGTCGAGCCTGTGAACGCCACCTTATCCACGTCCATGTGACGAGCCAGGGCCGCCCCGGCGGTCGGACCGTAACCTGGCAACAAATTCAAAACGCCGGGAGGGAATCCCGCTTCCAGCGCCAATTCACCGACGCGCAAAGCAGACAAAGGCGTCTGCTCCGCGGGTTTCATCACCACCGTGCAGCCGGTAGCCAGTGCGGGTCCCAGCTTCCACGCCTGCATCAGCAGCGGAAAATTCCACGGAATAATCTGCGCCACGACTCCGACCGGCTCATGCTTGGTGTACGTAAAATAGTTCCCATTCACCGGTATGGTTTTGCCCTGAAGCTTGTCCGCCCATCCCGCATAATAGCGGTAGCATGCGATCGTCAAAGGCAAGTCCGCCGCACGAGCCACACTGTACGGCTTTCCGTTATCCAGCGCTTCGAGTTGCGCGAGCTCATCCAAATTTTTCTCGATCAAGTCCGCAAGCTTGAACATTATGTTGCCGCGTTGCGATGCGGTCATCTTGCGCCATGGCCCTTTTTCAAACGCCGCGCGAGCAGCGGCGACCGCCTTATCCACATCCGCGGCATCCGCTTCCGCGATTCGCGCGAGCTCCTCGCCGGTCGAAGGATTGATGGTCGGAAAAGTTTTTCCCGAAGCGCTGTTTACCCACTGCCCGTTAATTAGAAGTTTGGTGGCACTGATCTTTACATTCGGTTCCATCACGGTCGTTGCTGTAGCCATTTTCAACCTCCTATTATGTTTAATGAATTCGACGCCGCGGTGGTTAGTCTCGCTGGTGAGGCCCAACCCACCTGTCGCTGAGTGTCATTTAGCAATCACGCGGCAGCCATTCGCCCCACGAATGAGCCGCCGAAAAGAAGCGTATACCCCTGCTCGAATCGAGGCAAGTCCTGTCCCTTTCCCGCTCCTCACCATACGAAAAAAGCGATCAAGCCTATAGCAAAACCGAGGCCCCCCAAGGTATTCATCACGACTCGTTTTTGGTTGGCAGGAAATAGCCCTTTATGGAGCCGAACCACTTCGAAACACCTGACGTTCACGAACAACATTCCAATCTGTTCCTGTGACGCCCGTTTCCCATTTACTTCGCCTAATATCGGGTAGAAAATCATGTTTGCCATCACAATGAGGGAGATTGCGATGCAAAAAAGGACTACAAGAATGATCGGAAGGTTTAAGTGCACCTGGATCGAAGCGAAAATTAGATTTTCTCGGTCTTGCGTTCCGGGATTACACCGAGTATTTCCGGCGTCGATTGCGGCTTGGATGGACCGCTAATATAGCCGGTCTGAGGCCCGGCAGTATTCAAATGTCCCGCGCTTGGCTGCATGCTGGCACCCACCGCTTGTGCGCGAGCTAGCTCGACATTCCCAGATCGCTGCTGATGAATGGGTTTGCTCAGCCACGAGGCGATCGGCGTACCCGTCAATCTGAGAAACGGTTGCAACCCCTTTAGAATCACGCTACGACGTACGCCGCGTATCCGGTAACCAGCGGAGTGCAGCGCAGCCGTCGATGATTGATATACGCGGCTATTCACATCCGCTTCCGTTGAAGATGTTTGCGGCGATTGCCAAAGCCATCCATAAAATCTAGAAATGCAATCTTCACAACGAAACGGGCGGATCAACACAATGGGCAGAAAAACTCGCTCGCCAAGACTCCGTTTTGACCGTCTTAATCGTGAACTTCCACAATTGGAACAAGTCATTTATTTAGCTCGCATTGCGCGCCAAAAAATACCAGAAATGCGTAAAAGACACAATACACGCGTTCACTTAGTTTAATCCCAATGAGGTAATAAGCATCGTTGAATCAGCAGGTTACGAGTGGTTCACGAATTGCCAAAACGGTGAACAATGCCATTACTTCCGCGCCGTTTGACCCACGGGCACAGCGGATGCGGTGTTCGCATTTTCCAAAACGCCCTCGCGCGTTGCTTGGGGCTTGAACTCAAAAGGCAAAACCTCGATCTTCCCACGGCCGCCAACCGCACTCCTGATTCTCCGGCCGCACGCCGCCAAAAACATCGGCCACCCTCGCGCTAACACACTCATGGCAACACGGTAAAGCCCAGCCCTATATGACGACTTGATCCAAAAAAATACCGGCGCACCCAGCACCGCGTATCGTTGTCTCTGCAATTTCGGGCCGCCCGGATACACGCCGTTTTTTTCCCGTTCTATTACTTTGTACAGTCCCGCAACCATGGGATGAACTTTATGCCGCACGTTGCTCGAATGAATTCGATAGCCCTTCGTGCTAGGCGACAAAATGTGAATGGCGGGACCGGAGGTCGAGAGCTTCATCAACATATCGATATCTTCAAACGGGAAAAATTTGTCCGTCCAGCCTTTTACCTGTGCAAGAGTTTCGCGCTCGATCACCAGTGCGCTTCCGCTGGCCTGATAGCGCCTGTCTCTCTTCACCAACAGTTCATACGCGGCAAATTCAATTTGCTTCGGAACACTCTCAGGTGGTAAATGTTCCAGGGACCCTTCGAACCACCGCATGCAGCTCAGAATAATTTTTGCCCTCTTCATGCCCACAATTCGGTCGTACACATCCAGTGCCCACGGCAGCAGCACATCATCGCCATCCAGGAATACAAAATATTCCCCAGTGGCCATGGCCGCGCCCAGATTCCGCGAAGTTGTGCAACCCTGGTTGGTTTGAAATGCCGCGAAATGTATCCTGTCGCCGAACTCTTTGAGGATTCGTGGCGAAGCATCGCTGGAAGCGTCGTCAACCACCACAATTTCTTTTGCTTGGTAGCGTTGCTCCAACGCCGAGTTCACCGCATCCCGGATGTACGCACTCTGGTTATGGCAGGTGATGATTATGCTAAAGCGCGGCGCGTCCAGAGGGTTTGCTCTGAGCATGCCGGAAGTCTAGCACCCAGCCCACCACGCGCAATTGACATCGGCTGACAATGTTTCTTTTTTGCAAACCCCACACGCTGCTGCGGGTCAAAGCTTTCAGTGCTCAGGAATCGACGACAAATATCAGCCCGCAACGCTCAGGGATGTTCGTTAGCGCTTCGCGCGGCAGTCGCCGGCACCGCCGGACGTCCCACAACGTACGCCACGCTGGCGCTAGCAAGCATTAATAACGCCGCCAGGTAATACGGCGCGCCGGGCACATGCACGCGCACATGCGGAGAAATCGCAATGGCGAAAACCTGTGTAAAGAGCAGCGGCCCAATCATCCCGGTAATCGCTCGCAGACTATTGATGGCGCCTTGCAGCTTTCCCTGAGAAGTAGGATCCACCCGCTGGGACATGAGAGATTGCATCGCTGGCCCGGCAATGCCCCACAAAGCGATCAAAGGAATCGCCGCGAACGCCATCCATCCCCGCGAAGCCAGTGCAAATCCTATGAACGCCAGAAAACCAAACATCAACCCGGACAGCAAGCTGAACCGCTCTCCGAAACGCTTCACAAATGGACCGACCAGCAGGCCAGACGCTAGGCTTACGCACACGCCCACCGCCGCCAGCGAAAGTCCGATGGTGCGTTCGCTCCATCCGTACCGATAATCGGCGTACAACACGAAAATCGTGGGCAGTACCTGGTGCGCCAAATAATAGAGCACCGTAACGATGGCCAGACCGCCAAGCTCCGGATGAGAACGCAAAAGCGTCAAAGAACCAAGCGGATTTGCCATGTGCCAGGCTTTTTTCGCGCGGCGCTCCGGCGGCAGCGATTCCGGCAAAATGAAGTATCCATACATAGCGTTCGCGAGGCTTAGCCCCGCAGCGACCCAGAAGGGACGCCGCAAATGCACGTTGCCCAACAGTCCGCCCACCGCGGGACCGATAATGAAACCAAGCCCAAATGCTGCGCTGATCAGTCCGAATTGTTTCGCGCGGCGTTCTGGAGGAGTTACATCGGTTACATAGGCAAACGCCGTGGAAATATTAGAAGTGGTGATCCCGGAAATGACCCTGCCCACGAACAGCCAGCCCAGTGTCGGCGCCAGCGCCATTAAAATGTAATCGAATCCCAGCCCGGCGCAGGAAATGAGAATGATCGGTCGCCGTCCAAAGCGATCTGACCATGCGCCCAATATTGGAGAAAAAATAAACTGCATGGTGGCCCATGCGAAACCGAAGTATCCGGTGATACTCGCGGCACTCGCAATGTTGCCGCCTTTGAATTGTATGATCAGGTTGGGCAGGACCGGCGCAATGATGCCGAGTGCTAAAAAGTCCAGCAGAATGGTGATGAAAATAAAAATGAACGCAGCCTGGCCAAAACGCGACGTGGGAAGGGGAGACTCCGGTCCGGCCGCGACCTCGCCAGACACCCTTTCCTGAGTGGATGAAATCGATTCAGCCATTAGAAAAATGCTGCGCTAGACTTCCAGAATCACCGGCAAAATGAGCGGGCGCTTGGACGTATGTTTATTAATGTAGCGCTTCAGGTCCACGCGAATTTTTTCCTTGATGACACTCCAGTCGGATTTTTCTTCCGCGTTGGATTGCTCCACGGTATTGATAATCACCGCGCGAGCGCCGGCAATTAATTCCTGGCCGTTGTCGCTCATTAATCCGCGAGTGACGATTTCCGGGTGCGATTCCATTTTTCCGGTGTGTTTGTCGATGGCGATGATGGACACCACCACGCCATCCTCGGAAAGATGCTTGCGGTCGCGTATCACCACTTCTTCGATTTCTTCGAGCGATCCGGAATCCACGCACACTCGTCCAGCCGTCACGGGTTCGCTCCGGTGCGCGCCGTCTTCCGTGAACTCGATGGTCTTGCCGTCTTCAAGCAGTAGAATTTCGCCGGAAACGCAGCCGATCTGGTGCGCCAGCGCCGCGTGCCTGAAAAGATGACGGTATTCACCGTGTATCGGGATGAAGTATTTCGGCTTTACCAGTTGCAGCAAAAGTTTTTGTTCTTCCTGGCTGGCATGCCCGGAAACGTGAATCGTGCCGGCGGAGTTATCGTAGTAAACCAGCGCGCGCCTGCGGAACATGTGATCCAGCATGCGGAAAATTGCTTTTTCGTTGCCCGGAATAATGCGCGCCGAAAGTATGACCGAATCATTCTCGTCCACCGAAACGAAGCGGTGATTGTCCACCGCGATGCGCGACAACGAAGACATCGGCTCCGCTTGGCTGCCGCTGGCTAGAATCACAATGCGCTTGGGATCGAAGCCGCGAATGTCCTGCGGCCGCACCACCATGCCGTCTGGAATTCGCAAACACTCCAGCGAATGCGCGATTTCCACGTTGTCCACCATGCTGCGCCCCACGAACGCGACTTTGCGTCCCACCCGCGAGGCGATGTCGATGACTTGCTGGATGCGATGGATGGAGGACGCGAAGCACGACAAAATCACCCGGCGCGGCGCCGAACGGCAAAGCTCCTCGATGCGCGGCACGATGGCGCGCTCCGACGGTGTGAAGCCCGGCCGCTCGACGTTCGTCGAATCGCTGAACAGCGCCAGCACACCTTCGTTTCCATAGCGCGCAAATGCGTGCAGATCAAACGGCACACCGCCTACCGGGGTTTGATCGATCTTGAAATCGCCAGTATGGATGATCACTCCGACCGGTGTGCGAATCGCGAGGGCCACGCAATCAATCGTGCTGTGCGTCACGGAAATAAATTCGACTTCGTATGGTCCGATTTCTATCCTTCGGCCGGGTAATACTTCGCGCAGTGTCGTCGATTGCAGCAGCCCCGCTTCTTCCAGGCGTTTTTTTACCAGCGCCAGCGTAAACCTCGTTCCGTACACCGGCACGTTCAGATCGCGCAGAATATATGGCAGCGCGCCGATGTGATCCTCGTGGCCATGCGTTAGCACGATGGCGCGAACGTGCGCGCGGTTCTGCTTTAAATAGGTAATGTCCGGGATAACCAGGTCCACGCCCAGCAGCTCCGATTCCGGAAACATCATGCCCGCGTCGATGACGAGAATGTCCTCGCCAAACCGCAGCGCCATCATGTTCATTCCGAATTCGCCTAGACCGCCGAGGGGAATTACCGTGAGGGATTGTGAACTTTTATTCAACGAAACGTTATTCAATGAAGCGTCATCTCCAAAACGCGTTGCTGAATCGTATCATAGAGCAGTCGAGAGCAATGGACGCCCGCAACGCATAAAATGCTAGATGGACGCGAATAAATTTAATTTACAGCGCCGCGGTAGGTACTTTCCGTAGTACCCGGCACTTTTCGTCCGCGTCCGAACTTTAGCGTTTATTCTTCGACTTCATTTCCAATCCAAGCAACCCGAAGGGTGCCCCATCCTCCGCCTTTTGGAGGGGTGGGTCTTGTAACGTGGGAACATCATGAATTATCCGGCAAATGACCGCACTAACGGGGACCGCCAGCGAACAGATGCACAATCGAAACGAGAATGACCGCGCCCAAAGTTGCCGCGGCCAGCGAATAAATAAATCCACCGCCCAGGATCCCCAGGTGCACAAATATCCATCCGCCGAGGAGTGATCCGACCAGTCCCAACACAATGTCGGTAACGCAGCCATATCCTTCGCCGCGCGAAATTTTTCCTGCCAGCCACCCGGCGATCAAGCCAATCACGATCCAGCCCAGTATGCTGCGCCGGTACTCCACTTCCACGACCCGCGTCTCTAAAAATATCGCCAACATTGTCGCAATCATGGTACCTCCGCAAATCGTGTACGTGCGTCCGCAATAATGGCGGTTAGTCTACCAAAGTCAGGGGCGTGGGGTTATAACATTCCGGTGAGTCAGCGAGCTTTTCAAATCGCGTCCAGGTGGCACTAAATGTCGTCTCTCTAGCAGTGAGAGTTTCGTTGGAAGCGCTCGTCTCGCTCAGCGATCTCGCAAACTTCCGGCAGGTTGCTGCTGCGTCATGCAATGTATCGTCCCCAGCCCCAGCACCAGATCGCGGCAAGCAACCCCCACAACTTTCCTGTCAGGGAAAAGTTCGGCAAGTTTGTTCAGTACCACGCGATCGTTTTCGTCGTTGAACGTTGGGACTAAAACCAATCCGTTGGCGATATAAAAATTTGCGTAGCTCGCCGGAAGCCGCTGGCCATCAAAATAAACGGCCTTAGGCATTGGCAGCGTTTCCACCCGCAGCACGGCCCCATCCTGATCCGTCATTTGTTTCAGCCGCGCCAGATTTTCCTGCGAAGGCGCGTAGTTTTCGTCCGTCCTATCGTGTTCTACAACGGTTACCACTGTTGTCGGATTTACGAAACGAGCCAGGTCATCCACATGCCCATGCGTATCATCGCCGGCAATTCCGCGATTCAGCCAAAGTACGTTGCTAACACCCAAATATCTGCGAAATACTTCCGCGTAATCCTCACGCGTAAATCCCGGATTGCGTTCCTGCGTTTTGCTGAGCAGACATTCTTCCGTGGTGAGCAGCGTTCCACGACCATTCACATCGATGCTTCCGCCTTCCAACACCACCCGCCTGCCCTTATGAACCGGTTGCCAGAGCCGGTGTTTCAATTGCCGATTCGCCTTTTCAACTACCCGCGCATCGCGCTTGTGATTCGGATACTTCGCCCAGCCATTAAACAAAAAATGATTGTAGCCAACGTCGCCATCAGCGTTTCGAACGCAGATCGGTCCAGAATCACGCATCCACCCGCGATCGGTGGGCACACGAAAAAACTTTATAGAGCCAAGATTTGCTCCTGCCTTCTTCAAAATAGCTCGCACGCGTACTTCAGCTGCGCGATTTTCAACCAGCAAAAAAACGCGCTCCACCTCTGACAGCAGGCGCACGATTTCCGCGAAGGCCCACGGAATCGTCGCGAATTTTCCCGGCCAATCCGTCACTTCATGCGGCCACCCGAGCCACGTAGCCTCGTGCGGCTCCCACTCCGCGGGCATGCGATACCCAAGATCGCCCGGCGTTGAATTTTTGGAAATCGCGCGAGGTCGCGGCATTATTCCGCGAGCCAACGATTCAGGATCGGCTGATACGCGTCGATGCGCCGGTCGCGTAGAAATGGCCAGTTTCGCCGTGTATCTTCACTCAGCGCGGGATCGCACTCGACCACCAGTATTTCTTCGCGATCATTGGACGCTTGCGAAACGACTGTGCCAAACGGATCGGCGACAAACGAATTCCCCCAAAATTCCAGTCCCGCATCGCCTTCCACTAGCCCGCCTTCAAAGCCCACGCGGTTCACTACCGCGGCGTAAACTCCGTTGGCAATCGCGTGGCTCCGTTGAATCGTTCTCCAGGCGTCCAGCTGCGCGGGTCCGAATTGCTCTTTTTCGTGCGGATGCCAACCGATGCTGGTGGGATAAAAAATCACCTGCGCGCCGCTCAAAGCCGTCAGCCGCGAACCTTCCGGGTACCACTGATCCCAACAAATCTGCACCCCGATGCGCGCGTATTTCGTATCGAAATTTGGGAATCCCAGATCTCCAGGCGTGAAATAAAATTTTTCATAATAAAGAGGATCGTCCGGAATGTGCATTTTGCGGTATTTACCTAGAAATGTTCCGTCCGCATCCAGGACCGCGCACGTGTTGTGATAAATTCCCGCGGCGCGCCGTTCGAAAAGCGAAACCACCAGCGCGACGTTGCACTCTTTTGCGATCTTTGCCAATTTCTCGGTGGTTACGCCGGGCACCGGCTCCGCCAGACTAAATAACTCCGCATCTTCCGTGCGGCCAAAGTACTCGCTGAGAAATAATTCGTGCAGCGAAATGATTTCTGCTCCGCGCCCCGCCGCTTCGCGGATTTTCTCGATCGCATGCGCGAGATTTTCCTCAGCATTCGTCGTGCACTTCATCTGCACCAAGCCGATGGTAAATTTATCCGCCATGAAAGAATTTTAACATGTCCGTTCAAACTTGCCGCCGTGCTGTTTTGTTCTTCCTTTCTTGGCGAGTTTGTACTATCAATCTGTGCGCGGTTCAACGCGAATCATTTTTTTCGCGAAATGTGTGCGTACTTCGCGGCGATTGTCGTAGCATTTGATATCCAGGAGATGCAATGCCGAAGCAGTCCAAGAAAACAGTAACCGGCCGCGTGCTTCATGATCCCGTCAGCGATAAGTTGCGGCCGATTTTCCCGTTGGATCTTTCCAAATGCCGCACCATCGATGAACTGGTGCGCGCCATGGGCGACACCGCTTTCACTGGCCGTCAGATTGGCGATGCTGCCGACGTTTTGGAAGCGATGGCGCGAGATAAAGACTGCTTTGTGGCCATGACTCTCTCCGGGGCTCTCACCGTCGGCAAAATGGGATTGATTTTTTGCGATCTTATCGAATCTGGAATCGTAAACGCCGTCATTTCTACGGGTGCCTTGATGGCTCACGGCCTTGTGGAGGCCACGGGACGCTCCCATTTCCGCTACGACGACAAGAAAATGGATGACAACGAGCTTTTTCAAGCTGGCTACAACCGCGTCTATGATTCTCTCGAGCCCGAATCAAATCTCGATCACGTTGAAAAAGTGATGGAGCGCGTCCTGAACAATTGGGACGCCGAAGAAACTGTTTGCAGTTGGAAGGTGCATCAACGCATCGGCGAGTATTTGCATAAAACCATGCCGGGGCGGGGAATTCTCAAGTCCGCGTACGAAAAAAACGTCCCTGTTTTCGTTCCCGCCTTCACGGATTCCGAGTTGGGCATCGATTTTGCGCTCCACAAGATTCTCCGCCTGAAAGATAAGCGCCCATTGCTGCGCTTCGATCCCTTCGAGGATTTTGAGAAGTTTGCCAACACCATGCTAGCCACCAAGCGCATGGGGATTTTTACTGTCGGCGGTGGCGTGCCGCGCAACTGGGCGCAGCAATTCGGTGTCTACGCAGAGCTTCTCGCGCGTCGTGGCTACAAGGAAATTCCGCTAAAACGCTACAATTACGGCGTTCGCATTTGCCCGGAGCCTGTTCACTGGGGTGGGCTGAGCGGAAGCACCTACACAGAAGCAGTGTCGTGGGGAAAATTTGTTCCCCGCGAAGAAGGCGGCCAATTGGCGGAGGTTTTTGAGGACGCCACTGTCGCTCTGCCTCTTATTGTGGGTGCGGTGCTCAATCGCGTCGGCTATTTCAAACGAAACTAAATGAATATTGCGCCGGATCGAAGAATATTCGCTAACAGGAACAAGCTGTGAAGGAAATTCGCGACGAATTTTTCAGAACCGCTTTCGTCTAGTCGTCTTCGCCAATCAAAATAGCCGCGCCCAGCACGGTAGTCCACAAACCGCGTTTATCGCCCACCGCCGACTGCGTGACGTTCATGGTCCGCACGATTTTATTTGAAATTCGATAAACTTCCTTTTTTTCGTCAAACGACAAATCCGGATCGAATTCCACGTTTAGCGTGGTCGCCAGCATTTCCGCCGCCAGCTCTTCCGCATATTCGCCGGCAACTTCTTCCGTTTCGCCGAACGAATGATGCTCCGACAAATATCCGTACATCGATTTATCGCTGGGCAACGCCAAACCGATGCTCGCGGCGATCAAGCGATGCGCTTCTTTGGTGGAATTCTCGCTGATGACGGTGAAAGCCACTTGTCCCGGCCTGATGTGCTTTAATCCTTCGCTGCGTGAAATTAATTTGCAGTTGGGAGGGAAGATCGACGAAACCCGCACGATGTTGCACGCCGCAATTCCTGCATTACGCAAGGCCAGCTCAAAACTCGAAAGCCTTTCGCGATGTTTACCGACGCCCTTAGTGAGGAAAATCTTTTTAGCGACAAACGCCATGGACCGGGTGGCCGTGCCTCCGTGAGTTAGTTAACGCAAAAAATTTTCCGCTGTGGAAAAGTAACAAGAAGGTATTGCAGTGTCAACGCAATTCCAGACCTTGGAGCGCATTTGGTGCCAATAAAAACAGAATTTAACCGCGCGCTACTCTTTTGTTCCCGCAACGTGGCGCAAAAGTTTCCCCAGTGGTTTGCAAAGCGCCAAAATCTGCCCTAAATCCGTAGGCGTAAAATCCGGACCGGCGGTTGCGAGGCTGGTGCCCTTGCGGCTGATCTGGATAATTCCCACAACTCTTCCGTCCGACAAAATCGGCGCGCTGATAATTTTCTGAATCGCTTCAGCGGTGGTGTTGCCGACTTTCACGCCTTCGAAAACACTGGCGTGGCGCACCGCCGCGAATTTATTGTTAATTTCCGGCCGGCTTTCTCTGGCCGTGCGAGCCGCCAGCGCCGAATTGCTCGACAACGGGATGTATCCGACTTGATGTAGAGCCTTCGGCGCCAAAAAATAGAGGTGCTTCCAGCGCGAGGACAATCCCATTATGGCTACTTCATCGGGTTTCACTCCCAGCGATTTTGCGATGCGATCGGCCACCGATTGCAGCGAAAGTTTGTTGCTTCCTTCTCCATCAACGCTCAGCGCGCTCGCCAGCCTTTCCAACTCGTTAACCAAACTGAAATTTGGATTCATGAAGTTGTGGGTCAAAACCGCGTGCTGGAATACAACACTATCCGTTCGTGCGTCAACTTAAATTCTATAAGTTAAATTATACAGGCTAGTCACCTTACAGAACCGAAAGAATATCCTACGAATTCGCATTGCATACGGTATTCGTTTTACGGCACAAACTTGCAACGTTTTCCTCAACTCCCTATACTGAAGTCGCCGCGTTTCTTAAGCGTCCTTGCTTTCTCAATCTTGTGCAAGCGGGTGCAAGGGACTTTCGCGGCGGAGAGGGCATGTCCGCGACCGCCACCGAGGCAAATTCAAGTTACCTTCTTCGCAAACTTCATTCTTTAACCGGCGTTGTTCCTGTTGGTGCATTTCTAGCCGAGCATTTCTGGTCCAATAGCGCCGCTTTGGTGAGCGCCCAAAAATATAATCAAACTTCCGAGGACTTGCAGACCATTCCGTATCGCGTTTTCGTCGAATGGCTGTTTATTTTTCTGCCCATTCTGTATCACGGCGGTTACGGCGTGTACATCTGGCTGCGCGGGCAGTCCAACGTTTCGCAATATCCGTGGGTGCGCAACTGGCTCTACACTTTGCAGCGTTGGACCGGCCTCGTGGCCTTCGTTTATATCGGCTGGCATCTTTACACCGAGCGCTGGATTACTCACGGCCGTTCCACTTACGCAACCGTCGCGAATGATTTGGCAAATCCCTGGTATCTCGCATTTTTCGTCGTTGGCGTGCTGGCTTCTTCTTTTCATCTTGGCGTGGGTATCTGGAATTTTCTCTGCAAGTGGGGACTTGCGGCCACAGCTCGCGCGCAACGCGCTGCCGGACAGCTGGGCGTTTTGGTCGGAGTAGTTTTCAGCGTCGTCGGCGTATTAATAATTCTTAGTTTTCGCCTGGACTGGCACCCGTTCGCGTCCTACTTAGCCAAATGAAGCAGCCTTAGCCACATGAGACAGCCCAAGATTATCGTGGTTGGCGGCGGCCTCGCCGGATTGATGGCCACCATTCGTGTCGCCGAAGCGGGCGTGCCTGTCGATTTATTTTCCATCGTGCCGGTGAAGCGTTCGCATTCCGTTTGCGCGCAAGGCGGCATCAACGCCGCAAAAAATCAAAAAGGTGAAGGCGACAGCACCGCCAAGCACTTCGATGACACCATTTACGGCGGCGATTTTCTCGCCAATCAGCCGCTGGTAAAGCGCATGTGCGAAGCCGCTCCGGGAATCATCGATCTGCTCGATCGCATGGGCGTCATGTTTAATCGCACGCCTGAAGGCTTGCTCGACTATCGCCGTTTCGGCGGCACCTTATATCATCGCACCGCTTTTGCCGGCGCCACCACCGGGCAGCAACTGCTCTACGCCCTCGACGAACAAGTCCGTCGGCACGAATCCGAAGGCAAAGTTAAAAAATTCGAAGGCGCGACATTTCTTTCCGCGGTGATCGATGAACCGGGCGTTTGCCGCGGTATTTGCTCCATGGATTTGCGTTCCATGGAAGTGACTACGCACGCTGCCGACGCCGTTATTTTTGCTACCGGCGGAATCGGTGCGATTTTTGGACGCTCCACCAACTCCGTGGTCTGTACCGGCTCCGCGCAATCCGCTCTTTTTCAGCAAGGAGTCGATTACGCCAATGGCGAATTTATCCAGGTTCATCCCACCGCCATTCCCGGCGAAGACAAACTTCGCCTCATGAGCGAATCGGCTCGCGGCGAAGGCGGCCGAGTGTGGGTTCCACGAAATCCCAACGATCAACGCGCCCCGCGAACTATTCCTGATGGCGAACGCTTTTATTTTCTCGAAGAGTGGTATCCGAAATACGGAAATCTCGTTCCGCGCGATATCGCCACGCGCGCCATTCATCGCATCGTGTATCAGGAGCGCCTAGGGCTCCACGGCAAAGGCGCCGTGTATCTCGACGTGACCCACATTCCGCGCGAAACGCTGGATCGCAAGCTCGAAGGTATCCTGGAAATTTATGAAAAGTTTTTGGGCGTCGATCCGCGCGTAGAACCCATGCAGGTTTTTCCCGCCATGCACTACACCATGGGTGGCATCTGGATAAATGGGCAAGACCAGGCCACCAGCGTGCCCGGAATTTACGCCGCCGGCGAATGCGAATATCAATATCACGGCGCAAATCGCCTTGGCGCCAATTCACTGGTCTCTTGTATTTTCGGCGGCGGCCTCGCTGGAACGGCTGCGGTGAAATATTCCGCAAACTTGCAGACCGGTACGGAAGCGGTTTCATCCGCCGTTTTTGAAACAGAGAAAAAACGCCAGGACGAAAAAAATCAGGCGCTCATTTCCAATCAAGGATTTGAAAACCCAATCACCATATGGCGCGAGCTCGGCGATATCATGACCGAGCATGTCACCGTGACGCGCATCAACAAAAATCTGGAATTGGCGGACTCCAAAATTCGCGACCTGCAGGCTCGCTATCATAAAATTAATCTGAGTGACCGCACAAAATGGTCCAACCAGACGCTTAATTTCGCGCGGGAACTGGAAAACATGCTGATTCTCGCTCGCGTCATAACGCTAGGTGCGCTGCAGCGTAACGAATCGCGCGGCGCTCACTACAAGCCGGATTTTCCTGAACGCGATGACGCCAACTGGCTCAAAACCACTCGCGCCAAATTTAGCCACGGCGAAATCGTCCTGACTCATGAGCCCGTAGACATTTCGCAGATTCCGCCGCGTCCGAGGCGTTATGACGCCGCAAAATAACCGGCGAACACAAAAGTTTCTTGGCGCAGCAAGAGGTTGTCATGCCCGATAAAAACGACAAAAACTACAAAAGCGGCAAAAAAGAAGTCCTCGTCAAAGTGAAGCGCCAGTGTTCTCCAAAGGAATCTCCGCACTGGGAGGAATTTCGCCTGCAATTGCGTCCGTACATGAACGTCATCATTTGTCTGCGCGATATCAGCGAAAATCCCGTCACCAGCGATGGCCGCCCTACCACGCCCGTCTCCTACGATTCGAATTGCCTCGAAGAAGTTTGCGGCTCCTGCGCCATGCTTATTAACGGTAAAGCGCGCATGGCCTGTTCCGCGCTCGTCGATCAACTGGAACAACCCATTCGCCTCGCGCCCATGACGAAATTCCCCGTCGTGCGGGATCTATCCGTCGACCGGCAGTTCATGTTTGAAAGTTTGAAGCGCGTCAAAGCGTGGATTCCCATCGACGGCACCTACGATCTCGGCGAAGGCCCGCGCATCGCCCCGGAAATTCAGGAAAAAGCTTATCCGCTTTCGCGTTGCATCACCTGCGGCAATTGTCTGGAAGTCTGTCCTCAAGTGAACGAGCACAATCCCTTTATGGGCGCCGCGATTTTCAGCCAGGTGCGTCTTTTTAATATGCATCCCACCGGGAAAATGCATGCCAAAGAACGCCTTACAGCCGCGATAGGCAACGGTGGCATCGAAGATTGCGCCAACGCCCAGAATTGCGTCGTGGCTTGCCCCAAAGGCATCCCGCTGACCGAATCGCTGGCAGAAATAAATCGCGAAGCGTGGAAACAAGCGCTTTTCGGCTGGCTCGCTGGATAATTTCTGTTCACCACCTGTGCTTTAACGCCGCATCACGCCCACTTTTCCCTCCGCCGCGCTGTCTTTTCCGTTTACAATCTGCCTTCACTCATAACTCCGGAGAACAAATGACGCGCGCTTTGCTGTTGGGTTTTGCATCCATCTCACTTTTGCTCCTTGCAGCTTTGGCCCTCTCAGCCGTCTCCGTTTCAGAAAAAGCCCGCAAACTCCATTTTTCTTCCATCGTGGTAGACACCCACGACGACACCACGCAACGCTTTCTCGACGGCAAATTCGATCTCGGCGACCGCACCAACACCGGCAGCATTGACATTCCGCGTATGAAGGAAGGCGGCTTAACCGCGATTTTCTTTTCCATCTGGATTCCCAGCAAAGTTACCGGGCCCGAAGCGGTGCGTCGCGCGCTCCAGCAGATCGATGCGGTGCGCGACCAAGTGCACAAGCATCCTCGAGACCTGATGCTGGTCACCACCGCCACGCAAATTCGCGAAGCGAAAAAGAAAGGTCAGCTCGCTGCGCTCATGGGCGTAGAAGGCGGCCACATGATCAACAGCGACGTCGCCGTGCTTCGACAATTTGCCGGCCGCGGCGTTCGCTACATGACGCTGACGCACAGCGGAAACGATGAGTGGGCCGATTCTTCCACGGACAAAGCTGTTCACAATGGCCTGACCGATTTCGGCAAGGACGTGGTGCGGGAAATGAATCGTCTCGGTATGATGGTTGACATTTCTCATGTGAGTGACAAAACTTTTGCCGACGCTTTGGCCGTCAGCAAAGCCCCCATGATCGCCTCGCACTCCTCCTGCCGCGCGATTTGCGACGCTCCCCGCAACATGACCGACGAAATGATGAAGGCGCTGGCTGCCCAGGGTGGCGTAGTGCAGATTAATTATCACGTCGGCTTCCTGAGCCAGGAATTTCGCGACGCCGAAAAAGCCAATCCAAAAATAAACGCCGCCATCGGCCAGGAAGTGAATAAACGCTGTGGCGATAACGAAGCTTGCCAATTACTCGAAGGCGACAAGCTCACCCGCGAAGCGGTTGAGCAGGGCAAATTGCCCCGTGTGAGCTACGAAAAAATCATCGAGCACATCGATCACGCCGTGAAAGTTGCCGGCGCTGACCATGTAGGCCTCGGATCCGATTTCGATGGCGCAAACATGCCTTACGGCATGGAAGACGCTTCCAGGTTGCCGCTCATCACCGAAGCGCTGCTTAAAAAAGGTTATTCCGAGAGTGACGTAAGGAAAATTCTGGGCGAGAATACCCTGCGTGTCATGACTGAAGTGGAGCGCGTCAGCCGCGATTTGAGTGCGAGCAATAAAAATTAGTCTGATTCAGGATAAGTAAAAAAAGAGGGACGAGAAATGAGAAAAGTTGCAATTCTAATCGCCGCAGCTATCTTTTCCGTGGCTATCCCCGCGTCAGCGCAAACCGGGACGACAGCTCCCGCCAAACCGAAATCTTCCACAGCGCAAAAAACGGCTCCTGCCAAGACCGGCGGATCATCCGCCTCAAAGTCCTACGACCGCGCCTTGCTCCATCCCGCGCTATTAAAGGATAAGGCTCCCGAAACCTACCAGGTGAAATTTGAGACCAGCAAGGGCGATTTTGTCGTTTCCGTCACGCGCGCCTGGGCCCCGCTGGGCGCCGACCGCATTTACACCCTCGCCAAGCATCATTTTTTTGATAACGGCAGTTTTTTCCGCGTACTCACCGGTTTCGTGGCGCAATTTGGAATCAGCGCCTATCCTCCAGTGAGCGCCGTGTGGGAGAAGGCCACCATCAAGGACGACCCGGTCACGCAAAGCAATAAAAAATATTTCCTCACCTTCGCCACCGCCGGCCCAAACACCCGGACCACTCAGCTGTTTATCAATCTCGCCGACAACCCGCGCCTCGACGGCATGGGTTTTGCCGCGTTTGGCCGGGTCACCGATGGAATGAACGTCATCGATACCTTGTACGCCGGCTATGGCGAAGGCGCGCCCGGCGGCAGCGGGCCCAACCAGGACCAAATTCAAAAGGAAGGCAAAGCGTATTTGGACAAAAATTTCCCCAAGCTCGATTTCATCAAAACCACCACGTTAACCCCGGCTCCCGGCGCGGCAACGCATAAAACTTTGCCCGCCAAGAAAACCGTGCCCCAACCGTAGCTCATTTCGCTGGCATTTCTCGCACACGGGACGCAGGCCGCGCCTTTCATGTATCAGCAATTTGAATCGTATTAATCAATTCTTTAGCAATATTGTGACAATATTGTGATTTGACACTCCTTCTATACCCGTCGTACCCTAACCCTCGATGAGTACTTGTTGCCAGATGGTCTGTTGCGCGTGCACATGCAACGCTGCGTGTTGCATCAACCACATCTCTGGCCCAACAAGTTTCTGAACTAGCGCATAAATACTAAAAAGTTCCGAAGCCCACGTTGCCAGAGCACTGGTGAACGTGGGCTTTTTCTTTTTAGGCGCGCATTAACAGGAAAACGTTACAGGAAATCGCACAGGGACCGTTTACAGGTGAAATCGTTCATGTCTCAAGTTATTCCAGATAAATCGCCCGAAGCTAAGCTCAATGAAGCAAAGCCGGCCGAAACCAAAGCACAGCGCGTCGAGCGCCTTAAGCGTTCCAAAAATGCCTGGGACCATTTTGATGAGATCCAGCAGTTCGCCCGCGACGGATTCGATTCCATCCCGCCGGAATGGCTGGGCACCTATTTCCGTTCCTGGGGCGTTTACACCCAGGGCGACGGAGTCGGCGTAATTGGCGGCAAAAATGGCGAAGGGAAAGCCATGCCGTTTTTCATGGTGCGCATCCGCATTCCCAATGGACTCATGCGCAGCGAGCAAGTGCGCACCATCGCGACCCTCGCAGAAAAATACGGCCGCGGTGTCGCGGACATCACCGTGCGGCAAAATATCCAGTTGCACTGGGTCACCATAGAATCGCTACCCGACGTTTTGCAGAGCCTCTGGAATGTTGGCCTCACCACCGCGGGAGCCTGCGGCGACGTCGCGCGCAACATCACCGGGTGCCCGCTTGCCGGTCTCGACGGCGACGAAATC
>Ga0185299_10002697_pt1 | contig 26296 bp, 21 predicted proteins | sample PaiPotPPA55metaG_FD_128002 | JGI IMG/M metagenome (GOLD analysis project Ga0185299, IMG submission 128002) | Iron sulfur acid spring bacterial and archeal communities from Banff, Canada, to study Microbial Dark Matter (Phase II) - Paint Pots PPA... ...
CATCAGCGCCAACGCCGCCGTCGGCGCCGACCGCAAGATCAGGATCACCGGCGGCGCGCAAGCCGGCGGGCATCCGCTCAAATTCGACATCAAGGCGACGGCACCGCCGCTGCAGCGGCAGAACGTTCCGGTCGAACTTTCCCTGGACGCGCCCGGCCTGCTGCAGGCGTCATTGTCGGCCAAGGCCGAGGTCCGGCTCAACGGCTCGGTGGTCATGATCAACGGCCTCACCGGCACGATCGGCGACGGGGCGTTCAACGGCTGGGCGTCGGTCGATGTCGCGAGCAAGCCGCAGGTGAAACTCGATCTCGACTTCCAGCGGCTCGACATCGCAGCCAGCCCGGCGCCCGCCGCATCACAGGATTCGTCAAGCACTTCCCAATCTCCTTCGCAGCCTTCTTCGCAATCCTGGAGCAACGCCACCATCGACCTCAACGGACTGAATTATGTCGACGCCGAGGTCCGGTTCTCGGCGGCTGAACTCAACATCGGGCAGGCGCATTTCGCGCCCGCCGTGATCGACTCCACGCTCGCCGGCGGCATTGTCAAATGCGCGGTTTCGAATCTCGGGGCCTATGGCGGCCAGGCCAATGGCGAAGTCGACATCGACGTATCCGGCGGCAACCCCTCTTATGTGATGCGCGGCGATCTCGCCGGCGTGCGCGCGTTGCCGCTGTTGCGCAGCGCCGCCGGCTTCGACAAGCTCGACGGCAGACTGCAGGCGAAGATCGCGGTGCGCTCCAATGGCGCGAGCCAGCGCGCGATCATGTCGAACCTCGACGGCACGGTGTTCGCCAATTTCCAGGACGGCGCGATCGAAGGCCTCAACGTCGCGCAGATGATCCGCTCGCTGACCTCGAACCCGTTGTCGGGATGGCAGGAGGCCAGGGAACAGACCACTGACCTGACCCAGCTTTCCGCCTCGTTCCGCATCGAGAAGGGCCAGGCCACCACCACCGACCTCAATCTGGTCGGCCCGCTGGTCAAGATGACCGGGGCGGGCACGGTCGACCTCGGTGCCCAGATGCTGGAGTTCCGGGTCGAGCCGAAGCTGGTGATGACCACCGAGGGCCAGGGCCGCGTCGCCGATCCGGCCGGGTTCGGCGTCCCCGTGGTGATCGATGGGCCCTGGGCCGAGCCGCGGATCTATCCAGACATCGCCGGCATGCTGGACAATCCCGACGCTGCCTATGCCAAGCTCAAGGAGATGGGCCAAGGCCTGTTCGGGCCCGGCGGACTCGGAGGCCTTGGCGGCGGCGGTTCGAGCGGCGGTGAACCGTCCGATCCACTCGGCGGCAAGCTCGGCGAGACCCTGGGCAATTTGCTGCAGCAGGGACTGGGCCTGGGTTCCGATCAAGGTTCCAGCCAGCGCCGCGGCCTTCCCGCGCCGCCCTCCCCGGCGCCCACCGACCCGACTGCGCCGGCGCCAAATGATCCTCCGCCGCCAGCCCAGCAAGGCAGGCAGCCGATGAACGACGTGCTGCGGCAGTTGTTCAACCGGTGAGATCGCGGCTGACACGCATATCAACCCCGTGGCGCTCCCTGCCCACGAGAGCGAGCTTCGCCCGCCTCGGACCGCCACCAGGGGGGGAGGGAACGGAAAGACAGCACCTGCTCGTCATACCCCGCGAAAGCGGGGTATCCAGTACGCTGCGGCTTTTCTATTCTATCGCTGATGCCTCGGAATACTGGATCACCCGCTTTCGCGGGTGATGACACCGAGTGTGTCCCCAATCCGGATTTTCAAACAGCCGAAAACGTCCCGCGACGCCAATCGCGCCCGGGGTGTGCCGAAACATCCGCCCCGAAAGAGGGCGTGGGGAATGCCGGGTGCCCGTCGCACCCGCGGCCGCGCGTGTAGTGTAGAAAGCACGCGCGTTAGTCACCACGGTCGCACCGGGATCACCCGGCATTCCCGCACGCGGATGGTTTTAACGGTTTCCTTCGCGCTCTCCGGTGACCGGGCTTGTTTGCCACCGTCGCCTGCGAAAACTTGTTTTCGCACGCTTGACGCCAGCGTCGGGGCGTCAGGACCACACGACTTCGCCGTCCGCTTCGCGCCGCTCGTCTGCAGCGCCAAGGCGTCCACCGCATCCCGCACCCAACGAACCGTGACGATCGCGATACGCCCCTCATGTGGGACGGGATGCGCGAAAGATGCCTGTGATTTGGGGGAAGCGAGAAGGGAAATATTTTTTTGGGAAGGACTGGACTACCCAAATCAGATTGATCCGCTTAAGGAAATTCGTTTTTTGGCGCAATGGAGTTGCCACCAAAAAACGCCTTCACCGCTCGTTCGCCTCATCCCTATCGAATTTGTAATCGGGAGGTAGCGTCCAGTTGCGGGAGGCCAACCGATCTCTTCTCCCTCTCCCCGCAGGCGGGGCGAGGTGACCGAATTCGTGCACCGGCCGATCCAACCAAAAGCGATCATGCCCTGGTTGCAATATTTTCTTCAGCCGGTCGGTTCTGCGGTGAAGCGGCGGTATCCGTTCTCCCGCAGTTCACACGCCGGGCACTTGCCGCATCCATAGCCCCAATCGTGGCGAACCGTCCGGTCGCCATAATAACAGCTATGCGTATGCTCCAGAAGCAGTTCGACAAGTTCGCCGCCGCCCAGCATGGAAGCAAGGCGCCAGGTCGCGCTCTTGTCCAGCCACATCAACGGGGTGTGGAGTACGAACCGGCGATTCATGCCTAGATTGAGCGCGACCTGCAGCGCCTTGATCGTGTCGTCCCGGCAATCCGGATAACCCGAGAAGTCGGTCTCGCACATCCCGCCGACCAGATGACGAAGCCCGCGGCGAAAGGCGACCGCCGCCGCGAGCATGAAGAACATCAGGTTTCGACCCGGCACAAAAGTGGTCGGCAGGCCTTCTTCGCCGATACGAATCTCCACCTCTCTCGTGAGAGCCGTATCGGAAATCCGCCCCAGAGAGTCCAGCGACAGCATGTGGTCGTCAGACAAGCGCGCCGCCCAGCGGGAATCTAGTTTTTTGATGCCGGCGCGGATTTTGTCGCGGCAATCCAGTTCAACCCGGTGGCGTTGGCCGTAATCGAATCCGATCGTTTCCACCCGGTCGAAGCGATCAAGTGCCCAGGCGAGACAGGTTGCCGAATCCTGCCCTCCGGAAAACAGCACCAGCGCGGCATTGCCGGTCGCGTCATCGGCCATCATATTCCGCCCAACACTCTGACGTTTCGTACACGCGGACCGAAGCGAGACCGGAAAGCTTAGCGTTCAATCGATCCCATATCCACACCGCGATGTTTTCGGCGGTCGGGTTCTCGAGGCCACCGATGTCGTTGAGACACCTGTGATCCAGCGCATCCGTCACCCCGGCGAAGGCCGCCTCCATATCGAAAAAATCGGCGACGAATCCGCTATGCGGGTTGACCGTCCCCTCCAGCCGGATTTCGACCCGATAGGAATGGCCATGCAGCCGATGGCACCGATGCGTTTCCGGTACGTTTGGAAGACGGTGCGCCGCCTCGAATTTGAATGCCTGGGATATCTTCATCGAATTCCGATGTGCTTGTGGGTCTGAACACTGAGCCGCCATTGCGGGTTGTCGAGGCAATACCGGATCGCGCGCTGCGTGTTGACCGCGACGTCGGGTCCGTCCATCGGCTGCAGCAGGAAATTTTCGAACGAGAGCTGCGCGAATTTTTCGGGCGGCGCGTCCGCTTGCGGGTAAACCAGCTTGAGTTCGTTCCCCTTAAGGATAGCCAGATCGCTGGTGGATTTCGGGCTGACGCAAATCCAGTCAATTCCCGAAGGAGGCACCAGCGTTCCGTTGGTCTCGATGGCGATTTCGAATCCGCGCTCGTGCAATTCGAAAACCAGGTCATCATCGACCTGGAGCAAAGGCTCTCCGCCGGTCAGGACGCAGAACCGGTTGCGTTCGCCAGCCGCCCATTCCGCTTCGATTGCCACCGCGAGATCCCGGGCGGTCCGATATCGTCCCCCCTTGGTGCCGTCGGTCCCGACGAAGTCGGTGTCGCAGAAATGGCACACCGCGCGGTGCCGATCCTGCTCGCGACCGGACCAGAGATTGCAGCCCGCGAAACGGCAGAACACCGCAGGCCGGCCGACATGAGAGCCCTCGCCCTGCAAGGTAAGGAATATTTCCTTCACGGCAAAGTTACCCCCAAAGCTACCCTCTTGTCGCGGGGATATCGCCGGCTCGAATGGAAGTTCCGTCATGACGCGCAATTCCGGCCTGTTCGATCAGCTATTTGGGGAGGCGTGTCAAACATATCGAGACGGTGAATGCAACGACGCCCTGATCCAGCAGTGCAATGCGCGGCGTGCAACGCAAACACGTCAATGAGCTATGCAGCGATCATCGCAACGTGACCGCGGCGACAGCTCTCATTCTCCCCCGCGTGTTCGGCAATAGCCCGGATTTCTGGCTCAATGTGCAGCGGCGCAGCGATCTCTGGGAACCGATGCATTCGCCGCGTGAACGGAAACGGATTGAACGTGTGCGACCTTTGGCAGGGGCGGCGTGAGGCCCACTGCTCGTCGGCGCGCCACCGCCCTTTCCTCCTTTTGCGATTGCCAGAACCGCGAACTATGCTGCAATGGCTACCATTGGATAGTTACATGCAAAACGAATGGACCAAACCACGCGAATATTCTTTCACTAATGCGGCCGGAGAAGTGTTTCACGAGACCGCCTATTCAAGGCGGGACGTGAACGTTTTTGCGAAGATGCACAAGGCAACCAACTACAAACCAACGGAGTGCGGTTCGACGTGCAAATCACGGGTCGCTGATTGACTTGAGCAACGCCACAATCCTGTGCCGCGCCAAGAGTGTTTTTGCCGCGTCCACCGCATAGTTTTGATTTGAGTCAGCGGCGAAGCAAAAAACTTTTTGAAGTAGGACTGGAGACAGGGGAATCAGATCGCAGGTGAAGGCAAATTGCGATCCTGCCGTGTGTGCTGCGATCAAGAAAACGACGCGCGCCAAGTATCGGGACGCAAGTTGAGCATTTCATTCAGAGGAGGGGCTATTAGAAAGATGCGCGGAGTCTGAGCGAACGAATGTACGCGATACAAACGCCATGACTCCGCAGATGCTGCAGCTCTTTGGCGTTCATTTTCAGAAAGAAAGAACGGTGTTCTAGCTGCTCCATTCGTCGTTTTTACTTCTATTAAACGCTCTCGGCCGTCGGGCTCGAAAGAAAGGATATCGTATCCCGCACCATCCCCCTCTTCCGTCGATACCCATTTTATTTTTTTCGACAGATCGGGCCGCTGGAATTTTTCGAGCCTGTTTTTTTCTATCTCCAATACAAATTCTTCGCCCGCCCGCCCCAATGACCGATTGCGGAGGTCACGCTCGACAGGATCGAATTTTCTGACTAAACGCTCAAGCTGCCAAGGTCTATCTGATGGCAGCTGCAATTTCGGAGCCTCCACAAACGTGCTGGCACCGTCGGAAACTGCGAGCACTCTTGGAGGTAGTTGATGGTAGACTACCTCTTCGTTCGACGAGAGATATCGGTCAATCGCGCCAAAAATTGACTCCTGATAATTTCTTTTTGGCTTGTAGCCGATGATCCAAGGCAATCCCATTTCTTCCAAAACAGCCGAAATGTTTTGGTGCTTGAATTCTACGGATCGATGCGTTCGTCCGATCTGTTGCATAAGGACGGCACTATGGTGAGATTTGACATACGGCTGCCGCGACAGCTCAGCCCTCAACATCGAAAAGTAGTCGGCGACAATGGCATCGAGCTCATCATCGTTCCATGGTTTTCCGATTTTGTCTTCGTCAGTCATATCCTCGTACTGGGTTAAGGCCGGAGTTTTTTAGCGCTACGTCCGCTCTACGTTCGAAGCGAGCGTTGACCGCCGAACCGTTGTTTAGCCAGAATCTGTATCTGAATTTGCCCGATACTTTGATACCTTATACCCACTTTTCGAAGTCCGCTTGGCCCCCACGCTATCCTTCTGATATCGATGTCTCCTGAAACTGGACGGGAACGCCGATGAATCCTTTCGCCTCTCCCCACCCTTCGCGAATCCTCCTCGCCGCCCTCCTCTGCCTCTTCCTCGCCTCCCCCGCCCTCGCCGCCGACGAGCCCGACGCGCCCAAGGACGGCCCGAAGGGCGCGTCGGTCACGGTGCTGAAGGCGGCGAAGTTCTGCTTTCCCAACATTGTCGATGTTTCCGGCCTGGTGATCCCGCGCGAGGAGACCATGGTCCGCCCGGATCGGCCCGGGCTGAAGGTCGCGGAGATCATGGCGGATGCCGGCGATACCGTCAGCGCCGGGCAGGCGCTGGCCCGGCTCAATCTGCCCGAAGGCGGCTCGGTGCAGGTCACCTCGCCGGTCGCCGGGCTGATCGCGAACTCCACGGCGGTGATCGGGGCGATCGCCTCGGGCCGCGGCGAGGCGCTGTTTTCCATCATCGCGCGCAACGAGTTCGACATGGTCGGGATGGTGCCGACCGAGTATCTGGCGCGGCTCGCGGTCAACCAGACCGCGCGGGTCAAGATCATCGGCGCCGGCGATGTCGACGGCAAGGTCCGCCGCGTCGCGCCCACCGTCGAGCCCAACACCCAGCTCGGCCGGGTCATCATCGGCCTCACCACCAACCGCAAGCTGCTGGTGAATTCATCGGGCCGCGCGATGATCAAGATCGGCCAGAGCTGCGGCCTCTCGGTGCCGCTCACCGCCGTGCTCTATGGCTCGGCCGGCACGGTGGTGCAGGTGGTGCGGCGCGGGCGGGTCGAGACCAAGCGGGTCGAGGTCGGCTTGATGGACGGCGGCCAGATCGAAATCAAGGAGGGGCTGACCGAGGGCGACATCGTGGTGGCCCGCGCCGGCGCGCTGTTGCGCGAAGGCGACCCGGTGCGCCCAGTGACGGCGGCGGCGGCGGCGGGGAATTAAGGACTACGGGTGCTATCTCCCCGAGGTCGTCCCTGCGAAAGCAGGGACCCATAACCACCGGCTTTCGTGGTTGCGGAAGGCGTCTACCCCCGGCGCTCAAGCCGAGAGGCCGCGGCGCCGCGATGAGCGCTTCGCGCTCACGCTGGGGTCCCTGCGTTCGCAGGGACGACAGAAATTATTTGGATTGTTATGTTTCGCGCATGTACCACGTCTACATTCTCGCGAGCCGGCGCCACGGGACCCTGTATATCGGGGTGACCAATTCCCTGCAGAAGCGTTTGGCGGAGCACCGCAGTGGCGTGGGCTCCTCATTTGTCAAAACCTATGGCGTTCATCGCCTTGTCTATGTCGAATCCTATGAGCGTCCCGACGAAGCCATCGCTCGCGAGAAACAATTGAAACGGTGGAAGCGTGACTGGAAGATTGAGTTGATCGAGCGCGAAAACCCCGAATGGCGCGATCTCAGCGACTTGCTGGTTTAGCGGAGGTAAGCGCCGCCGGATGCCCCTACGCCGGTGTCGTCCCTGCGAAAGCAGGGACCCATAACCACCGGCTTTCGTGGTTGCGGAAGGTGTTTACCCCCGGCGCTCAAGCCGAGAGGCCGCGGCGTATGGGTCCCTGCGTTCGCAGGGACGACAAGGCTCAGCTGCCGGCGTCGGCGCCGAAGCGGACGTCTTCGAGGAGGGAGGAGGAGACCGAGGGCACCTGGGCGCCGTCGGAGGCGCGCGAGATCGCGACGCGGGTGTTGTTGAAGATGGTTTCGGCGGCGGCGGCGGTCTTTGCAGATTCCCTGGCGTTGAGGTTGTTCAACAGCTCGGTCACCAGCACCGAGTGCTGGCCGCGTGAATCATCGGCGACCTGGCCCGGCATCGCCGAGGTCAGGATCAAGGCATTGTCGGGCGCTGCGATCGGCGCCAGGCCATGGGAGAAGGAGCGGAAGCGGCGTTCGTACGGGTTGCGGCGCGAGGCGTCGAGCACCACGAGCTTGGCGCAGGCGCCCTGCTCCTTCATCGCGTCCAGCACGGATTCGACGCTGACGCCGTCGCGGCGCACATCGGCTTCCTTCCAGATCGTGGCATCGACCGGGATCATGTAGCTCTCGCTGCCGGCCTGGACGCCATAGCCGCCGAAGAACAGCATCACCACGGAATCCGGCTTGATCCGGGATTTCAGCCGGGCGACGGCGCGGGTCATGTCGTCCTTGGTGGCGTCTTCCACCACGTCGACGTCAAACCCGTCGCGGCGGAGACTGGCGGTCAGGGCGCGGGCATCGTTGATCGGCTGGGTCATCGGCGCATTGGCGTCGGGATAATGGCCGTTGCCGATCACCAGCGCGAGCCGGGAGGGGCGGCCGGCGATGCCAGCATCGGCCTGCCCGGTGGCAACCGCCCTGGCCGCATCCAGCGCCCGCATGTTCAGCGCGGCGTGGGCGCCGATCGCCAGCGACACCATGCCGACCAGCGCGGCGGCCATGGCGACCGGACGGCGGGAGATGCCAAGCTTGCCGAGATCCATCACGCTTCTCATTCCTGATCACTGTCCGACGCGCGAGGATTAGTCGCGCCAACGCCTGCTAGGTTTTGGGGGGTGCCGCTCATTTGACCATCAATTGTGCTCAATTTGCGGCACCGCAACAAACGAACCCTTAACCTGCAGGTCCCCCAGCCGCAACCTGATTTGTCGCTTGACAGCGGCCGGAGCCGGTCTTGGTTACCGGCCCCGATTTGCCGCCGGACCGGGCTTTCGGGCTGTGATGCGGCATTTCCCGGTGGCTATTGCCGCATTTTCGTTGCTATTTCTTTGTTTTTCTTGCGCTTTCGTGCCATTTTTTGGCCAATGGCAGGTCCAGGGAGGACGGGCGGCCGCCGCGGGCGCGGGCTCGGCTTAAGCCCGGAGCGACGTGCGGCCAAACCGCGCGCAACGGTCCGAAAGAAATTTGATGGCTTTTCAAGACTTCGCCGGGGCCGCCTACCGCGCGCTGACGGTCCGGAAGGACGGTCCGTCGCTGTATGAGGTCTGCGACCCCCTGCTGCTCAACGGCGCCGGCGGCGATGCCCATCTCGCCAAATTTTACCGGACCGCGCTCGGCAATCCGGCGCTGCGCCCGCTGTTGCGGCGGACCGGGCTGTGCGAGCTCAACGACGCCGCAACGCTGCACGGCCTGCGCGAGGCCTTGACGCGGGCTCGCGACGACGAAGTGCCGGACTGGGCCGCGATCGGCCGGCCGGTGGCAGCCCTGCTGGATACGATCGAGCTGACCCACCCGCAGCCGAAGGCTGTCAGCTCCCCGACGCGCGGCCCGCCGGATCGGCCGGCGCCTTGCGTTGCCGAGATCGAGCGGGTGATCCGCCGCTGCGGCGCGCATCTGTTGCGCACCTTCGGCAAAAGCGGCTTCATCCCGGCCTATGCGGCGTTCAATCTGATCGGCGATCCCGATTTGCGCGGCCGCGAATTCCTGATGGCGCTGACCGGGCTGAATGCGCGCGGCTACAAGAACTCGACGCTGTTGTTCAACCTGGCGCGGGTCTTCATCGCCCGTTCCCCCGCCCGCGCGCTGATCAGCCCGCCCTGGCGCGGCATCGCCGAGCCGATGTGGCAGCCGATGCAGATCCGCCACCGCTCGGCCTATTACGACGCGTTCTTTACCGAAGCGCTGCTGAGCTTTGTCGAGACCGGACTGGCGACACCGGATCAGGCCGGCGCGGCGCGCCGCGCGATCTCGGCGATGGTCGAGTTTTGCCTTGGCGCCAGCCGCGAGCAGGTGGGCACGCCGGACGGCCGCGCCTTCGACGTCGTCACCGCGATCGCGCCGCACCCGCATCCGCGGTTTTCGCGGTTTTTCACCGAGATCAAGCAGGACCTCGGTTTCGGCGTCTACGTGCCGGATTGCGACACCACCGCCTGCGCGTTCTCGGCGGCGACGCAAGCCGGCTCCGATGATCCGATGCTCGACCAGCCGCTGCTCGATTTCTATGCCTTGCATCAGGTCGGCGGCGGCGCCAACGAGCCGCTGGTGACCGTGCCGCTCAACGACAACATCGATTACGACGGCGGCGTCGTCACCTGGATCGACAACCTCAAAGGCGAGCGGCCTTTTGGCAATGACCTCGACCCGACGCTCAATCTCGACATCCTGGAGGTCAGTTTCCGCAACCTCGCCCGCTGGAAGATCCTCGAGACCCCGCAGCGGCTACAGACCTTGCGCGGCATCATCGGCTTCCAGAAGCATCTCGCCGCCTCCGGCGCGTTCGCCGATCCGCGCGCGCATATCTATTATCTGCCGGAGCTCTACTGCGCCTATTTCGGCCGCTGCTACTCAGCCTTCATGGCGTTGCCGGTCGCGGCGCGGGCTGCGATCGATCCCGACGGCGCGTTCGAAATCATCCGCGGCCATGTGCTTTGCTACGTGCAGGACGATCTGATCGCGGGCGAGATCAACGTGTTCGACGCGGCGCTGGCGCTGATCGCGCTCGGCCATCTCGGCGCCGAGGTCGCGAGCTTTGCGCCGGCGCTGCACTGTATCGTCGGCCATGTCGGCGAAGGCGGCCGGCATGGGCCGTTCAAGGCCTATGAGTGGAACAAGATGAAGACCCCGACCCGCATCCTGGTCGGCGGTCCCGAGGTCACCTCGGCCTTCGTGCTGATGGGGCTCTCGCTGGCGCGCAAGGCGATGCGGCGGGGGGTGGGCTGAACCCGTCATTGCGAGCCAACGGGTCGGCGCAAAGCGCCGCCCGATGACAGGCTCCGCGAAGCAATCCACAGGGGCAGCACGTGGATTGCATCGTCGCTAGCGCTCCTCGCAATGACGGCCTATCGCACAAAGTTGACAGCGCGTTCCCGAATCCGGTGCCGGCGCGGTGGCCCAATCCGCCGCCATTGTGTTAGCATTGAATTTTGAATGGCCGCTTTTGACATGTTCATGAAACTCCTGCTCGCGATTTTCGCATTTCTGCTGCCGGTGTTTCTCGTGCCGGTCTTGGCACAGGCCGCCGACATCACCGGGACCGCGAAAGTCCGCGAGGGCGACAACGTCCTGATCGGTAATAGCCGGATCCGCCTCGGCGGCATCGACGCGCCGTCGGTCGATCAGCTCTGCCTCAACAATCATGGCGAGCGCTGGACCTGCGGTATTGCCGCGCGCGACGAACTGATCAAGCATGCCGACAACAAGAGCTGGACCTGTCACCTGCGCCAGGGCGCAGCCGACCGCCGCGGCCGGATCGTGGCGCGATGCGAGGTCGACGGCGAGGACATCCAGAAATGGCTGGTGAGGAACGGCTGGGCCTTGTCCTATGCGCGGTTCTCCCACGACTACGACGACGACGAAAAGGCCGCGCGCGAGGCCAAGGCCGGGATGTGGCAGGGCGCGTTCATCGCACCGTGGGACTGGCGGGTCCGCAACAAGAAGACCGCCATTCTCGGCGCCGCCAGGCCGCCCGAGAATGCGCTGGCGATCCTGCTGGCCTCGGCCTCGGGATCGGTCGCGCCCTCGCCCGACTGCACCATCAAGGGCAACGTCAATCATGCCGGCGAATGCATCTATCACACGCCCAAGAGCCGCTGGTATGCCAAGATCGAGATGAAGATCAGCAAGGGCACGCGCTGGTTCTGCTCGGTCGATGAGGCCGAAGCCGCGGGCTGCCGCGAGACCAAACGATGAAGGAAATTTCTCCCTCGTCCCGCTCTTTGCGGGGAGAGGGCCGGGGTGAGGGGCTTCTTCCCGCAAACGCTGACGCCAGTTGATACCCCTGTACCCCCCTCACCCGGATGGCATTGCATGCCATCCGACCTCTCCCCGCAAGCGGGGGAGAGGTGAACTAGCTTGGCGCATCGCAACTCACGGTTATCACGCGCTAAGCCTCCGAATATCAACGTGTAAGAGCGCGACCCATTGTCCGACCTTTACGACGATCTGGAATCTCAGGAATCGCGCCGTGATCGTTCGCGGCTGGAGCGTTTCCTGCTGATCGCGCTCGGTGTGGTCATCGCCTACATCGTTCTCGCCTACCTCGCGCTGCCGGCCTTGTGGAGCCACCACGAGCACCAGCCCGGCCTCGCCGACCTGCCGATGGTGACGCGGACGGCGCAGGGCATTCCCGGCGATCCGATCAATGTCGGGCTGATCGGCGACAAGCTCGACGTGCTCTGCGCCATGCAGGCCGCCGGCTGGTATCCCGCCGATCCCGTGACGCTGCGATCTTCCATCGAGATCGCCGGCAGCGTGCTGCTCGACCGCCCCTATCGCGACGCGCCGGTCAGCCCGCTGTTCTATCTCGGCCGCCGCGAGGATCTGGCGTTCGAAAAGCCGGTCGGCAACAGCGCCGATCACCGCCACCATGTGCGGTTCTGGAAGGTGCTGGATCAGGGCCAGGAGAAGCGCCCGGTCTGGCTTGGCGATGCGACCTTCGATCGAAGCGTCGGCGTCAGCCACTATACCGGCGCCATCACTCACCATATCGCTCCCGATGTCGACGCCGAGCGCAGGCTGCTCGCCGACGACCTGGAAGCCGCCCGCATGGTCGATGCCAAATATCAGGTGACCGGCATCGGATTGACATTGACCGGACGCAACGGCGGCGGCGATCCCTATTACACCGATGGCGAGGTGTGGATTCTGCGCCTGGTGGTGGCGTGCCAAAAACGAACAGGTCCGGCCGACATCATTCCGTCTCCGCCGGCGACCCAGATCAAGGATCAGATCTGGCATGCGATTGCCGACGCCCTGCCCAAATAGCGCGGCGTCAAAGTTCGCCCTCTTTTCCGTCGTTGCGAGGAGCTGCGCGACGAAGCAATCCAGTCTTTCTCCGTGAGTCTGGTTTGCTTCGCTGGCGCTCGCAATGATGGCTTCACTCTATTATCATCATTATCATCCTGATCCGGCTTGAATTTCCCGCCATTCCCCGGCATCCCTTCCCTGAAGCCAAATCAGAAGGAATAACAAAAATGGTCGTTCGCGCGGGCCGGGAATTCCTGGCGATTCCCGGACCCACCACCATGCCCGACGAGGTGCTGCGGGCGATGCACCGTCCGGCGCTGGACATCTATTCCGATGAGATGGTGCAACTGACGGAAGGCCTGCTGCGCGATCTGTCGCGGCTGTTCGCGACCAAGGGCCAATCCTACATCTATATCGCCAACGGCCACGGCGCGTGGGAAGCCGTGATCAGCAACGTTCTATCGCGCGGCGACAAGATCCTGGTGCTGGAAAGCGGCCGGTTCGCCGTCGGCTGGGGCAATGCGGCGGCCGCGATGGGCGCCGACGTCGAAGTGCTCAAGGGCGACTGGCGCCGCGCCATTCGCCCCGCTGAGGTCGAGGCCCGCCTGCGCCAGGACCACGACCACAGCATCAAGGCGATCCTGGCGGTCCAGGTCGATACCGCCTCCGGCGCCGTCAACGACATCGAGGCCATCGGCAAGGCGATCAGAGCAGCCGGTCACCCGGCGCTGTTCCTGGTCGATACGGTGGCCTCGCTCGGCTGCATGCCATTCGAGATGGACGCCTGGGGCATCGATGTCGCCATGTCCGGCTCGCAGAAGGGCCTGATGACCCCGCCCGGCCTCAGCTTCTGTGCCGTCAACGACCGCGCCCAGCACGTGCACAGGACGGCGGGCTTACGAACGCCCTATTGGGACTGGAGCGAGCGCGAAGGCGCCGAGCACTACCGGAAATATGGCGGCACCGCGCCGATCCATCTCCTGTTCGCGCTGCGCCAGGCCATCGACATGCTGTACGAGGAAGGGCTTGCAAACGTGTTCCTTCGGCATCGGCTGCTCGCCGAGGCGGTGCGCCGCGCGGTCGCGATCTGGGCCGAAGGCCAGGTGCTCGGCTTCAACATCGCTGAGGCCTCCGAGCGGTCGGACACGGTTACGACCGTGATGATGGCGAGCAGCCACGATCCGGTGGCGCTGCAGCGCTATTGCAAGGAAAAATGCGGGCTGGTGCTCGGGGTCGGGATCGGCGAACTCACCGGCCAGGCGTTCCGGATCGCGCATATGGGGCATGTCAACGCGCCGATGATGCTGGGTACCCTCGGCGTCATCGAGGTGGCCCTCCATGCGCTCGGTATCCCGCAGGGCCGAGGCGGCGTCGAGGCCGCGATCGACTGGCTCGGCCAAACTGTGACCGCCTGAAAGCGCCTCAAGGCTTTTCGGCACCCCTGCATTCGTGCTTATATTGATCTGGCGATAAATAACAGGCCGACCAACGGCGCACGCGTCTTCCGCAAAAGCATGCCCTCGGACTTGATCCGGCTGGACAGCGGTTTTGCACCGCCATCAGGTTTGCGCGGACGGCGCGGACTTGATCGCGGTAGAATACGCGCAAGAGCGAACAGGGAGTGATGTGATTGGCGTCCGTTGAATTGCGTGGCCTGACCAGGCGATTTGGATCGCTGGCGGTCGTAGATAATGTCTCGTTGCGGATCGACCACGGGCAGCTGGTCTGCCTGTTAGGCCCCTCGGGCTGCGGCAAGACCACGACGCTGCGGCTGATCGCCGGATTCCTCGAGCCCTCGGACGGCGAGATCCATGTCGGCGACCGGCTGGTGTCCTCGGCCGCGCGCACGATCCCGCCCGAGCAGCGCAAGATGTCGATGATCTTCCAGAGCTATGCGCTGTGGCCGCACATGACGGTCGGCGAGAACATCGTCTATGGGCTGCGCTTGCGCAAACTCGACCGCGACACCATTGCCAAAAAGCTCGCCGCGATCCTTGCCACCACAAAACTCGAAATCCTGGCGCAACGCTACCCCGGCGAATTGTCGGGCGGCCAGCAGCAGCGCGTGGCGCTGGCGCGCGCTTTGGTGGTCGAGCCGGAAACCCTGCTGCTGGATGAACCGCTCTCCAACCTCGACGCCAATTTGCGCGAGGAGATGCGCTTTGAAATCCGCAGGCTGCACGACCAATACCGCTACACCACGGTCTACGTCACCCACGACCAGTCCGAGGCGATGACCACCGCCGACCTGATCGCGGTCATGAACGGCGGAAAAATCGATCAGCTCGGGACGCCGGAGGACATTTACGACCGGCCGCAATCGGAATTCGTCGCCCGCTTCATCGGCGCCAGCAACGTGCTCAAGGGCACCGCGCGCGACGAGAACCACATCTCGTTTTCGGGCGCGACCTTGCGGGTGGTGGGCGCCAAACTGACGCCCAACCAAAGTGCCGCGGTCGCGATCCGCCAGCATGACATCCAGCTTTCCGTCACGGCGCCGCCGATACCCGACAACGCCATCAAGGCCACCGTGACCCGCCAGGTGTTTCTCGGAGCCAACCGCGACTACATGGTCGAGACCTCGGACGGCACGACGTTGCGCGCCATTACGTCGACGGAAACCGCCGTTCCCGGCGGCACCGAGGTCTGGCTGACGCTGCCGGCCGAACGCTGCCGGGCACTGAGCCGGTAAGCGCGGAGGGAACGCGATGAAGCGGCGAAACCTGTCGAGGCGCGATGTCATCAAGGGATCGGCTACGCTCGGGCTCACCTTATTCGCAGCACCTCTCAAGGCCGCCGCACCGGAACCGGCGGCGATCACGCCAGAGCTGATCGAGGCGGCGAAAAAAGAAGCCAGGGTCGTGCTGTATTCCGCCATGGATCTGCCGGTGGGGGAAAAGCTCGGCAAGGCCTTCGAGGCGCAATATCCGGGTGTCCAGGTGCAGATCGAGCGCGCCGGCTCCGAGCGGTTGTTTCAGCGGATCGAGCAGGAATTTGCATCCCAGATCCGCGCCGCCGACGTGGTCACCAGCGCCGATGCCTCGCACTTCATCTCGTGGAAGCGCAACGGCTGGCTGGCGCCCTTTGTTTCGGAAGACATCGCGAAATATTTTCCGGAGCAATATCGCGATCCCGACGGCATGTTCGCCACCACGCGGATCTGGCTGTCGTCGATCGCCTACAACACCCGTCTTGTGAAGTCCGAAGACGCGCCGAAAAGCTTTGCAGATCTGCTGGAGCCGAAATGGGCCGGCAAAATGGTCAAAGGCCATCCCGCCTATAGCGGCACCATCATGACGACGACGTTCCAGCTGGTTCGCGAGTTGGGTTGGGATTATCTGGAGAAGCTGTCGAAGCAGCGCGTCATGCAGGTGCAGTCGTCGACCGACCCGCCGAAGAAGCTGGCGCTGGGCGAGCGCGCCGTGATGGCCGATGGCAACGAGTATAACGCGGTGCTGCTGAAGGAGGCCGGCCAGCCGGTCGAGCCGGCATATCCGGCCGAGGGCACCCCGACGATCTCGGGTCCGACCGGAATATTCGCCAGCGCGCCTCACCCGAATGCCGCAAGGCTGTTTCAGGCGTGGCTGCATACGCGCCAGACCCAGCAATTCTTCACCGACTTCACGGCGCAATATTCGGTTCACCCGCAGGTGCAGGCGAAGGAGGGGCGCCGCAGGATTTCCGACATCAAATTGATGAAGGAAGATCCCGCCGGGGTCGAGAAAATGGCAGAAGAGATCAAGACACGCTATGCAAAGCTGTTTCGGGTGTAGCTATCCCCTCATGGTGAGGAGGCGCGAACGCGCCGTCTCGAACCATGAGGCGACCAAGTGCTCTCATCCTTCGAGGCGCGGCTGCGCCGCTACTCAGTATGAGGGAAGATTATCAGCCAGGGGCATGATCATCGCCGGCCGCGTCGTCTGTCTTTCGCCTCTCCCCGCTTGCGGGGAGAGGCCGGCGCGCATCGTCAGACGCGCGACGGGTAAGGGGCTCTCTCCGCGAATCCGAGTGTGTGGAGAGGGCCCCTCACCCCAACCCTCTCCCCGTGAAGAACGGGGAGAGGGAGAAGATAGCAGGACAACATGACCATCACCGGCAGCATCGACACTCCCAAAGCCAACATCGACTGGACCAAGCCGGTGCTGTGGTCGTTCGCGGTGTTCATGATTGCACTGATCGTGTTGCCGATGTCGTGGCTTGCGATCTACAGCGTCACCGACAAGGCCAACCACCTGACGCTGCAGAATTTCGTCACGCTGTTTACCGACCCCGATTTCCTCGACCCGCTGCTGACCACCGCGATCATTGCAACCTCCTCCGCCATCATCTGTTGTGCCGTCGCCGCCCCGATGGGCTGGCTGGTATCGCGCACCGATATGCCCGGGCGGCAGTTCATCCGGGCGCTGGTCACGGCCTCGTTCGTGACGCCGCCGTTCCTCGGCGCGGTGGCCTGGGAATTGCTGGCGGCGCCCAACAGCGGATTGCTCAATCAGCTCTATCGCGCCGTCACCGGCGCGGAGGCCGACGAGCATCTGTTCAACGTCTATTCGCTGGGCGGAATCATCTTCGTGATTTCCTGCTACACGTTCCCCTTCGTGTTCGTGCTGGTCGCCAACGCGCTCGATAACATGCCCGGCGAACTCGAGGATGCTTCCGCGATCCTGGGCGGCAAGGCCTGGACCACGGCGCGGCGCGTGACGATCCCGCTGGCGCTGCCCGCCCTCGTCGCCGGCGCATTGATCGCGTTTCTGCAGGCCATGACCCTGTTCGGCTCGCCGGCGATCCTGGCGCTGCCGGCCGGCTTTCACACCATGACCACCAAGATCTGGAGCCTGTTCCAGTATCCGCCGAAACTCGAACTCGCCGCCGCCGCCGCGGTGCCGCTGCTGATTTTGACGATCCTGCTGCTGCAGGCGCAGAAGTTCATTCTCGGACGCCGCGGCTATTCGGTGTTGGGCGGCAAATACGGCGCGCCGCGCCGCATTGAAATGAAGAAATGGCGCTGGGCGGCGCTGGCGTTCTGCCTCGTGGTGCTGCTCAATCCGGTATTCCTGCCGTATTTCGCGCTGTTCAACGCGGCGTTCTCGCCGAACGCAACCACGCTGGTGACGCCCTCGACATTCACGCTGCACAATATCGTGTTCGTGTTCACCGAACTGTCCTCGACCCAGCTCGCGCTGAAAAACACCGTCATCCTGGGCGCCGCGACCGCGACCATCGGCACCATGCTCGCGCTGGTGATCGCCTATGTCACGACCCGCCGCTTGATCACAGGCTATCGCGTGCTCGGCTTCCTCGCCACCGCGCCGGTCGCCGTTCCCGGCATTGTGCTCGGCGTCGGCCTGTTCCTGAGCTACACGCGGCCGCCCTTCGTGCTGTACGGCACGCTGTGGATCCTCTTGATCGCGTTCCTGACCATCAATCTGCCGTCGGCCTATCAGCAATTGCAGGCGGCGTTCGCCACCATCCATCCCGAACTGGAGGACGCCAGCCGTATTCTCGGCGCGACCCGGCTGCGGTCGCTGCTCCAGATCACCGCGCCGCTGTTGCGCACCGGCGTGATCGCGACCTGGTGCTTCATCTTCATCGGCGTGATGCGCGAGCTCTCCGCGGCCATCGTGCTGTTCACCTCGCAGACCAAGGTGATCAGCGTCCTGATCTACGATCTCAACGAAAGCGGCGATCTCGCCGCCATCTCCGTGCTCGGCATCGCGATGCTGGTCATCACCTTCGCGGTCGTGCTCGCGGTCAACCGGATTCCGGTGTTCGGGACCGACTCCGGCACGCGGCTGCGGAATTAGCCGACGCATTTTCCCGTTCGGTGGCTTCATCTTTCGCGACGGCGCGGAGCCCGTCATCGGGCCGCGCCTCCTCAGGGTCTGACTGGAAATGCAGCCAGCAAAACAAGGCCTCTAAGACAGTCATTCCGGGGCGATGCGAAGCATCGAACTACGATGTGCAATTGCACATCGGAGAATCTCGAGATTCCGGGTCTGGTGCTGCGCACCATCCCGGAATGACGCCCAATACATGGGCTGCTTTTTCGAGTCAGACTCTCCGGATGAGGTCTTAGACCCTCATGGCGAGGAGCGCGGCAACGCCGCGCGTCTCACCACGAGGCCATGGGATATGAGATCATGATCCCACCCAGGCGGATCATGTTCTAGTCGAGCGGCTCCACCTTGACGATCCTGTGGTCGTGGTTGCTGCCGACCCAGAACGTCACCGGCGTCGTCGAATTGTCGACGAACACCGTGCGCATGTTGGTGTCGGACGGCATCAGATACTGGACCGTGCGGCCGGTCCTGGGATCGAGCCGCACCACGCGATCGGTGCTCATCGTGGAGGTCCAGATTTCACCGTTCTTGTCGAAATCGGCCCGGTACGGGAAGGTGTATTCCGGCAGGGTGTATTCGGTGAATGTTTTGGTCTTGCTGTCGAACAGCGCGACCTTGCTGGTCCGATATTCGGCCACCAGGACGCGGTCCTGATCGTCGATTTCCAGGCGGCGGGCCCGGGCGTGCGCGGTGGGCATGTCGTACCACGTCACTTCCGTCGTCTTCGCATCGATCATGCCGAGATGGCCTTCGGCGAATTCAGCCATCCAAAGGTTGTTCCTGGAGTCGGCCTTGACCTCATAAATGCTGGCATTCTTGACGCCCGGCAGCTGGTCGGTCGGGTGGAATCGCTCCCATTTGTTGGTCGCCAGATCGACCCGGAAGATGTCCTGCGTGCCGACGCTCTTGGTCCACACCTTCCCGTCGACCTCGTGGTGCAGTCCGGTGAAATTCAGTTGCACGCGGTCGTCATTATATTCGGGAGCCAGCGGATAATAGGAAATCTCGCCGGTCTTCGGGTCCAGGCAGCCGAGCGAGCCCTGGTACATCGTGTCGAACCAGATCTTGCCCAAATGGTCGAACTCGATGCTGAGGAGTCCGGTGGGCGCCGCATCCTTGAATTTCCTGATCGGGTATTCGGTGAGCTTGAGCGTCTTCGGATCGAACTTGCCGATGAACATCTCGCCGAAGTCCGAATACCAGACGTTGCCTTCCTTATCGACCAGGATGTCGTGCGGCTCGGTCGTCGGCCGCACCATGTCGTACTCGGTGACGATCGCGCGGGTGTCCCGGCCCTTTGGTCGCGGCAGCGTCTTCAACTCGTACGGCCAATGGTCGACCGAGCTTAGATTGATGGTCGCGAGATAGTCGGCCATCTTGCGGTATTGCTCCGGTGTGCCCGCGCGGGCCCTGTCCAACATGGGTTGCGGCTTGATCGGCTGGCTCACGGCGCCATAGCCCATCATGCGGGTGATGACCTGCGTCCACTCGTCGGAATCGTGCGTCGAGCGCATGATGCGTTCCACCGCGTGACAGCCGACGCAATTGAGCAACATCGCCTTTTGCTCTTCGGTGCCGGGAATGCTCATCATCCACTCGGCGTTGCTGAGCTGGCTGGCCAGATTTTTGGTCTTCCGGAGCTTGATGTCTGTCGTGGTGGTGGTCTCGGGTTCCACCATCGCCTTGGCCGGGGAGGCGATATCGTAGCCGACCGCACGGATGCTGATCGCATATTCGCCGGGGTCGAGGCGGTTCTCCGGGAAGCTGTAGCGGCCTTGCGCATCGGTGGTCACGCTGACCTGGACAATCGAGCCGGGCTTTTTGGCGGTGACGACGACACCTTCCATGTTGCCTTCGGCCTCGGAGCTGACGGTGCCGCTCAGTGCCGCCTGGTCTTGCGCCCAAACCTCTTGAATTGTCGGATCGAACAGCATCACCGCAGCGCTGGCGGTCAGGCTCAACATCAGTTTGCTTCGCATCCGGTCCTCCCTGGTGAAAACTTGTTTTTTGTTGTTTTGAAGCTCGACTCCCTCGGGATCGCGACTGCTTCTATCGAGAGTCGGCGGATAAGGCATCGTGACTCCGCCGGTGCGGCAGGACAAGCCCGATCCATGGGCTTCGACGCACGATTTGGGTGGGCTGACCGGCGCGGCAAGCGGAGCTGGTCGGACCCGGGTTGCGCCTGGCACACTTTGTTTGGATACTTGCATCACCGGTCACCGTGCGCAGTCACGGGCAGGGGGGGAATGCAGCCATGCTCAAAGGTTTCTTTTCGGCGATTTTCGGCGCCGGGGTCAGTTTTGCGATCACCGCCATACCGGCGTATGCCGCCGACGACATCGAGGCAAAGGTGCAGCTGTGCGCCGCATGCCATGGCGAGAATGGCGTACCCGCCGACCCGAAAACCATTCCGATCATCTGGGGTCAGCAGCAGAGCTATCTCGTCAAGCAATTGCACGATTTCCGAAGCGGCGATCGCGACAGCCCGATCATGTCCCCGATCGCCAAAAGCCTTGCGCAGGAGGATCTTCGCAAGATCGCGGCTTATTTCGCGGCCAAGGCCTGGCCGGCGCAACACGCCGCCGCTTCCGAGCCGGCGCCCAACGGAATCGCCCAGTGCCAGCCTTGCCATCAGCCGCATTTTGAGGGAGGCGCGCCGGCGCCGCGGCTGGCAGGGCTCAGTTACCAATACCTGGTCGCAGCGATGCGCGGCTTCGCCGCCGGTGAAAGGACCAACAACGGCGACATGCCGAAATTCATGCAAGCGCTGACAGACAGCGAGCGGGACGCCATGGCACGCTATCTATCCGCGCTGTGACGGGCGGTGCAGCGCGTGCGACTTTACGGAACGTTCAGGGTTTTGCCCGTATCATCTGCGCTTCGCCTAGAACAGTGCTCCAATACGCTCAGGATGAGCGATGCCAGCTGCAAGTCCGTCGATCGTCGACGAAGTCGAAACAGCATTAAGTAGCGGCTCGGCCGAAAGGCGCCTGGATACGATCAGGCGCGTGACCGGTCTGTTTCTGTCGTCCGCCGGCGGCTACCAGAGCGAGCAGATCGAGTTATTCGACAATCTGCTCGAACGCCTCATCAAGACGATCGAGATCCGGGCGATTGCCGATGTCAGTGCACGCATCGCTCTTGCCGAGTTGAGCGCGCAACTTGCGCCGGTTTCGCAGGCGCCCCCGTCCGTCGTTCGCCGCCTTGCAAGGAACGATGAAATCAGCGTCGCCGGACCCGTTTTGAGGGAATCTGCCCGCTTGAGCGCGGAAGACCTGATCGAAGTCGCGCAAACCAAGGGTGAGCAACATCTCCTGGCCATTGCGGGGCGCTGGTGGTTGAAGGACGTCGTCACCGACGCGCTGCTGACCCGCCGCTACCCGTCGGTCAGTCGCCGGATTGTCAACAATCCCGGGGCGAGGGTTTCCGCGGGCGGTTTCGCGATCGTCGTGGCGCAGGCGGAATCCGACCCCGAGCTGGCGGTGGAAACCGGGATCCGGGTCGATCTGCCGCCCGCGCTCCGCGATCAACTGTTGCGCAAGGCGACCGAAGCGGTCCGGGCGCGACTGCTGTCGCGCGCGCCGCCTGACATCTTCGAGGAAATCCGAACCGCGATTGCGGCCGTCGCAGCCGGTGTAAATCGCGACATGTCCAGGACACACGACTTCACCGCGGCCAAGCGCCTCGTGGCGCTGCTGAAGGACAGCGGCGAACTCAACGAAGCGGCCTTGTTTGGTTTTGCCAAGCAGCGAAAATATCAGGAGACGGTCGCTGCCCTTGCGCAGTTATCGCAATCGAGCATTGAAGTCGTTCGCCCGTTGATGCAGAGCCTTCGCGACGACGGCGTCCTTGTCGTGTGCAAGGCAGCGGAGCTCAGCTGGGAGACGGTTGGCGCGGTGCTGGAGAGCCGATTTGCGACCGGCTCGATGAGACCACTCGAATTGGCCGAGGCCCAACGCCAATTCGCCACCATCACCATTGAAAACGCGCGCCGCCTGCTCAGGTTCTGGCAAGTGCGGTCCATATCGTGATGAACCAGCTTTAATTCTGAACTCATTCGCCGTCGAGAGAGAGTCAGCCGAGAGGGACCCAGCGGCTACCTCTCGATAGGATCGATCCGGTACGCCTCGACCTGCGCCTTGAGCCGATCGAGCGAGGCGCTCGGCGCGGCGCGGTCGACGAGATAGCTTCCCTCCGCCAGCCAGGAAAGCACTTTCAGATCGACATCGGGCGAATGGTGAATCACGTCCGCATAGTTATTCAAGTCGTGGGTGACTTCGCTTACCTCGCGAAAATCATGGAGGCGGACATTCGGATATGCCGCCAGCCGCCGGCAGAAATAGCCGGAAAAATCGTAGACGCGCTGCAGCGTCCCCGGGGAAGCATCGCGCATCGCCACCCATTGCAGGATCGAATAAGGCGGCAGGTAGATGTCGAACGTCACCTCCGGATGGCCGGCGATCAGCCCGATCGCATCGCGCTCGAAAACGCGGACCTTCATGTCATAGTCGGTATCATCGGCCAGATATCTGCTGCGAACCGGATCCGTGATGTACCTGAAGGCGGCGATCGCCTTGTTGGCGTTGTAGGTCGCGGCGAGGTCGAAATCGGGCTGCAGGACATTGATGTCATCGACGCGGGAGACCGGAAACTTGAACATCACGTCATTGGTCAAGCGCGCCACGACCGGCTCCAGCGGCGGAATCGTTCGCGCCATGATCCACAGCGACTCGCGGGCCATGCGTCCGCTCAGAAGATAGCCTGCGACGCCTCTGGCGTTGCGCCGATAGAGATCGGCCGGAATATAGCTGTTCGAATCGACGTCCGGCGCGTCATGGAAGATCCAGTCGTCCACCTCCCAGAGCACCCGCCCGGGATGACGTTCGAGCGCCGCCGCAAGCACGAAGACCTGTTCCCGCGAGTTTGATCCGTTCAGCGCCAGCTTCAGCGACTTGACGCCGAGTATCCGGTCGATGTCGCTCTGCCGGAAATGGATCGCGAGCGACGTGCCCATGAATAAGGTGTCGAAATCCTGACTGTGGATCAGCCCGGCGTCCTGCAGGCGGCTGTCCTGCGAATACATCGCGGCAAAGAAATGCGCGGGCCTGAAGAATTGCAGCGGATCGACCATGAAATTGAGCGCGGCCGCGACCGCGATAATGAGCCCGCTGGCGCCGAGAAGCCGACCCAAATTTCTGGCTGACCCGCCCATCAGAACCTGAAATAGATGAATTCGCTGTGCTGCCGGATTCCGAGAATCCCGAACGCCAGCACCGCCGCGCTGGCATAAAGGAATGCCGCGCGCCTTGGCCACGCCGCAAGGCCCTCGCCGACGGTTCTGTTGGCGTGATCGTAGCCCATGATCTGCTGGGTGTTCGGCGCAAACCAGGCGATCGCGGCACAGACCATGATCAAACCCGCGTCGATCATCTCGGCGCGACCGGCTGCGATCTGCGTGGGATCGGCCATCTTCGACAGCACCAACAGCGCCGATGCCATGCTGTCGGCGCGAAACAACACCCAGGCCACCACCACCGCGACAAACGTCAGGATAAACGCCGCGGTATCGGCAAGGCGTTTGAAACGTGGCGCGATCGCCGGGCCATGACTGACCCACACATGATTGATGCAGAGGTAGATACCATGCAGGGCGCCCCAAATGACAAACGTCCAGGCCGCGCCGTGCCAGAGGCCGCCGAGCACCATCGTGATCATGAGGTTCAGATAGCGCAAGGACCGGCCGTGCCGGTTGCCGCCGAGCGGAATATAGAGATAGTCGCGCAGGAATTGCGACAACGTGATGTGCCAGCGCCGCCAGAAATCGATGATATTGCGAGCCTTGTACGGCGAGTTGAAATTGAGCGGCAAAAAGATGCCGAACATCAGCGATATTCCGATCGCCATGTCGCAATAGCCTGAGAAATCGAAATAGAGCTGGAAGGTGTAGGCCAGCGCACCGATCCAGGCATGGTCGAACGATGGCGTGACCGGACCGAAAGCCAGCGAGACAAGCGGCTGGATGCCGTCGGCGAGAGCGGTCTTCTTGAACAGGCCGAACCCGAAAATGATCAGACCGCACAGCATCAGATGCGGATTCGGCCGTTTTGAACAAGCTGCCTCGAACTGCGGGATCATGTCCTTGTGGTGCAGGATCGGGCCCGCGATCAGATGCGGGAAATAGCCGACAAAAAGCGCGTAATGCGGCCAGCCGTAATGCGCGACCTTTCCCCTGTAGGCGTCGACCAGAAACGCGATCTGGGTGAAGGTATAGAAGGAAATTCCGACCGGGAGCAGAATGTTCACGGCAAGACCGGTCGAGAACATGGCATCGAGATTGGCGGCGAGGAAGCCGGCATATTTGAAAGTGCCGAGCAGCAGAAGATCGCAGGTCACACCAGCCGCAAGCACCGCCCGCCGCGGCAGCGCGCGCAGATGTTGCGTAATCAGCAACAGGCCGATCAGGTAGTTGAACGCGACCGACGCCAGCAGCAACGACACAAACTGCCAGTTGCTCACCGAATAGAAGACCAGCGACGCCAGCGCCAGCCAGATCACCGGCGCCAGATTGCTGGCCCGGCCGAGGGCGAAATAGCCGAGCAAAACCACCGGCAGGAACAAAAAAATGAATGAATAGGAGTTGAAGAGCATCAGGCTTTCTCGGGCACACCGAAAAAGCCTAACCATACAACCCGGCGATCAACAAGCCGCGCGGCTCTGGCGCCAGCGCGGCAAATCTGGCAATCCGCCCGCGAGAGCCGATATGAGAGGGGCGGCACCGCCGGCCGCAGGACGACAACCGGGTGAAAAAACCGATGGACAAAAAGACCTCCCCGACGCCGCCAGTCGCGCCGCGTCACCCGCACGGATCCACGACCCACGGCATTAGCGTCGTCGACGACTACGCCTGGCTGAAGGATGACAACTGGCAGGAGGTGCTGCGCGATCCCTCCGTCCTGGATGCGGATATCCGCAACTATCTCGAAGCGGAGAACGACTATACCGAAAGCCTGCTCGGCCACACCGCTGCCTTGCAGAGGACGCTGGTCGGGGAAATGCGCGGGCGCATCAAGGAGGACGATTCCAGCGTGCCCTCGCCGGATGGTCCTTTCGCCTATATGCGAAAATTCCGCGAGGGCGGCCAGCACGAGATGTTCGGACGCTGCCCGCGCGACGGCGGCGCGGCCGAGATCATCCTCGACGGCGACGAACTCGCCGAGAAGCACGACTATTTCAGGTTCGGCGGCGCCAGGCATTCGCCGGATCACCGGCTGGAAGCCTGGAGCGCCGATATCAAGGGCTCGGAATATTTTACCATTCGCGTGCGTGACTGGAAAACCAAGAGCGACCTCGACGATATCGTGGAGGAGACCGACGGCGCGGTGGTGTGGAGCATCGACGCCAGTGCGTTCTTCTATGTCAAACTCGACGACAACCACCGCCCGATGCAGGTCTGGCGCCATCGCCTCGGGACACCGCAGGCCGACGATCTTCTGGTCTACGAGGAGGAGGATTCAGGCTGGTTCACCCATATCCATGAAAGCTCAAGCGGCCGGTTTTGCGTGATCGCCGGCGGCGACCATGAGACCTCCGAGCAGCGCCTGATCGATCTCGCCGATCCCGACGCGCCGCCGCGCCTGGTCGCGGGCCGCGAGAAGGGCGTGCAATATTCGGTCGCCGATCGCGGCGACGAGCTTTTCATCCTCACCAATGCCGATGGGGCCATCGACTTCAAGGCCGTCACGGCGCCGCTGCAATCGGCGCAGCGGGCGAACTGGCGTGACCTGATCCCGTATCGCGAAGGCATCTATATTCTCGATCTCGAGCTTTTTTCCGGCCAC
>Ga0185299_10002699_pt1 | contig 26288 bp, 21 predicted proteins | sample PaiPotPPA55metaG_FD_128002 | JGI IMG/M metagenome (GOLD analysis project Ga0185299, IMG submission 128002) | Iron sulfur acid spring bacterial and archeal communities from Banff, Canada, to study Microbial Dark Matter (Phase II) - Paint Pots PPA... ...
GAGCCAGGTTCACTTCCGCCAGTTTGCCGCGGAACTCGCACCCTCGCTCCACTCCGCCGGCCTCAAACTCATGATCGCGCTTCCCGCGCGCGATGACGTGTACGACTACGCGTTTTTTGGCAAACAATGCGACGCCATCATGCTCATGAATTACGACCAGCACTGGCTGACGTCGCCGCCAGGGCCGATCGCCTCGCAGGATTGGTTTGTCGAAAATCTCCGCCAGGTTCGGGAAGTCGTGCCCGCCCAAAAAATTGTCGTCGGCATTGCCAGCTACGCCTACGACTGGGGCGAGACGGAAAAGAAGGGCACCTGGTCCGGCGCCGAGTTCAGCGTCCAGGAAGCGCTCCTGCACGCCTTTGAATCGGAAACCGATGTCGAGGTCGACGAAACCTCGTTAAATCCCCACTACTCGTACTCCGACGAGCAGAATCACATTCACAGGGTTTGGATACTCGACGCTGTCACGGCCTACAACCAGCTTCGCGCCTGCGAACGCCTCGGCGTCCAAGGTACCGCCCTTTGGCGGCTTGGTTCTTCGGACTCGTCTCTCTGGCCCATCTGGGACTCTACTCGCCCCGATGATGCAGCTCGTCAAAAAATTAAAGACATTCCTCCCGGGCCGGACTTGACGCTCGAAGGCAGCGGCGACATCTGGCATTTTGCCGACGTTCCCAAGGCCGGTCGTCGAAGTTTCGTCTACGAAGCTGCCACCGACCTCATCACCGACGAAACCTACGATGAATATCCGCTCTCCTACGATATCGACCAGATCGGCGGCACGACGGCGAAGAAAGTCGTTCTCTCTTTCGACGATGGCCCCGATCAGCGATGGACTCCGGAGATCCTGGATGTCCTCAAGAAAAAAAATGTCCCCGCCGTTTTTTTCGTCGTCGGCGAGGAAGCCAACCAGCATCCCGAAATACTCAAACGCGAGTACGCCAACGGCAACGAAATCGGCAATCACACGTTTACCCATCCGCAGTTCGATCAAATCTCCAAGACCGAAATTAAGTGGCAGTTGAATCTCACGCAACGCCTCATCGAAAGCACCGTCGGCGCAAAAACCATTCTCTTCCGCCCGCCTTACGGCATCGATCATCAGCCGGAATATGCCGAGGAAGTTTCCCAGCTTCCTACCGCGCAGGATATGGGCTACTTGATTGTCGGCCAGCGCATCGATCCCGACGATTGGAGCACGACGGACGGAAAAAATCAGATGCCCGCGGCGGACATCGTCCAAAACGTTCTTCGTCAATTGGACAAGGGCAACATCATCTTGCTCCATGATGGCGGCGGAGAACGCGCTCAGACCGTGGCCGCTCTCCCGCAAATTATCGACGCTCTCCGGGCTCGCGGCTATCAGTTCGTGTCCATCGGAGACTTGATCGGCAAAACGCGAGCGGAAGTGATGCTGCCCCTCTCGGCGCAAGAACGCTTCGAGGCCCGCGCCGATGGTTTCATCTTCACCATCTTTCAGTGGCTCCGCTTCTGCATCGCAATGATTTTCATCGTCGGCATTGTCCTGGTCAGCGCCCGCGCTCTCGTCATTGGCATTCTCGCGCTGATTGAAAAGCTTCGTCCTGACCACGCTGTGATGCCCGTGCCGGAGCCCGCCGTCACTGTGCTCATTCCCGCGCACAACGAAGAAAGCGTGGTAGTGCAGACGGTGACCTCCGTGCTTGCCTCCGACCTGAAGTCTCTTCGCGTCGTCGTTGTCAATGATGGCTCGACCGACAGAACCGGCCCGCTGCTCGACGCTACTTTTGGAAATGACCCTCGCGTGCACATCATTCATCAAATGAATCGTGGCAAAGCCGCTGCCTTGCACCGCGCACTGGCTGAGGCCAGCACCGATATCGTCATCACTATTGACGCGGACACGGAGATCGAGCCGGACGCCATCGGCAAGCTGCTGCGCCATTTTTCCGACCCAATCGTCGGCGCCGTCGCTGGCAACGTCAAAGTCGGCAACCGCTCGCGGTGGCTCACGCGCTGGCAGGCCCTCGAATACATCACCAGCCAAAATATGGAGAAGCGGGCTTTCGATCTTCTCAATTGCATCACCGTTGTCCCCGGCGCGCTGGGCGCATGGCGTAAACAGGCCATTGAGGCCGCGGGAGGCATCACCGCCGATACCGTTGCGGAAGATGCAGACCTGACCATCGGAATTCGCCGTCTTGGGTGGCGCATCAGCTACGATGAAGAAGCCATCGCCTGGACCGAAGCGCCGGAAACGGCCGGTGCTCTGATTCGCCAGCGATTCCGCTGGACATTCGGCACGCTGCAATCCTTCTGGAAACATAGCGACACTCTCTTCCGCCCAAAGCACGGTACCCTCGGCTGGATCGCGCTGCCCAATATATTCGTCTTTCAACTTGTCCTGCCGTTCATCTCCCCGGTCATCGACCTCATGTTCTTCGGCTCCTTGGTGCTCTGGGGTTTGGCGCAATTTCGCATAACAAAATTGCCCCAGCTTTGGACCACCGCGGACGTCGAAAAATCCGTCATCTTCTTCGTCGGTTTTCTGCTGATTGATGTCCTCACCTGCGCGTTAGCCTTTGCTCTCGAGAAAAAAGAAGATTGGACGCTGCTCGTTCCCGTCCTTCTACAGCGCTTTTACTATCGCCAGTTGATGTATGTGGTCCTGTTCCGCTCGGTGAAGGAAGCAGTCAGCGGGCGCCCGGTAGGTTGGCGCGGCGTCGAACCCGAAGCGCCACGGAAGCCGCTCACGGTTACCGCCGACTCGCGTCTATGACCTAGTAGGCGCGCTTCCTCCGGATGTGGAGGCCCATCTTGCGACACCTCCGCCGTTCGATCGACTTACGCGTTGCGTTTTACGACTTTGTTCCAGAGCGGATATTTCGTAGATTTTCAATCAATCGCTGGTTGTTGTAGGATACCGTTCTACCAGAGGAGGACCCATGGCCACTACTTTCACATTAAACGGAAAGGCTCAGACGGTTGATGTCAGCCCGGACATGCCGCTCCTGTGGGTACTGCGGGACACCCTGAATATGACCGGGACGAAATTTGGGTGCGGGATGGCTTTGTGCGGAGCTTGCACTGTGCACATCAACGGCGAGGCCACCCGCTCCTGCGTTACTCCAATTTCGAGTGTAAGCGGAAAGAAAATTACGACTATTGAAGGATTATCCGCTGATGGCAGCCATCCCGTGCAGAAGGCCTGGATCGAGGAAGATGTTCCGCAGTGCGGCTATTGTCAGTCCGGCCAAATCATGTCCGCCGTGGCGCTGCTTGCGAAAAAAACAAAGCCCACCGATACCGACATCGACGACGCCATGAGCGGTAACATCTGCCGCTGCGGCACTTACCAGCGCATCCGCAAAGCCATTCATCGAGCCGCCGGCTCGCCAGCCCAGAAGGCATAGACGTCATCAAGAAGCCTCGCAAGAATCTTCAGTAGGAGCACGACCATGGCAACTCATCTCTCCGTTGACCGCAGGACTTTCCTGAAAACGGGCGCCGCGGGTGGTGCCGCTTTGCTTATTGGTTTTCATCTTCCCGCGCGCGCATCCGATCCCGCGCAGGAACAGGAAAAGCCGCCCATCAATCCTCTCAACGCTTGGGTGCGCATTACCCCAGACAATCGCGTCACGCTGATTCTGGCTAAGTCCGAAATGGGCCAGGGAATTATGACGGCGCTGCCGATGATTCTCGCGGAAGAGCTGTGCCTCGATTGGAAGCAGGTGTCGATCGAACAGGCGTCTACCAATCCCAAGATTTATGATCACGGTACAGGCGGGAGCGGTAGTGTTGGCGGTTCGTGGCTGCCATTGCGCCAGGCAGGGGCTGCTGCCCGGGAAATGCTCATCACAGCGGCCGCGAAAAAGTGGGAAGTCGGGACGGACACGTGCAAAGCGAAGAACGGTTACGTTGTGCACGGCCATCCGGAGCGCTCGTACAAATATGGAGAACTCGTTGCGGACGCGGCGCTGCTTCCCATTCCGAATTTCAAGGAAGTGCCACTGAAGAATTCCCGCGACTTCACCATCGTCGGGCACGAAACGCATCGCGTCGATGCGGCCTCCAAGGCTACTGGCACTGCGATATTTGGTATTGATGCGCGGCCAGCAGGTCTGCTCTACGCCGTCATCGCGCGTTGCCCCGTGTTCTATGGAAAGGTAGCTTCGTTCGACGCGACGAAAGCGAAAGCTGTGCCAGGCGTTCGAGACGTTTTTCAAATCGAAACCAGCGGAAGAGGCGCGTCCACGACTGGCGGCGTCGCGGTCGTTGCGGATAGTTCCTGGGCGGCGATGCAGGGGCGGAAAGCGCTGGAAGTGAAATGGGACGAAGGGGCGGCGGCGAGCGAATCCACGGAAGAACTGCGCAATCAATTCATTGCGAATGCAGCGAAGCCCGGGAAAATCGTGCGGAATGAAGGCGATGCGAACGCCGCGCTGGCTTCCTCATCGAAAAAAGTGGAAGCGATTTACGAGCTGCCTTTTGCCGCGCACGTTTGCATGGAACCGATGAACTGCACCGTGCACATTCAGGCGGATCGCGCGGAAGCGTGGGTGCCTACGCAGGCGCCGCAGTGGGCGCAGGGAGTCATCGCGGAGGCCGCGAAGCTTCCTCAGGAAAAAGTAACCGTACACACCACGCTGATGGGCGGCGGTTTTGGCCGGCGTTACCAGGCGGATTTCGTAATGGAAGCCGCGCAGGTGGCGAAAACCGCAGGCAAGCCGGTCATGGTTCTTTGGACTCGCGAAGACGACATGCAGCATGACTTCTACCGGCCGGCGTCGTATCACAAGTGCCAGGGCGTGCTGGACGCCAAAGGAAACCTCGCCGCGTGGAAACATTTCCAGACGTCCACGTCCATCGCCTCGAAGTGGAACGACAAAGGCGAAGAAGATAACGGCAAAGGGGAATTCGGCACGGGCGCAACGATCCCCTACGCTACGCCGAATCTTCGCATCGAATACACGCTGGCGCATTCCAGTGCGCCCCGCGCCTGGTGGCGTTCGGTTGAGCATTCCAGCAGCGGCTTCGTCGTCGAAAGTTTTGTGGATGAACTTGCGGCCGCAGCAGGACAAGATCCCCTGGCGTTCCGGCTTAAGCTCATCGGCGAATCCCGCAAGATTCCGCAGTTTCAGGGAGAGGCCGGGGCACCGCCGCTAGATACGGCGCGATTGAAAGCGGTACTGCAACTCGCCGCTGACAAAGCCGGCTGGGGCAAGCCGCTGGCGGAAGGCGAAGGGCGGGGAATCGCCACATTTTTTTCCTTTGACACTTACACTGCCGCCGTCGCAGAGGTTTCTTTGCGCTCCGGCAACCTGAAGATCAAGCGTCTGGTTTGCAGCGTCGATTGCGGACGCGTCGTGAATCCCAACGGGGTACGCGCGCAAGTCGAGAGCGCGGCGATTTACGCGCTGACGGCCACGCTCAAGGATGCCATCACCGTCGAGCGCGGCCGGATCGTGCAATCTAACTTCAATGATTACCAAATGATGCGAATGAAAGAGGCGCCGCCTATCGAGGTGCATCTGATTTCTAGCGAGGAGAAACCAACCGGCATCGGCGAGCCGACGGTTCCCGTGATTGCGCCGGCATTATGCAATGCTATTTTCAACGCCACGCGGAAGTCGGGAAAGGAGGTCCGCATCCGGCGGTTGCCAATTCGGGCCGAAGATTTGGCCTGACCAGGTTTCGGGCGAGGTCCCTCACTGAGGTGGTCGTTCAGCCTAGAAATCTCCGGATGTATTTCCAGGTACCCCCCACCCCACCCCACCCACCCCTGTTTTTTGTAAGTGTTGATTCTAAAGGGTTTAGAATTTCTGTAAGTTATTTAGAATCAATACTTCCGGGAGGTCTGTGCAAGTGTTGATTCTAAATAACTTGTTCGCACCAAAATTGTGCATTTGCCGTCTGTTTCCTAGGTGTTGTAAACAAGAGGCTTACGCCAACTGACTGGCTCTAGAAAGCAAAAAACGCCAGCAGGGATGCTGGCGTTCCCGGGATAAGGCACAGTATTACCTACATTCTCTTATACGCTTGGAGTAACGTTTTGTCAAGAAGAACATATGAAAAACAGGAACAAAGTTAGGCGGACCAGTTTCGGCTTAAAGCAAGGGCAACGGACAGCCCGGATTTCGAGATTACTTGGTGTCGGCGAGGGCAACGTAGGCACCGAGGCTGATCATGCCGAGGCCGGAGGCGACGCGTTGACGGCGGCGGAAGGTCGCGCTGTGCTTCAGTTTGCGCTCGATGGGGATGGCGAGCATTACGACGGCAAGATCGGCGGCAGTGTTCAGGCTTACGGAGAGAATGCCGAGAACGATGAATTGGAAAAAGACGTGGCCGCGTTCCGGGGTGATGAATTGCGGGATGAAGGACAAGAAGAAAAGCGCGGTCTTTGGATTGAGAATTTCGGTGAATACGCCTTGGCGAAATGCGCCTCGCGAAGGAATTGACGGAGCAGCGGTCATTTCGACGTTGCGGCTGCGAATCATGCGGATTCCAAGCCAGACCAGGTAAGCAGCGCCGGCATATTTGACGGTATGGAAGGCTACAGCCGAAGCCGCCAAAATCGCGGAGACGCCGAGGGCGGCAGCGAAAACGTGAAAGAGTCCTCCCGCGAAGGTTCCCACCGAGGAATTAACGCCTTCGCGGCGTCCACCAGCCAGACTGCGAGCTAGAACGTAAAAAATCCCAGGACCCGGAGTTACAGCTAGAAGGACTGCGGCAGCAAAGAAGACAAGAAATCGGTGAGAGTCCACCATGAACGGATTGTATGGATTCGCGCAAAAAGGGTCAACCATGGATGGTGGAGTAGTTTACGATGAGCGGTTTGTTTAGGCATTGGTTCCATCACGAAAAGGACCAACAATTTTCGTCGACTGAGCAAAAGCATGGGGGGCGATGACGAGCGTGGCAATGGCTCGCGCAATTTTCTCTCCACCCGCTGAGGACGGTTCGATGGGGTTCGCATAGTCGCTGGGAGTGCATTGTTACCCCCAACGCTGAGCGCTAAATGAGTGGCTTCTTTGGGCAGGTGCTGCAGCTGGTCGGCGACGTTATCGGTTGTAGAATTGTCGATGGCCGATAGCGAAGCGCTCCATCCAGAGGGCAGAAATCCACGAACTTGCGAAACAACGTCCGGACTGCCACTCGTGTATCGAGCGTTGTCAAATATGGAATCTCCTAACAAGACCAAATGCGGCATAGTTTTGATTCTAGTCTGTATGGTGGGGCCTCGTCTTCCAAGCTCCTATCTCTAATAACTATCGAAGATTATCGGAAACTCCCCACTAACTACCCAACGATGACAGAGCATGGAGGTGGATCGAGTCTCGGTTGCGGAGACAGGATGGGCGGAATTGTCCTCTTCCATGCATACTTTGGACTAGAATTTGAAGCGAGGAACGCGGGGATGGCCTTCGATTGGTCAAAATGCCCGGAAGTGGAAAGTGTGCCGAGGAAAGTCGGCGGCGCGTGAGTGTTTCGTGGAACGCGCATGCCGGTTGCTGCCGTTTTTGAAAACCTTGAAGATGGGCTCACCATCGAGGAATCTCGGGGTTGTATGACGGTCTGACGCGAGAACATGTGCAAGCGGTGCTGGAATTTGCCGCGAGATGTTAAGAAGGTACGCGTAGCGGAGATTGACAATGGCGGAAGACCTTTCCAAATACCATAAACCGGTGGGGAAGCTGTTTGCCCGGCCGCGCACGGCGGGGGATTACGCACAGTATCGGTTGAGCGAGGAGCAGGTCGAATTTTTCCGCGAAAATGGATATTTGAAGGGCGTGCGGATTTTGACGGATGAGCAGGTGGAATCTTTACGCGGGGAACTGGAGCAGTTGATGGATCCGGCGAACGCGGGTCGAGAGCTCTTTCACGAATATCATTCAAACGAGTCGACCGATCCAGACCGCGTTGTGTTTCACGCGCTGGGGGCGTGGCGCGTCATGCCTGGCTTTCACGATTTGCTGTGGAATCCGGCGTTCCTGGTGCCAGCGTCGCAACTTCTGGGCGGCCCGGTGCGTTTCTGGCACGACCAGCTATTCTGCAAGCCGGCGCGGCATGGCGGAGTGGTGGCATGGCACCAGGATTATTCGTACTGGACGCGGACGACGCCGCTGGCTCATTTGACTTGCTGGATTGGCTTGGACGATTCGACGCGCGAGAACGGCTGCCTAAACTATGTGCCGGGAAGCCACATGTGGCCGGACTTGCCGAAGCCGGTGCTGACGGGGGAGATGGACGGAATTCGCAGCAGCTTGCCACGCGACTTGCAGGACAAGTTCGAACCGGTGGCGATTGAGCTGAAGAAGGGCGAGAGCGCATTTCATCATGCGCGGACGATGCACGGGTCGGGGGCGAACGAGACGCCGAAGCCGCGGCGGGCGACGGTGATCAACGTGTTTCGCGACGGCGTGATGTCGAATGCGGATGAGCCGCTGCTTGCGGGCGTGCCGGTGATTCCTCGCGGGAACAAAATGGACGGGCAGTTCTTTCCGCTGTTGCTCGAGCCGGATAGAGCGAGCTGAAGACTCTCGGCTGTTGACTCTTTCCGCGTCCTCAACGACTATAAACTCCAATTTGACCTATCATTTGCGCTCGCGGGAGAGCGCTTCTCTATGGAAGAACAACTTAGCCTGGAATTTCTGCGCGTGGTGGAAAATGGCGCGGTGGCTGCGGCGCGGACTATGGGGTTTGGCGACCGGCACAAGGCCGACGAAGTGGCTGTGGAAGCGATGCGAAAGACGATGGATGCCGTGCAGATGGACGGAACTATTGTGATCGGCGAGGGCGAACGCGACGAGGCGCCCATGCTTTACATTGGCGAAAAAGTGGGTTTGGCTACGCACGCGCCCAAGGCGCTTTTTCCGGAAGTGGACATTGCGGTTGATCCGTTGGAGGGAACGAACTTGTGCGCTACGGGCGCTGGCAATTCCATCGCGGTGCTGGCTGCGAGCGAGCGCGGCGGATTGTTGCACGCGCCGGACTTGTACATGGAAAAGATTGTGGTGGGGCCGTCGTGCAAAGGCGCGGTGGATCTGGATGCTCCCGTTACGGATAATTTGAAATCGATTGCCAAGAGGCTGGACCGCGATGTGGAAGATCTCGTGGTTATCGTGCTGGATAGGCCGCGGCACGAAAAGCTGATCGAAGAGATTCGTCGAGCGGGAGCGCGGATACGGTTGATCGGAGACGGCGATTTGTCGGCGGGCATTTCGGCGGCGGTGGTCGGGACGGGAGTGCACGCGGTGATGGGCATCGGGGGCGCGCCGGAAGGAGTGCTGACGGCGGCGGCGTTGCGCTGTTTGAACGGGCAGATTCTGGCGCGGCTGGTGATTGGCAAACCGGAAGATCAGATACGGCTTGAAAAAATGGGCGTGAAAGATCCCAAGAGGATTTACGACACGGAGGATTTGGCGCCGGGGAAGAAAATGATTTTTGCGTGTACCGGGGTGACGGACGGGAACCTTTTGAAGGGGGTGCGGTTTTTTGGCGAGGGAGTGCGAACTTCTTCGATGATTCTGACTTTGGATGACCGGCAAGTGCGGTTTGTGGATTCCGTGCACCTGGATAAGCGGCCGGATATTAAAGTGCGGTTCAACTAACCGAGGCGGGCTGCCTTCGCAAGGACAGAAGGCGGGGCAAGCCCCGCCCCAACAACGTCTTACTAGCCGACACGAATACAACTCTACCTGTCCGCGAAAAATGCGGCCTGAACACAGGAACAGGAACGCTTAGAGCACATTCCGGCGGCTTTCCTGCCGACGCTAGCTGCACATCTGCCAGACTAAAAGTTGGGCGAATTGTGCCCCGCTTGGGAGAAACAGGACCATGGCAGAAGGATCTACATCGGGCAATTCGTCGTCGTCCAAGTCGCTCATGTGGATGATGATCGGGCTGTTTACGGGCCTCGCGATCCTGCTGGCCGGTGGCTTGTTCCTTGCGAGCCGGGTGGTTCGCTCAATGGGGCTTTCGGCAGCCAGCGCCAAGGATACGGTGCGAACTCCTGCGGGGAGTTTCCGGCTGGAAAAGGAAACCGAAATTGGTCCGGGCTTGCCGGTCTATCCGCGGTCGTCGCTGATCGTGCCGGACGACGCAGCGGCGGCAACAGCCGTCAAACAAGCGCAGAGCGGCGTTGAGACTTCCACGTACCACACGACTGACACCCGGGATTTTGTCGATAGCTGGTACACCAAACATTTGAGTCCGGAGTTTACGCGCCACGACGTAGGCGACAAAGCGGTACCGGAGATTTTCAGCGATCCGAGCGCATCCGATAACGACATCGCGTTTGTGGCCGAGCGCGAGCAAATGGTTCGCATCGTGTCGCTGTCGCTGGATTCTGGAGGCACGAAAATTTCTCTCATCCGGTTCAGCAAATCCTCGCCTGCCTCGGCGGAATCACCTGCAGCGGCACAGCCAGTCGCCATACCGTAGCGAAAATTCCTCGCTCGAAGCTGCCTATAGGTTTTTTCCGGTTTGAGACGTTCAAACCTACCGCTGATTTTTCGTTAGGGCGAGGAAAACGCCATCGTCGATAGCGACGGAGTGCGTGAAGAGAGTTGCCGTGTTTCCAGCGGCAAGCGCGACGTGATTGGCGCTGCCGCTGATGGCTGGACCGGCTGGCTTGCTTGTTCCAGATCCTAAGCCATCGCCGGGTTGGAGCGAGATGCGGGTCGTCTTCGGCGTGCAATTCGCCGCGCCAAGACAGGTATCCCGGACGTAAACCTGGCGCAAGCCGCTGTTGGAAGCGCCCACTCCGGACTTATCAGCAGGCGCCGGTGAAGAATGAGCCGGCGTCACAGCCAGGAAAGCGACGAACCGCCCGGAAGCACTGACGGACGGCAAGATGGCTTCCGTTCCAACCAAGGTTCCGTTCGGATCGGTGGAGATCAGTTGAGTCGTAGGAGTGCAGGAACCGCTTACGCCAAAGCAGGTGTCGCGGAGATAGGTCTGCCGGCCTGAACTTGACGCGGAGTCCGCTAGCAAATTTGACGCCGCGGAGCTGAAAGCTACATAGCGGCCATCGGAATTCATGGATGGCGAATGGTTGTCATCACTGGCGGCAGTGCCATCCGGCGCGGAAGAAACGAGAAGCGTGCGCGGCTGACAGGAAGAGTCCGCGCCTTGACAAGTATCGCGGGCGAAAATCTGGGAATGACCGTTCTGTGAAGCCGTGTAAGCCACATAGCGGCCGTCCTGGCTGACAGCGGGCGTCTCTTCTTCAACCATCGCGGCGTTAGCAATAGCGGCAGTTCCTCCCGCACCAGTGATGGTGAACGTCGATCCGTTGCTTGTGCCGCCGCCCCCAAAACCGGTGCAGTTGATCTTGCAGTCGCTAGGTGGTGGGGCAGGGGGATTGTAGACGGTCACAGTCGCGGCGCCCGCAGTGGCGAGCAGTGCAGCAGGCACTGTCGCTTGGATTTGTGTCGCGGTAATGTTCGTGAGCGAAAGATTAGTTTGCGTGGTCGTATTCCAGCGTACCTGGGAGCCGCCCGACGGGTCCGTTGTCAGAAGAAAATTTGTGCCCGTGATAGTTAAGCTTAATGCTGCGCTGCCCGCGGCAGCAGTATTGGGACTGATGCTCGTAACCGCGGGAACGGGATTGGCAGGAGGAAACACAAAGAAAGCAATGGGATTGGAAAGGCCGTTGGTGCCAGCGCCCGAATTATTAGGTTGGATGGTCTGGATGAAGTGCGTGCCCGCCTTGGCGGTCAACGCGGCAGGGACCACGGCGGTCACCGAAATAACGCTTCCCGTATCGTTCAGCGGGGCGCATATGTTTGCCGCGGTAGTTGTTACGACGCATGTTTTGATATTTTTCTGGTCCCAAGTCACGGTGGTGTTCACCACAAAGGCGTTTCCTGGCGCAGCCGTTAACGTGATGGTCAGATCCGGTCCGCCAGCATTTACATTGGCAGGCGAAATAGCCGCTAAGATCACACCTGTGTTGACTTGAAAGGTGTTGCCGTAATCATTGCAACCGGTTGCAGCGAGAATCGCCGTAAACGCGACAGCTATGGCTGTCCAAGACCGCATCATCGAGACTCCTTCATCGTCCCTGGCTACCCCGACGTGGTCGGGTTCAACCGGACTGGACAAACGGCGGGGAACCCCCGGCGCCAGTGTGCTTTTCGGGTGAGATGCGCATTTCGCGCGGCGCGTTGACCCCAGCCAAGCCGGGGCTACGCAAACCTTGACCGGCCCGGGCGGCACTATTCCACGTCCACATGCCCTGCATTCACAGGTCCGGTCAACCCCACATGATTACCATTCTCCTTGAGTTTAGGTCAATGCGCAATTCTCGGCCGCGGCGGGGAACACGCTAGCCGGGCAACCCTCCCATTTTCAGTGATTACCGGAATTATTGGCCACTCCTTGTGCAGCCAGCGAGGCGTGCACAAGTTCTTGGATACGAGCGCGGCACTCGGCGTCCTGAACCGGCAGGGCTGCGGCGGCCTGGTAGCAAGCCACGGCCTGTTCTTTACGGCCTAGTTTGGCGTAGAGATCACCGCGGGCAAGCTGAAACAGCGGGTTGGAGGGATATTTCTCGACCAATGGGCCGATGACGGCCAGCGCTTTTTCATAGAGCTGATCGTAACGGTGCAAGTCGAGCGCCAAATAAAACCGCGCAGCGGGTGGGGTGAGAACGCCTTGCGCAATGTCGTGTTCCAGTTGGCGGATGCCCTCTTGCTTGTTGCCACCCGGCATGCCCATAAAAAAGCCGAACATTTTCGCGAGGGCGCTTAGGGTGTCCACATAATAATTGTAAAGACCCAGGCCAAACTCGGCGTCCGTGAGGTCCGCGTCAAGCTTGATGGCCTGTAGAAAATGTTCTCGGGCGTGAATTCCGGCGCGGGCCGTGGCGCGATTTTCGCCGCGGAGGCCATAAAAACGCGCTGTGAAAGCATCACCCATGCCCGCATAGAATTGCATTTCCGAGGTTTCGCGATTTTTGAGCTGCGCCAGGGCAGTCGATGAAGCCCTTGCGGCTAATTCCAGGTAGTGCTGGTCCGCCGCAAGTTTGGGCCGGTGACGCGCGTCGGTCATGCCGTACTTAAATTCCGCCGAGGTACAAAAGATTTTCCACCACAGGGCTTCCGCTTCAAGCAAATAGCCCAGCGGATGGTCTGGCTGCGCATTCTGCAGGCGCTGAGCATCAGCGATGGCTTCCTCCGTATCGAACGAATAGATTTTGTCGATCACGGCGGCCGTTCCGGGCGGCAAACTAAGCTTTTCCGCGTGCGCCGCCGCTGCGAAGAAGGATGCGGGCAACGCCACCGCACAAACCATCGAGCAGAGAAGTAGCGCACTCCGTGGGAGGGTACGGATTGAGTTCATGCCGGTACCTGAATCTCTGAGAGAGCCTCGATAAGGCATTTATGCGGGCCGCGCCTCGCGACCGACGAGTTTAAGCCGTTCGACGATAGTTGCAAACCCAAATGACATGGCTGCCAAATGGAAAATCTGGAACAGCCTGCAAAATTGCGCGTTAGCTGTCGCGCGGCGCATTTGCTATTCTCGGCGGCGTGCTGACAACGCCTGACAACACTGCTCCCGCCGAAGCCAGGGGCGTTCCGCCAGAGCAACCCTCCGGTTTGGAGCGCGGCCTGGGCCTGAAAGAGGCCGTCGCGCTCAACATGATCGAAATTGTGGGCATCGGCCCGTTCGTTGTCACGTCGCTCGTGATCAAAGCGATGGGCGGGCCGCAGGCTCTGATTGCCTGGGTGGCGGGAGCTCTGCTGGCAACCCTCGATGCATTTGTATGGTCGGAGCTTGGCGCGGCCATGCCACGCGCAGGGGGAACGTACGTTTTTCTGCGCGAAGCGTACGGGCCGGGACGCTGGGGCCGTTTGATGTCGTTCTTGTTTGTGTGGCAGACATTTGTGCAGGCGCCGCTTTCGATAGCATCCGCCTCCATCGGATTCGCCCGGTATGCCGGATATTTGCATCCGCTCTCCATGCTGCAGGCCAAGGCTGTTTCGGGCGGACTGGTTCTTTTCCTCGTGGTATTGCTCTACCGGCGCATTACTACCATCGGAAAAATTTCCGTGCTGCTATGGACCGGCGTGGTCGGCACGCTTCTCTGGCTGATCTGGGGAGGCGCAAGCCATTTCAACGCGAAAATGGCGCTCGATTTTCCTCCCGGCGCGTTTTCCCTTTCCTGGGTGTGGTTTGCGGGACTTGGCTCAGCGATGGTGAACACGGTCTACAGCTATTGGGGTTACTACAACATCTGTCATCTCGGTGGAGAAATTCGCAATCCGGAACGCAATATTCCCCGCGGAATTTTTCTTTCTATTCTCGGCATCACGGTGCTGTATCTGGCGATGCAGATCAGCATTCTGGGAGTTGTGCCCTGGCGCGAAGCGCAGAACTCAAAATTTATTGTCAGCACGTTTGTGGAGAGATTGTACGGACAGCATGCGGCCCAAGCGGCGACGTGGATGGTTCTATGGGTCGCGCTCGCTTCGGTATTCTCGGTTCTGCTGGGATATTCGCGCGTGCCGTATTCTGCTGCGCTGGACGGAAATTTCTTCCCAATCTTCGGACGCCTGCACCCCACTAAACATTTTCCGTACGTATCCCTGCTGGCGCTTGGCGGGCTTGCTTTCCTGTTCAGTGTGACTTTGAAACTGGAGACCGCCATCGCCGGCATACTCGCCATGCGGCTGCTCGTTCAGTTCATCGGCCAGGCGGTGGGAGTGATGTTGTTGCGGCGGCGCCGGGGATCGGCGCGCTTGCCGTTCAAAATGTGGTTTTACCCGTTGCCCGCGGTGCTGACGATATTCGGGTGGGCTTGGCTCTTCTGGCAGACCGGAACGGCGCGAAAATGGGGACTGGCGGAAATTGCGCTGGGTGCGCTCGCATTTCTTATCTGGACCCGTAAAATGCGACAATGGCCGTTTGCAAAAGTGACTGTCCTAAAAAGTGAATGAACCGGGAGGCTGCGTGAATCGTCTATTCCAGAGGTCGGTCGTATCACTTTTTTTTTGTATTGCGCTCGCGATCCTTTCGGCGCCACCGGCGGCCCCACAATTTCCCCCTGCTCCGGGCACGGGCCCCGGCCTGCCGGAAACCATTGAGGCCATCGACAGCGCTCGCATAACGACGCGCATCCTCTACATCACTGCCCATCCCGACGACGAGTCCGCCACTTTGCTCACGTATCTCGCCCGCGGCTTGCATACGGACGTCGCGCTTCTCACGCTCACCCGCGGCGAAGGCGGGCAAAATGACCTCGGCCCGGAGCAAGCCCCGCAACTTGGTTTAATTCGCACGCAGGAATTGCTCGCTGCAACGCGAGGCTACGGCATAAAACTCTTTTTTGGAAGCGCCCCGGATTTTGGCTTCTCGAAAACTCCCGAGGAGACGGAAAAAGTGTGGGGCGACGCGGTCCTGGGAGAAATGGTGCGCGTGATCCGAACGTATCGTCCCAACATCGTGATAAACGGCTGGGGCGGCGTGCATGGCGGACATGGGCACCACCAAACATCCGGATTGTGGACTCCGCGCGCCGTCGAACTGGCCGCCGATCCCAAAGCGTTTCCCGAACTACTTCGCGAAGGTCTTCAGCCATGGGGCGGCTCGTCGAATCCCGCGCAACTCCTCGATACGGAACGCGGCGGGGCAACCGCCGGTTCAAACGGCGCTTCGCTTCCCGTGGACGAAATATCGCCACTTTGGGGCAAAAGCTGGCGAGAAATCGGGCTGGATGCTTTTGCCAACCACCGCTCACAAGGAATAACTGGTTTTCTCGGTTCGCCTTTTCTACGGCGTCCGTTGGTTCTGATTCTGGAGAATGGCGGCAAGTTTGACGTTGCGAGCCTCGCGGTGAATTTACAGCAATGGTCTGCCGCGGCCGCTCGCGTAATGTGCGGTGGGGCGCCGAAGGGCAATTGTAAAGTGCCGGCATTGGACGATGTGGACAAGAAAATTGCCGCGGCACGGACGGCTGCGCTCTCTCTGGATTGGAAAACTGCCATGAGACAATTGGCAGAGGCCGGGAATCTTCTTTCCGGCATCTCTCCTCGGGATTCTGCCACGTTCTTGGGTTACACACCTGACCAGGCATGCGTCCTCAGGGAAACGAAGGAGCGCCTCGAACGCGCCCTCGAGCTAGTCGCGGGACTTGAAGTCAAGGCCGAGGCAGACCGCAGCACGCTTGTCGTGGGGGAATCTTTTGGACTGCGCGCGGACGCGCATTGCCGCAAAGAGGACGGATGCGATCTCGGCGGCCTGAAGTTGAAGCTTACCGACGGATTCAAGGAGACCAAACGCGAAGGGGATGCAGAGAAAGGTTTTCAATTCACGATTGCCGTGACACGGCCTGCGCCCCCGCTGACTGCGTGGGACAAGCTTCTGCCGGAACCGCCGCCGCTACTATTCGCGGAGCAAGAAGTGACCATCGACGGCTACAAATTCAGAGTCGAAGTTCCCGTAACGCACATTGAGGCAAACTCGACTCGTCTCGATCGCGTGCCGTTGCGTATTGTGCCGGCGTACACGCTCGCGGTGGATCCCAAGCAAGCCATCGCCATCCTCGGGAAACGCGAGAAGCCGTTCGATGTGTTGCTGCGCGTGCATTCCTATGCGACGCAACCGGCTAAGCTCACGGTCGGTCTCGATATGCCACAGGGTTTTTCAGTCAGCGCGCCGGAGGAAATTTCCTTCGATGGTATCGGTGACCGCTACGCGAAGCTGACTGTAACCGCGCCGAGCGGTTTGGCGCCCGGAAATTACCCGATCACTGCCTACGCGAAACGCGGTGACGAAAAGTTTTCAACCTCGCTCGAGCCGTTGCCCACTTTGCCGACGCAACTCTGGAGCGAGCCGGCGCAATGTCTCGTGCACGCCCTGGCCATCACCGTTCCGGAGAACCTGCGCGTCGGCTACATCACCGCAGAGGGCGAACCAATCCCGCAGGCGCTGCACATGCTCGGCATCCAGGTCGAAACATTGGATGCCCAGGCGCTGGCCTTCGGCGATCTGTCAAAATTCAACGCCATTGTGGTCGGCGTACGCGCATATGAACTGCGCCCGGAGCTTCCCGGCGCCAACCAGCGTTTGCTGGATTACGTTTCCAAGGGCGGCACACTCATCGTGCAATACAACAGGGACTTCGCGTGGAACAAGGAACAGTACGCTCCCTATCCGGCGAAAATCGTGACGGCGCAAGGAGGCCCGTTGCCGCGCATCACTGACGAGAATTCTCCCGTAAAATTTCTCAAGCCTGACGACCCGCTACTGAATCGCCCGAACAAAATCACGCAGGACGACTTTAAAGGCTGGGTGCAAGAGCGGGGCCTCTATTACTGGACTCAGTTTGATCCAAAATACACGCCTCTTCTGGCTATGAACGACCCCGGCGAGCCGGACCTCAACGGCGCGCTAGTCTACACGCGCTATGGCAAAGGCATGTACATCTACACGGGCATAGCTTTCTTTCGCCAAATTCCCGAAGGGGTCCCCGGCGCCTACCGGCTTTTCGTAAACCTGATTAGCGCCGCTCAACCAAACTGAGCCGAGCGCAACTTTAGGCCTTGCATGTTCCAGCGAGGCCGTGCCACCCAAGTAAATCAACTGGACACACCGCTGCCACGTGCAAACTAGCGTGCTATCCTCTTCCACCAGGGGTCGAACACGCATGAAAAATTGTTTTTCCACTCATTTTGCCAGCCGAACGATACAGAACACCGTCGCGCTCCTTGTGGGAGCTGCTCTTTTCCTCTCTTGCGCAGCACCGGCTGCGGCGCAGAAGAAAAAGAAAAATGAAACGGCGCCGGTGGATGCCAAGCCCATGATCCCCATGGGGGATGAGCAGCAGATCGACTACATGATTTCCGAAATGCTGGCAGCCTGGCAGCTCGGCGACATTGAAAAGCTGCACAAGGATTACGCTGACGACGTTTCCGTGGTCAACGGCATTTGGGCCCCGCCGGTATTCACGTGGACGAATTATCTTGCCGTCTATCAGCAACAGCACAACCGCATGCAACAGGTGCGCATGGACAGGACCAACACCTACATCAAGCTCAATGGCAACTTCGCGTGGGCCTGTTATCAATGGGATTTTTCAGCCGTGGTGGATGGACAGCCTTCCACAGCCCGCGGGCAAACCACTCTCATACTGGAAAAAAAGATCGATCACTGGGTGATCGTGCACAACCACACTTCCCTGGCGCCAACAGCACAACCCATTGCACCCGCGAACACGCCGCAAATTGCGCAGCCCCAACCGAACAGTCCTTCGACGCACTAGAGGATCGGGCCGCCAAGGTGGTTCTCCTCAACGGCTTAAAAGTTCTTCAATCCGTTGTAGAGCCACAAGCCGGCAAGAACCAACAGCAGCGCCCCGGAAGCGATGCCGCTGGTCATGAGCGGTCGCGAGAGGGTCTGGATCTTCGCAACCAGCTCTCGTTGTTCCCGAGCCATGTGTTCTTGTGCCGCGTCGAGGAAGATTTGGTCGTCCTCATGGCTGGCAAGAAGGCTCCGCCGAAATAACAACAGCATGAATATTGTAGTAACAATACCCCAGGCAATCAAAACGTAAAGGATGGGGCCCGTTAGTCTTTCCATGGTGACCTCCCACTGAAAGCGCTACGCAGTCTCATTTAGCGGGTGCAAGGAAGGTTTAAGACCGCGTTCTGAGGGCGAGTATAGCACTAACCATTTGAAATTCAACTACTTGCCACAAGCTAGAGTGATGCTTGGGAGGCGTCGCCCGTCGCGTGTGGACGGCCTCAAGGCCATTGCGAATCCTGCGACGCCGCGGCCCGTTCGTTGACAAAGCACCAAGCGGCGGGCACAATGAAAAAGCCTCGTTGGAACTGGAATCCCGCCGTGGCTGGCGTTTTACTCACAGCACTCGTGCCCGAGTGGCGGAACTGGCAGACGCGCTAGCTTCAGGAGCTAGTGATCGCAAGGTCGTGGAGGTTCGAGTCCTCTCTCGGGCACCATCAAAACAACCGGTTTCCGCAGCAACTTCACCCGCTCGTAAAACCGGATGGTCTGAACATTCGCGTTCGCTTTCGCGGATAACTCCTCGATTCGTATGCCACGATTTTGAACCCCATACCCATGTATAGGATCAACTTCTTGAACCCCACGACTCCGCAGCGCCTCCGATCTACTCCGCGCGCAGCATCGAGACCGGTTCGATTCGAACCGCCTGCATCACCGGCCGCAGCGCCGCCAGGAACGCGCCCGCAAGAATCGCCAGCGACGGAAGCGCAAGCATCTGCAGGTCCGTGGCCTTCACCTGGTAGAACAGCGCCTCAACATATCGCACCGACAACATGCCCAATCCGACGCCCGCAACGGCTCCCACGAGCACCATTGCAAACACATCCGTCGTCACCAACCGTGCGATGCCTCCCGATTGGGCGCCCACCGCGATGCGAATCCCAATCTCCCGCCGCCGCTGCAGCACGGAGTAGTGCAGGACGCCGTACAGCCCGACGCCAGCAAGCAACAGCGCCACAATCGCAAAAAATAGCGCCAGCGTCGCCAGCAACCGTTCGCGAACGGTGTGAGATTGATTTATTTCCAGTTGTGTCCGAATGCGGCTCACACGAAATTCCGGACGCGCACGTGGCACTTCCTGCCGAAGCACCGCTGCCAAAGCGCGCGGGTTCAAGCCGGATGTGCGCACCAGCAAAACACCTCCACCTTTCTTCCGTGCCACGCCTTTATCGTCGACGGAATGAAACGGAACATAGAGTTGCGGCAAAATCGGCTCGCGCAGATTTCGATACCGCACATCACCCACCAGGCCGACGATCTCATATCGCAGTCGCAAGCCTTCATCCATGCTGAGGTCGAACGTCTTTCCCACCGGATCTACTCCATCAAAATAGACTTTTACGAATGTTTCGTCGACCAGGGCCGCCCCGGGATGCGCATCGGCCGGCCGGAAGTCTCGGCCATCCTTCAACGGAATCTTCATCGCTTCCAGCCAGCCCGGCGAAACTGCGCGCATATACGACAAAACTCCGCTGGGAGGCGCACCGTTCACCGAAATAAAATTGTTCCAACCGTTGCCCCCGAGCAGCGGCGAATCCGCCATCGCAACCGTCTCCACTCCCTGAACGCCTCGCAGATGTTCCGCAACTTGTTCCCAGAATTCCGGCGGTTGAGGATCCTTGGCCACGGTATCGAGAACGAGAAGCCGGTCCGTGGAAAAGCCGGTGGGCTGATGCGACAAGCGTTGAAACGTGGTCACGAAAAGTCCCGCAACAAAAAGTACGAGAAAGCAAAACGCCACCTGCACGGCGATCAACGCATGCATCAAGCGCCGTTTCGAATGCGGATCATTCCCGCCCTTAAGCGCACTAACCGGATTGACCGAGGAAGCCCGCAGTGCCGGCGCCAAACCAAAAAGCAAAGTGACGCCAAGTGCCACCGCCAAACCAAAACCAAAAACTCGCCAATCCGTGGGAAGCACCAGCCGCGCCGGATTGTCCGGCGGATTGATCATGCTAATGACAAATGGCCCCGACCACCACGCAAACAATCCGCCGACCGCAGCCGCAAGCAAGGCCAACCAGGCGCTTTGCACTAGAACCAGCTGAATCAGCCGCCATCTTCCTCCGCCGATGGAAACACGCACGGCCATCTCACGCACCCGCGCCGAAGCCTGTGCCGTCATCAGGTTCGCGACGTTTGCGCAAGCGATCAGCAGCACCAATCCCACCAACACTCCGAGCACCGCGAGCGGCCGCCGCGTTTCGGATTGCAGCTCGGAAACTCCTGGGCCCGCCGGCTCGAGCAAAACCTTCTGGTTCAAAAAATTATCAATCTCTTCCTTGGATATTCCCAGGAATCCTTTGGCTCGCTCCTCTTCGAATGCCCGCGAGGTCGCCTCCAGTTTCTGCGCGATCGGTTCGAGCACCGCGCCCGGCTTTACCACCGCCAAACTTCGGTGCCACGTTGAGTCTTTGCGCGTGACCGCCGGATTCATCATCGTGGGCACGAAAATATCCACCATCGTCCCAGGCTCGGTCCCTGTAAAAGGCGCTTCCACTACGCCTGAGATTTCGTAAATCTCGTTGCCCATGCGAAACGTCCGCCCAATCACATTCGAATCCTGCCCAAAACGGTGCGCCCAATAATCGTGAGAGAGCACCGCATAAGGATGCCCGCCCGGTTTCAAATCGTCGTTTTCCGTGAACAGCCGCCCCAAAGCCGGCCGCAATCCGAGCGTCGGAAACATCCAACCGGAAACGTATTGCAAGTATGCTTTCTCAATCTCCCCGTCCGATTTGTAAGTCAAATCCACCGGCTCGGCGTAGGAAACCGCAAACAACTCCGCTTGCTCTTTCACCGCCGCGCGCATCAGCTGAAAATCCGGATAAGCCCAGCCATCAAATGTCTGCGGCTTGCCCTCCGGCCCAATCCCCTGACGCGACAAATCGTAAAGCCGCTCCGGATTCGCTACCGGCAAAGGCCGCAGCAGCAGCGCATCAATCAACCGAAACGCGGACGTGCAAGCTCCAATCGCCAAAGCGAGTGAAAGAATTGCCGCGGCGGATGTAATCTTGGTTTTGACAAGTTGCCGCCAGCCGAAAATCGCGTCGGCGCGCAACGATTCGAGCGACGCCACAAGCCTCACGTCACGGCTTCCTTCACGATGCCGCAGCGCCGAGCCAAACGCCTTCCGCGCCTCGACGGGATCACGCCCCTGCGTGATCGCCTCTGCAATGTGCGATTCGAGCTCATCATCAATCTCGCGATTCAAACGATCCCCGCGAAGCACATTCCCTATCCGTGACCATAGGGACATCTCAAGCCTCCCTCAAAACGCGGTTCACCGCCAAAGTCACCGCCTGCCACCGCGACTCTTCCGCCCCAAGTTGCCTCTTGCCTGCCGCCGTCAACTCATACAACCGCGCCCGCCGCCCCGTCTCCTTCCTAATCCATTCCGCCCGAATCCACCCGTCTTCTTCCATCCGGTGCAAGGCCGGATAAAGCGACCCCTCCTCGACGCGCAGCACTTCGCCCGAAATGTCCTGAATCGCCGACATAATCGCGTACCCGTGCAAACCCGGACGCCGAGAGAGTATCTTCAAAACAAGCAAATCCATCGACCCTTGCAGAGAGTCAGCCTTAGCCATACTCAGACCTCAACATACATAGACGTCTGAGCAATCAAAAAGTTCCGTAAAAAAATCAATTTGGGGGTCCAGCGCGTTCGTCGACATGTTGCGGCCCGCTCAAGAACGGCGGAGTGGGTAAGGGTCGTCGATCACTTGCCGGACTCGCCGGAGTCCGCTGCTCAACGACGACCGGCGGGAGGTCTTTGGCCGCATTTCTTTCCGCCAATTCGTATATTCCGCTCCAAATCGACGTGGGAATTGATTGGCACATCCTCGGCTTTACACTGTTCCTTTCCGCAGTGGTAGGGATTCTTTTCGGAATTGCTCCCGCCCTTCGTAGTTCTCGCGTTGATGTTGCTCCGGCCCTTAAACTAAGCGGGAGTTCTTCGGGCGCCCTGCCCTGGCAGTCGGCCCATCTGAGCAACATTCTCGTGGTGACCCAAGTAGTGATTTCGATTTTGGTGCTGGTGGGGGCGGGATTATTGGGCAGGACAGTTGTAAATCTGGAACGAACGGATTTGGGGTTTAAGTCAGAAAAGCTTCTATTGTTCAACGTGGATATGACGGCGAGCGGGCTGAAAATCGATGATCCGCGGTGCGACAAACTGAACCAGGAACTCCAGAACCGGTTCGCGGCGCTACCGGGCGTAGTCTCAGCAAGCTATTCAGGGCTGCCCATGGTGAGCGGCAGCATTGGCGAGGGCAGTTTCAAACTGCCGGGCGAGCCTTCTTCCTCGGCTCATTCTGTAAATCTTCTGGGTGTCGGGCCAAGTTTTTTCGAAACAATGCAAATACCGCTTGTCGCTGGAAAGACGTTTGCGAGAGCAGATTTTGAATCGCCGACAAAGCCGGAGACCATTGTTATCAACCAGATGCTTGCGCGAAAGCTATTCGGCAAAGATGATCCGCTCGGGCGTGTGCTAAGCAACTCCCGATCGCAAACCGGCGATTGGCGAGTCATCGGTGTTGTAGGAGACACAAAATACGATAGCATTCGGAGTGAAGTCGCAGCGACCGCCTTCACGCCGCATAAATACAGAATTACCTTTTTCGAATTGCGGACGCAGGGCGATCCAAGGGCTTTTGTTTCGCTGGTGCGCGACGCCGTTGCTCAGGTCAACCCTGACTTTGTGACCCTCCAGATGATGACGCAGACTCAGGAAATCGACAGGACGATCTATCAGGAGCGCCTCGTTGCGGGCCTCTCGGCTCTTTTCGGGTTTCTTGCGCTCACGCTTGCTTCCGTCGGTCTGTATGGGCTTGTTGCTTATGGAGTCGCGCGGCGAACTCATGAGATCGGCGTGCGGATGGCGCTCGGCGCGCGGCCGCAGGAAATTCTGTGGCTGACGGCGAGACTTGGCCTCGTGCTTATGCTGGCGGGCGTCGTGATCGGTCTCGCCGTAGCAGCGGGCGCCACGCGGTACTTGCAGAGCCTGCTTTATCGCGTGCGGCCTACAGACCCGTGGACGTTTGTATGCATCCCGATCTTGCTGGGCGTCGTCGCCGCCCTCGGATGCTACTTTCCGGCGCGGCGAGCGATGCTGGTCGATCCCATGGTCGCCTTGCGACACGAATAACTTCGGCCTTCGCGCTTCCTATGGTGCTCCGCATTGGAGTTGACATCTTGCGCAAGCGCGGGCCTGCTCAGGTTATATGTCTACCCAAGAAGCCAAAGACCGCCCGGACCTGCTGCAGGGCACTCTGGACCTGCTGATCCTTCGCACCCTGATCTTTGGATCGCAGAACGGCCAAGGCATTGCCCGCGCGATTCAGCAAAGTTTAGAAGAAGAGCCTGCTGGCGCAAGCGGACGAAGCTATGTATGAAAAAAAGCGAAAGAACAAGATGGCTCGCAAAACTGGCATGTAAGGGTTGCGGCATGCCCCAGCTTGGGAGCCCATCTCGGCCGCGCTCGCCAGAAAACAAACGATTAAATCGGTTCTTTTCTTTCACCACTGACAGCGCCCCGCTTTCTCCTGCCCGGAAGTTAACGAGCGACCCAACTTCCGGATTGTCGACAGTCCGCGAGTTGATCGGTTCGGTCAACACAAGGGCATTTGTCGGTACTGATTCGCACAACCTGTTAGCCCCCGCTGCCGTGACAGCGCTGCGTGAATAGGTTTTAGAACAACTTACAAGACACGCGGGGACTGCCAAACGCCGCGCAAGTCATATAAGACATACCAAACTGTGGGTTTGGTTGCGGGTCGGAAATTTTTAGGGAAAAATGCCCTGAACGCTACCTTGCACGGAAGTGATGTAAGCTCAGAACGAGACTCTGCGCGCCAACGCCAACCGCGCGCCATAAGTTGCCATGCTTCTCGGGCGGTCTTCGGCGGTCCGAACTCTTGTCCGTGACTGTGAAGACGATCCAGCAGCGTCAAGCACCATTGTCAGGCAGTCCCGCAAAGAGAATTAGTGAGAAAAAGCTGGAGTTTCATCACTTCTTACTTTTATGCGCTTTCGCTCGAGTACCCGTAGCCGCTTTCCTCTTCAATTTGATCCGATTGTAATCAACGGCGGCACGAACGAGATTTTTTAGACCACGCTCATTAATCTTATCGCCCTCGAACAAATCGATCGCTCGCCACGCGTTGCCTCCGAGTCCCGCGTTGAAGAGCTTGTCAGGATCCGGGAGGTTCGCCCCGTGGGAAAAGGTCAGCTTCATCTTGTCTTTGTGCGCGTTGCCGACCGCGATCATTCCGTCGCGGGACCACACTGGGCTTCCCATCCACTTCCATTCCTCGATGATCTCCCGGTCGGCCTCAAGGATGGTCTTGCGGACGCTGGCGAGCGTCTTCCCGCGCCAGTCTGTGAGTCCCGCGATCAGTTGGTTAATACGTTCCGATGGATTCATTGGGCTTTTATGCCTCCGTTTTCCTGCGAGTAGGCCGGTCTCTTCGAAATAAGCCGTCGAACGACATGGCCTTTCCACATCCACAATCCAGAAAGGAGCAACATAGGAAGAAAGACATACCGAACAATGGGGGCATAGTATTGAGTATCCGAAGGTGAATCATATATGTAACCGATCATCGGAATGCCACAGATGATATGAATCCATCGAAAAATCAAACGTTTGGTAGCCTCTTTCATAATTAATTTCTCCTCCATTTCTTCACGACTTTTGCGCCGCTTGAGGCGGCCACTTTGGCGTTTCGATACCGAACTGCTTCGCGTACTCCGCGTGCAGCCGCTGCCAGCCGCCGAACTTAATGGCCTCGGGCCCAACCATGCGTCCGATAGGAGTTCCGCCGAGCAGGTGATCCAGAACATCGAAACAAATGTGCCACCCGGCAGCGCCCATTGCGATGTAGCGGTGACCGATGTTGGTCCACAGTGTCAGGCGCGTACCGCCGCCCAAGTCTTCGAGTTCCCACCGCATCTCAAAGTCACCCCAGTTGTACTCAAGCGCCTTGGGAGGGTCAGCTCGCGTCACTGTTGTTTCCGTAACGCGAACTGCGGGCGCTCCCACCGTGGTGAGCTTCACCGTGGTTCCAGCCGTACCCAGGCTCCCATCGGCGTCGAAGGGCGCCCACTCACGCAGATGCGCTGGGTCGGTAAGCGCCTGCCAGACTTTCCCCGGCGAGTGGCGCAGCTCTCTCACAAGAATCAGCGTCCACTTCTCTCCATCCTTCCGTATCTGCGCCCCGCTAGCCGGACCCGGTGTGTACTGCTCGCGATCGGTCACCTTCTTCTCCTTAGTGTGAATACTTCGCCAGCTGGGTGAGCTGAATGAGGTTGCCGCAGGTGTCCTTCAGCATCGTAATGGTCGAGCCGGTTACGTCGGTGGGCGGCATCGTGAACTCGGCGCCGCGAGCCTTGATCCGTTCGTAGTCGCCCTTGATGTCGTCGGTGAAGAACATGGTCGCCGGCTGTCCCTGTTGAAATATCGCCTGCTGATACGCTTTGGCTGCGGGGTTGTTGTTCAGCGCCAGCTGCAGCTCCGTGCCGTCGGGCTCCTCGGGCGAGGCCACGGTCAGCCAGCGAAATGGGCCCTGACTGAAATCGGTCTTCTTGGCAAAGCCCAGTACCTCCGTATAGAAGCGCAGGGCCTTGTTCTGGTCGTCCACATATACGCTGGTCACTTTGATTTTCATTTCGTTTCTCCTGTGCGCCGGCTAAACCGGCGAGGTGTAGTGAATGCAAAAGTCATACGAATGTGAAATAGCGACCCACATCGGCCCCGAGTCATGCGGAGCTGTTCG
>Ga0185299_10002701_pt1 | contig 26278 bp, 21 predicted proteins | sample PaiPotPPA55metaG_FD_128002 | JGI IMG/M metagenome (GOLD analysis project Ga0185299, IMG submission 128002) | Iron sulfur acid spring bacterial and archeal communities from Banff, Canada, to study Microbial Dark Matter (Phase II) - Paint Pots PPA... ...
ATGATCGAAGTCGACGAAGGTGTCCGCCGGCCAGAGTCTGCTGCGAAGTTCTTCTCGTGTAATTACCTCACCCGGACGCTCGACCAGCATGCACAGGACTTGGAACGGCTGCTCCTGCAGCTTCACCTTCTGTCCCCGCCGGCGCAGCTCCCCGGTTTGCAGATTTACCTCGAACACGCTGAAGCGGATAATTCGGCATGAGGAATTGGCCGACACAGGAAACTTCCCTCGTGGCCGAAGTCTAACATCTTTCAGGTACAGTTCCGACCTCTGGTCACCCGGCAGTTTGGGGCGAATCAACTGCTACGAAGGCTCATCAAGCTCCGCCTATGGAGACGGAGCTTGATGGCTCGCGATCAGACGATCGGATCAGACGTCAATCGGTTACGGGTAGCTCACAACCGTGACCGGGGTATCCGGGTTGGCGATGGTCGACGACCCGCCGGTGTTGTTGACCACGTTGAGAATGCCACCTTTTCCCGACGTGGACAGGAAAATGGTGAGCAGGTCATGGAGGCTTGACGCCGGCAGGGTCGGGGGAACCTCAAACGCGTGCGCGGCGAAGATGTTCACGCCCTTGTCGAAGAAGCTGTAGCTGCCCATACCGTATCCGGTGAAGCTGGTCACCGAATCCGCAACCTTGAAGGCCGCCCAGCCGTCTACGCCGGGAGCCTCCATCCACGCCGCCTGGCTGGGTGGATCGTAGGGCATCTCGTTTTGGAAGAAAATATCTGTACCGCCGTTGCCGTTCCAGATGACCTCGAACTTCTGGTAGTGCTCGACGAACAGGCCATACGCGGTGACGTTGTTGCCGTTGACGACTACACCGGTGTCGGCGGTGTTGACCGTCCAGCCCACGCCGGTGCCGTGGTCCGCGCGCCATGCCCAAATATCGTCCAGGATCACGTTGTCGCTGTTGACCACCAAGCTGGTCGTCGCGCTGCCAGCGGCCGCGCCGCCGATAAGGAAGAACACATCGGAAAGAACCGCCGGGTCAGAGGCGTCATCATGTTTGCCCGCATTGCCGGTTCCGATTTGCAACAGCGTGGGAGATGTCATTGGGCCAGCATCGAAGAGAACGCCCGAAATCATGACCCCCTGGGACCCGGCGACGCTCCGCATCGCTATGTTTCCTTTTTGCGGAATCAGAGTTGGAAAACCGAGGCCGAGTGCCACGGTGTCCGGATGCGTAATCTCGATAGTGTGATCGAGCTGGTAAACGCCTGGCGTGAGGATGAGATTTTTGCCGGATGCCAATGCAGACGTGATGTCCGCTCCACTGTCGGCCGGACTAGCGATGAAGAAATTCTCGATGGGGATGGAGGTTCCAAGTGTCTCGCCATTAGCCCAAGAGGTACCCGAGGAGCTGAACTGCACTGCAGGGACGAAGACGTTGTAGTGTCCACTGGAGTCGATGTACAGGTAGGGCGCTTCGCGTATCACCGGGCTGGTCGGAAGCGTGGTGTACGGGCCACCGCAAGACTTCTGGGCCGGAAAACACTGGGCGGGCGCACCTACAACTCCGGAGAACACCTGGTTCCAAACGCCATTGGTCCAGCCATCGAGCTTGCTGTTTCTGACCAGCCACTGCTGCTGTGAGCCGTTAACAATGGTGCTACCGTCGAACTCCGAATCAGCGATGAAGCCCCCGCTCGCAAATGACGGACCTGTGCAATAGTCCATAAGGGTGGCGAACCCGTTGACGTGCACTCGGCGCATCGGCGCAGCCTGCGAGACTGCCCAGAATTCGCCGGTGTAGCAGCCGAAGTTCGGGGTAGTGACGTTGATTTTCAGATTCGACAACGATCGCCAGAAGTTATCGAGGGCGATACAGTTATTGGAGCCAAAGCACTGGTTGCGTACGTAGATTGACCCATTGCTGGCGGATAGTGGCATCGACAAGGATGCCACCAGAAGAGCCATCATCGCAAAACGTCTTACAACAAGGGGTACTCGACGTGGAGCACACCTAATTATCTGCATAGTTAATTCCCTCCCGAGATTATAGCTGCAATCTCTTTTCGATTGAAGCGGCAGCGAGCGTAAACTCATTTCACCGGCCCGCAAATACCAGAAACATGGTATGCGGAGCTCCCCCTGCAATGCTGCGAATAAAACAAGACCAAGCGACATACTCCTCCCGCCGCGATTCACAGACAGAGGTTGCGAAATTCGCGCGCGGCCCTACCGCCGGTACGGCCATTCTCGCCAGCTCTGATAGCCATCCTGTTCCCGCACGGACTTTACAATCTCGTGAACGCGTGTTATCACGCTGCGTAAAAGATGTTCCCCGCCAATAACAGCCAGCGCAGGAGGTGTCCTTGATTCCACAGTCATCTCTACCCGAGTTTCGCGCGTCGCTGAGAGGACCGTTGTTATTTCCAGGCGATCCGGCCTACGAAGAAGCGCGCAAAATCCACAATGCGATGATCGACAAGCATCCAGCCGTAATTGTGCGCTGCGCCGGGGTGGCGGACGTGATGGCGTCCGTCAAATTTGCCCGCAGCCACGACATCCTCACGTCCGTCCGGGGAACGGGCCACAACGTGGCAGGCGTCAGTCTTTGCGACGACGGCCTGGTGATTGACCTTTCGGCGATGAAGGGCATTCACGTGAATCCTGTGAAGCGCACCGTCCGCGTGGAACCCGGCGTCACCTGGGGCGAAGTAAATCACGATCTGCAGGCGTTTGGACTGGCCGCTACGGGTGGCTATGTCGGCACCACAGGCGTTGGAGGACTTACCCTGGGTGGCGGGCTGGGCTGGATGGTGCGCAAGCATGGGTGCGCTCTGGATAATCTACTCTCCGTCGACGTTGTGACCGCCGAAGGAGAATTGCTCACAGTCAGTGCTACCGGCAACCCAGATTTGTTCTGGGGCATTCGAGGGGGCGGAGGAAATTTCGGCATCGTCACTTCGTTTGAATTTCAGGTGTATCCGGCGGGAACAGTGCTGGCTGGACTCGTAATGCATCCACTGTCCAAGGGCCGCGAAGCGATGCGATTCTGGCGCAAGTACGAAGAAACGGCGCCCGAAGAAATGAGCAACAGTATCGTGGTTTTCACGGCTCCGACAGAATTGCCTCTGCCAGACGCGCTGCGGCGTGAAGCCATTGTGGCGATGGGTGGAGTCTGGGTCGGACCTATGGAGCAGGGCGAGCGCGTACTTCGGCCGTTGCGCGAGTTCGGTCCGCCAGCGGCTGATATCTACCAACCCATGCCCTATAGCGCGGCACAGACCATGGCCGACTTCCTTTGGCCGAAAGGACTGTACAGTTACTGGAAATCTAGCTTCCTGAAATCATTGAGCGACGGCGCCCTGGATACCATCCTCGACTTCTACGCCAAGACGCCTTCGCCGCGAACCGTAGTGGTTGTCGAGCACGACGGCGACAGCGCGTGGAGCCGCGTTCCAGAAGACGCCACCGCATTCGGACACCGCAACTGGCCGTACAACATCGTGGTCACAACCATGTGGACCGATCCCAAAGACTCCGAAGCCAACGTTCAGTGGACGCGCGCGTTCTGGGAGGCCATGAAGCCGTTTCTGGCAGAAGCGGCATACGTCAATTACCTTGGCGATTTAGACGACGAAGGCGTACGGACCGCTTATGGTAAAAAGTACGGACGTCTGGCGGCGCTGAAAGAGAAATATGATCCGACAAATTTCTTCCGCATGAATCAGAACATAAAGCCGAGTGGCGCCGCGGCGAGTCCGGCCGCCGCAGTTTAAAGATAAGCCCGCACCATTTAGACTCGCCCGTGGGCCTCTGAATTCGCGCTGATTTTGACTGTTGTGCTCAATCTTTCCTACGTTGCTCCATGGCTAAGAAGGAATGCGGCGATTTCTGGATGTTTTCGTTCTTCGGCAATCGCCAGCGCGGATTTGCCATCGTTGGATTTCGCGTGGATGTCAGCGCCGTGGACCAGGAGATCCTTCACGATTTCGAGATGTCCGTTGGCTGCGGCCGCGAGGAGTGGGGAATAGCCGGGCCCGTAGCGATAATTTGCGTCGGCGCCGTTTTCCAGTAGCCACACGGCAATTTCTTCGTGTCCGTTGGTGACCGCGCCGGTTAAGGCATTGTAGCCGGAGCCGTTCGATGCCGCCGCGGTCACATCACCGCCTTTCTCGAAAAGATAGCGGACCACGGGAATGTGGCCGAACGCCGCTGCGAGCGCTAACAGTGGAAACCCGTCGGGCGAGTAGCTTCTTGCCAGGTCCGGGTCTTTGTCGACGAAATGCTCGACGCGTTCCAGTTGCCCGGCGGCCACGGCCTCGTGAAATTCGAGTTGCGCGCCGCGCGCGATCAGCGTATCGCGAATCTCGCTGCGGCCGCTGTAAACCGCTGCGAGCACTGGAGATTGTCCTTGTTCGTTTTTTACGCTCGCAAGCAACGGCTGCGCATCGAGCATGGTTTTTACCGTTGCCGCGTCGCCGCCGCGGATTGCTGCGAAAAATTCCTTAACATTGTCCATCGAGGATTCTCCCGCGGCATCGGTGTCTCATTTGGGCCGCGCGCAGAATTGTACCCGCGACAGGTCGGGGTGCTTCTTCAATCTTGCTATTTTCCTTTTCTCAGAGGGACGGCGCGGAGAACTCGAGTGCTTTACGCGCATCGCGGCGTCAGCGCAGCGAGCGGCCCTGCGGTTTGCTGTTGTCAGCGACGGGAACGGTCCTTGCGTACCGCTTCGTCGATCAACGCGTCCAACTCGCTGCGCGTCAGCCGCACGCGATCGCCCGCCGTATCACCACTGTCGCAGGTCAGCGGCAGGTCCGCGCCACCGCCAGGCGGCGGCACCACGGAATACCGGCTTCTCGCGGCCATCAGCTTCGCGACTTCCCGGCTGGAGAGCAGGATCGGAGTGCCCGCCAATTCCGCCGCCAACGTAATTTTCGCGAAGTGCTCGATCGTCTCCATGCGAAAGAACGCGGTGATCAGATCCGGCCCGCAGGTTACCGCACCGTGATTCGCCAAGAGCAGGGCATCATAATGAGGCACGGAAGGCTCGATCATGGCACTCAGCTCGGGAGTGCCCGGGGTTCCATACTTCACGAGGGGAATCTGCCCCAGGCCAACGATTACCTCCGGCAGCAGCGCCTGGTCGAGCGCCCGGCCCGCCACGGCAAAACCGGTCGCGGTGGGCGGATGCGCGTGACAAATCGCGTGAACGTCTGGCCGCATTCGATAAAACAACAGGTGCATGGCCAGCTCGGACGATGCTTTGCGATCTCCCGCGACGTGCCGCCCTTCCATATCGATAATGACCAAGTCATCCGGCGAGAGCATCCCCTTGTTCATGCACGTGGGAGTCGTGAGTATCCGCTCTTCATCGAGACGCACCGACAAATTGCCCTCGCACGCCACGATGTACTCCCGCTCATACATCCACCGTCCCGCGACGCAAAGGTCCACACGGTGCTGCTGCTCGGTCTTGGCTGAGCCTGGTAAGAGGAATTCCGTGGACATAGCACAACTCCTTACTGGCGCCGAATTATCATCGGAACCGTTGGAGGACACAAGGGCTTATTGCGGTTCGCGCGGCGGGGACGCGTCCTGCAACTTCTATAGGTCCACGGCGATAGGTGGTCGCCGGGCTCAAGCCCGGCGCCTACACTGGCGCCCGCACTGGCGCCCACAATAGCGCCGGTTAGGCGTAAATTCCACGCAATTTTAGGGCGCTTGCTACGCGGTCAATGGCCAGCATGTAGGCCGCGATGCGGTTATTGACCTTGTGCAATTCCGCGTAGCGTACGACCTGGTCGAAGGCATTTTCCATCACATCAAGGAGGCGCTCGTTGACTTCGCGCTCGCGCCAGAAAAAGCCCTGGCGGTCCTGCACCCACTCAAAGTAGCTGACGGTGACCCCGCCCGCGTTACCGAGAATGTCGGGCACGGTGAAAATGCCTTTACGATCGATAATGGCGTCGGCTTGCCAGGTCGTGGGGCCATTCGCGCCCTCGCACAGAATGCGCGCCTGCACCTTCTCGGCGTTTTTCTCGGTGATTTGATTTTCGATGGCGGCGGGAATAGCAATCTCGCACGGCTGGAAAAGCACGTCGCGCGAAGTCATTTTCGCGCCGCCGCCCGCGAACTCGTGCAGTGGCTTTTTCTGCGTGTACACCCAGTCGATGACCTTGGCAACATCGAACCCTTTCTCGTTGTAGAGCCCGCCGCCAATGTCCGCAAGGCCCACGATTTTGTAGCCTGCCTGTTGCATCAACATCGCCGCCAAAGAGCCCACATTGCCGAAGCCCTGAATCACCACGCGGCAACCTTCCCGCTTGATGCCCAGCTTCGCAGTCGCCTTGTCGCAGCAGATCATCACGCCGCGGCCGGTGGCCTCGCGCCGTCCCGCCGAGCCGCCAAGCTCAATGGGCTTGCCGGTGACCACCGCGGTGGTCGCCTGCCCGACGTGCATGGCGTACGTGTCCATCACCCAGGCCATGGTCTGCTCGTTGGTGCCCACATCCGGCGCCGGGATATCCCGCTCCGGCCCGATCCAATTCGCAAGTTCCGCGGTGTAGCGCCGCGTCAGGCGCTCCAGTTCGCCGCGGGTCATTTTGCGTGGGTCGCAAATCACGCCGCCTTTCGCGCCACCGAACGGAATATTCACCACCGCGCATTTCCAGGTCATCCAGGTGGCCAGCGCGCGTACTTCGTCCAGCGACACGTCGGGGGCAAATCGGATGCCGCCCTTGCCCGGCCCGCGCACCGTCGAGTGCAACACGCGGTACCCGGTGAAGACCTCCAGCTGGCCGTTGTCCATGCCGATGGGAATGTACAGCGTGACTTCCTTGCTGGGATATTTCAGATAGCGGTAGACACCTTGTTCAAGCCCCAGTTTCTGCGCCGCCACTTCGAATCGCGCTTCGGCGTTCTGGTAGACATTCATCTCTTCGGGGACTGGGGCTTGCGGCATGCAGAAATCTCCTCTGACGGGTCGACCGTCGTTCGCAGTTCGGCCTGCAATCGACGAGCAGGCGGGATTTTTGAGGGCTAAAGATCGGTCCGAATGGCGGGCTACCCACCCGCAAGACCAGCACTTAGCCGGGTCTCCAGTATAACGGCGAAAATCGGAGGTTGGAAGTTAGAAGTTAGACGTTAGAAATGCAACCGTGCGGCGAGGCGTTGACTGTGGCGCGGCTGGTCTCAACTCTGTGAGCTGCTCGAGCACCGACACAGCCCGCGGAAAAAGATTGCTATTTCAGGGTCGGAGCTTTACAGCTCCGACATAAGCCCATGCTATCAATGGGCTTCAGTTTACCCTGAGGAACGAAGGGCCTCCGAAGAAACGCTCTCGACGCTTTCCCGCAGCCTATATAGTGATGTCCGCAAAGCTGGTGGGTTGGCCGCGCGTGCAAAAACGTGTGATGATACCGGCGATGGAAGCTCGCACAACGCTAAACGGATTCGCCGGCCTGCGCGTGTTGTCGCTGGAAAGCCGGCGCGCGGCGGAAATGGCCAAGTTGATCGCTAACTACGGCGGCGACGCCATGGTTGCGCCGTCGATGCGGGAAATTCCTTTGGAGTCGAACAAGGAAGCGCAGGCATTTACCCGCGAACTGCTTGTGGGCGGCTTCGACATGGTGATTTTGCTGACGGGTGTCGGCACGCGTGCTCTTGCGCGCGTCGCGGAAACCGTTTGCGCGCGCGATGAGTTCGTGGCCGCGCTGCAACGCGTGTCGATTGTCGCGCGTGGACCCAAACCCGTCGCGGCGCTCAAGGAATTGGGCGTGCTGGCGACGCTCGCCGTTCCCGAGCCCAATACCTGGCGGGAGTTGCTCGCCGCACTTGATGAAAACCGCGCCGGTCTGCCGCTGGGCGGCAAGCGCGTGGCCGTGCAAGAATACGGCGCTACGAACGCCGACCTTCTGGAGGGACTCACCGAGCGCGGCGCTCGCGTTACGCAGGTTCCTGTTTACGAATGGGCGCTGCCAGAGGACACCGCGCCGCTGCGTCAAGCGGCTGCCGCGCTGGCCGCTGGCGAGGTGGATGTCGCCTTGTTTACGACCTCGGTCCAGGTCGTTCACCTGCTGAAGGTCGCGGACGAGATGAATTTACAGGGAGCCGTGGTCCAGGCCTTTGCCCAAATTGTGGTCGGGTCGATTGGCCCGGTAACTTCGGAGGAACTGCACACCCACGGGATTGCCGCGGACTTTGAGCCCTCGCATCCGAAAATGGGCTTCCTCGTGAATGAAGTCGCGCAACTTAGCGCGGAACTCCTTGCGCGGAAGCGAAAATCCACCGGGAATTGAGTCCTACGGGTTCGCGATTACAAATCTACTGCAGGTGGAATTGCAAGGTGACCGTCAAGTGCATCGGCACCGGTTGGCCGTCTAGCGTGGCAGGCTGATATTTCCACTGGCGCAGCGCCTCGAGAGCCGCTTGATGCAGCAACGCGGGTCCCGAAATCACCTTCATCGACGAAACCTTCCCCGTCGCATCCACCAGGGCATCGACGCGAACCGCGCCTTCGATGCGTTGGGTCTTCGCGAGCGAGGGGTAGGTAGGCGGCGGCGAGGAGAGCAAACGCGCCGGCTTGACAACTCCTCCAATGGCCAGCGGCGCAGTCGGGGCGATGGGTTGACTGGAATTTCCAGCGGTCAGCCCTCCACTGAGTCCGTCACCCGTTGGCACGCCTTGCTCGGGGTTCATGGCAAGCTCGGCGTCCGCGTTACCTGGGTCCGAAGAGACCGCCGTGCGATTCGCCTTCGGTGCTACCAGATGGACCTCGCCGATTCCCGGCTTCTTTACAGGCGGAGGCAGTTCGGCCAATTTCTTATAGGCGTTCAATTCCGCCGCGACATTTTTGTCCGGCGAAATCTTGGTGACGTCGGAAGCCGGAGTAATTGACGGCGAATTCCCTTTCACCTGTGCGGAAGAATTCTGGGTTTGCGCCACGGGCTCGGAGTTGATGTTCGATCGATTTGGCGTTGGTGCTCCGGTGGCATTGCGCGCTGCCGCCGCGGGTTGCGCTGCGCTCGGTGTAGCGGCTGCCGGCGCCGTTGTCGCGGCCGTCGTTACGGACGTTTGCTGTGTGGGCGCAGAGGATTGGCGGCCGTGCCAAACGCCGACTGCGACCAACACCAAAATTCCTGCTGCGACCGCGCCGATCAAGACACCTTTGTTGTTGCCCTTGGCGCCGTTCTCCGGCTGGATCGTGGATTCTTCTTCCAAGAAATGGCTGCCGAACTCGGGTTCCGATGGCGTCGGAGCTTCCTCCACCTGCGCCTCGGGAACGGCGGAAAGATCCTGCACTTCGAACTCGACCACCCGGCGCGCATTGGCTGGTTCTTCCTTCGCTTCCGGCTCGTTCTGCGCCTGGGTGGCGGCGTTGCGCGTCAATGGTTCGAGCCACGACGGGATCTTCAGTTCTTCGTCATCCAAAGGCGATAGCGATGAGAAGGGACCGCTCTTCGACGGAGTTATCTTCGCGTTCGGGGTCGAGGGTTGAGTCAGGCTCGGGACTTGAGCCGTGGATTGACCTGACGTTTGCGGCTTAGCCATCTCCACGACCTTGCCCGATACTTCCGATGCTGGTGGCTTGCTCGGCGCAGCGGGCGCGGACGGCACTGGCACCGCTTGCACCGTGGCAGGCACGTCCGCGGCAAACAGCATCGACGCGAGTTGCTCCTGCAGGCGTTCCGACTCGCGCCGCAGCACTTCGGAGGAAGGCTGCACGACCGACGAGATCTGCGAAACTTTGGGCGCGACGGGCGCTGGAGACTTGGTCTCGCAAGGCCGCGCCGTGGAAGTGAGGCCGCTGCCTGATCCGTCCGTGAGGCCAGGCGCTTTCGGCAATATCATGTTCGCTGTGGCGGAAGTTGGCGCGCTGGGCGCTTGGTGCGAGGGACTCGGCAAAATTGTTACGGGCTTGGGCTCCGCCGCGCGCGGCGAGTTCAAGGCCGGCTTTATTATTTCAGGGATCGGCCCACTGGTTGTGTTACTGCTTGTGAACGTTGCGGCCGGAGCGGGCGGGACCGGGGGTGCTACCGGGGGCCGTAGCGGGGACTGCGCCGGAGATTGTACCGATGCCGACTTTGGCTCCACTCGCGCCGGAATGCTGTTCCCTCCGGGGGCCGCAGGTTTCGCAACTGGTGCGCTCGGTGGCCCCACAACGCGCTCACTCGGAAATCGCATGCCCCAAAATCCGGGAACCGGCTCGGTGAATTCCAGCTCAACGTACCCGCTGACATTCCGGTAATTCTTGGACTTCACTACCTGGCACACCACTTCCTTCTTCGTTTTGTCGTTGGTGAGGAACAGCAACTGCCCCGCCGCCACCGAGGATGCCAGTCGAATCACCGCGCCGTTGCCGAATACCAGCACCGTCTGCGATGTTTCCGAAAAGGGTTCCCGCTTGTCGCTACCTTCCACGGTGCGCGCGCCGTTCACGGTTACCGGCACTTCCAGTGGAACTGGTTGCGGCTTTCCGGAATTGTCATCCTGCGCTCCAACAGAAGCGGGACGCGCGCCAGGGTTTGTGGAATTAAGGTTCGTCACATCAACATCTTTCGCGGTTGGCGGCATTGATGCACTCACTTGCGTAGCAAGAGTTTTTGTTTGCCCGAACGGACTCGGGGTCTGCGAACACGTGATAGTAGTTTCGCTGCGTTACGAGACCATCGTACGAGCGTACCGCCGCGGAAATATACTGTCCTTCTGGACAGGTGTTCGAGACTCGTAACCTTAGACCTTCGCGGTCTTTAGCGGGCCTCGAATTTGGCAGTTTGAATGCCTCGGGCGGCCAGTAGCCCCTTGCACTAACGTGGCAGCGGCACCTTGAATTGCTCGTCGATCTCCACCTGGTAGCCGGTGACGAGTCTGTTGGTTTCGTTGGCCATGCCGATGACCGCCTGCAACTCGTGGAACATGGCGTCGGTCATCCCCTTGTTGCGGGCCGAAGCGGTGTGTGACGCGATGCAGTAATGGCAACTATTGGTCACGCTGACCGCCACGTACAGCAATTCTTTGGTAAGCGGATCCAGAGCGCCAGGGGCCATGATCTGTTTGATATCTTCCCAGGTGCGCTTCAGCGTCGCGGGATCGTGCGCAATCGCCTTCCAAAAATTATTGATCCCGTCGGTCTTCCGCGTCGCCATAATGTCGTCATAAATGGCTCGCACTTCCGGGCTAGCCTCGCCATATTCAATCAGTGGAAATGTCGCCATGGTTTCTCCTGGGGAGTCACGCTGCAACAACGCCCTAGAAGTTAGCAGCAAGCGCCAGCAGCGCGCAAAGCCTCCGCATTTGCGGACGTGATGAATTGTTGCCCGCTGTAGCCGAAGTTAGAACTCACTCGGTAGCGCCGGCTTGCCCTGAGGAACGAAGGGCATCCGGCCGGCTCGTGTTTGCGGGCCGGAACTCTCAGACAACATCCCATGTCTTGCCTGTGATTTGGAAAGACTAACTAGGTCGAACCTCGGCTAAACTGGGGCAAGCTAACAAGAGCGCATCGCAGCGGCCAACTCCAGGTTGGAGCGCAGCCGATACTCGATCTGCACCGCGGCGTACCGTGCGCAGATCGTAAGTTCCTGATCGCACCAAGCGGCCAACGCCGGCATATGCTTGCCAGCAACGGCGCTGATGGCATCCACTACCCGGTAGTAGCAGCGTACCAACCCGAGACTTCGGCTGGCAGGAGCAAGATTCAGCGTCAGATCGTGAAGCCCGGCGAGGGCCCCGAAATCGCGTCCGGTCACGTGCCGGTTCTCGATGCTGGCAGCCGCTAGCACGTTCTCGGAGACCGGCTGGCCCGCAACCGCAGCCAACACCGCTCGCCAGTAGTACATTGCGAACTGTGCCAGCGCCACGATGGAAATCGTGAATAGCATAGCGGCGAACATTGCGCCTCTTTTCTACTCCGCCATATTGCCCAAGCCGACTTACCGGGCCAATAGCTCACGAGTACCACCGTCTCTAGAACTCCGGGTGGGGCGGTGGATGTCGTTCAAAACGCGGAGCGAACGTGTGGCACTCCGCTTCAGCCCCTGGTTCCTGCTTGCGGAACTTCGTGGCATAGTTCTATCCTCCGCCGACGAATCCCACTCACCGGAGAATCGCGATTATGAAAAAACCTGCTATCTGCCTGATATTATTGTGTTTAGGTACCGCCGCACTTTTGCTCAGGCCGCCTGTGCGCACCTCCGCGGAGGCGGACAGCCACGACCGCGATCGCTCCGCCATCACGCAAGTCCTTGTCAAGCAGCAAGTTAACTGGAACAAAGGGGACGTCGACGCTTTCCTCGAAGGATATTGGCATTCACAGGAGCTCACCTTTGCGGGCAGCAACGGGATCGCGCGCGGCTGGGACGCCGTGCGCGCCCGCTACAAGAAAAACTACGCCGATCGCGAGACCATGGGCCAATTGGAATTTTCCGCGCTGGAGTTCCGGTTTCTGGGAGCGGATGCCGCCCTGGTTCTTGGTCGCTGGCACCTCACGCGTGCCAAAGGCGACGTTGGCGGCGTCTTCTCGCTCGTCTGGCAGCGATTCCCGGCAGGCTGGCGCATTATCCACGATCACACTAGCGCGATGGAGCCGGCAAAATAAGCCGCGAACGATTCTACTTTCAAGGTTTAGGGACAGGGTTAACGGGACAGGCTCTACAGATAGGGTTTACGCCGACAGCGGCGATGCGCTCGGCATGGCGTGCTCCCCAAGAACCCGCTGCGCCACGGCCTTCTTGGCAAACACGAGTTGCGCCGCACCGATATAGTGCTCGCGAAACGCGCCTTCGCACCAGCCCAGATAAAAATCCCACATACGCTGAAAGCGCTCGTCAAATCCCAGCCGGCGCACATCCGCGATCCCTCTGAAGAAGCGCTCGCGCCACAGCGCCAGCGTCTTCGCGTAATGAGCGCTGATGCTTTCCGTGTTGGTCAACATCAAGTGCCCGCTGCGCAACAGTGATCGGCCGATTTCCACCACGGAAGCCAGCTCGCTTCCCGGAAAAATGTAGGTCTGGATCCAGTCCACGCGCATGCGATAATTCGCGAATTCCTGGTCCCGCAGGGTGATCGTCTGCAGGAACATGGAACCTTCGGGAGTCAGTAACCGGTCGCACATGCCGAAAAATTCATCGTAGTGATCGAAGCCCACCGCTTCGAACATCTCGATGCTCACGATTTTGTCGTACTGCCCTTGCAAGCGCCGGTAATCCTCCAGAACGATTCGCACGGAGCCCGGCTTGACGTCGGTTCGGTTGAGCCTTTCGGTCGCGTACTCATATTGCGCCGGACTAATGGTCACGCCGGTGACGTGCGCGCCATAGTGCCGGGCCGCGTGAATCGCGAACGATCCCCAGCCGCATCCGATTTCCAGCACGCGGTCGCCCGGTGCGATCTGCAGCTTGCGGCAAGCCTGGTCGAGTTTTTCCAGTTGAGCGACTTCGAGTGAATCGCGGTGATGCCGAAAGTAGCCACACGAATAGATCATCTCCGAATCCAGGAAGAGCCGGTAGAAGTCGTTTCCAAGATCGTAGTGGGCGCGCACGTTGCGGCGGCTGCCCGCAATGGTGTTGGCGCGGAAGCGATGTTGAAGCCGGGCAGCCCGGGCGCGAACGCCGGAGAAGAACTTGTTCTCTGCGTCCAGCAGCCGGAGGTTACGCACCGCTACGCGAACCAGCGACACCAGGTCCGGCGTCGTCCAGTCGCCATCCATGTAGGATTCGCCGATGCCGATATCGGCGCCGGTCAGCGCGCGCAGGAAAAATCGCTCGTCGTGGATCACCGCCATCGCACGCAGTTCCGCGTCGGGTTCGCCAAAAGTGTAGGTTTCCTTCGGGCAGACGATCTCAAGAAAGCCGCCGCTGAGATTTTCGAGCGACCTGAAGAAGAGCTCCCTCGCGCGCGCCTGCAACCAGCCTTTCATACCGCGAAATTCCCTTCCGCGCCCGGCCCAAAAGACAATTGTATGGCAGCGCGAAGTCCATGAACGGCGAGACGTGCATCACTGTTGGCAGTGGTGTAGCGTTTGCCGCGGTGTTTTCCCAGTGATTTGATGCATGAAGCCACGAATTGTGCGCTTCCTCAAAATTGCGATTCGCCTCGGCCATCCTGAGTTCCAGGCTTCGGCCGAGCGTCTTGGCAGTAATAGGACGCCGCTCAATTCGGCAAGAGTAACGGAACGAAACGGATCCACCCCCCGCAACGATTAAGCAATTTCTATGCCGTTCTGTGGCGTCGGAGAGAATCACTCCGCCGTAACTTGCGTCCACCAAACCAGAGTCCAACAAGACGTCGCTTCAGTCCGGGCCGGTATGCGACGAAGCCTCCTCAGCGTTCATCGAACGAACGCCCGGGTGCAGGGGGATATAAGATGTAACGATTGAAGGGCTGACTTGGTATTAAGATCTTCTGGTTCTTGCTGATTATGGTATCCGCCCTGTTCTGACAGAAGACGGCATGAGCGAAGGCTTCTTCCATCGAAAGCTCGTGAGGCCGCTCCTTGAATTGCTGCGCCAGGGAGTGACCCCTGAGAAGGTGGCGCTCAGTGTGGCGCTAGGCGTCACACTCGGTGTGTTCCCGTTGCTCGGATCGACTACGGCGCTTTGCACTCTGGCCGCATTTGCGTTTCAGCTGAACTTGCCCGCGATTCAAATCGTGAACTACTTCGTCTACCCGCTCCAGCTCGCGCTGTTGATTCCCTTCTTTCGTCTGGGCGAAAGGCTTTTCCGCGCGCCTCATCTGCCTCTTTCTGTGCCGCGGATCTATGGGATGATGCACGCCAATATGGGTAGCGCTATCCGGTCACTGTGGACCACCACCTGGCACGCCATCGTGATGTGGTGCCTGGTGGCTCCGGTGTGCGCTGTCGCGCTTTACGCGATTCTCATGCCGGCTCTGCGCCGCGCTGCGCCGCGGAAAATCCCGAGCGTTGCCGAGGCCGCCTAATGCTGCAACAAGCCCTACATCTCGCCCTGAACGGCGCTGCCATCGTGGCGGCGATGATGTTCGCGCTGTGGCTCATTCATCTTTTAATTCGCAACGCCGCCATTGTCGATGCGGGCTGGGCCGCGGGTTTGGGAATTCTCGCGATTTACTATGCCGTTGCAGGCCCCGGATATCCCGCCCGCAAATGGGCCATCGCCTCGATGGCGGGCTTCTGGGGGCTGCGCCTCGCCGCCTATTTGCTACTGTCACGCGTGGTCGGCCATCCCGAGGAAGGGCGCTACGTGCAGCTGCGCAAGGAATGGAAGAACAACCTCGCGCTGCGCTTCCTGTTTTTCTTCGAGTTTCAGGCGCTGCTGGTTGCCGTTCTTTCGCTTCCCTTTTTGCTGGCCTGTCTCAACACACGCGTGCCACTCGGTCGTGTCGAAAAATTTGCCGCGGGATTGTGGCTGGTCAGCATAATTGGAGAAGTGGTTGCGGATTTACAGCTCAACGCGTTCAAGAAAAACCCGGAGAATCACGGCAAGACCTATCGTGCGGGTCTCTGGAAATATTCGCGCCATCCGAACTATTTTTTTGAGTGGCTGATCTGGGTGTCTTACGCCGTTTTCGCGCTCGCCTCGCCCTGGGGCTGGATCGGGCTGATTTCGCCCGCGCTTATTCTATATTTTCTGCTGGGCATAACCGGAATTGCCGCTACCGAAGCCCAAGCGCTGCGCACTCGCGGCAGCGAATATCGCGCGTATCAGCGCACGACCAGCACCTTCGTCCCGTGGTTCCCCAAGAAAGAACAAGCCTGACGCCTTCGTTGGGCGGGCCTTTAATCCTTCGAGTTGATAGATAAAATTCACTTCGTTTAGAGGATGTCAAGGATTTCCTCGTAACGCTTGAATGGCGGGATTAGGTAGGCGCCGGCTAGTTCGGTGCGCGACCATGCTAGCATTTCGCGGGCGACCTCGAAGCCGCGTTCGCGGGCTGCGGCGCCGGCGGCTTCCATTGATTTCAGCACGGGCTCCGGGATGACGATGCCCGGGACCTCGTTGTTGAGGCGCATGGCCTGCTTGTAGCTGTTGAGCGGCCAAATGCCGATCAACACTGGGATTGCGGGCTTGCCGCCGAGTTTTTTCACGAAGTCGTACCAGTGTTGAGGATCGAAGAGCGGTTGCGTCATCGCGTAATGCGCACCGGCTTCAACTTTCGCGTGGAAGCGTTCGATCTCGGCATCGAGATCGTCGGCGACGGGATTAACCGCGACTCCGATCGAAAAGTTTGTGGCGCCGCCAAGCGTCTTACCGGCCCAGTCGGTGCCTTGATTGAGGCGGTGAAGGATTTTTACGAGGCCGACGGAGTCTACTTCGTAGACGCCGCTGGCTTCCGGATAGTCGCCGACCGACGGCGGGTCGCCGGTAATGGCAAGTATGTTGCGCACGCCGCCGACAGTCCACGCGCCGAGCAGCATGGCTTGCAGGCCGATGATGTTGTAATCGCGAGTGGTGAGGTGCGGCACGGTTTCCACGCCGCGGGCTTCGAGGGCTCCGGCGGTCATCAGCGCGTCCATGCCGACTCGGGCCATCGCGCCGCTATTGATGTCGATGGCATCGACTTTGCCGGAGGCCATGATTTTATCGACCTGCTCGAAGACGCGATCGAGCGAAAGGCCCTTTGGCGGGTCGATCTCCACGCAGACCGTGAATTCCTGGCGCTGCAACTTTTTCCAGAATTTGCTCTCCGGCTCGCGTTCGATGACCGGGGCGGGTTTCGCGGCAACGGCCGTGGGCTGCGAGCCGCTCGCATGTTTAGCCGGATGCAGCGATTTGACGGCGTCCGCCATGGCGCGAATGTGCGCGGGCGTGGTACCGCAGCAGCCGCCCAGAATACGCACGCCGAGGGCAGCGGCTTCGCGCGCGAAGAGGGCGAAATATTCGGGCGATGATTTTGGATAGACGATGCGGTCGCCTTCCCGTTTGGGGAATCCGGCGTTGGGCATTCCGCTGACGCGCAGATCGTCAATGCTGGTGAGCGCCCCGAGAATCGGCAGGAGCGATTGCGGGCCGAGCGTGCAGTTCGCGCCGATTACCTGGACGTTTTTGTTCTTGAGCTGCGCCGCGGCATCGGCGGGACGCAAATCACCGTAGGCGGTTCCTTCTTCGGAATATGTTAGCTGCGCGATGATCGGGAGGCCGGAGAACGAACGAATCGCATCGACCGCAAGAAGCAAGTCTTCTATGTAGGTGAAGGTTTCCAGAATAAAGAGATCGACGCCGCGTTCTTCGAGCGCGAGAGCTTGCTCATGAAAAATAGCGTGGATTTCATCGGGTTCGGGATGGCGCGCTTGCACGCCGATACCCAGCGGGCCGATCGATCCGGCGATCAGAACTTCGCGGGAAGCGGATTCACGGGCTTCGCGCGCGATTTTCACACCCCGGCTGTTGAGTCGCTGGACCTCGTCGCCGAGGCCGAGCGGCTCAAGCTTGAATCGATTGGCGCCAAAGGTATTCGTTTCGATGATCTGCGCACCGGCCTCAATGTAGGCCTGGTGCACGCGAAAAACCGCTTCCGGCTCGATGGCGTTCATTTCGTCGAAGCAGCGCTGCGCACCGACGGACTCGTGCAGCAGCGAGCCCATCGCGCCATCGGCCATGAGGATGGAATGCTTAAGACGCTCGTTGAATTCGTGGATCTTCAAATCTGTCGCATCCTGTCTTCGAGATACGCGAGCGGGAACCGGCTGCTCAGCGTTTTTGTTCCATGAGGCTGGCGACCGTGCTCATCAGGTCGTACTTGGTGAGAATCTCGAAGCGCGAGTTGCCCATTTCGACGAAGACCGCGGGATTCTCGTGGCTCAAAATGTGCGTGACTCGCTCGACCGGGGCGCTGCGCGGGATTTGCGGCAGCGGCTTGCTCATCACTTCGCGGACTACCAGCTTGCGAAGATCCTTCCCTTGCAGGGCGAGGTTCAGGATTTGATCTTCGTAGATCGTGCCGATCGGGAGATTTTCCTCGAAGACCGGAATCTGCGAGATGTCCTGCTCCTGCATGGTCTTCAGCGCGTGGAAGACGGTTTGGTAGGGACGCGCGATGACCAGTTCGCGGACCTTTCCGGAGTGATGTTTTGCGCTGACGACTTCACCTGCGGTAATTTTCACGGCGGCGTCAACATAGCCGCGCTCGCGCATCCACTCGTCGTTGTAGACCTTGCTGAGATAGCGCATGCCAGTATCGGGCAGGAACGCGACGATGAAGGCTTCTGGCCCCAGATCTTTCGCTAGTCGCAACGTTGCGGAAATGCAGCCGCCGCCGGAACCTCCGGTGAATAAACCCTCCATTTTCACCAGGCGGCGGGCGATGATGAAGCACTCGTCGTCATTGACCTGCATGACGTCGTCGAGAATCTTCAGGTTCATGGTCGTCGGGAAAAAATCTTCGCCGATGCCCTCGACCACGTACGTCTTGGCTTTCACCTTTTCGCCACGCTTCACGTAATCGTAGTAAAGCGAGCCGATAGGATCGACGCCGATGATCTGGACCTTGGGATTTTTTTCCTTGAGATATTTGCCAGCGCCGCTGATGGTTCCGCCGGTGCCCATGCCGCAAACAAAATGCGTGATTTTTCCTTCGGAGTCGTCCCAGATTTCCGGGCCGGTGGTGAGGTAGTGGGCCTCGGGGTTCATCGGATTGTCGTACTGATTCGGATAAAACGAGTTGGGTATTTCGCGCGCGAGCTTTTTCGCCACCGAATAGTAGCTGCGCGGATCTTCGGGCTCGACCGCCGTGGGACAGACGATGACTTCGGCGCCGAGCGCCTTCAACAGATCGACTTTTTCTTTGGATTGTTTGTCGGTGATGGTGAAGACCATCTTGTAGCCGCGCACGGCCGCGACCAGCGCCAGTCCCATGCCGGTATTTCCCGACGTGCCTTCGATGATCGTGCCGCCTGGTTTCAGCAGGCCTTTTTTTTCGGCGTCGTCGATCATGGTGATGCCGATGCGGTCTTTCACGGAGCCGCCGGGATTGGTGTAGTCGGCTTTCACATAGATCTGCGGCTTCAAACCCTGGTTGATGCGGTTGAGGCGCACCAACGGAGTGCGTCCGATGGCATCTAGGATGTTGTTACATTTCATCTAGAGTTTTTTGTGCGCTTTCTTCAGTTTTACGTTTCTGTTTCTGTTTGCCGGTATCGTCGTCGCCTTTGGAGCCGGCAGGACGCGTTTCTCAGGGCACGCCGGCGTTACGAGCGGCGGCCAAGGGCGAACGGGTGCCAGCCGCAATTAGTGGCGCGATGGCTGTGCCATAATTCTTACAGTCTAACATGCGCTCGCGCAATGGACGCGCGGCGAAGGGGGATGCTTGTGTCTCGCCAGAACATTTCGAGCGGCACTACGTGGGAACCGATTGTGGGATATTCGCGAGCGGTGCGGATCGGGAACTTAGTCAGCGTGTCGGGCACTACCGCTACCGGAGCGGACGGGAAGATTGTCGGCGTTGGCGACGTGTACGCGCAGACGGTGCAGACGATCCAGAACATTGATGCGGCGCTGGTTAAGGCTGGAGCTAGTTTGAAGGACGTGGTGCGGACGCGGATTTTTGTTACGAATATTGCGGACTGGGAGAAGGTTGGTCGGGCGCATGGGGAGTTCTTTGGGGCAATCCGACCGGCAACGAGCATGGTGGAGGTAAGTAAGTTGATTTCGCCGGAGATGCTGGTGGAGATGGAGGCGGACGCGGTGCTGGAGGGTAAGGAGGCATTCCCGAATTGGTGCGGGCCCACTTCGCAGGTTTCGTCTTAGATTCGCTTTTACCCCCTGCACCCCGGGGTATTTTGTATGATTGTCACAACAAAGGATTTGCGGGAAAAGCGTTTTGCAAGTGTTTGAAAACAAAGACCCACCTCAGCGTTGGGCATTGCGATAGGGGCAAAAGAAAAAGCGCCGGGACGTTTCCGGCGCTTTTGCGTAGTTCTCGATGCAAGGAGTTTACCACATTACTAGATACTCGTAAAGATAACCTGCACGTGCTTAAGTTGAGGTTCAATCTCTGCTAGGCGGGTCCTTAGTTGCTAGGCGAGTCCTTAGTAGGTTACGCGTACTCGGTACTTGAGCACGGAGGTTCCGTTTTTGTCTACCGGGACTTGGAATTGGGCGGCGAAGGCGGCTGTTTTGGTGAATTTGTAGCTGGACGAGAGCATTTCCCAGGAGCCGCCTATGGGTTCGTTCACCTGGACGGTGATGGGGGTGTCTTTGTGGTTGCGCAGGGTGACTTCGAATTCCATTTCGTAGACGTTGGGGGCGATTTTTTTGAAATCGGTTTGTTTGTGCTCGGCGATGATGTCGAAGGCGTTGCCGATGTGGACGGTGATGGTTTCGTCCTTGGGGGTGTGGTCAATGTGGTCTTCGCCGATAAAGATGACGCCGCCCTTCGAATCTTTTTGGTAGACGCGGACGTTGCCGGCGGGCAGAGGCATGCCCAGGCCCGCCTTTTCTTCGTTTTTCAATTTGTAGAAGACCATGACCGGGTCTTTTAGCGGAGAGCCGGGATTCTGATAATTGTGGTAGTAGAAGCTCTGGCCATTCACTACGAATAGCTTTTCCACCGGCACGCCGCTTCCCTGCAACAAGCTGATCTGCTTGGTTTCCTTGTCTTCCACCGATGTGCGCCTACCGAGGGTATAGAGGTGGTATTCAGAGAAATTTTCCTGCTGGAATTGCGGGGTGGCGGCGGGCATCGCTTTCGACATGCGCACTTCGTCCACCGCTCGGAGGCCGCCCTGCGGGAGACGATTCAAGTCACCGGCCACGAGTTGGAGGCGGGCATTGTGGAAGGCGGTGCCGCTGCTGTTGGAGAGGGTGACCCAACCGTCGAGGTCGGCAGCTTTGTCTTCGCGGGCAACCGTGAGGACGTAGTCGGCGTTCCAGGCGAGATTGCTGGCGAGGTACGAGGCTTCGATCTGGTGTTTGCGGCCGCCGCTATTGTCGAGGGACATGAGCAGCGTGGGGCGGTCGAAGAGATTGGCGGGGACTTCGGGGAAGCGGTAGCCCTCGGCGTAGATGCCGGTGACGATGTCGTTGCCGATTTTCCAAACCGGGCCGTTGTTGTCGGCGAGCAGAGTGGCTTTTACTTCTTCGTGCTTGGTGGTGCCGTTGTCCATGTAGGAGCGGACCAGGGTGACTTCCTTGCCGACGTATTTGTGGAGGAGTTTCGCGGGCTCGAGGAGATCGTATTCGTAGTTTTGCTCGATGACGTTGAGTTTTTCGGGTTCGGTCAGGGACCGGAAGTGGACGGTGGCGGGATTGACTGTGGCGGCGATGTCTTCGAATTTTAGGCGGAAGGCGCCTGTGGGGAGGTTTAGTTGGCGGACGTCACGGATCAGGGCGATGTTGGAGTTGTAGACGGTGACGTTGAGATCGGTTTGGTCGTTTAGGGTGGTGGATTGGTCTGAGGCGGTTGGGCGCGTGGATTCTTTTTCCTGGGCGTGGATGCGCCGATTATGTGTTGCGGAATAGGTGGCTACGGCGACGATCGACAGCGTTGCGATTGCGAGGGCTAGGCGGATTAAGCGGGAAGTGCGTGTGGGCTGGGGAATTTTCATGGCTCCTCTTTTCAAGTTTCGCGTTCCCTTATAGAACGGGGCGGGGGAGATTTCTTGCAGGGAATCATCGCATTTTTGGAATGGTGAGTTCGGTGAATCAGGGACGGCGTACTTGGAGCCGGGTGTGTAAAGGTGGCGTCGTGGAAATATTGTGGCAAGACGCGACGGCCGGGCGGAGCCCTTCGAGGCTCAGGATAAACAAGCCCCGCCCCTACAGGTGAGGTCCAGCGGCCAAAGGAATGGTCAGCGCGCGCGGCGAGGGATCAAGGATGTGGTTGGGGCGTCCAGGTGATGCCGGCGTTGGTGGTTTTGTAGGATTTGTTGGTGGCGGTGGTGATGGTGGCTTCTTGGGCGACTACGGCAACGACTGCGGTGATGTCTTCGGTGGTGGGTGAGGGAAGTTTCAGCCAGCGGTTGCCGCTGTCGGTGGTGAGCAGGATCGTGCCGGCGCGGCCTACGACCCAACACGTTTGGGCGGAGGGAGCGGAGCCAGCGAGCAGGTCGGCGACTACCCCCGTTTTCTGGACGGTCCAGGTGGCTCCGGCATCGGCGGAGCGTTGAACGATTCCAGAAGGCAGGAGGCGCCACATTACTTCTCCCTCGGGAGAGGAAACGAGTTGTGGATTTCGGGGAGACGGTAAATCGGCGGCTTTGCTCAAAGGTTGCACGTTGCCACGGTTTGCCCGGGATTCATCGGTTGCGGGTGCGCCAGTTGGGCCACTGAAGGCTGACTCTTTCTTGTTTTCCAGTGGAATGGAGCGAGTGGTCGTTCCCGCATTGGCAATGGAGTTGGAGGGCGCCGGTGCGGGAGAAGTGGGCGGGGGCGCGGCGTCTCGAGGCAAGCCATTATTTTCGGATGGAGATTGGGGCACGACGCGCGATGGAGTCTGTGCCTGCTTCGGGAAGATTACGAAACCGCCGGGCTGGCCATCGGCGCGTGGAGCTTTAAGCTGACTGGAGGACGAGGCGGGCGGCACCTTTTGTTCGCGCGCTCCCATCTGGTCAAGTGTGGTCGCGTTTGATTTTGCGAACGCGTCGGTTTTCGCCGCAGACGGCGCGTGCAGATCAGCGGACTTGTCTTTTAGGGAATTCGCTGGCGGAGGAGCGGGCGCGCTCTGCGGCACGGGTTGCGATTGATTTTTGGCGAGCTGGAATTCTGATTGCGGAGCGGTGCTCTTGTTGATGGCGAACCAGATCAGCAGGCCTGCGGCTAGCGCGCCAGCGGGGACGAGCCAGCGCCGGTTGACGAAGCGAAGAAGCCTTTCCACGGGGAACGTGGGTTGGGCGGCCGTTGCCTGGGCGACTGCGGCTTGGGCGGCTGGGCTTGTGGACGCGCGCGCGGCGTGGACGAGCTGCATGTGCGGCACGGCGACTGGGCGCGCGGGAGCGACTGGTTCGCGATCGAGCGCGAGCGGAAGTTCGAACGGGATTTCCTCGGTGGCTTCGAGATTTACAATAATTTCCTGGCAACGCGGGCAGGAGGCGATGTGCGGCTTTCGGAATGACATTTCTTCCGGGGTTAGTAAGCGCTCGTGATAGGCGGCGAGTATTTCGGGGTCAGGACAATCGTACGGTGGCGGGGGCGCGGTTGGGGGAGGTGGCCCGGACCTGCCGGCGGAGGCTGCGGCGGACCAGTGGGCGCGGAGATTGCGCGAAAGAGCGTCCTCAAAATTGCGTTCGCGGTCATCACGCGGCATAGTGGGCCCCCGGATTAGAACGGAAATTGGGGTGATTCTTGCAGCGGAAACGGACGAACAGGAGTGTTTGTGCTTTTCGGGAGCAAAACCGCACAGACAGGAGTGTCTGTGCTACTTTTCGGGCGGCTTGGCGGTTCATGGTTTGGGCCTTTCGGGGCTGGGGCCCTGGGAGGAGAAGAGCTTATCGAGGTCGATGGGCGCGTCTTCGGAGGCGTACTCGAAGCACAGAGAAATTTGCTCATCACTGAGCCCGGGCTCGGCTTGGGAGCCGTTGGCGGCGAGGCGACCCGCGCGTAGCAGCCCTTCGACAGAGGAACGCAGGCCGCGGCGGACGCGCTCCAGATGGCGCGAAACGCTGGATTCGTGTTCGCCCAGTTGGCGGCCGATTTCCGCGAGGGTGAGCTGGTCCCCGTAATACAGGCGGAGGCGTTCCTGGTCGCGGGGAGCGAGAAGATCCAGAGCGGCTTGCAGCGTGCGTGCGAACAGCGCGACGTAACGCTGGCGGTGCGGGTCGGGTGGAGAGTCAGGTGTTGCGGAATTGCCGGGTCGCCGTGAAATTTTGGGATGTTCGCGTTCCACTGTGTTTTCATCCAGCTCGGTGAAGCGACTTGCGGAACGCAGCGCGTCGATATGCCGCTGAACGAGAACGGCGCGCAACCAGGTCTTGAGGGAGCTGCGGCCGTGGAAATAGCGAAACAGGGAGCGCTCACCCTGTTCCGCTGCGTTGAGTCCGAAGAGATAGGCAAACAGGGAATCGGCGAGATCGTGTGCGGCAGGTGAACCCTCGGCGCAATGCAAGATGGCGGCGGCCGCAGAGCGTAAGTAGGAGCGATAGGTGGCGACGAAACAGTCCCAGGCGTCAGCGTGGCCGTCGGCGCAGGCGGCTGCCAGGCACAAGTCGCGAAGATGCAAGGCGCCCCAATATTCCTCGAGTTTGTCGAGAGGGGGAACATCGCGATTGAAACGTTTCGCGGCGCTGCCCTCCAGGGCGGACTGGAAACGCGCGCGTGGCAAAGCCCAGGAGTATTCGATGGCTTGGGAGTACAGGCGGTCGATCAATTGCTGGCGATGCAGCTGATCATGGGGCTGATGATCGGGCTGATGATGGGCGAGCGGATCCGAGTGCTTGCCAGGCGCGACCGGTGAGCCGGGCGCGATGACACCATTTTCTGGGTGAGTTGTTTCCGGATGCTCCAGGGCTGGATCTGGGGTCTGTTCTGGAATGGGATTTTGTTTTCCCGGGTCTTGACTCATTGCTGCGGCACCCTATTTCGGCCCTCCTGCATCCTAAAACATACCCCGGACGGACGGGGTTCGGCGAGGAAAGAAGTTCGCATTCTTCGGCCGACAGTTGCGGTATCCTTAAGATAGACAAATCGACGTTGTGGCAGGTTGACATTGCGGCCCCAACCCCGCAACCAGGAACCCTCTCCTGGGTTTGCAATAAAAGCGGTTCGCTAGCGGCATTAGCGATTTCGCGTCGCTAGTACCGAAGTCCTATTAGGCCCGTCCCAGCCCATCGATACTCTGGCTTTGCACTAGCCGAAGCCCTGCCCGGCGAACATTCTAGGGAATCCCGCAAGGGAAAAACTGGCAAGGAACGTGCTTGCTTTGAAAAGCGTCGGACGGGATGGGATCACTACCAGGCGGGAAAGAATGAATATCACTATTGCAGAAAAACCGGCTAGCCAAACGCGGTTGGGCGTCGGATTTGAAGCGAATCGGGGCCAAACGCAGAATCGTGATGCCTGGAAGCGCTCGATTGGAACCAAGCAGGTGCCCGCACGGCTGGCCATGTTGCCCGAGGGAGAATCGCGCTGGCAACGGGTGGGCATCAGCGCGATCTTGCAGATCCTCATTCTGACCTTTTTTGTGGCGCTGCCGATTTTCTTCCCTGAGAGATTGAAGACGGCGCTGAACATGCAGGTTGTGCCGCTATCAAACCCGGTTACGGATGTACCGGTGGCCCCGCCACCTGCACCTGCGAAACCAAGGGTTGCGCCGGCACCGAAGCCCGAGCCGGTGGAAGAAGTTAAGCTGAACCCCAAGCAACCACATATTTTCGTGCAGCAGAAGGCGCTCAAGCCGAAGATCGAACACGTGGACACAAAGGCGCCAGAACTGGCGCCACAGACTCCGGTGCTGGAAGCGAAATTCATCGACAACACCAATCAGCCCAAGAGGCCGCGCGAAGAAGTGAAAGTAAACAACATCGATAGTGGCAGTGCCGCGCAGCCTACCGCGAAATTGCCGGTGAACAAAGTGCAGACCGGCGGATTTGGCGACCCCAACGGATTACCGGGTAAAGGCGACCCGAACAAGACGACAAATGTAAACCGGCAGGGACTTCCGGCGCTTCCCGGAGGACCCGGGTACGGCAATGGCACGGGCGGCGACAAAGGCGCGCGCGCAGTGATAGCGAGCACAGGATTTGGGAATGGAGTCGCCAATCCTCCGCAAGGCGGTGGCAGGCAAGGCGTGGTGCAGAAGACGGGATTCGCGGATCAAACCGTGGTGAGCGATGCGCCGAAGAAGAAGGCTGCGGCGGACTCGGGAACGTCACAGGTTGACATCTTGTCGAAGCCGAGGCCGCAATACACGGCGGAAGGACGATCGCTGAAGTTGGAAGGCGACGTCGTGTTGGACCTGGTGTTTCTGGCGAACGGAACGGTGCAAGTGAGTCACGTCGTCAGCGGACTGGGTCATGGTCTGGACGAGGCGGCGGTACAAGCCGCGCAGCAAATCAAATTTAAACCCGCAAAACGTGATGGTGAGGCGGTGGATTTTCCGGTCCGCGTGCGAATTGAATTTCGGTTGGCGTACTGAGGGGAGAGCAACAATGCGTAAGTATGTGGTGACAGGAGTCCTCGCGCTGCTGGCGAGCGGGATGGGGAACATGGCCGCCGCAGCGGTCCCTCAGCCCGTGGACCAGGCGCGGACGATGGAAGAAGTGGTCGATCGCGTAGTGGCCAGTGAGAACAAGCTCAACACTGATATTCGCAAGTACTCGCCGCTGGTGGAGACCTACATTCAGAATCTGAAACCGGACAAGGAACTAGGTTTCGTGCCTGCCGGTGACAAATATTTTCTGGGCAAGGCGGATTTT
>Ga0185299_10002703_pt1 | contig 26257 bp, 23 predicted proteins | sample PaiPotPPA55metaG_FD_128002 | JGI IMG/M metagenome (GOLD analysis project Ga0185299, IMG submission 128002) | Iron sulfur acid spring bacterial and archeal communities from Banff, Canada, to study Microbial Dark Matter (Phase II) - Paint Pots PPA... ...
CAAGCCGACTCAATGGCGGGGCAAGCGCGTTATATACGCCTCCATAGACCCTGCTGAACGCAAGAGGCAGACTGTCATAGGGTGGGTTGTTATCTCAATCTTTGTTCTCGGAATCGGCGTCATTGCGTGGCTCACGAGATAAGATTTCAAACTGACCCACTACCCTCTCGTAGGAACGCTTCATGCGAGGCCGTTGCGGGCGATGACTTCGCGGTAGAAGTGGGCGCTTAGTTTTGGGGTGCGTTTTTGCGTGGCGAAGTCTACGTAGTGGATTCCGAAGCGGTAGGCGTAGCCGTCGGCCCATTCGTAGTTGTCGAGCAGGCTCCAGAGGAAGTAGCCGCGGACGGGCACGCCCTCGCTGACGGCGCGGTGGAGCTGTGTGAGGTAGTTGCGGAGGTACATGACGCGGTCGGAGTCGTAGACGTGGCCGTCGGGGGTGAGGACGTCGGTGGAGGAGGCTCCGTTCTCGGTGATGTAGATCTCCTTGATGTTCCAGATTTCTGCGGCGAGCTTTGGTCCCCAGTAGAGCGCTTCGGGGCCGACGTGGAGCCAGTTGCTCATCATGTGCGGGTAGGAGGCGGGAGCGGGGACCATGGCGAATCCACGGGCTGAGTCGTCGGCGCGAATGTAGGAGGGCGTGTAGACGTTGAGGCCGACGAAGTCGATGGGGGAGCCGATGGCTTTCATGTCGGCGTCGGTGAATTTGGGCGCGTCGGCTGCGGCGTGGGCGAGATAGGCGTCGGTGTAGCGGCCTTCCATGATGGCGGTGAGGTAGCCGGCGTTGGCTTCACGCATGGCTTTCCTGGCTGCGGCGATGTGCTCGGGTGTTTCGATGACCGGGACGGTGGCGGTGGCGTTTTCGGCGAGGCCGACTTTGGTGCCGGGTTTGGCGTGGGCGCGGATGGCCTGGACTCCAAGGCCGTGGGCGAGCACGGCGTGATGACGGACCTGGTTGACTCCAGCGGGTGGGAGTTGGAGGCCGGGAGCGTGGCGGCCACTGCTGTATCCTCCGACGAAAGATCGCATCTCGTTGAGGGTCATGAAGTGCTTGACGCGATCGGAGAGATGCTGGGCGACGTAGCCGGCGTACGCGGCGAAGGCTTCGGAGGTGTCGCGGGACTGCCAGCCGCCTTTGTCTTCGAGGGCCTGGGGGAGGTCCCAGTGGAAGAGCGTGCAGTAGGGCTGAATGTCGGCGGCGAGCAACTCGTCGAGGAGGCGATTGTAGAAGTCGAGGCCCTTGGGGTTGGGTGTGCCGGTGCCTTGCGGAAAGACGCGCGGCCACGCGACGGAGAAGCGGTAGGTCTTGAGGCCGAGGGCCTTCATGAGTTGCACGTCTTCTTTGTAGCGGTGGTAGTGGTCGTCGGCTACGTCGCCGGTGTCTCCGTTGTTGGTCTTGCCGGAGATGTGGGAGAAGGTGTCCCAGATGGAGGGGCCGCGGCCATCTTCGTTGACGGCGCCTTCGACCTGGTAGGAGGCGGTGGCGGAGCCCCAGAGAAATCCTTTAGGAAATGATCTAGCGGTGGTTGCGGATTGGCCGGTTTGGGCTGAGGCTGATGTAGCGATATTCGTGAGTGCTGCGGGGGCGAGGGCGGCGGATCCGAAGAGGCGAGCGAAGGTGCGGCGGCTAAAACGTTTAAGCACAGGAGAAGACCTCGGGAGATATCAGGGAAGTTTAGCTGCTTCTGCCTCAGGTTGCCAATTGTCGGCGCCGCGGAGAAATGTGGCCGGAAGGTATTGCTTTGCTTCGGCTGGGGTGAGTTGGTGCGACCAGGGGACTCGGGTGCCTGGGCTTGCACCGGCGCCGGTGGAGTTCGATTCGGCGTAGTAGGCAGTCTTTTCGTTGGCGGGATTGTTCCAGTTGTTCCAGCCGGCAGGGTTGAGGTCGGCGGGGAGTTCGGTGTTGATGTAGACGACGCGGGAGTAGGGTCGCCAGGGACGGCCGAGTCCGATCGTGTTGTGGGCGGCGGCGGAGCTTTTTGCTCCGGGGGTGGCGGCGTCCATCGGAGGGGCGTCGTGGATGAGGCCGCTGGTGACCTTGCTGCTGAGAATGACGTAGCCGGTGGTCTGGCCGGGCGCGGTGCGGGACTGCGCGGTGAGGTAGCCGGGGCCGTTGGCGTGGAGCTCGGTGCGGTCGAAGACGGCGGTGGCGTTGCCGAAGATGAAGTCGACGCCGCCTTCGATGTAGGAGTCGACGTAGTACTGGCGGCCGTAGTCGGCGAAGAGCGTGTCCTGGTGGCCTAGGAGGCGGCAGTGCTTGAAGATGCTGCGATCGGCGCGGTCGGCTACGGCGACGGCCTGGCCGGTGTTGTCGGCGGTGTTTTCGAAGGTGAGGTTGTCGGCCTCGAAGCCGGCGCCGTTGATCTCGACGGTTTCGGTGAAGAAGGTGCCGCCGGCTTGCTTTGCGTTGAGCGAGTTGGTGATGACGACGTCTTCGGGCGATTTGCCTTTGCCGACGAAGGTGATATTGGTGTGGTTCTGCGTGATGATGACGCGCTCGTGATAGGTGCCAGGGGCGATCTCGATATAAACTCTGCCGGGCTTGCCATCGGTGCCGATGCCGGCGAAGGGGTGGTGGTCCATCGCCATCTGGATGGTGGGGAATTCGGTGGTGCTCTCGATGCCTGTCTTGACGTCGGGAGAGACGCGGACGTGAACGTCCTGTGCGCGGGCCAGGATTGGAAGGAGAATGGCGGCGAGGAGGAGCTGGGTGCGCATGAGAGCCAGTGTACTGTCTCCAAAATTGAAGACAGAATCGCAACGGGTGGCATGAGTGCCGACTCACGAAAACAGCAGATCCCTCCACTCCGCTGCGCTCCAGTCGGGATGACAAATCATGTCATAACCTTCAACGACGGGATACTAAGTTGATGGTCGAGAATAGTGTGGTAAGTTTTGCACGGAATGCATGTGGGGCAGTGCGGGCGAAGGAGAGGCTTGAGTGGTAAAATGGTTCCTGTGCCGGGTCCTACGCGACGTAATCCCGCCAACCCCGCCAGGTCCGGAAGGAAGCAACGGTAACGGGTAATTATGGGCGCAGTAGGTCGCCCGGTGCACTATTTTCCTCCATCGGCACTACGGCACATCGCGCAATGGCGCAGTAGGTCGCCGGTGCACAAATTTCCTTCCGTCCGGCACTACGGTGCATCGCGTAATGGCGCAGCAGGCCACTCAGTGCACTTTTTTTCCTCCCTCCTAACTCTCGACTTACTTCCGGCAACCGGCACGTGACATGCGTGCGCTTCTCGGAGAGAATGATCTGCGACAGATGAATATGGGTTCATTTGTAACGATTCTTTGTTTTTATCGCTGTGAAACCAGGTGAGGTGAGAGTTTGAGTTTGACGTTGAAGCCGCAGGTGCAGGTGCGCGCGAAGATCAGTTCGGTAGGGACCTATGTTCCGCCGCGTTTGTTGACCAATGCCGACCTCGAAAAGATGGTCGCAACTAACGATCAGTGGATTACGGAACGCACGGGCATTCGTGAGCGGCATATTGTGGACTCGGGTGTGGCGACGAGCGATCTGGCGGTGGAGGCGGCGAAGGTCTGCCTGGCGAACCGTGGCATCGAAGGGCGCGAAGTTGAGGTGATTATCGTCGCGACCGTGACGCCGGATATGTTTTTTCCAGCGACCGCCTGCCTGGTGCAGGACAGGCTGGGGGCGAAGGGGGCGTGGGGATTCGATCTTTCGGCGGCCTGCTCGGGGTTTCCTTATGCGCTGCAGGTGGGCGCGAAGCTGGTCGAGAGCGGCATGCATAAGAAGGTGTTGGTGATTGGAGCGGACGTGATGAGCTCGATCATCGACTACACGGACAGGGCGACCTGCGTGATCTTCGGCGATGGCGCGGGCGCGGTGCTGCTCGAGCCATGTGAAGGTGACGAAGTTGGGTTGATCGATTACTGGCATGAGATCGATGGGTCGGGTGCGGCGGCGTTGAACATGCCGGGAGGCGGGAGCCTGCATCCTCCGACTGCCGAGACGGTGGAGAAGAAGATGCACTATGTCCATCAGGATGGGCAGGCGGTGTACAAGTTTGCGGTGCGCAAAATGGCTGAGGCTGCGGAGGTGGTCCTGTCACGCAATGGGGTGGAGGGAAAGGATCTGGGCTGCTTTATTCCGCATCAGGCGAACAAGCGGATCATTCTTTCGACGGCGGAGCGGCTGGGGATGCCGGTGGAGTCGGTGATCATCAATATCGATCGATATGGGAATACCACGGCGGCTACGATTCCGATGGCGATGCAGACGGCGCTCGAGGAGAAGCGGCTGAAGAAGGGTGATCTTGTGCTGCTGGCCAGTGTTGGGGCCGGATTTACGGTCGGTGCGACGTTGTTACGGTGGGAGTTTTAGGGGCGGGTACGGCAATGGCCGGATTTACGGTTGGTGCGACGTTATTGCGGTGGGAGATGTAAGGGCAGGTACGGCAATGGCCGGATTCACGGTCGCGGCGACGTTGTTACGGCGGGAGTTTTAGGACGCTATTAGAAGGCCAAAAAAGGAAGGGGTGAAGAGGCGACTCTTCGCTTCCTTTTTTGTTTTCGACGGGCTACAACAAATTAACTTGACACTATATCTAATAGATATATAGCTTGCAGCTATGAAGAGGGACGGCAGTGCTACGCCGAATGCTTTGCTGGGGTTGCTGAGTATGGGGCCCATGTCCGGATATGACATCCGACAGATGATTCCGCAATCGATCGGACACTTCTGGAGCGAGAGCTATGGGCAGATTTACCCAGGATTGAAGCGGTTGGCTGCCGCAGGACTCGCGACGAAGAAGACGGAGCGCAAGCAGGGAAGTCCGGACCGGTATGTGTACTCCCTGACGGCAAAAGGACGTGAGCAGTTGCGGGTCTGGTTGAAGCTGCCGGTAGCGGAAGAGGTGCCCAGGAACGAGTTGCTGTTGAAGTTGTTCTTCGGAGCGCAGACGTCTCCGAGTGTCAGCCGCGAGCATGTGCGGGCTTATCTCGCGTTGCACCAGCAGAAGCTTCATGTGTACAGAGCGATTGCTAAGAGGCTATGGAAGGAAGAGGCGAATGATCCGCGGCTGCCGTTCTGGCTGATGACGTTGAGCATGGGACAGCATTGCAGTGCGGCGATGGTGAAATGGTGCAAGGAGACATTGAAGGAACTCGATGGGATAGAACGCAGGCACAAAGGAGGCAAGTAATGCATGGTACCGATCCGTTGTGGATGAAGGTCTTTCTTGGAGTGCATATTACGGCTGGGGCTACGGCGTTTTTGATGGCTCCGATTGCGTTGGCGACGGCCAAGGGGGGTAAGGCACATCGTCGCTGGGGGATGGTATATCTGTGGTCGATGGGCGTGGTGGCGGCCACGGCGCTGCCGATGGCGCTTTATCGGCCGGTGTTGTTTCTTGCGCTGGTGGCAGTGTTCAGCTTCTATGCGTGTTTTTCAGCGTGGCGAGTGCTGGCGCTGAAAGACCTGCCGAAGGGAGGCGATGCCACGCCGATTGACTGGGTTGCAGCGGTGATCACATTCGTAACGAGCGCTTGCCTGGCGGGGTTTGCGGTGTTTAAGCCAGCGATTGTGCAGAACATGGGGATCGTCGCGATTGTGTTTGGGTTTATCGGGATGTCGTTGGCGATTGGGCAGATGAAGAGCTTTCTATGGAAGCCTACGGAGAAGATGTTCTGGTGGTACACGCATCTTGGGAACATGATTGCGAGTTACATCGCCGCGTGGTCGGCGTTCAGTGTGACAACGCTGTCGCGGTTTCTGGGCAATGGATGGTATGTGTGGCTATGGCCGACGATTGTTGGGGTGCCGGCGATTGCGCTGACTACCGCTTACTACAAACGGAAGTTCGCTCCACGAGTGAAGGCTGTGGGATAAGTCAGGTGGTCGGGTTGGGGCGGTCTACGAAGCTGCGGGGGCGGACGCCGACGGTGCGCGAGGTCTTGTAGAGCTGCCAGAAGGCGAAGGCGCAGCTGATCGCGATGCCTACCCAGAGAACGATGAGGAAGGGCGTGGCATATTTTGCGGAGATGCCGTTCCACAGGCGGATGATGTGCCGGCCGTAGTGGAGGCCGAGCCACGCTGCGATGGCGTGGCGCGCCGCCCGGCTGATGGTGAAGGTGGTAAGGAATTTTTTGCGCGACATCTTGAGCGCGCCCGCTGCGAGGACGAAGGGGCTGAGCGGCATGGGCGGCGGAAGGATGGCGGGCAGCGCGACGGAGAGGATGGCGTGGTTCTCCATCCACTCACAGACGCGCTTGAAGGTGCGCGGAGGGATGCGTTTTTCGAGGAAGGCCATGCCGCCGCGCTGGCCGACCAGATGGCTGAGGTATCCGCCGAGCGAGGAGCCGGCAGTGGCGAGCAGAACGAGCAGGATCACGTTCTGATGCTGGGCAGCCATGATGATGATCAGGATGTCGGTGATGCCGGGCAGGGGCAGGGGGACGAAGGAGCTGTCGACGATGGAGACCAGGAAGACGCCGAGGAGCCCGAAGCCGAGAAGCATGTGCACGAAGGGGCTGCGCGCCGGGCGCTGAACGGCTGCGGCCTTGGGCGCGAGTGCCGCGAGGGACTTCACCGTGCTGAGGGCGGCCGCGAACAACTTCATACCTGATTATGACGTTGTTTGGTGTTGCGAAGTCGCAAGACGTTGCAGATTGATGAATCTGATGAGTCAGAGGAAGCGGAGCCGGGGAAGCGGGGGGAGGATATTTACTTCGGCGGCGTATTGGCGGAAGATCTCGATGGCGCGGATACAGTCGGTGTTGAGGACGTAGTGAATATTCGAGGAGAGGTAGCGGCGGATGGTTTCGGACGGAATGGGGATGCGGGGTGTCCACTGTTTGACTAGCTGCTCGATGTTGAGAAGGCCGTGGTTGCGGGAGGTTTCGAGGTCTTCGGTGAGTTGTTGTGGGGTGATGCGGCTTGAGGTTAGTGCCTCGGGTCGGACGGCCCAGACTGCGGCGACCCAGGGGAGTTTAGTGCGGGTGTGCCACTCGTGGGCGAGGTCGAACCATTGGCATGGGCCTATGGTTTTTTCGATGGCTTCACGGGATTCGAGGGCGAGGAGGGCGGGGTCGCCGATGAGGATGGCGGCGTCGGCTTGTTGCAGCATGGCGATGGGGTCGGCTGCGGCGGGGAGGAAGGTGGGTTGGGTGTTGAGGAATTTGCGGAAGAGGATTTCAGCGTAGGCAAGGGAGCTGCGGGAGGCGGTGTCGGCGGCTACGGTGCGGAGGGTGGCGAGGGTGTACGGGCGCTTGACTATTAATTGGATGGAGCGGACTTCGTTCAAGGAGGCGATGGTGCAGCCGGGGACGATGGCGAGGCTGGGCGTGAGAGAGGCGATGGGGATCAGGCCGAGGTCGGCGCGGGCGGCGAGGAGTTCGTCGGCGCAGAGTGAGGGTTGGGTGTAGTGGAGGCTGTAACGCTGGGCAAGTTCGGCGGCGAGGGGTGGGTGCTCGAAGTCCCACATGAGGGGGGCGGGGTTGAGGAAGTTGATGGCGGCGACACGGAGCTTGTTCTGTGTTGGTTGAGTCATCAAAGGACTAGTTTATTGGATGTTGGGCGAGGACGTGTGATGCAGAGGGCTGTGGTGAGTTTTTATCAGGATGAGGAAGGACATTGGGCGGCTCGACTGGAGTGCGGGCATGCGCAGCATGTGCGGCATGATCCGCCGTGGATGGTGCGGGAGTGGGTGATGAGTGAAGAGGGCAGGGCGGCGCGGATTGGGAGTTTGATGGAGTGCAAGAGGTGTGATGAAGGGCCGTAATAGCGGTTCATAGTAGGATTCTCCCGATGCAGTGCCTATCCTTCTGAACGGAGCGAAGAGTATGGATGGATTGCTCAGAGCTGGCCGAATAATTTTTGCGATCGCGATGGTTTTTTTTGGTGTTGAATTTTTTATCTTCGCCAGGTCGATGGCTGGGCCGCTTCCTGGTCCGCCGTGGGCTCGTGGAGGGATATCGCTCGCGTGGTTTTGCTGTGCCGGGTTTATTGTGTGCGGGGTGTGCATCGCGATGGCAATGATGGCGCGATGGGCGGCGATGCTGCTGGGTGGGGCAGTGCTGTTGTTTGCGCTGGTTCGTTGGGTTCCTGACCTGGTTGCGCATCTGCACAATCCGGGGCCGTGGACGGTTGTCTTCGAGCTGTTGGCGATCAGTGGGGGAGCGTTTGTGCTGGCTGCGAGTCTCGCTTTGCCGGATGGAACCTGGAACGGGCTTGCTGCTGTTGGGCGCTATATGGTGGCTGTGTCGCTGATGATCTTCGCGGTGCAGCACTTTATGTATGCCGGTTTCGTGGCAGCGCTGGTGCCGGCGTGGATTCCGAGGCATCTATTCTGGGCATACTTTACCGGAGGTGCGTTTGTGGCTGCGGCGTTGAGCTTTGCGGCGGGAAAGGTGGTGCGGCTTTCGGCGGGGCTGCTGGGATTGATGTTTCTTTTGTGGGTGCTGCTGTTGCATGTGCCTCGGGTTGCAGCTTCGCCGCGCAACGGAGACGAGGTGACTAGTTTGTTGGTGGCGCTGGCCATGGGTGGCGTGTCATTTATCCTGGCAGGCGCGTGGGAGAACGATAGAAGGGTGTGGCGCTTAATCTTATGAATCGACGGCAATTTATCTCGTCCTCCAGTGTGGCGGCGCTTGCGCTTGCCCAAGAATCGACAGCGTCAGCTGCTCCTGCAGCAGCGGCTGCCACGAAGCCTGTGCTGATGAAGCTTGGGTGTCAAAGTGCGCCGACGAATGACACGCATCTGAAGTATCTGGCGCGGTATGGGGTGAGAAATATCTGCGGGTATCCGGAGATCGCGGATGGTAGGATCTATGCGACCACGGATGAGTTGAGCCGCATGAAGGACCTCGCCACGAAGAACGGTATCGAGATCGAGTGCGTTGGCCCGCCGGTGCTGACCTCGAGCTATATCGACAACGAGAAGCATCCTGCGATCATGCTGGCGCAGAGTCCTGAGCGGGATCGCGATATTGAATCGATCCAGACGCTGATCAAGAACTGTGCGCAGGTGGGTTTGCCGTCGATCAAGTACAACATGAGTATCCTTGGCGTGCTGCGCACGGGCAGGACGCCGGGGCGGGGAGATGCGAGCTATAGCCAGTGGAGGCTTGCGGAGGCGCATCCTAAGACGCCGCTGACCATTGCAGGACACGTTGATGCGGATATGTTCTGGGAGCGGATTACGTATTTTCTCGATCGTGTGATTCCGGTTGCGAATGAGTACAAGATACGGATGGCGTGTCATCCGCAGGACCCGGGTGTGCCTCCTGAGGGCTATCAGGGTGTGGATCGGGTGCTTGGCACGGTCGATGGATTGAAGAAGTTCGTTGCGATTCAGGAGAGCGAGTATCACGGGTTGAACTTCTGCCAGGGTACGGTGTCAGAGATGCTTGCCGATCCGGGGACGCAGATCTATGACGTCATTCGATACTTCGGGACGCGGAAGAAGATCTTCAATGTTCACTTCCGCAACATTCGCGGACATAGGAATGATTTTGTCGAGGTGTATCCGGATGAGGGCGATGTGGACCTGGTGAAGGCGATCCACATCTATCGCGAGGTTGGCTATCCTTATATGTTGATGCCGGATCATGTGCCGGTTGCGAAGAATGATCCGGAGGGTTTGCAGTCGTTCGCATTTTGTTATGGGTATATTCGCGGGTTGATTCAGTCTTTGGGCTGAGACAAGGAAAAGCCTCCGCCAGTGGTGGCCGGCGGAGGCTCCAATGTCGATCTCTTGGCTAAGCGCGTACCCTTTCTTCGGACTGCCGGCATAAACCCGATCATGTCCGTGCCCGGCAGCAGAAAACGCTCTGGTGTCATCGCAGCGACACCGCCTCGACAACCTGCAACCTAACTATGCCGGCGGCAGTCTAGTTCTTCCTGCCCAGCTTGCGCCGGGCGCAGAGGAGTCCCGCTAATCCCGACCCCAACAAGAGAATACTGCTCGGTTCGGGGATTGGGTCCAGGAGGCCTCGGATTTCCCCTCCAGGATCAGTGGTGGTGTGGATGTTCAGATAAGACTCTCCGTTCTCCATTCCAGCCACCAGCGCCGCCTCTGCGTCAGGGACCGTACCGCCCTCCGCGGTGATGAAGGCTGGGTTGTAGCTCGACGCGAGGGTGAGGTCAAGGAGCTCAGTGAAGCTCCCGGAGGTCACTCCCAAAGGTAAATTTATAAAGGTAGGAACCTGGGTGGCGACGCCGGCGTTGGCGTGTAAAAAAGGAGATGCGACGCAGCAATGGATGTGCGACGCCGTCGTGGTGCCTGTAAGCCCGCTGAACGACACATCTACCAGGAGCGTATTGGCTGTCGTATTTAAGACCACTGTTGTGAAGCCTGTCCCTGCTGAGGGGGTGGGAGGATCTTCAAGTGCGCCACTGAGAACGGCAGTGAACGTTATCGTGTCCGCATAGGCGGCCGGTGTCGCCAGGACCAGGGAGGACGCCGCGATGGCCATAGCTGCTATAAGTAGTGTTCGCTTCATTGTCTACCTCCGTGCATGTCAAAGCGTCTCGAACCGGATTTTCCGGTTTCCCCTCTTACTCTGCACTACCTCGGAACGTAGGTAGGTGATGGTGTCGGGTGTGCGGAGTCTGAAGAAAGCGAGAGCAAGGGGCCCGGTCAAAAAAGAGATGCTTCAACATAGGGTTTTCCCTCCACGCTGGGACGGGATCAGTTGGATGCAATCGGAAGGTTGACCGGTAGCCTGTGTGTGCAGATCTTTTGGAGTGCCAGACTACCCGATTTGGGGGCTGGTTGTGCTCGCCTGTCCGTGCTTATATCTAGATTGAAGAGAAACGGATCCAGGTCGAGAGGAATCAGAGGGATGAGCTTCGCAGAGCGGTATGAAGCGAGTGATGTGGAAAAGCGAGAACTGGCGAAGACGGCGTGGATGGCGTTGATGTTGACGCCGGGCATGGGGCCTACGCGGATTTGGAAGGCGATGGGACGGCTGGGGACGGCGGAGCGGTTGTTTGAGGCTTCGTTGACGGAGCTCGAAGGGTTGGGGATGCCGGCGAAGTCCGCGCAGTTCTGTTTTGAAGGCAGGGCCAGGGCGGCGGCTGAGGGTGAGATGAAGCGCGTCGCTGAAGCTGGCGGCGCCGTGTTGACGCCGGAAGACGAGGCTTATCCCGAACGGTTGAGAGAGATTTACGATCCGCCGGCGGTGCTTTGGATTCGCGGCGATGTGACACAGCTGGCGCGGCCAGGCATTGCTGTGGTGGGGACGCGGCAGCCTTCACCGTATGGAGCGGGGATGGCGGAGTTGTTGTCGCGAGATCTGGCGAATCGGCGTCTGGTGATCTTGAGCGGCATGGCGCGTGGTGTTGATACGGCGGCGCATAAGGGCGCGATCGAGGCGGGAGGAAGGACGGTAGCGGTTTGGGGGACGGGGATCGATGTGATCTATCCCAAGGAGAACAAGAAGCTGGCGGAGAGTATTGTGGCGACGGGCGGTGCGATTGTGAGCGAGTATCCGCTTGGGACGTTTCCGGCGCCGCAGAACTTCCCGATCCGCAACCGGATTTTGAGCGGGATGAGCGTGGGTGTCCTAGTCATCGAGGCGGCGGAGTACAGCGGGACAAGAATTACCGCGCGGTGTGCGATGGAGCAGAATCGGGATGTTTTTGCGGTTCCGGGGAACGTCACGAACAAGAACGCCTGGGGGCCTAACACATTGATAAAACAGGGGGCTAAGCTGACCGCTACATGGGAGGATATCTGGGAGGATCTGCCCTCGCAGATCCGGCTGGCGCTGGAGGATGAACTGGAGGCGGCGGGGGGGCAGGGTGAATCGAAAGCGGGAGGGACTGCATCTCTGTTTAACGACACGCCGATGCCGAAGCATGAGCGGATCGTCTTTGACAAGTTGCGGCACGACGAATCAATGCAACTGGATGAGCTGATCGAGCAACTGGAGGCGGAGCTGGGGTCTGCAGAGATCTTTACCGCGTTGTTCGAACTGGAGCTTGCGGGGCGGGTGCGGCAGCTTCCCGGAAAAAATTATGTTCGGGCATTTTGAGGCGTATCGACGCAGTCTGGTTCGTGTCATGGCGAAGAAATTCCAAAAATAAATGTAAGTGCAGGCTGCCGTTTGGTTTGGCAGTTGGTTTCTTGTGTGAGTTTTCCGCTGAAAGATGCTGTATGGTTATGACCTTCTGGACGAATTTTCGTCAGTTGAGGAATTGTGGAGAGATGACGCGTTTGCGGAAAGCGTGTTAGGTTCGCAAGGGAACAAGCAAGGGAACGAGGAAGACTTGGAACGTTTCGCTTCGGCGGTGCGTTTTGATGGTGAAGGGAACGAATGGCTAAATCACTTGTGATCGTGGAGTCGCCGGCAAAGGCGAAGACGATCGGAAAATATCTCGGCAACGACTACATGGTGGAGGCCTCGATTGGCCACATCATGGACCTGCCAAAGAACGACATCGGCGTGGAGTTGAAGAACCGCACGTTTGAGCCGACGCTGATCGTGTCTCCGGGGAAGGAAAAGGTTGTAGAGAAGTTGAAGAAGCTGGCGGCGAAGGCGGACATGGTCTACCTTGCGCCGGACCCTGATCGCGAAGGAGAGGCGATCGCCGCGCATCTTTTAATACAGCTGTTGCCGATGGTGAAGGACAAGTCGAAGGTGCGGCGGGTCACCTTCAATGAGATTACGAAGAAGGCAGTGCAGGCTGCGTTTCTGCACTCCCGCGATGTCGATGAAAATCTTGTGGACGCGCAGCAGACACGCCGGGTGCTGGATCGTTTAGTGGGGTATCAGGTTTCTCCGCTGCTGTGGGACAAGGTGCGGCGCGGGTTGTCGGCTGGACGCGTGCAGACAGTGGCGCTGCGACTGATAGTCGAGCGCGAGCAGGAGATCAACGCGTTCAACCCGGTGGAGTACTGGACGATTGATGCTGAGCTTGAACCGACTGCAGGCAAGCAGAGTTTTACGGCTCGCTTTGTTGGTGTGAATGGGACGCCGTCGCGGGTTGCGAATGGCAAGGATGAAGAGGGCAAGGAGCTTTTTCTGTCGAACGCGCTGCCGGATAAAGAGGCGGTCGATGAGGCCGTCGGCGAGTTGGAGCATGCGAAGTGGAGCGTGCATTCGGTCGAGAAGAAAGAGCGGCGGAATAATCCTAAGGCTCCGTACACGACAAGCAAGCTGCAGCAGGATGCGTCGGGACGGCTGGGCTTCAATGTGCGGCGCACGATGGGCGTGGCGCAGCGGTTGTATGAGGGCGTGGAGATTGGCGCGGAGGGTACGGTTGGGCTGATTACGTATATGCGTACCGACTCGACGCGTGTAAGCCCGGATGCGATTGCGGAGGCTCGCGAATTTATCGGCAAGCTGGGAGCGCAGTATCTGCCGTCTTCGCCGAATGAGTATGCGGGCAAGAAGCAGGAGCAGGCACAGGATGCGCATGAAGCGATTCGGCCGACGAATGTGTCGTTCACTCCGGAGTCGATACGGAAGTATCTCTCGGACGAACAGTTTCGGTTGTACAAGCTGATCTGGCAGCGGTTTGTGTCGAGCCAGATGACTCCGGCGGTCTTCGACCAGACGACGGTGGATATTGTGGCGCAGGCGAAGCAGGCCTATGACTTCCGCGTGACCGGCAGTGTGCTGAAGTTCGACGGTCATCTGAAGTTTGAAGAGGAAGACAAGCGTGCGCGGCAGGCTGCGAAGGACAGGGCCGCGAAGGAAGAAGCAGCGGCGAAGACTGCCGATCAGACTGGCCAGGAGTCGGAGGGCGAGGAAGAGGCCGAGCGCAGGCTGCCGGAGTTGAGCGACGGTGAGAGGCTGCGACTGGAGAGACTGGACCCGCAACAGAAATTTACCCAGCCGCCGCCACGGTACAACGAAGCGAGCCTGGTGAAGACGCTTGAAGAGAAGGGGATTGGCCGGCCTTCAACGTATGCGTCGATCATTAATACAATTCAGGACCGCGACTACGTGAAGAAGATTCAGGCGAAGTTTGTGCCGACGGAGATTGGGATCGTCGTCACGAAGCTGCTGGTGAAGAACTTTCCTTACATCTTCGACACGGCCTACACCGCTACGCTTGAGGGCGAGTTGGATGCGGTGGAGGACGGCAAGGAGCGTTGGACCGACCTGCTGAATGGGTTCTACGACCACTTCGAGAAGGAGCTGAGTGTCGCCGGAAAGAACATGGAAGACATCAAGCGGATGGAGGAGTCGACGAAGGAAGTATGCGACAACTGCGGCGCTCCGCTGATTCTGAAGTGGGGTAAGTTCGGCAGCTTCTACTCGTGCAGCAACTTCACCAAGGTGAAGCCGATGACGGTGGCGGCCGGGCCGTGGAAGAAGGACTCGAAGGCCGTGATGAAGAAGATCACGAAGGCGTTCTCGTTCCCGATTATTGTGAAGGCGACGACCGAGGATGTGATCGAGTATTCGAAGGAGACTTTGAACGCGAAGGATCTGGCGGCTGCGATCGAGGAGGCTGCCGCGGCAGGGAAGAAGGTTACGGCTGAGCCTTTCAGCTGCGACTTTACCAAGGAGAACTTTGCGGCGAAGCCTGATCTGAGTGCTCCGGGAGCGGATGAGGTTGCGGAGGAGGAGTTCTGCGATAACTGCGGGCGCGTGATGGTGCTGCGGAATGGGCCGTGGGGGCCGTTTATGGCTTGTCCCGGTTACAACGAAGACCCGCCGTGCAAGACGATTCGCAAGCTGAATCAGAAGGTGCAGCAGAAGCCTCCGGTACAGTTGGAAGAGGCCTGCCCGAAGTGCGGGAAGCCGCTGCTTCTGCGCAATGGGCAGTATGGCGAGTTCATCAGCTGCAGCGGATATCCGAAGTGCAAGTACATCAAGCAGGAGCTGCTGGACGTGAAGTGTCCGAAGGATGGCGGCGATATTGCCGTGCGCAAGACCAAGCGCGGCGATGTGTTCTATGGCTGCGTGAACTATCCGAAGTGCGACTTTGCTTCGAACCTGAAGCTGATCGATAAGACATGTCCGAAGTGCGACAGCGCGTATCTTCTTGAGGTGCATAACGACAAGGGGACATACCTGGTGTGTCCGAACAATCGTGAGGCGTTACCCAAGCGGCGCAAGAAGAAGGGCGCGCCGGAGGAAGCGCCGACGACTCCGCCTTGCACCTATCAGAAGAAGATCGCCGGGCCGGCGCCTGTGCCTGTGATCGAGCGTCCCGACCCGGAGAAGACCCGGGCGGTTGTTGAAAGCGTAGCTTAACCCTGAAAGCGAGAACGAATGGCGACTGCTGCAGATGCTGAGCTGGTATTGAGACTTTACGAGTTGCGGCGGGAGGAGACATTACGCAAGGCGAGGCGCTTCATGGTCTTCGAGTTCAACCCGAAGACGCTGGAGGAACTGCGGGCGGTCTCGAGAGATACCAAGTCGGAATTTAATCCGTACTGGCGACAGACGCTGAGCTACTGGGATATGGCGGCTTCTTTTGTGTTGCGCGGCGCGCTCGATGCGGACCTGTATCTGGACTCGAGTGCCGAGGGGATCCTTCTCTACGCGAAGTTCCACCACTTCCATGCGGAGACGGAGAAGCAGAGTGGGAACCCGTTTATGGGGAAGACCGCTGAGCTGATCTCGAAGTACCCGGCGGCAAAGGCTTACTATGAGGTTTTTTTGAAGAACTTCGGGGTGACGAAGTAGCCGTTGCAGGTACCGCCCTGATCGGGTGAACCAAATCCGGACTTTCCCTTTTTGCATCGTTTCTGTTACAAATGGGTTATAGGCCAGAGTGACGCAGATTCGACGGCGATGGCCAGCTGATAGGGTACGCCAGCCGTAACTTATTGAAAAGATGCAGGTAGTGAGCTATGGCAAAAGCAATTTGGAACGGCCAAACATTGGCCGAAAGCGAAAAAACAGAGATGGTTGAGGGAAATATCTATTTTCCCGATGAAACGGTGAAGCGGGAGTTTCTCAAGACAAGTTCAACGACCTCCAGTTGCCCGTGGAAGGGTCAAGCGCGGTACTACACGATCATCGTGGATGGGCAGGAAAACCCTGACGCCGCGTGGTATTACCCCGATCCGAAGCCTGCAGCCCGAAACGTCAAGCATCATATTGCGTTCTGGCGCGGCGTCGAAATTATCAAGTAACTGATAATAAGGCTGTTTACGCGGGAGAGGGCTCAAGCCTTTCCCGCTTTGTCCTAGATCCCTGAGTCTAAAATCAGGGACATAATCGGGACCGCGTAGCGGGATTGCTAACCCACACAAACGGCAGATCCCTCCACTCCGCTTCGGTCGGGATGACAAATCAAGTCAACAACTTCAGACCTGGATCTCAGTAGGCCTGCGCCCGGTCGAGGGGGAGGCGGATCTGGAAGCAGGTGGCTCCGGGTTTGGACTCCACGGTGACGAAGCCGGAGTGCTTGTTGACGATGCGTTGGACGGCGTCCAGGCCTAGCCCGAGGCCGCGGCCGGGGGCCTTGGTGGTGAAGAACGGCTCGAAGATGCGGGAGCGGATGGAGGGGTCGATGCCGGGGCCGTCGTCCCAGACCTCGACCAGCGCCATGGAGCCGTTGAGGTGGGTGATCAGCCGCAGCGTCCCCATATCGTTCATGCTTTCCAAGGCGTTTTCGATCAGCTCGGTCCAGACCTGGTTGAGCTCGCTGCCGTAGGCGCTGACAGGCGGGAGGTCGGGGTCAAAGTTGAGTTCCACGGTGACGTTCTTGAGCCGGGAGTTGAACATGACCAGCGTGTTTTCGAGCGATTGCGCGAGGTCGACATCCTGAATGGGCGCCTGGTCCATATAGGAGTAGTCCTTGATGGCGCTGATGAGATCGAAGATGCGGACGGTCGAGTCGACGACGGTTTCGGCCATGCGCTCGACGCGCAGCGAGCCGGCGACAGTGGCGACGGCAACGGGAAGGACCTCGGGACGGGTGATGGCGGCAAGCTCGTCGAGCAGGTCGATGGGGAGGTTGGTCTCCGAAAGAGCGGGGGCGATCGTCCAGGCGCGGGGAACATTGTGGGCTTCGAGCCAGCGGACAAAGGCCGCTTCGTTGTCAGTGATGGCGAGAGGGCTCTGCGGTCCCTGCGAATGGCTGGAGAAGGCGGACATGCGGGCGCGGGCCTTCTGAACCCACTCACGGTAGCCTGCGATCTCTTCTTCGGAGAGACAAAGATTGCCGAGGCGGTACTTCAACTCGCCGTATTCGCGGAGCTCGCCGAAGAGGCTGGCTGCGCTGCGCTGCGCGGCGGAGGCGGGGTTGTTGAGCTCGTGGGAGAGGTTGGCGGCGAGCTTGCCTAGCGCGGTGAGCTTCTCCGATTGCTGTTCGATGCGCGTGACCTCGCGGACGCGATCCAGCAGTATGGAGACGCAGCGCTGGGCCATGGAGGGAATGGCGGCCAGCATCTCGGGGAAGAGGGTTTCGGGGACGTCGATCGACCAGACGGGGCCGACGGCGAAACCCTCGCCGCCGTACTTCTTCATGCGCGAAAAGGGAAGCTTGCCGGTCATGGAGCCGGCGCGTCCGATGAACAGTGCAATGTTGCCGGCCTGGCGACGCCGGACCTGGACCTCGCCGCGGAGGATGAAGTTCATATTTTGTGCCGGCTCGTTGTCGTGGAAGAGGATGGCGCGGTCCGGGCCGACACGCTCGTTGCCGTGAGTCGCGATCCACGTGTACTCCTCTTCAGTAAGGCCGTCGAGCTGAGTCACGGTGCGGAGAGCGGCAATAATCTCGGGCAGTGGCGTCGGTTCGGCCGGGGGGCCGACCATGACCGGTTGGTCTGTCTGGCCGAGTGGCTGGGCTGGAAGCAGGCTTTCATAGCTGTTCAGAGTGGCCATCTGGGGAGCTCCTTCTGCTTGTTCTGCTTTTTGCGGCAAGTCGTCTCTGTACTTGTACACCCTATTGTTACAGGAGTTCCGGACTGTAGTCTTTTGCTATCAGTTTCGCGGTGCTGAAATTGATATTGAAGTGAAGAGGCGACATCTTAATTAGACGCCGCCTCTTCGACTTCGATTTGTAAAATTTTGTCTATCTTCTGATTTGGTTTGGCTTACGCCTTCTGAACCTGACCGTCTATGCTTTCTGCACTGCACCATCGACGACGACGACGGGGTCGAGGAAGGGCATGGATTTGCGAAGTTCGGCGCCTACTTTTTCGATTTGGAGCTCAGATTCGGCTTTGCGGATGCGGGCAAACTCTTTGCGGCCGGATTCGTTTTCGGCGATGAACTTCTTGGCGAAGCTGCCGTCCTGGATGTCGTTCAGGAGGGACTTCATCGCTTTTTTGACCTCGGGGGTGACGATGCGGGGTCCGGCTACGTAGTCGCCCCACTCGGCGGTGTCGGAGATGGAGTGGCGCATGTAGGCGAGGCCGCCGCGATACATCAGGTCGACGATGAGTTTCAGCTCATGCAGGACTTCGAAGTAGGCGAGCTCGGGCTGGTAGCCGGCTTCGACGAGGGTTTCAAAGCCTGCCTTGACGAGGGCACTGGTGCCTCCGCAGAGGACGGCCTGCTCGCCAAAGAGGTCGGTCTCGGTCTCTTCGGTGAAGGTGGTCTCAAGGACTCCGGCGCGGGTGCAGCCGATGCCCTTGGCGTAGCTGAGCGCGAGTGCGAGCGCGTTGCCGCTGGCATTCTGCTCGACGGCGACGAGGCCGGGGATGCCGCCGCCTTCGGTGAAGACCTCGCGGACGCGGTGGCCGGGGCCCTTGGGAGCAACGAGCGAGACGTCGGCTGTGGGAGGCGGTGTGATGGTGCGGAAGCGGATGTTGAAGCCGTGGGCGAACATGAGGGTGACGTGGGGCGTCATGTTGGGGGCAATCTCGGCGTGGTAGACCTTGGCGGCGGTCTGGTCGGGGGTCAGGTTCATGATGACGTCGGCCCATTTGCTGACGTTGGCGACCGTATCGACAACCAGCCCGGCTTTGCGGGCGCGCTCTGCGTTGGGGGAGTCGGGACGAAGGCCTACGCGGACGTCGACGCCGGAGTCCTTGAGGTTGAGAGCATGGGCGTGGCCCTGCGAGCCGTAGCCGATGATGGCGACTTTCTTTGCCTGGATGAGGGAGAGGTCTGCGTCTGCGTCGTGGTATGCCTTTGCCATTTTCTGTTCGTTTCCTTTAAGGGTTATGGTAACAAGTCGTGATAAGTCAGCGAGGCGAATCTTACGTTTCGATGCTCGCCCGTGAGGTATTGGGTTTGATTGGCTTGCCCCAATCGGCGCTCAGATCAAGCCACGTGGATTGGTCGAGATGATCAACTCAAGTTTGCGGATGCGGAGCCAGCCTTTGAGTTGCTTCTCGCGGGCGATTGCCGCAGTAATGGTGGTGAAGCGCTCGAAGTAGACAAGCTGGTGAATGTTGTACTTCGCGGTGTGGCAGTTTGGGTCTTTCTTCTGCTTATGCTGCCGAACTCTGATTTCGAGTGTGGTGGTGATGCCGATGTAAAGCTTCTTGAAGCCGTTGGCGAGTATATAGACGTATGCGTATTCGTCCATGACATCCTTTCTTTTCGTTATCTCACTTATCTCACCACATCACCGTCGTCATCCTGAACGAAGTGAAGGACCCCTGTATTTCGCTTTTGTTCTTAGCTCTTGTTTGTTATGAGGAAGCATTGAAGAGATACTCCAACAAAGAAAAAACAACAACCAAATACAGGGGTCCTTCACTTCGTTCAGGATGACGGCATTAAGGGTAGTGGTCACTCCTCTTCTTCATGTCAGTCGATGTCGGTAAACTCGGTGGGCAGGATTTCGCCTGTGCCGGGGTTTTCGGGGAGGGCGGGTTGGTCGGAATCGGCGGGGTCGGGAGTGCCGAGGGCTTTGAGAACGCGGCTGGTGTGGTGGCCGCGGCGCATGGCCATGCGGCCGGTGCGGGAGACCTCGAGGATGGTGTAGCCGCTCTCGGTGATGACCTGGATGAGGCCTTCGATCTTCGAGGAGCTGCCGGTCATCTCGAGCATGATGGACTCGGGGGCGAGGTCGACGACGCGGGCGCGGAAGACGTTCGCGAGCTCGAAGATCTGCGAGCGGGAGTGCTGGCCGAGTGGGTGCGAAGGACCGGCGGCGACCTTGACAAGGCAGAGCTCGCGGATGACGGCATCGGCGCGGCCAACCTCGTCGACGTCGACGGTGATCTCGAGCTTGTAGAGCGAGGCGCGGATGCGGTGGGCGGCATGGTCGGGCGCCTCGCAGACGATGGTCATGCGGGAGACGTCGGTACGCTCGGATTCTCCAACGGTCAAAGACACGATGTTGATGTTGAGACGGCGGAAGAGCGAGGCGACTCGCGTGAGAACGCCGGGTTTGTCCTGGACCAGGGCTACGAAGGTGTGGAGCATGGGGCCTCGTTGGAATTTGGATTGTGCAGGCTGTAGAGGGTGTGGCGTTCGTATCGGTGGCCTGTGGGGACCCGGGGGTGGTCGAAGTCGAGCTCGGGGCGGTGGTTCATGCCTAGTTTTTCCATTACGCGGCGCGATGGTTGGTTGGGAAGTGCGGTGATGGCGACTACTTCGTTAAGGCCGAGTTGGTTGAAGGCGAAGTCGACGATGATGCGTGCGCCTTCGGTGGCGAATCCTTTGCCCTGAGCGGATGGGGCGAGTCGCCAGCCGATCTCGACTGCTGGCTGAGGGAGATTGGGGACGGCGTCGCGCATGGTTTGCAGGCCGATGGTTCCGATGAAGGCGCCGGTGTCGCGCAGGGTCGCGGCGAAGAAGCTGAAGCCTTCGCGATCGAAGGCGGCGAGGTAGCGGTCGATGGCTTCGTCGCTTTGCTCGCGGGTCATTGGAGCCTCGAAGTAGTGCATGACGACGGGGTCGGCGTTCATCTGGGCGAAGGGCGCACGGTCGGCCTCCTGCCAGCGGCGAAGACAGAGACGCGGCGTTTCGAGTTGAAGCGGTTGGGTCAAATATTGTTCTCAAAAATGGAGGAATCCGGAGTGTGAAGCATTTTGATCTGCGATGATTCGTGATTACTTTTGAGGCTGGTGGGGATTCTCGTCGGAGTGGGGTAGATTGCTGTTTGGTGGCGCTGGGTACTGAGGGATATATGTTTTGGGAACCTCGTAGAGGACCAGCTCTCCCGGCTTTGCTATCGCATTGCCGCCGCACAGATTTCCCGTGGTGATGCCGGATTTCATGACGGTTGCTATGGAGTAGTCGGTGTAAAGCTCTCCGCGCGGACGGCAGTCGGCGTACATGTTCGAGAGGATGCGGATGGTGGTGGCCTGGCCCGTGTCGACGAGGATGATTCCGTTTTTGTCGGTGGCCATGGGGACCGAGCCGATCTGATCGACCCGGAGGGCTACGTTGAGTTTCTCGTCGGTGATGGGTTTGTTGGTCTTCGCGTTGATGATCCGAATCCGGAGTGGGTGGGATGGTTGGGCATAGCTGGCTGGCGACAGCGATACGCAGAGGCCGAGGGTGGCTAGGGCGAGAACACCGGGTTTGTTGAAGATCGGGTTTACGAAGGAACAGGACATTTGTGATCCTTTTGACCGCAGAGTGCAAAAAATATCTCAAAATAGTGGCATGTTTTTAGGTGGCAAAAACATGCAGTTTTTTGTCCACATTTACCACGCATTTCACCACGTTGTTACCAGCAAAAAACCACGTTCTGCACACCACTTTTCCCAAAACACCCCTCAAAACAACGGAAAGTCAAAGATTTTCCTTCTCGTTACCAGGCCAAATTTTTTCTGGCAAAATCGACATCTTTATTCATCCTCCGCGGTTTCGAGGAGCGGGTCTTTCTGTGGGCGGCGGACCATCTCGTGGAGGGCGGAGCCGGGGGCGATCATGGGGTAGACGCCGTCCTCTTTTTCTACCTGGAAGTTGATCAGGAAAGGCTTGCCGCTGGTGCGGGCTTTTGTGACGGTTGGGGTTACATTCTGCCGCTTGTTGACCGTTGCGCCGTCGATGCCGTGGGCGGCGGCGAGCAGGACGAAGTCCGGTGAGAGGATGGGGGAGGCGGCGTAGTTCTTGTCGTAGAAGGCCTCCTGCCACTGCCGGACCATGCCCAAAAAACCGTTGTTGATGACGGCGATGTTGATGGCGAGTTTTTCCTGAACGATGGTGGAGAGCTCGGCGGCGGTCATCTGGAAGCCGCCGTCGCCGGCGATGACCCAGACGTCTTTCTCCGGACAGGCGACCTTTGCGCCGATCGCTGCAGGCAGTGCGAAGCCCATGGTGCCGAGGCCGCCTGAGGTGATGAGCGAGCGCGGGGTGTCGTGCTTGTAGTACTGGGCCTCCCACATCTGGTGCTGGCCGACGTCGGTGACGATGATGGTTTGGTCGGCGCGGCCGGCGGCGTGGGCCTCGTGCCAGATGTCGTTGATGACGTGGGCGGCGTAGAGGTGGCCGTTGTCGGGCAGGTTGATGATGTCGCGGACGGCGGCGTCGCCCTTCATCGCGTTGATCTCGCGGAGCCAGCTGGTGTCGGAGTTTTTCGGCAGCAGCGGGAGGAGGAGTTCGAGGACTTCTTTGAGGTCGCCGATGAGGGCTACGTCGGCGTGGACGTTCTTGTTGATCTCGGAGGGGTCGATCTCGATGTGGATCTTCTTCGCGTTGGGGGCGTAGTGGGCGAGGTTGCCGGTGACGCGGTCGTCGAAGCGCATCCCGAAGGCGAGGAGGAGGTCGGCCTGCTGGATGGCATTGTTGACCCACGACTCGCCATGCATGCCCATCATGCCGAGCGAGAGCGGGTGATGCGTGGGGACGCCGCCGAGGCCTAGGAGCGTGCTGGCGACGGGGATCTGCTGGCGTTCGGCGAAGGCGAGGACCTGGGCCTCGGCGCCGGAGTGCGTGATGCCGTGACCCGCGAGGATGACGGGCTTCTTTGCGGCCTTGATGAGTTCGATGGCCTGCTGGATGGAGGAGGACTCGGCGCGCAGCATGGGGTGCGGGCGGTAGGCGGCGGGGGCGGCGGCTTCGAAGTTGAACGGCGCGGTGGCTTGTTGCGCGTCCTTTGTTATATCCACAAGTACCGGACCTGGACGCCCGGACTTCGCGATCTGGAGGGCTTCGCGAATGGCGGGGGCGATGTCTTCGGCGCGGGTGACGAGGTAGTTGTGCTTGGTGATGGGCAGGGTGATGCCGGTGATGTCGATCTCCTGGAAGGCGTCGGAGCCGAGGACTTTGCTGCCGACCTGGCCGGTGATGGCGACGATGGGGATGGAATCGAGCATGGCGGTGGCTATGCCGGTGACGAGGTTGGTTGCGCCGGGGCCGCTGGTCGCGATGCAGACACCGACCTTGCCGGAGGCTCGGGCGTAGCCGTCGGCCATGTGCGCGGCGCCCTGCTCGTGGCGGACGAGGATGTGGTGGATGGGAAACTTGCGCAGGGCGTCGTAGGCGGGGAGGATGGCTCCGCCAGGGTAACCGAAGATTTTGTCCACGCCTTCGCCGGCGAGGGTGGCCCAGATGATTTCGGCTCCGGTGAGTTGGGGGTGTTGGTTCGATTTAGAGTTCATGTTCGCTCCCATAATGCGGCGTCTAGCGAGTGACATTGCTGTAGACGGTCAGTGCAATCATTCCGACATAGAGGACTAAAAGTACATTTCTGACGTAGAGGACTAAAAGTCTTAGCAAGTACATTTCTATAGACACGAAGAGGTTCTAACTCCTGAGGACCGTAGGTCCGTTACATAACAGCCTAGGCCGTAGGCCTAGGTACGTGTTTGCCGGCGCAGTGGAGGGCTGAAGGCCCGACATATAATCGCAGCAATGCCTCAGACGCTGAGCTTCAATCTGGTTCATATCATCTTCAGTACCAAAAATCGCGTCCCGCTGATCAACGATGACATTCTGCCTGCTCTTCACGCGTATCTTGCGGGAACCGCGCGCAAATTGGATTGCGAGTGTTTCCGAGTAGGAGGCGTCGCTGACCACGTTCATCTTGCGATGAGACTGGCCGCGACAAGAACGGCGGCAAAGGTTGTCTCCGAGATCAAAACCGGTTCTTCCGCCTGGATGAAACAACAGGGTGTCCGCGCTTTTGCGTGGCAACGCGGGTACGGTCTGTTTTCCGTCAGCCCTGCCGATCTTAGTGCGCTGGTTCGATATATCGACGGGCAAGAGGCGCACCATCGCAAGCGAGACTTCCAGGACGAGATGCGCGCGTTTTTCGACAAGTATCATATTGCCTTCGATGAGCGTTATGTCTGGGACTGATGACCCCGGATGTATCGGGCCTTCAGCCCTCATATTTACTGATGTTCGTTTACCTAGGCCTTCGGCCTAGGCTGTTATCTTGTCGCGCGTTCGGCGGTTGGTCTGTCGCCGCCGAGAGCGACTGTGAGGCTTGCCGAAAACTCGTTTCGAGTACGTATCATGATGAGGCTATCTCCTCTGCAATGAAGACTTTACAGATGCATGGCCCTTTGTTATCAATACTTTAGCATCGTAGCCCACCCTCAAGTCATTTCCTTTGAAGACTTTAGGACTTTTAGCCCAGGGTGGGGGTACTAGGTGGTGACGGCTCCTTCACTCGCGGAGGAGACCGAGTTGGCGTATTTGGCGAAGACTCCGCGTTTGTAGCGAGGTTCGGGGGCCTTCCATGCGGCTAGGCGTCTGGCTATCTCGGCTTCGGGGACGTTGAGGGTTAGTTTCCGGTTGGGGATGTCGAAGGTGATGGTGTCGCCTTCGTGGACGGCGGCGATGGGGCCGCCGAGTTGGGCTTCGGGGGCGACGTGGCCGGCCATTAACCCACGCGTTGCACCAGAGAAACGCCCGTCGGTGAGGAGGGCTACGGTTTCCGAGAGCGCGGGGATGCCTTTGATGGCTGCGGTGACGGCGAGCATCTCGCGCATGCCGGGGCCGCCGCGTGGGCCTTCGTAGCGGATGACGAGGACGTCGTTGGGGTTGATCTTTCCGGCTTCGACGGCGGCGTGGCAGGCGTCCTCGGAGTCGAAGACGCGCGCGGGGCCCGTGTGGTGGATGCGTTCGTGGCCGGCGACCTTGATGACGGCGCCGTCGGGTGCGAGGTTGCCGCGCATGATGACGAGGCCGCCGGTGGGCTTGAGCGGGTTCTTGAGCGTGCGGATGACGGGCTGGTTTGGGGTCTCGACGGCTTGCGCGGCTTCTTCGGCGATCGTCTTGCCGGAGACGGTGAGTTGCGTGCCTTTGAGGAGGCTGGCGTCGAGGAGGCGTTTGGCGAGGACTCTTGATCCGCCCGCATCTTGATAATCTTTCGCGACGTACTTGCCGCCGGGGGAGAGGTCGCAGATGAAGGGTGTGTGCTCGGAGATGCGGTCGAAGTCGTCCATGGTGAGGGGGATGTGCATCTCGTTCGCGATGGCGATGAGGTGCAGAACGGCGTTGGTGCTGCCACCAGACGCGCAGACCGCGACGATGGCATTTTCGAGGGCCTCGCGGGTGAGGATTTTGCTCGGGCGCACATCGCGTTTGCAGAGGTCCATGATCATCCGGCCTGCCAGACGGCTGGCCTCTGCTTTGTCCGAAGCCATGGCGGGGACGCCGGTTAGCATCATGGGAGAGATGCCGAGGAACTCGCCGGCCATGGCCATGGTGTTGGCGGTGAATTGGCCGCCGCAGGCTCCGGGACCGGGACAGGCGGCGGCTTCGAGTGCTTCTAGTTCGGCATCATTTATTTTCCCAGCCGAGTGCGCGCCCATGCCTTCGAAGACGTTGAGGATCGTAATGTCTTTGCTGCTGCCGTCGGGCTGCTTGAGGTGCCCGGGGGCGATGCTGCCGCCGTAGAGCATGATGCCGGGGATGTCGAGGCGTGCCATGGCCATGATGGTGCCGGGCATGTTCTTGTCGCAGCCGGCGATGCAGACGATGCCGTCGAAGAGGTTGCCGCGGGCGACGAGTTCTATAGAATCCGCTATAACTTCTCTGGAAATAAGGCTCGCCTTCATGCCTTCGGTGCCCATGGTGATCCCGTCAGAGATGGTGATGGTGTTGAACTCCATTGGCGTGCCGCCGGCTTCACGGATGCCTTCCTTCACGGCGGCGGCGACGTCGCGGAGATGGAAGTTGCAGGGGCCGATCTCGGTCCAGGTGTTGGCGACGCCGATGATGGGCTTGTGCAGGTCCTCTTTGCTGAAGCCTACGCCGCGCAGGTAGGAGCGGGCGGCGGCGCGGTTGGGGCCTTCTGTGAGAGGGATGCTGTATTTCTTCGGATTGATTTCGTTGCTCACTATTGAGATTCCCTCAGGGGCTAAGGCCCCGCTTGCGGTTGCGGCTGATTCACACGGCTAAAGCGGTGTGCTTAACAAACGAAAAAGAAATAGAACTACAAATGCAAAGCGAAAAGCAGATTCCTCCGCTGCGCTGCGGAATGACAACTAAGAGGCAGTGGTGCTGGAGGCGGTTG
>Ga0185299_10002704_pt1 | contig 26233 bp, 20 predicted proteins | sample PaiPotPPA55metaG_FD_128002 | JGI IMG/M metagenome (GOLD analysis project Ga0185299, IMG submission 128002) | Iron sulfur acid spring bacterial and archeal communities from Banff, Canada, to study Microbial Dark Matter (Phase II) - Paint Pots PPA... ...
TGTGCACTACGCGTCGTCGGAGGACGTCGCGGCCCCGGCGAGTGCGTACGAGCCGCTGTGCACCGGGCTGGAGACGACAGAGCCGGTGCCCGCGTCACAGGTCCAGCCGGAAAGACTGCCGGTCTCGAAACCCGGGTTGGTCAACAGGTTGGCGGCCGCCGCGTTCGCGGATCCGGAGAGCAGGGTGACGCTGGCGGCCGCGCCCGCCGCGAGTGCGAGGCTCACCAGGACGGCGAGGCGCTTGCGGGCCGGGGTTGCGGGCGGGGCGGCCGGTGGGACGGAGTGCGGGGTGGGTGGGTTGCGCACTGCGGTGGCTCCTCGGTGCGGACGGCAGGCGTCACGGCCGTGACGCCTGCCGAGAATGTGGTCCAGACCAATGAGCCTGTCAAGGGTCTAGACCAAATTCATGCCGCCCTGCTTACTCAACCCTCGACCTCACTTGTGCAGCCAGGTCACCGCGAAGCCGGTGCCGCTGAGCGCGCCGTCCTGAGTGAGCAGGACGCCGTTTCGCTCCAGGTTGGTGGTCTGCACCGTCCCCGCCGAGGCGAAAGCCTCGCCGTTCGCGGTCACGTCGCTGAACTCGACCGAGCCGAAGTCGGGGTTCGGCGGGATGTTCTGGCTGCCTATCGCCTCCACGATCACCTCGGCCGAACTGAGCGCGGCGGTTGCGAGCGTCTTGGTGTACGTCTTGGTCCAGCCCTGCGTCGGATCGGCCAGCACGAGGGTGAAGGTGCCTGTTCCGTTGGTGGTGACGGAAGAGGTCATCGTGTCCCCGGCCTTGACGGTCTCGGTGAAGTAGATCGAGTTCGCGGGGTACATCTCCACCCACGGGTTGTACTCGATCTTGCCGTTGCTCGCGCAGACCGCGTCGAGGCCGATCTGCTCGACGCTGGAGCTGGTCCAGCCGTCGAGTCCGGACCAGAAGGAGATGTCCCCCTTGGTCACCGAGCACGAGAGCGAGGGCACGATCCAGTTCCCGGTGACCGCGTCATAGCTGCCGCCGGTGACGGCGTAGCCACCCCAGTTGCTGTTCGCGCCGCTGTGCGTGGTCACTCTGTGCGTGACCGGGCTCGACCCGGACAGCTGCCCGCTTCCGGTCGCGCTGAATGTACCGAAGGCACCGAATGTCATGACGGGTGCGAAGATCGTGGACACGCCGAGCAGGTGGACCAAGGCGCGCCGGAACTTGAGCACGAAAGCCTCCCGAGAATGCCGATGGCCCCGCGACGCTGAGGGTGGGTGTTGGTGCGCGGAGCCCTGATTCTCTTGAGGCTGGCTGAGATTCTCATGAGCCGCCACCAGGATTCGGCAAAGACCGGGCCACAGTAGGGTCACGACGGGCATGCCGACAAAGGTCGCGAAAGGTGAAGACTTCGGCGAAATGACGGTCCCCGCGGGTCCCTCGCGGTCAATTCATCGATTCGGCCAGCCTGCGCGTTGCGGCGTTCACGGGGATGCCGGGGATTGTGCTGGACACTGGCAGCATGGACCTGGCCACTGCCCCCACTCCCGACCACTCCGCCGCCGGACTGGATGCGCAGGCGGCGAGCAAGCCGCTGCTGGACGCCCCACAGTCACTCGCCGCCGCGATCGCGATGTGGACCTTCGTGATCGGCCCGATGCTGTGTCTGGCCATCGCCGTCCCCATCGCTTGGGGCTGGGGCCTTTCCCTGCTCGACGCGGTCATGTCGCTCGTCGCGTACGGCATAGCGGGCGTCGGCATCGCAGTGGGCTACCACCGCTGCTTCACCCACCGTGCCTTCAAGGCACGGCGCGGGCTGCGCATCGCGCTGGCCGTGGCGGGTTCGCTCGCGGTCGAGGGCTCGCCTGTGCAGTGGGTCGCCAACCACCGGCGCCACCACGCCTTCGCGGACCGCGAGGGCGACCCGCACTCGCCGTGGCGCTACGGCACCGATTCCCGCGCCCTCCTCAAGGGTCTGCTGTACGCCCACCTCGGCTGGATGCTGCGACGGGAGCTGAGCAACCGGGCCAGGTTCGCCCCCGACATCGCCGCGGACCGTGACCTGCGCCTCGTCGGCCGGCTCTTCGCGCCGCTGACCGTGATCTCGCTGCTCGGCCCCGCGCTCATCGGCTGGCTCGCCACCGACACCTGGACCGGCGCACTGGCCGGATTCTTCTGGGCCGGCCTGATGCGGATGGCCCTGCTCCACCACGTCACCTGGTCGGTGAACTCCGTCTGCCACGTCGTCGGCAAGCGGCCGTTCTCCTGCCGGGACCGGGCCACGAACTTCTGGCCGTTGGCGCTGCTCTCCTTCGGCGAGAGCTGGCACAACTCCCACCACGCCGACCCGAGCGGAGCGCGCCACGGCGTGCTGCCGGGGCAGATCGACCCGGCTGCGCGCATCATCTGGCTGTTCGAACGACTGCACTGGGCCCACGACGTGCGTTGGCCGCATGCCGAGCGACTCAGCGCCAAGCTGCTGCCCGAACCGAGTCTGCCCGCCGCGGAGTAGTTCTCGGCACAGAACTCGCTCCTTAGCCAACACCAACCTAGGCCTGGAAGACCGGGCTGCGGAGCTCCACGAGCCTCGCCCCGGCCGCCCTGAGTTCTTCCTCGATCTCTTTCTCGATGGTCTCCCCCGACTTGCCGTCGGCGTCGTAAGCGCCATGCGCGCCGCGCATCAGCCGCACGTCATAGCCCTGACGCAGCGCCTCGAGCACCGTCGCGCGCACGCAGTAGTCGCTGGGCAGTCCCCCGACCACGATGGTGGATCCGGCCGGGATCAGCTCGGCCAGCGCGGTACCGGCGAACGCGTCCATCTCGAACTTGTCGATGATCGCCTCGCCCTCGATCGGGACCTGGTAGAGCTCCCAGCCCGGGGTGCCGGGGAAATCGGGATCGTCTTCGTCGCCGTTGTTCCGCACATGGACGACGGACGCCCCCGCGGCACGGGCACGCTCCAGCAAAGTGGTCGCGACCTCGATCAGCCGCGTGGCACAGGGCACTTGATCGGCACCGGGAACCTGACCGCGCGGCTCCAGCATGTTCCTCTGCAGGTCGATGAGTAGCAGTGTGGTAGCCATGAGTCCACTTTAGCTCAAATGTTCGAACGCGGATCGGCTTTCCGGCAGTACGCCGCAGACTGTTTTTCAGCGCACGGAGTCGATTATTCGTGCACGAACTCGCTCAGGGCTTCAGCCGGTGGCGGCAGTCCTGCGAGCTGCTCGCCGAGCTCTGCCGCCTTCGCCGCGTACGCAGGTTCGCCCAGCACCGTCCGCATGGCATCGGCCATCTCTTCAGCCAACGCGGCGAGTCTGGCTCGGTCTGCGGGCTCCGCCGCGGCGGGCATCCCGTGCTTGCGCAGATCCTCGGTGTCGACCTGGATTCCCGCGCCGGCGCCCGCGATCAGGTTCGCGTTGTACGGCTGGTCGGCGAAGAGTGGGAAGAACACCGAGGGCAGGCCCGCACTGAGCGCGCCGTACGCCGTGCCGGATCCGCCGTGGCTCACTACGGCACTCGCCGCGGAGAACGCGCGATCCTGCGGGAACCACTGCACCACGCGTGTGTTGCCGGGGATCTGACCCAGCGCGGTCGGATCGACCTTTCGCCCGACGGTAAGCAGCACGCGGACGTCCGGGTTGGAGCGCTGCAGCAGGGCGAAAGCGTCCAGCAGCACGCGGTACGCGCCGGGCGACCAATTCCAGCCCGAGTGGCCGACCATGCTGCCGAGCGTCGCGTATACGAATCGCGCGCCGTCCATAGTGAGATCGGCGAGGTCGGCGAGGTCGAGACCCGGATCGGTGTGCTCCTCTCCCCCGCCATCGGTGGCCGGCTTCGCCTCCGGCGACTGATAGCGGATTGTGCGCGGATAAGGGCTGGGATCAAGGTTCTCGGGTAGACGCGAAAGATAGGGCGAAGCGGCAATTACGTCCAAGGCGTCCAGTTCGAACTTCACGATCTCCGGCCCGGCGAACGCATGCAGTCCGCCCCACTCGATGTCAGCGAGTCCGATTGCCACCTGCACGTGCGGAATCCCGGCGCGGTGCGCGGCAATCGCGGAGGCGTACTCCGCAGCCTCGTGCACGACGAGCTGCGGCCGCCAACTCGCGCAGAGCTCCTCTGCGGCCGGCAGCGTCGCCTCGGTGCAGAGCCGACCGAAGTAGTCCCGATTGACCAGGACCGTGGCCGTGGTGGGGTCGCGCTTTACGGAGTCCCAGATCGCCTTGGTGGCCACCGGCTCGGGCTCGGGCGCCATCGAAACGGCGAAGCCCTCCTGGTCCGCGAGCTTGCGCGCCCCGGGCGGAAGCAGAAAGAGCACCTCGTGCCCGGAATCGGCGAGATCGCGGGCGATCGGCAGCAGCGGTCCTACGTGGCCCGCCCCGGCGGTGGAGCAGAAGAGAATTCGCACTCGGCCGAGCGTAGCGACGGGCCGACGGCATGTCGCGGTGAACAATCTGTGTCGAATGCTGCTTCGCCCCGCCGGACCAGTCCGGCGGGGCGAAGCCTGAGGGAGGGCAGCGAACCTCCGGAGGGTGCTACTGGGCACTACTGGTTGCTCGGCCGCAGCGGCTCCCGGAGGTGGGTAGGCTCCGGGAACCGCAGCGGCCGAGCCTTACCGGATTCAGCTGTAGTGCTCCCACGTGACGGCGAAGCTGCCGCCGGAGATGGCGCCCGGCTGGGCCTTGGTGTCCCTGGTGCCCGCCATGACGATCTCGTTCGGCGAGTAGCTCGAGAGCGAGTTGCCGTCGGCGGTGGAGTTGGTGAAGTTCACCGTGCCGAAGTCGGACAGCTTGGCGATCTTGCCGTTGACCTGGGTCGCCTCGGCGATGACCTCGGCCGAGGAGTCCTGGTAGCCGGACGAGCCGTTGGCCGTGGTGGTCTTGGTCCAGCCCTGGGTCGAGTCGGTCAGCTTCATCGTGAAGGTGCCGTTGCCGTTGTCGGTCACGCTGGCGCTGAGCGAGTCGCCGGCGGCGACCGTCACCGAGTAGGCGCTCTCCGCGGCGGGCAGCACCTCCCACCAGGCCCCGTAGACGGCCCGGCCGCTGATGCAGTCGGCCTCGGTGCCGGTCTGCTCGAGCGCGGAGTTGCTGTATCCGTCGAGGCCGACCCAGTACGAGGAGTACGTGGTCGTCGACGTGCAGGTGAGGGTCGGCTGGACCCAGGACGCCGAGACGGAGGTGAACTCGCCGTTGCTGCCGGTCGCGGCGTAGCCGAACCAGTTGCTTGAGGAGACGGTGGTGTTGGAACGGCCGGTCAGCGCGTGCAGACCGTGGCTCTCCTGGTGCGCGAGCGTCGAGCTGAGCTGCAGCGGCGCGGCCGTGGCGGCACCGGAGGTGGCGGCGAACGCGGCGGGGGCCGCGAACAGCGCCGTGGCACCGGCCGCGCCGAGTGCGGCGATGCGGACGAAAGACCTGTGGGACATACGATTCTCCCTCTCGTGGGCTAAGGGATCTGCTCTGGGTGCGGCCGGGCGGGCGGGGTCGGCGCCGCCCGGCGCGCGTTCGTGCACCGTGCCGAATGGCTCGTGGGTACTCGGAGCGGCGGACCTCAGCTTGGGTGAGCGCGGCTCGGCCCGACAAGGAGTCCAGCGCCGTTAAGTCTTGAGCGAATTGCCGGTCCGTACGGAAAAGTCCGGATATAGCGGTGCTCAATCGCCGAACGCGTGCTGAGTTCCTCGTGACCGCGGCCCGAAGCAGAGATCAACGTAAGGTCACGATTGCGGAACTCCTGAGGAAGCCTCGCGCTTTGCGAGCCTGGTCGGCGGGTAGCTTGCTCGGCAGGGGGAGGACGTGTCAGGCCTTGGACCAGATCGGAGTCGTGATGCGCCCCTCCCCGCAGGATGCCGCCTCGGCCGAGCCGGCGGCGACCGACGGAAACGGGGCGAGCCACCCGGATCCGACGCTGGCCCGGCTGCTGCGGACCGGACCGTTCCACGAGGCCTTGCGCACGGCCGTCGCGGCGAGCGGGCTGAGCCTTGACCGGATTCAGGACCGGTTGGTCCGGCGCGGCGCCAAGATCTCGGTGGCCACGCTCAGCTCCTGGCAGTCCGGACGATACCGGCCGGAGCGGGCGGCGTCCCTTGAGGTGCTCGCCGCGCTCGAGGAGGTTCTCGGCGTGCCCGGGGAGTCGCTCTCCGCCCTGATCGGTCCGCCGCGGCCGCGCGGCCGGCGGCTGCCGTCCGCCTCGGACGACCGTGGCCTTGCGGCGACGTGGTCCGCCATCCCGTTCGCCGGAGTGACCGACATCAGCAGTGCGCTGGAACAGGTGGACTCGCGCTGGGACGAGAGCCTGACCCGGCTGAGTACGCACATCCGGCTCGAGCTCGACGCGCGCGGCCGGGAGTACACGATGCACAGCCGCCATCTGCTGCGGGCCGAGTGCGACGGCCCGGACCGATGGATAACCGGCTTCCAGCGCGACGATCCGGGTCCGCCGCCGCGGCTGCGGGTAGAGCCGCCGCACCGGCTGGGCAAGGTGATCGAGAACTCGCAGGTCGGGCTTTTGGTGGCCGAAGTGATCTTCGATCGGCCGCTTCAGCGCGGCGACGTCGTCATCATCGAATACACCCATGAGCACCGCACGCCGCGGCCGTACTCGACGGTGATGCAGTCCACGTTGCACGTACCGGTGCGCGAGTACGTGATGGAGGTGCGCTTCGATCCGAGCGCGATACCCGAGTCCTGCCATTCCTTCCGCACCGCGGACCTCGACTCGCAGACCAGGCCCCAGGAGCGCCTGCTGCGACCGGACGCGCTCGGTTCGGTCCTCGCCGTCGCGCTCTCCGCGGGCCCGTGCAGGCTGGGCATCCGCTGGGACTGGGGATGACGGGGACCGGGGTTGACCGACCGTGGATAGTGGAAGGCATGACATCGAGGCAGAGCACTGACACGAGCGCCGGGGACGACGCCGGGATGACGACGGCGGAGCTGCTCGCCGCGGCGGACGAGGCGTTGATCGATGCGGCCTTCTGCTCTGGCGATTTCGACGAGGCCGACCGGCTGGCGAGCACGGCGCGGCGGCAGGCCGAGGCGGACGGGGACCGCCCGGCCCGGGCCGCTGCCGAGGTGGTGCGCGGCAGTCTCCTGCACTACCGCAACATCACGAGTCTGATGAACGAGGCGGAGCCGGCGCCCGATGACGTGGCGGCCGAGGAGGCGGCGACGCATCGTTCCCTCGAGCTCTACCAGGAACTCGGCGACGAGGCCGGCGTCGCCCGCGCGGCCTTCGGGGTGGGCCTCTTCGAGCAGGTGCTGCGACTGGACTGGAACGCGGCGATGCCGTACTACCGACGGTCCGAGTCACTGATCCCGGCGCTGGAGAAGACCGGCGACCTCTATACGCGTTCTGAGATACACCGGCATCTGGGCTTCTACCATCTGGTGGTGGAGAACCAACCCGAGACGGCCGTGGGGCACCTGCGGATCTCGCTCGAGCTGCGCGAGAAGCAGGACGAGCCGCGGCGCATTCCCAGCGGCCTGGTCGCCCTCGCGTGGGCGCAGCGGGAGGCCGGCAACCCGGCCGAGGCGGTCCGCCTGCTGCGGCGCGCGGTGAGCCTGGCCAGGGAGGCCGGGCTGATACCCGCGCGCATCGCGGACGCCGAGCGCGAGTTGCGGGAATCCGAGGCCGAGCTCGCCAAGGCGGAAGCGCCCGAGACGGCAGAGACGCCCGAGACGGCCGAGAACTGAGTCTCGGCCCGCTCGGAAGCAGACCGCGAACGGAACGCGTTCCGCTTCAGTTCGCGAAGTCCTGAGTCATCCAGACGGTGCCGGAGCTGTCCCGCGTCACCGCTATGCCCACCTCGGTGAACGAACTGCTGAGTATGTTCTGCCGGTGGCCGTCGTTCGGCGGCTTCTCGGCGAGCATGCTGTTGGTCAGGTCCACCGCCATCTGCGCGATCGCGGACTGGGTGTCGGCCTGCGGTCCGCCGTCGCCTATGTTCTCCCCGGCCGCGGTCCACTGCACCCCGGCCGCCGTCTCGCGGTCGCCCAGGGCCGCTTCGCCCGAGCACTGGTGGGACAGGCCGCAGCCGTCCTCCATGCGCGTGTTGTGCGCTGACGCGCTGTTTATCAGGTCCGTGCTCATCGTGTACGGCGAGAGCCCGGCCTGTTGCCGCGCCTGGTTGATCACGTCGAGTACCTGCTGCGCGGCCGTGTTGGAGTTCGAACCGGTGCCTGCCGCGGCACTCGAGGTCGTGGCGGCCGCGCTGGTCTGCCGGCTTGCCGCACTGGACGTCCGCGCGGCGGCACTCGTCGAAGCGAGGCTGGGCTTGGCGCTCGTCGCGGCGGCACTCGGCGATGCGGAATTGGTCGGGATGACCACCGTGCTCGGTGACGCCTGACCGCTCGTGGCGAGGACGGTCGCCGTGGACGTGGTCGAGATCGCGGCGTTCTGATGCTTCGGCTGGAGCTCGACCACCGCGGCCGCCGCCACGGCCAGGACCCCCACCGCCACGACGGCTATACCGACCGGCTTGGCGAGGAAGGCGCCCGTCGACTTGGCGCCGGCGCCCTTGCCGCCGCGATGCGATCCCCCGCGATGGCTCTGCCGAACGGTCGGCGCGGGCGCATGCGACTGCGCGATCAGGCTTGAGGCGCGGAACGCCGCGTACGCCGCGGGAAGCGGCAACAGTGCGAGCCCGGCGAGCAGACGCTCCGGGGGTATCAGGCCGCGCGAGGCGACGGCGTCGCAGTCCGGGCATTCACGGACATGTCGGGCGAAGCGCTTGCGCCAAACGGAATCGGTCTCGCCGGTCCAGTCGTAGGCGACCTCTTCCAGGGTGTAGCACCGCGGCGTGCAGGAGAGCGCCCGCACCACCCGTCGCGCGAAGTCCAACTGCTCCTTCATCCGGCTCACCCGCACAGCCACGTGGTGCGGATCGGCTTGCAGCGCCTCCACGAGCTCGGCTCGGGTCAGGTGGCCGGAGACCTCGAGCCACCAGAGCGCCAACAGTTCCCGGTGGTCCGGGTCGAGCCACTGCGCCGCCTGCTGGGTCTCCCGGCGTTGCCCGGAGACGTCCAACTGGATGAGGGTGTGCTCGACGAACTCGCCCCTCGGGTCGGGTATGTCGGCGCGCTCCTCGAACGAGGTCGGGACCACAAGCCCGCGCGCGGAACGATGGTGTTCGCGAATCTGGTTGAGGGTGACCGCCACCAGCCATGCGCGCAGGCGCTGCGGATCGCGGAGCGAGCCGACGCCGCGGACGAACTGCACCATCGTGTCCTGCACGACATCGTCCACGTCGGAACTGTGCCGGAGCGCGCGGCGCACCAGGTTGTAGACCAGGGGCAGGTACTCGGCCGCCACCGCGTCAAGGGCGGCCGGGTCGCCCGCCCGGGCCGCCTCCACCCACACCGTATCCACCTGCAGGGCCACGTCGGCACCTCTTCCATCGCGCCGGATTCGGCTGTCTCTTATCGGACCGTCCTCATAGGAGACGGTTGCCGCGCCGCGCGAATCACAAAAATCTCAGACTGTCCTTGCCCGGGCCCATCACACCATGGCCACGGTAAAGCCATGGCAAGCTGGGACCCATGTCTGCGAACCTCCACATGGAACCGGCGCTCAGCCGACCCGATCTTCTGGCCAAGCCGACGTTCGAAGCGCTCACTGCAGCGGCCCACAGTCAGACGTCGCAGCCCGGAGCGCTCGCGGACGCGCAGGTCGCCGCGATCGATCCGGATCTGGCGGACACGGCGGCCTTCTGCGCCGAGTACGGGGTCGGCCTCGAGGAGTCGGCCAACTGCGTGGTCCTCGCCGCGAAGCGGGCCGGTGAGACTTATTACGTGGCCTGCATGGTGCTCGCGACGACGCGCGCGGACGTCAACGGCCTGGCGCGCAAGCACCTGGGCGCGCGGAAGCTGACCTTCGCTCCGATGGACGACGCGGTCGGCCTGACCGGGATGGAATACGGCGGCATTACGCCGGTCGGGCTACCGGAGGGCTGGCCGATCCTGATCGACCGCGCGGTGGTCGAGGCACCGCGCGTCGTCGTCGGCTCGGGCATCCGCGGCTCGAAGATCTGGCTGCCGGGCAAGGCTTTGGCCGAACTCCCGAACGCTCAGGTGCTGGACGGCCTCGGTATCACGCCTTCGTGAGCTCGACGTCGGCGGCGTGGCGCGGCGCGAGCCGGGTGCCGCGGCCCTCGCACCACGCCAGCATTTCCGGCCAGCTGCCGTAGCCGGCCTCCAGGTCGAAATGCCCCTGGCCCGGCAGCAGGTCCTCGCGCAGGCCGTCGATCCGCGGGAGCGCGACTTCCTCGGGAACCGGGCAATAGGGATCGTTGTCGGAATGCACGAGCCGCACCGCGGCGGTGCCCACGTCGGCCGGCCGCGCCGAGACCGGCGGATCGAAGGCCGCGAGCTCGACGGTCTTGCGCAGGAAGGTCCGGCCCGGCGGCGCGACGAGGACGACGCGGAACGCGATGCGCGGGGTTCGCAGCACCGACGCGGCGCGGTTCGCCACCCCGGCCGACGAGCACGCGTGCAGCCACCCGAGGCAGCCGAGGCTGTGGCAGACGACGACGCGCTCCGGCCCGGTCAGCCGGGCCGCCGCGGCCAGGACGGCCGCGGCCCAGTCCGCCGGCTTCGGGTAGTCGGGCTCGGGAAGCTGCGGATACTCCACCTGATGGCCCGCCGCGGTCAGCTCCCCGGCCAGCCAGTGCTGCCAATGCCCCCGCGGCCGGCGATTCTGCCAACCGTGCAAGATAAGAAAGCTGCCGTCATTGGTGCGCATATAAGAACTCACAAGCGGCCTTTCACAACGGGGGCAGGCATCCGACACGGCCTAACGCTTGCGCAGGGTCCAGGTCACGCGCGACTCTCCTGAAGAGAGGTCGTACTCGCTGGCGCGAAAGAATTTATCAGAGTGCTACCTACCCGCTCTAGCCGGGCCAGGCACCCGGGGCTACGCTGCGCTTACACGCCGAGGCGCGCACCGGATACAGCACGCTTCCGGCACACGTGGAAGCATGGTGGGGGGATGGGATTGTCTTACCGAGGCAGCGGTGTCGATCCACCGCGGCGCAAAGCCGAAGAAAAAGATCGAATACGAAGATCGTATCAGGGCTCGACCTGGCTCGAGCAGGACGGGCATCTTCATCAGATACTCGATCACGTAAACAGTGGTTATCTTCCGCTCAAGTACGCCTACGCCGGCAGCGCCGCTTACACGCACGACGCATTGGCGCGCACCTCCGGCTATGCCGAGGTGATCGGCAGCGCGCAGCACGAGGCCGGCGTCCTGTCCCACGCCCTGCCGTACGGGCTGCCCGAGCAGATCGTCGAGGTCGGACCGGGCAACGGAGTGCACACCGCGGCCTGGCTCGACGCCGCCGACGTCACCGCTCCCCGGCTCTCCGGCGGCCCCCGCTATCTGGGCCTCGACTTCAGCGCCACCCTGCTCGGGCTGGCCGCCGAAACGCTCCGCGTACACCGGCCGGAAGTCGAGGTATCGACGCGGCACTGGGACATGGAGGGCGAGCCGACCTCGCATATCGAGGGCTGGCGACGCGGCCCGGGTCCGGTGCTCGCCTGCCTGCTCGGCCACACGCTCGGCAACCTCGCGGATCCGGCCAGGGCCTTGCGGAACCTGGCGTTAAGCCTCCGCGCAGATGACACGCTCCTGGTCAGCCTTACGCTATTCGGACCGGGGGCCGACGAGGACGTGATACTCGATCCGTACCGGAGCGAGGTCTTCACCGCGGCAGTGCTCGAGCCGCTCAGGGCGGCCGCGTTCGCACGCGCCGACCTCGAACTCGAACTGCGACTGATGGGGCGGACCGTGATCGGAGACGTGCACATCAAGCAGCCGATGACGGTGGCGGGCCAGACCTTCGGCGAGCGCAAGGCGATCCGCTGCTTCGCCTCGACGCGCTTCCTGCCCGAGGAGGCACTCGCCCTGCTCCGCCCGGCCGACGGTTGGACGGCCGCCCACTGGGCGGTCGACGGCGGCCATACCCACATGGCGATAGTCGCACGACGCAAGGAAATGGGAGGGGTTCCCCGTGTCTGATCCGGCTCATCATCCCGGTGCCACGGCCGAACGGCCGCTGACCGCCCTCGGCGGAGCGGCGGCGACCGCCGCCGGCCACAGTTCGCTCGCGGTACAGGCGGCCCGCTGGGCGCTCACGGCGCACCGCGCCAAATTCGACGGCACCGACAGTTCCATGGTGCGCCTGCCCGACAGCGTGGCGGTCGACCTGGTCCGGCGGGTGGCCGCCGGAGTACGCAATCGGGTGCTGCAGGTCATGCCGATCTCGGAGGCCGCGCTGACGGCTCCGCGCGAGTACGGCCCGGTGCCGAACTGGCGGTTCGCGCCGAACCAGAACGCCATGATCGCCTTCGCGCAGGCCGTCTCGGTCAATCTCGCCGCGCAGGGCTGCGCGCTCCAACGCGTCTACCTGGTTCCCCCCGGCGGCCTGCACGCGAGCCTCGTCAACCGGCAGATCCGGGAGGACGAGCGGGCCGGGATCTGGTCGAGGGCGCTGCCGATCTCCGAACTCGGCAAGGTCTTCGTCGCCGACTTCCCGTTGAGCCTGATCTGGATCGTGGACAACGAGAGCGTCCTGTTCCAGGAGCCGACCGAGGCCGGTCCGCCGGTCTGGGCGGTCAGCGAGCGGGAGGAGGACGTGGAGCGGGCCGGCGGGTTCTGGCGGAAGGTGTGGCCGCTGGCGACCACCGAGCTAGGCGACGACGGAGACGACATCCTCACCGACCCGCTGCTGGTCAGTGCCGAACAGATCGCCGCGGCCGCACCGATGACCTGCCGCAACGAATACGGCGGCCGAAGGTGCAGTTGGTATCACGGCGCTTGGCAGTACCTGCGGCTGTTCGACATGGTCTCGAGCCCGAGCTGGCACAAGTCCTTCTATCACCTTGAACTGGTGCAGGCGCTCGAGGAATGTGCGCGGCGCGGCACTGAGGCGGCCGGGGATTCCCGTTCGGCCGAGCCGGCCGGCGGCCCGCGGGTGCTGATCACCGGAGCCGCGGACTACTCGATGCTCGCCTACGTCATCGATGCCTGGAGTCGCACCCGAGCGGCGAAATTCGACCTCTGCGACGAGCCGGACATCCACGTGCTCGACATCTGCCCGACGCCGCTGCTGGCGTGCCGCTGGTACGCGACGACGGTCGCGAACCGGGCCATCGAGACGCACGAGTGCGACCTGCGCGAGGATACGGACGTCAAGAGGCTGTACGAGTCGACCGGCCCGTTCGACCTGATCGTCACCGACGCGTTCCTCACCAGGTTCGACCACGACGGTGCCCGGGCGGTGATGCGGCACTGGTCCGACCTGCTCGCCCCGGGCGGCAAGGTGGTCACCACGGTCCGGCTGCACGCGGCGGACGGGCCGTACCAGGGGCCTGACGAGATTTCCGAGTTCACCCAGCGGGCGCGGCTCAAGGCCTGGCACTGGCGCCTGCAGCTGCGGTCGAGTGTCGACGCGATCTGCAACGACGCGCGGGAGTACGCGTTGCGCATAACGAGTACCGACTTCGGCGGCGTGAAGGAGGTGACGAGTCTGCTCGAGGAGGGCGGCTTCGAGCTTCCCGTGGCGACCGTGAGCGACCAGGTCCAGGGGGAGCTACGGTCGACGCAGTACCTGCGTGTGGTCGCCCGCAAACGCACAGTGGTACAGTCCGCGTCAGAACCCGAACGCCCGGAATGACGATCGCCTCGTCGCCCTCTGTGCCGCCTGCTGATCCGCACGAGTCCTGGTGAAAGGTGGAGCCGCCCACGTCCGCGATAACTCCGTCGCGCTTCATCGCCGAAGTGCTTGAGCAGCGCCAGGCCAGGCTTGACGATTCCGGGTATCCCGCCGTGCCCGGCGAGCCAGGTCGGTTCTTCGCGCTCGAAAACTCCGACGGCAGCGTGCAGGTGACGCTTCGCGGCATGGCCGGCAAGGAGCTCGCCGCGACGGTTCCGGTCGAGGAGTTCGAGCTCGGCCCGGTGCCGGAGACGGCCGGGGGCGCGAACGGAGCCAACGGAACGAACGGAGCGGAGCCCGATCCGAAGACGAAGTACTGGGCGCTCGACCTGCTCGCCTGCCGGCTGGCGCACAAGCTGGCCGTGGAGGACGGTCACGCCTTCGAATTCGCCCGACGCCGAATAGGCAACGGTCTGCCGACCTTCGAAAAGGCCTACGCCCAGCCGGAACTGCCCACTGTCGAGCATTCCAGGGCGGACCCGATGCTGCAGAAGCTGCAGAAGGAATACGGCTCCGTCCAGATCTACGGACGCACCGGGGCCGGGAAGTCGAAGCTGGTCTCCCTGCTGGCGTACCGCTGCATCGACGAGCACCAGATCCCGCGCATCGAGCTCGATCTGCAGGACCCGGACGACGGCGCCGAGTCGGTACTCTCCGCGATACTCACGCTGCCGCGGCCGGAGGCGGGCTGGTACCTCCTCGTCGTCGAGAACATGCACAACAACAGCGCCCGGGCCCAGCAGGTGTTCGAGCTCGTCGACAGGCTCCGCCGGCTCTACGGCTTCCGCATCGCCGTGCTCGCGACCAGCGGCCTGAGCCTGGAGAAGATGCGGGAGCGGCCCGCCTGCCTCAGGGACGTATGGTGCGTCGCCGCGGAACCGAGGCAGGTGGTGAATCAGTGGGCGAGGGACCTGAGGCTCGGCCCCGCCCAGAAGAAGGCCCTGCTCGCGATGTCGGGGGACGGCCAGGACATCACGCTGGCGAAGCTCGGTCTCGACTACTTCAGGGCGAAGGGCTCGATTCCGGCTGCCGGGCAGTTCACTCTCTACACCGCGGAGCACTTCGGCCTGGACAAGGTGGAAGATCCGCGGCTGCGCGACTGCCTTTACGAGTTCGCCTGTCTCGGTGCGGCCGAGGTCGAGGTGTCGGCCTCGACGATCCGGCGACACCGCGCGGACATCGTGGCGGAGTTCGCGACGTTGATCGAGAAGGCGGATTCGACCTACCGGATCGGCAGCCGCTCACTCGCCCGTGAGCTGGCCAGGTACGCGTTCAAGCACTGGGGGATGCCCCAGCATCCCGCCGACATCATCATGAATCAGGTGAGGCTGCGCGGCGAGATGCTCACCCGGCAGCTGATCGGCGGCCTCGACCTGATCGACCTGCGACGGGACGACGCCGGAACGACGAGCCAGGTGCTGGCCGGCGTGCTGAAGGCGCGGCGCCGGCTGGGCGACCTGCTCGCGGCGGCGGTGCGCGAGGAGAACGGCGAGTGGCGGGACAACGCCGCCTGCGCCGCGTTCGCCGCCATGGCGCTGCACCACCTCGAGCGGCACGACGATGCGGAGAAGTGCGCCGAATTCGTCCGCGACCGATGGGTGGTGGAGCCCGGGGTGCTGCCGATCTGGAACGGCGGCATGAAGACCGCGGAGCAGCTCGACTTCCTCGGCCTCAAGGACATGATGCAGGAGGAGGACGAACTGCTCGCGGAGCGTCCCGGCCAGCAGGGGAAGAACTACAACTGGCCGCCGGAACTGCGCAGCGACCAGATCAACCTCGACCGCCTGCACCAGACGTGGATGCTCGGCGTCCTGCTCTCCTTCGAGGGCTCGATGCGCCCGCCGCGGATGGACCGGATCGATGACCTGTACGAGACCGCGAAGGCGGCGTGGCAGCCGGACGGCGGCTTCTACCCGAGGCGGATCCCGTGGATGACCGCGCGAATCCTGATCGGCCTGTGCGAGGCCGGCTTGTCGGACACCGAACTGGCCCGGGACGCCGCCAACTGGCTGCTGGACTGGCGCGAGCCGGGCGAGGTGCGCCCGATGGGCTGGGCGAGCGGCACCGGCCAGTGGAACTCGCTCGCGATGACGAACGCGATGTGCCTCATCGCCCTGATGAAGTGCGATCTCGATCTGGAGAACTCGATGCTCGCCGTCGGGTATCAGCACATGATTTCGGCCATCGAGGCGCAGCCGGGCCCCGAGGACCAGCCGATCGACTACGCCTTCATGATCGACGCGCTGCTGCTGGCCGACCGGACGGAGGACCGCGAGCGGGCGTACGAGCTGATCCCGGCCCTGCTGGCCTGGATCAGCCGCGGCGACACCTGGCAGAACCCGCGCACGCACCGGAGCGGACTCGGTCTACGGCAGATCAAGGTCGAGAGCACGGAATTGCCGTTCACCGCGGCGCAGATCGTTCCATGCGTGTGGAAGATGGTGGCCGACAAGCTGCACGAGATGTACAAGGAATACATCGACGGTCCGACCAAGAATGTCGAGCCGACGCCGCCCGCGGTGCTCGAGACGCCGGTTCCGCCGCCGATCGTGCAGGGTACCGAGCCGATCCCGGTCGCCCTGCTGGAGATGGCTTCGCGTCGCCTCGATGAGATCAAACTGGCCGTCGACGAGAACATCGCCACGCGCCAGCGGACGCTGCGCCAGATGGTCCCGAACGGGCACCGGCTGTCGGTGGAGACGAGCACGGTGCAGCACCGCCTCCTGGAGTTCGAGCGCTTCAAGACGGAGGAGAACGACTACCGGCAGCGGTTCGAGAACGGACGTGTGGACAAGCGCCTTATCATCGACATCGACAATCTGGGCCTACGCGTGATGCCGCAGAACTACGTCCGGGTCATTCCCGCCGAATAGATCGAAGAGTTCGGCTAGTCTGGGTACCTCTTCCTTCCCGAGCACCATGCGACCTCCATCGGTGAACCATGATTCCCGTCTCGCTGCTCAACTTCCTGTCCGGTCTCGCGGCCGGCGCCGGTATCAACCTCCTCACGTCCATCGAGGGCGGATCGACCGCGTCCCCGCACCGGATCATCGTGGACTCGGCCTTCTGGGTGATCGTGGCCGCCGGCCTCGCCTACGCCGCCCACCTGGCGGAGACCGTCGAGAGAGGCGTCTCGTTGGTCATCGACGGCAATTTGAGCGAGGCGGAGCGGCGCGAGGTCTATGCCGCGCAGGCAGGCCAGGTGAGATTCCGCTACCGGCTGATCCTGGGAATCAGCGGTGTGCTGACGATCCTCTCGATCGTGCTGATCCCAGGGCTCTGACCGTCCTGTCGGGGTGCGATGGAACTGCGATCCGGGAGGCGGCGGTCAGCCGACGCGGCCGCGGCCGCCGGGGACCCGGTCGAGCCGGGCGAAGTGCGCGGCGGCGCCCACGGCCAGCGCCCGGAGCAGGCGCGAGCCGTCGAAGCGGAAGGCGGCGGCACGCACCCACTGGACCTGCTCGGTCCAGATGTCGAGGCAGCCGCCGGAGACCGGATCCCACAGCCGCACCGTCTCGTCCGACGCCGCCGAGACCACCAGACCACGCTCGCCGACGCGGCCGACCGCGACCCGGAAGACTGCCTTCTCATGTCCTTCGAGCACTTGGAGAAGTTCGCCGGACGGGACTGCGTACAGGCGCAGGCCGCCGCCCGTGTCACCGACGGCCAGCACCGCATCCGACCCGTCCGGGCCTATTTCGCCGAGCGCGCAGGCGCTCAGCGGCGTCCGGTCGCGCTGCGGCAGCGTGCACACGGCGGCTCGGTCCGGCAAGCTGAAAACCTTGCTGACGTGCGTGGTCGAGCAGGCCAGCAGCAACTGGGACGAGTGCCGGAGGCAAGACAGATCCATGATTCCGCTCCCGTCCACGCTGACCGCGTTCGGCCGGCGGCTTGACGTACCGTCCGCCCAGAACCTCACCAGGCCGTCGGCACCCCCGCTGACCAGCATCCCGTCCGGCGTGTAGGCCAACGCCCGCACCGCCCCGTCATGTGCCTCGACGATCGCCGGTCGGCCGTCCTCGGCCCACCGGAACCGAGCGAGCAGTCCGCCGACCAGCCCGGCGGCCGCGTTTCCGCCCTGCGCGGCGGTACTCACGATGCGGCCGGGCAATCGCCAGCCGCGCTGCAGATCGCCTCTCGCCGCGCGCACCTCGAGCCCGCCGTTCGCCGTGCCGACGATTGCGACAGGCTCCTGAGAACCGCCGACGAAGGCCACCGAGCGCACCGGGTCCGGCGTCGCATCCTGCCGCGCCTGACCCTCGGGTGGCCGAGGCGGCGGGGGAACCGGATCCCACACCCGTACGTCGCGGCGGCCGCTGCCGGTCGCCAACAGCAGCCGCCCGTCATTCGCGGCCAAGGACACGGCGCCGACCGATTCAGCGCGTTCCTGCAGCAGGACGCTCGCTCCGCGCAGCGGATCCCACAGCCGGGCGGTGCCGTCCTCGGCGCCCGAAACCAGCACGATGTCGTCACCCGACCGGGCCAGCGAGACGCCCTTGACGGCGCCGGTGTGGCCGACAAGGCGCGTCTCACCGCGCTTCGCGTGCCACAGCCCCACGCTCGAATCCGGCGCGTCATACGCAACGAGAAGCGAGTCCGCAGCCGCCACCACGGCCAGCGCGGTGACCGGTTTTCTCGTCTCGATGCGGTGCACGGCCTCCGCGGTCGTCGCGTTCCACAGCGTGATTCCCGACAGATCGGCGGTGGCCAGTACATCTGTGCCCGCATTCATATGCGGGCCGTGGGCGGATGCGATGTGGCGGACCTGTTCGATGTCGAGGTAGTGCAGGACCCTCTCTTCGCCCAGGTCGATCAGCGCGACACGCTGGGGTTCGGCGACCACGAGCAGGGTGCGTCCGGCTTCCCGGGTGAATCCGATGGCTGACACGAGGGCTCCGACGGGCCACCCGCGCCTGGCCGGCTCTCCGGTGAGCACGTCCACGAAGCGGATTTCACCGGGAACGTAGTGCGCGAGCACCGCCGTGGTGCCGCGTCGTTCCGTCACCAGCGTGCCGAGCGCGGCCACGCCCCCGGTGCAGCGCACGCGGCCCAGGGTCTGCAACCGCTCGCCGTTCGCCGGATCCCAGACGTGCACCGTCGCGCCGTCATAGCTCGCCACCACGGTCCGTGTTCCGGCCTCGGCGAAGCCGACGAGGCGCGGAACCTCGGTGTTGCCGTTGAGCACACGGTGGAACGGCGTGGGCGGTGCGGTGCTGCCCATACCGCGCCACACCAAGTCCGGCAGCGCCGCCAGACCGTCGAGGAGCGCGGGCTCGTCCCGGCTCGCGCTCTCCTGCAGCAGTTCCGAGCGCTCCATCAGGTTGAGGCCCTGCATGCGGTGCGCCACTCGGCCGTAGAGCCGGGCGTACGGCTCCTGTCGCGGATCCACCGCGCCGAGCACCACGCGCAGCCGGCCCGGGTCCGCGCAGGCGAGGTAGGCGGGATCCTCGACCAGATCGCCCAGCAGCCCCGCCGCGGCCGCGTGCGCCGAGAGATGACGCCTGATATACGAGTTCGCATTCACCCAGTCGCGGGTGCCGTCCGATTCGACCAGGGCGAGCAGGCCCCCGGTCACCGCGGTGTGCACCGCCACCTGGTCCGCGCCCGACCTGAGGTAAGCGGCGAACTGCTCGGCGTAGAGCCGGTAGACCGGCTGTCCGTCCTCGCCGGACTCGATCAGGTACGCCGCGACCTTCTCGGTCAACCGCGGCAGGTCCTCGACGAGCACCCGGGGACCGCGGCCGGCCGGTCGCAGCCGCTCGATCAGCGGCGCCCAGACCTCCGCCGGCAGCCCCTTGCCCTCGGCCCAGGCGAGCGGCACGAGCACGTCGCGCACCAGGCGTTCCTCCGCGCCGAATCGCGCCAAGTCGACATCGAAGACCCGATCCACGTCGTCGCTGAACAGTCGGACGTTGTCGGCAGAGGCCAGGTCGGGAATCTGCCACTGATGCACCAGCACCTGACAGAAGGCCCGAGCCGGCAGGAACACCCGGCCGCAGCGGCCGGCCAGCGTCCTGGCGTCCGCCGCGGCTCGTTCCGGCCGCCCTGCGTACGGCGAGCCGGGATGGTCGAGCAGCCGCTTCTCGATGTAGTCCGCGATGTCGTCCTCGCCACCCGGATCCTGCTCGAGCCGCCAGACCCGGTCGGCATCCGTGACCGCCCGCAGCGCGGGCGCGACCACCGGCGGAGCGTCTGGCGCGTCGCCGTCGGCCGGGGGATTGTCGGGCCGGACCCCTACCAGGACTTTGGCGAGGCCGCGTTCGGCGAGCGGCCGCAGCAGGTCGGCGGCGATGGCCAGCCGGTCGGCCGGTTTCGCCTCGTCGAGGGCGTCGACCATGATGACCGGATGCCGGCCGAGGCGCTGTTTCAGCGCGGCGACCTCGATACACAGCGAACGGGCGTCCTCGGCCTGCACACCCAACGCCTGTGCGATGCCGGCGACGCACTCGGCCAAGGTGAGGCCGCGGATGTGCAGCCCGACGTCCAGGGGCCGCACCGCGATGTCCGGGCCCTGCGAGGGGTCGAGCGCCCCGGCCTGTCGGGCCGACTGCCGCGCCTGCGGGTCGGAGAGCACGGCCAGCCGACCGAGCACCGCCGACTTGCCGCAACCCGGCGGGCCGGTCAACACGAACATCCCCTTCTTCGGCACGGCCAGCCACTCGTTGACGGCGGTCAGTGTCGCGACCCGCCCGGAGAAGTACCAGCCCTGGTCACCCAGCACCTCGATACCGCGGAACTTGACCAGGAAGTGCTCGGCGAGCTGACTGTCGATCACCGCGTCCGGCGAACCGCGCAGCGCGACTGGGATGCCTGGCAGATCCGGCTCGAAGTGCGGGTTGAGCAGCACGGGCGCATGCAGGCCGCGCGCATCGTGGTCGATGGTCTGGACGTTGCCCGGGGTCGCATCGAGCACCTGCTGCAACGCGTCCGCCAACTGGGAGACGCTGATCGTCTCGAAGCGGCGGAACCTGTCCGGCCAATCGCTGTGACCGGCCGCGAATCTCAGCATGGCCTGCGCGAAGGCTCCCTCGCGCGCCACCTCGTCGCGCCGGGCCGAACTGATCACGGCGAGACTCAGCCGCTTGCCCACCGCCGCCGGCAGTTCGTCCCTGGCCTCGACGAATCCCCGCACCACCTCGCCGACTCCGCCGCCGCTGTAGCAGGCGTCGATCATCAGGATCGTCTGCGGAATCTGCTTCGCGGCGAGCAGCGCGCCGAGCCGGCGCCCCCGGATCACCCGCCCGGTGGCCGGTCCCGGGCGCCCCGGTGTGTCCCGGCAGACCAGCAGCAGGTCGCCGTCGGCACGCAGCACGCCGTGCCCGGTCCAGTAGAGCAGCAGTGCCCTGCGCCAGTCGGGAGTCCAGTTCTCCAGCCGTTCGAGGACGTCCGCGCTGTGCCCGGTGCCGCGCAGATCGGTTCCCTGCTCGGCGAAGCCGAGCTTGCCCAGTACGACAGTGGCCTGATCCACCAGTCCGGCGGCCTCCCGCAGCGGAGCGAAGGCCGTCTGGTCGTCGACCTCGCCGATCACCACGCGCACGAGCTCGCCGGTGAACTCAGGGCTCTGTGTCCAGGCCATCCCGCCCCCGCTCCTGATCCAGCTCTCGGACGCCTTCCGCAGTACGGCCTTCCGCACCATAATGACCGCAAGCCGGGGCGCATGTCAGCACTTCGACGGAGGGGGACTGATGCCGACCGACGATCTCATCGTCTTCGTGCCCGGAATCATGGGCACAGTACTCAAACGTGACAACGTCACTTTGTGGGACACGTCGATCAGTACCCTACTAAGGGACCTGGGTAAGTTCACGGCTTTCACCGAACAACTGCGGCTTCCCGAGGGGCTCGGCGACAATGCCCCGGGACTTCCTTCGGCGCTCACCGTGGGCCCGTTGGTCGGCGGTTGGCACGTGTGGCCGGGCAAGTGGATCGGCGGCGGCTATCGCGAGTTCGAGAAGTGGCTCTGCGGACGGTTTCCCGCGGACGGGCGGGTGGTCAGCTTCGGGTACGACTGGCGGCTGTCCATCCGCTTCACTGCCGGCCTGCTGAAGGAGTTCACGCGCAAGGCACTCGACGACTGGCGGCGCGCAAGCGGACAGCCGGATGCGAAGGTCGTGCTCGTCTGCCATTCGATGGGCGGCCTGATCGCGCGACACTATGTCAATGCCCTGGGCGACGAGCAGACCACGGCGCGCATCATCACCCTCGGGACGCCGTACACCGGATCCGTCAACGCGGTGCGCAGTCTTTCCGGCTCTGTGCCGTTGGTGCCCGAACGCTTGACCAGAACGATGCTCACCTTCCCGTCGGTGCGGCAACTGCTGCCCACGTTCCGCTGCGTCCGGACGTCGACCGGGATGGAGGCGATCGGCGCAGAGGGTCTCCCCGACATCACTGCCGACATGGTCATGGACGCGTTCAAGCTGCGGGCGGAGGGTGCGCCGCGACCAGACGGCCCGCCGGTCCACGTCCTCGGCGGCTACCGGCACAGCACCCTCGCCGGGGTGCACGCCCGCCCGGACCGCGCATTGGATTTCTATAACACCTGGCTGGAGGTGGACGACGGCCGGACGACCGAGGTCGAACTCGGCGGCGACGGAACCGTCCCGCGCTTCGCGGCGGTGCCCTCCGAGTGGTCCGAGGACGCCGCCGCCGTCTTCCGCGCCAGCCGACACTCACAACTGGTGAACAACGACGTACTGCGGGAACGGATCGCCGACACCGTCGACCGCCTCGATCCGCGCCAGTTCCTCACGCCGGAGACCGTGTTCGGGCTCGATATACCCGACGTCGTGCGCTCGGGAGACCCGTTCGAGGTCCGCGCGCTCGCGGACGACCCGGCCCTGCGCCTGACCATCGCGGTGAGCGAGCCGGACGGCACACCCAGGCGCGAGCTCAGCGGCGCTCCGGTGAATCCCGACGGCACGGGCTCATACCGCGCCGAGATCACGCTGCCGACTGGGGTGTGGCAGGTGGCGGCCGTGCTTTCCGGCACCCCGCCGACCAGGGCGGGAGAGCTGGTCGTGGCGACCGACCGGTAGGCGAGTGCTGCGCTTTCGGTACCGCGACGAACCGTCGGGTTCGCGCGGTGTCGGAACGAACCTGTACAAAAGACGGCATGGACAACTCACCCGCCGCGGGACCCGCGGCCGACGCCACTCGGGACGAGGCGGAGGCCGTGCTGCGCCGGCTCGCCGGAGAGCGGGCCCGGCTGCGGGACGACCAGTGGACGGCGATCGAGGCGCTGGCCGTCGCGGGCCGCCGCGCGCTCGTCGTGCAGCGGACGGGCTGGGGCAAGTCAGCCGTCTACTTCGTGGCGACGGCGCTGCTGCGCTCGCGCGGCGCGGGACCGACCGTGATCGTCTCTCCGCTGCTCGCACTGATGCGCAACCAGGTCGAGGCGGCCGCGCGCGCCGGCATCCACGCGCGCACCATCAACTCGGCGAACCTGACCGAGTGGGAGGAGATCCAGGCCGAGGTGGCCGACGGCCAGGTGGACGTGCTGCTGATCTCGCCGGAGCGGCTCAACAACCCGTCCTTCCGGGACGAGGTGCTGCCCAAGCTCGCGGCCACGATCGGCCTGCTCGTCGTGGACGAGGCACATTCGATCTCTGATTGGGGACACGACTTCCGGCCGGACTACCGGCGGCTGCGCGAACTGATCGGCTCGCTGGCCCCCGGCCTGCCCGTGCTGGCGACCACGGCCACGGCGAACGCGCGGGTGACGGCGGACGTGGCCGAGCAGTTGGGCACCGGCGGCGCGGGCGCGCTGGTGTTGCGCGGTCCGCTCGACCGCGAGTCGCTTCGCCTGTCCGTCCTGTCCCTGCCGGACAACGCCAGCCGGCTCGCCTGGCTCGCCGAACGGCTCGGCGAACTCCCCGGCTCCGGGATCATCTACACGCTCACCGTCTCCGCGGCGGCGGAGACGGCGGACTTCCTGCGGTCGCGCGGGTTCCCGGTGGCCTCGTACACCGGCCGCACCGAGGACGCGGATCGGCGGCAGGGCGAGCAGGACCTGCTGGACAACAAGATCAAGGCTCTGGTGGCCACGTCCGCGCTCGGCATGGGTTTCGACAAGCCCGACCTCGGCTTCGTCGTGCACCTTGGCGCCCCCTCCTCGCCGATCGCCTACTACCAGCAGGTGGGCCGGGCCGGGCGCGGGGTCGAGCGGGCCGAGGCGGTGCTGCTGCCGGGCGCGGAGGACAAGGCCATCTGGCGGTATTTCAGCTCCCTCGCCTTCCCGCCGCAGGAGACCGTCGAGAACGTGCTCGCCGTGCTGGCCGATTCCCCGAAGCCCCGCTCCACCATGGCGCTCGAACCCACGGTCGACCTCAAGCGCTCGCGGCTCGAACTACTGCTGAAGATCCTGGACGCGGACGGAGCGGTGCGGCGGGTGCAGGGCGGCTGGATCTCCACCGGCCGCCCGTGGTTCTACGACGCCGAGCGCTACGCCCGCATCACCGCCGCCCGCGAGCAGGAGCAGCAGGCGATGCTCGACTACGCGGCGACGGACGGCTGCCGGATGGAGTTCCTGCGCCGTCAGCTCGACGATCCGGAGGCGGCCCCGTGCGGTCGCTGCGACAACTGCACGGGCGAACGCCTCGACGCGAGCGTCACCCGGACCGTCGTCGAGGCGGCCGGCAGCCACGCCAAGCGCGCCTGGGTCGCCATCGAGCCGCGGCGGCAGTGGCCGAGCGGCATGCCGGCGGTCGGCGTCGAACTGCGCGGCAAGATCCCGCCGAGCGAGCTCGCCGCCGAGGGCCGCGCGCTGGCCAGGCTGACCGACCTCGGTTGGGGCTCGTCCCTGCGCGACCTGCTCGGCACCGGGGTCCCGGACCAGCCGGTGCGTCCGCAACTGCTGGCCGCGATGGTCAACATCCTGAAGGAGTGGGCGGCCGGCGACGGCGCGGACGCGGCGTGGAGCGGAGCCGGCCGTCCGGTCGGCATCGTCACCGTCGCCTCGCGTGCCCGGCCGCTCCTGGTCGCCTCGCTGGCCGAGGGCATCGCGGAGATCGGCCGGCTGCCGATCGCGGGAGCCGTTCGCCGGGTGCGTGACGAGGGCCGCACCGGCCCGAGCAACAGCGCCTGGCGGCTGCGCTCCGTCCACGGCGCCTTCGACCTCGACCCCGAGCTCACCGAACGGCTGGCCGAGTGCCCGGGTCCGGTCCTGCTCGTCGACGATCTGGTGGACTCGGGCTGGACCATGACCGTCGTCGCGCGACTGCTGCGCCAGGCCGGTGCGCCGGCGGTCCTCCCGCTGGTCCTGGCGCTGGCCGGGTGACGGGGAACACCGTGCTCGCGCCGAAAGGGCCGGCGCGGGATAAGTAAACTCACGGCATGGCTCCGAAGCTCACGTCCTTGCACATCTATCCGGTCAAGTCATGTCATCGGGTGGACCTCGACGCGGCCGTGGTCGAGCCTTGGGGCCTAGCCGGGGATCGCAGGTGGCTCATCGTCGACGCCGAAGGCCGCAGCCGCACCCAGCGGGAACATCCGCGCATGGCGCTGATACGGCCCGGCTATCTGCCGGACGGGCGCCTGGAACTCCAGGCGCCGGGCATGCCGACTCTGCAGCTGTCTCCACCGCGTCGCGACCAAGGCGCGCCCATGACCATCGTCAACGTGTGGCGCCACACCGGTCCGGCCGCATCCGCCGGGCCGGAGGCCGACGAGTGGCTCAGCACCTTCCTGCAGTTGCAATCGCGGTTGGCGTACATGGACGACACGTCAACCAGGCCGACGAACCCGGAGTACTCCGAGCCCGAGGACCGGGTCTCCTTCGCCGACGGCTATCCGCTGCTGCTCGCGTCGGCCTCCTCGTTGGCGGCATTGGGCGACTGGATCGCGGAGCAGGGCGGCGAGCCGGTCCCGATGACGAGGTTCCGGCCCAACCTGGTCGTCGAGGGCACCGAACCCTGGGCCGAGGACGGGTGGCGGCGGATCCGCGTCGGCGGTCAGGTCTTCCGCATGGTCAAGCGGTGCGACCGGTGCATCATGACCACGGTCGACCCGGAGCTCGGCGTGCTCACCGGCCAGCAGCCGCTCAGGGCCCTGAACAAGCACCGCCGACAGGACAGAAAGGCCTATTTCGGGGTGAACCTGATTCCGGACACGGTCGGCGGGCTCGAGATCGGCGCGGACTTCGAGGTGCTCGCCTGAGACCGCGATCCGGGCCGCCGTTCACCCGCCCGGGCTAATGCGGAACTGCCGGTCTCCCCGCGCTCAGCCTGAAAAACCCACAGCTGTTGTTCGGGGAATTCTTAGCCGGGCCCGAGCCGACGGCACAGGCTGCGCGGATATCCTCCAAACATGTCGATACCCGACCCCACACCCGAATCCGCAGCCCCCGCCGGCTGGTACCCGACCGGCGAGACCGGTCCCGACGGCCTGCCCGTGGAGCGGTACTGGGACGGCGCCCAGTGGAGCGCGATGGTCCGGCCCCTCGGCGTCGGCGCGAGCGGCCCGGGCCGCAGCAACCGGGCCAAGTCGCTGATCGCCGCGGGGGCGATCGTGGTGCTGGCCGGCGCCGGGGTCGGGCTCTACTTCGCCCTCGACCACGGCGGTTCGAA
>Ga0185299_10002705_pt1 | contig 26233 bp, 22 predicted proteins | sample PaiPotPPA55metaG_FD_128002 | JGI IMG/M metagenome (GOLD analysis project Ga0185299, IMG submission 128002) | Iron sulfur acid spring bacterial and archeal communities from Banff, Canada, to study Microbial Dark Matter (Phase II) - Paint Pots PPA... ...
GCAGTCTTGTTTTTCGCGAGCGGAGCGCATCTGAAATAAGCGCCTCCCCAGTGGACGGATGGGCTCTGTTTCGAATTGCATGTACTTTGCTGGTCGCTGCCGTTTCGTTTTTTCGCTTGACGTTCCGGAAAACAAATTGGCTGCCTTTTCTCTTTTCTGGTGTGATTGGAATCTTTTCTTTGTTTGGAGTGATTTCTCTCCTTTCCGTGGTATGGTCGGTCAATCCGTCGTGGACGCTTTACAGATCAGTTGAGTTTTTGGTCGACATCGCGGTTTTGGCTGGAGTCGTAGCCACGCTCGAATCAGTCGAAGAGTACAAGCAGTTTGTAGATTGGACCTGGATCTTGCTCGGTCTCCTGGTGGCTTCAGCCTGGGTAGGCGCCGTCCTAGATCCCGCCGAGGGGCTCTTTGCTGACCCGTACATAGGATCTGTTCTGCCCGTGAGACTCGTGGGGGTCATGCCCGTGGTTGCCAGCAATGACCTGAGCCAAATCGGCGCAATCTTGGCGTTGGTTTCGCTATGCCGTCTTTGGACAGATCCAGGCGCTCAATCGAAAAAACAATGGTATCGGCTGCTATTGGTCGCGAGCATTATCACGCTGGTGATCACTCAAACTCGGGGAGCATATGCCGCATTTTTGATCGGTTTTATCGCGCTCCTGATATTTGCTCGGCGCTACGGGCTATTTGTATTAGGAGGAATCCTGGCGTCCGCAGCCGGCATGCTGTTGCTTTTATTCTCGAACTTCGGCACGAAAGTGCAGGAGTTTCTCATGCGAGGCCAGGCGGCCGAGCAAACTGGCAACTTGTCGGGGCGGCTTGAACTTTGGCAGATTTCGGTTCGAAAAATCCTGGAGCAACCCTTGACGGGCTATGGAGGATTTGCCGGATCTCGATTTGTAGTGATGGTGATGGCAAAGAACCACCTCGGGTCCAACGTGCTCAATGTATATCTCGATGCAATGCTTAATATCGGAGTCTGGGGACTCTTGCTTCTTCTCGTCCTTTTAGGCTTGGTAGGGTGGCAGTTGTTGCGGTCGATTTATCGATCTTCCTCGAGCGCAGTGGAAAGGTCTCTGGCCATGGAGTTGTTCCTTGCGTATGTAATTGTGGTTATCAGTTCGATGGAATCGGGAAATATAACCACCCATCCTATGCTGTCATTCTTGATCGTTTTGGGTTTTGCCGAGTTTCTTCGGCGGCGAAACAAAGTCCGGAACATCCGGCTGCAAAGCGTCCCCATCACCACAAATTAAGCTGCCTTTCCGTAGCCATCGTGCGCGTTCTCGTAATCGGACTTTCGCGGTACTCGGCGCCTACCGGCATTTGCCGATACGCGGATATGCTATGCCGCGCTTTGTCAAACATCAAAGGCGTTAAGGCCACGTTGGCAATCGGTGCGTGGCAAGAGCACTATTTTCGCGAAGCATTCGGTTCATATTCGCATTCGGATGTAAAGCTCGTGGATATACACAATAACCCGTTCTCGCGAAACGCATGGTACACCAGCAAACTGCCCGCCATGGCGCGCGATCTGCGGGCTGACGTCGTGCATTTTGCCTACCCGGTGCCGTTTGTAAGAAAGCTCCACTGTCCGGTTGTGGTGACCCTGCACGACCTATATCCCTACGAAGTGCCGGAAAACTTTAAGTTCGCAGCCGCCAATCGGGCGTTTCTGAAAATTTGCCTGCGCCGTTGCAAAGCGGTCATCTGCATATCAAGAACCACACTGGACGGGCTAACCGAGTTTCTTCCAGATGTGGCGAAAAGCCGACTCTTGGCACAAATCTATAACCCTATTAACAGGCCAGAGACGGCAGCGAGTCAGCAACCGGTTGCGGAATTGCAATCGGGGAAGTTCGTCCTGACTGTCGGCCAGCACCGGCCTAACAAGAACCTGGATCTCTTACAGCGGACTTTTGCTGCGCTGCGAGTTGATTACAAGATACCAGCAGATTGGAAGTTGGTGATCGTGGGTTCAGAGGATAAACAGACCACAGAATTGCGCGCGCTGACCCGCGGGCTGAATCTTACCAGCCATGTCGTCTATCTTTCCTCGATTACCGACTCGGAACTGGCCTGGCTTTATGGAAATTGCGCGGTAGCCGCATTTCCGTCATCGTACGAAGGCCTTTGCATGCCGGTTGTTGAGGCTCTCCTATGGGGTGCGCGAGTGGTGTGTTCGGATATTCCCACCCTACGAGAAGTAGGTATGAATGCCTGTACCTATTTCCCACTGGAATCCAAACCGGTAGAGTCTTTTGCCAAAGCGATATCTACCGCGATGTTGCGTCCCGCTGAGACGTTGCTGACAAGCGCTCTGTTCAGCCCCAGTGGCGCAGCCCAACGCATTTACGAAGTTTACCAGTCTGTGATTTGTGCACCTGCCCCATCAGCGGTAGTTTAATAGCCCATGCGGCAGCGCACTCTACTCATAGAAGGGGAAGAACGACTCGATGGCTGCTAATGCTGCCGTTCAAAGCGAAAGGATCGGTCCTGGATTTGAAACGGCGACGGCCGCAACTCTTGCGGCACCCCGAACTCTTCCTGTGGCTCAAGCTCGCTTCCACATTCCTTCGCTGGACGGCATTCGAGCGGTGGCCTTCGCCCTGGTGTTCATAGCGCATGTTTGGATATCTTCCCTCGGCGCATTTGGGGTTTCGCTGTTCTTCTTCTTGAGTGGCTTTCTCATTACTACGCTTCTACGAAGAGAGAACGATCGATATGGCACCATATCGTTGCGAAAGTTTTATCTGCGGCGAGCGCTACGCATCTTCCCGCCTCTCTATCTAACCATTGTTTTTATTCTCTTCCTCGTTGTGATTGGAATAGCCGAAGGACGACTTGAAGCCGGGCCGATCGCGGCAGCAACAGCCTATGGGGCCAACTATTGGGAGATCTTCAAGGGTTTTCATATAGCGGGCTTTACCCCGTTCTGGTCTTTGGCGGTGGAAGAACACTTTTATCTTTTCTTCCCACTCTTATTTCTCTTCATGAACAAATCCGGGATGTCCTACAAGAAGCAGGCGCTTTTGCTGGGAGGAATTTGCGCCGCAGTACTAGCCTGGCGCTTCGGTCTTGTGTTGGAATTGAAGGAAACAAATCCGCTTCGAATCATGTACGGCACGGACACGAGAATCGACACGATACTTTTCGGCTGCATCCTGGCTTTGGTCGCCAATCCTGTGATGGACCACAAGATCAGGCCGTCCTTATTGTTCTTTCTTCTCGGGTTAGGTTTGCTGCTGCTTAGCGTAATGTACCGCGGTCCACTGTTTCGTCTTACGGCTCGCTACACTCTGCAGGGCATTGCTTTCATGCCAATCTTCACGTTTGCGATCTTGAAATCTGATTCCTATTTTAGGTGTTTGAACTGGAGATGGGTCGCCTTCATCGGGACTCTTTCCTACACGCTCTATTTGATTCATCTGACACTATTGGAAACCGCTCTGGCGCACATCCGTTCAAGAAACATTGCTGCCTTGATTGCAATTGCTGCGTCGGTTCTATACGCGTATGCGATGTACCGGGTGGTTGAGGTCCCGGCGGCCCAACTACGCAGGCGCACAGCTTAGTATTTGCCCCGCAATTGTTTCCGGAATCCGCAGTCTAATCGAAGAGCAGCTGATTCTGTATTTACTTGCATCCAAAACAATGCTCAAACGCTACTCAAAGAGCACGCTGGCGCAGAATACGCTCTGGATGGTTCTGGGGCAGGGGCTCCGGCTGGGTATTTCGGTTCTCTACTTCACGGTGATTGCGCGTTCGCTGGGAACGCATAATTATGGTGCCTTTGTAGCCGTCGTTTCGTTGGTAGCCATTGTGTTTCCATTCGGAGCCCTGGGCAGCGGGATTCTCCTTATTAAGAACGTATCGAGGGACCAGAGTCTCTTCGGCGTCTATTGGGGTCGGGGACTGCTCACCACGACTGTGGCGAGTTCCGCCTTATTATTGGTGACGGTAGGGCTGGCGCGCTTCATCTTGCCTGCGGAAATACCCTTTCTTCTTCTATTGCTGGTAGCTGCCTCAGATCTCTTTGGCATGAGCCTTATCTGGATAGCAGGCCAGGCATTTCAGGCCTTTGAGCGGCTTAACTGGACCGCGATGATCCACGTGCTGATAAGCGCAACCCGATTGATTGGGGCTTTGATAGTGGTCCAACTTCATCCCCATCCGACTGCGCTTCAGTGGGCATATATTTATTCCTGCAGCACCGCAACGGTGGTGATTGCTTCCCTGGCGCTGGTCACAGTCAAACTTGGATTGCCACATTTCGCCTGGCCACGTTCAAAAACGGAACTTCGCGAAGGGTTCTACTTCTCGGCTAGCCTCTGCGCACAAACCGTTTACAACGACATTGACAAGACCATGCTGGCTAGCCTTAGCACGCTGGAGGCGACTGGAATTTACGGGGCTGCCTACCGCATACTCGAGGCCTCTGTTGTTCCCATCGTATCGCTTCGGCAGGCTGCCTATCCCAACTTCTTCCGCAGAGGCTTGCATGGCATCTCCGGCTGTTTGCCCTACGCCAAACTGCAGGCCGCGCGGGCGCTGCTTTGTGGGATGGTGATTGCTGCCGGCCTCCTCGTGCTTGCGGGCGTCGTGCCATATTTCCTCGGCCAGGAATACGCAGGTGTTGTCGAAGCTTTGCGTTGGCTTGCCATATTACCCGTCTTCAGAGCCGTTCATTATTTCTATTCTGACGCGCTGAGCGGGGCAGGACATCAAGGGCTACGTACCGCCCTTCAGGTCGCAGTCGCCTTATTCAACGTGCTGATTAATTGTTGGCTAATTCCAGCCTATTCGTGGCGCGGTGCTGCGTGGTCCAGCATCGCGTCTGACGGCCTTCTCGCTGTCGCGGTGGTATTAGCTACATGGATGTTGTCTCGCCAGCAGGGAACTTCGGCCACGCTGGCCGACTCCGAGCTGGCTGAAAGCGTTGCGTCCAGCTAATGGAAGTAGTAATGAGGCAGGTCGCCAATTCGACGGCAGAGCAAATTCTCTTTGCACGTTGGAGACGAAATCGCTATGAATGCTAACGTAGTTTTAGAGCAGAGGCGGGGGCTCGGGCAGTACGAACTTCCGCAGACGCACTATCCTAAGCTGCATTTAGGTTGCTTTGACCAGCCGCTCGCGGGATGGGTCAATACGGACATAACTCCCCACATCTGGGTTGCCAAAATTCCCTTTGCTGCGAAGCTCTTGCATTCCGCAGGAAGAATATCTTCGAAGAGATTGGCGCAGCACCAAGCGGGGATATTCCGGCAAATTCAGTATTTGAACCTCAGCAAGAGGTTTTCTTATCCTTCTAACTTCTTTGGAGCAGTCTTTACGAGTCACGTGCTGGAACATCTCTACCCCGCGGTTGCGATGCATTGCCTTGGAGAGTGTTTGCGTGTCTTACGCCCCGACGGAGTGCTGCGCATAGCAGTGCCTGATCTGGACAGAATGGTTCGCGAATATGACTCCGCGGATCCTGAATCATTTTTGCAAGAGGTTTTTCAGTATGGAGTGGGGGCTGATAAGAATTCACACCATTGGCATTACAACTACACCAATTTGCGCTCTCGTCTTTTGCGCCTTGGATTCTATAGAGTAGAGCGCTGCGACTTTAGGGTTGGCGCGTGTCCTGACGTGCAGACAATCGATAGCCGGCCCACATCACTCTTTGTCGAAGCGCTTAAGTAGCCAACTCAGCTTCCACAATGGATAACAACAACACAGAGCGACTGAAAGTCGCACTCATGGTGAATATAGTCGCCCCGTCCAGAGTCGCTCTCTATTCCGGACTCGCGGAGCATTTTAATCTGCTCCTGTTACATGGAGGAACCGAGAGCAATCGCGAGTCATGGGATGACGTGGGGAAAAAGATTCCCAATGCAGACGTCCGGCGGGCGTGGGGGTTTCAGATTCGGAAGATGCAGAAGTCGAAGGGAAAGGTCTTCAATCCGCAATTCATCCACGTCACCCCTGGGTTCGTCTGGCACTTGATTCGTTTTCGGCCGGACGCCGTCATCAGCATCGAGATGGGGTTCCGCACTCTGATCGCTCTGCTCTATGGAACCCTCGCGCGACGGCCGGTCTGGGTCTGGTGGGGCGGAACCAAACACACTGAACGCAAAATCGGCAGAACGCGTCGGGCGCTACGTTTCCTCATATCCCGGTGGGCGCGCAATTGGATCAGCTACGGCAAGACATCGACCGAGTACTTGATGACGTTAGGAATTCCTGGGAATCGCGTTCTCGAAGCGCAGAACTCTGTGGATGAGCGCCGCTTCAGCGAATTAGTGGAACCGGCCTTCCAGGTTTCTCCCTTGCCGGCATTGCTTCATGTTGGCCAATTCATTGGCCGTAAGGGTGTCGATCTGCTTCTGAAAGCTGCCGCCACGGTGCAGCAGGAGGGGCACGAGTTTTCTCTTCTTCTCGTGGGCAGCGGACGCGACAAGCAGGAACTGGAAGCGCTGGCACGGGATCTACAGTTGAAAAATGTGCGTTTTGAGCCGGCACACGATCCTCTTAAAATGGCGGCCGTTTACCGGAGTGCGGATGCTCTGATCTTTCCTACCCTGGAAGATGTTTGGGGGCTTGTGGCGAATGAGGCCATGCTTTGCGGCGTGCCCGTGCTGTGCTCGAAGTATGCCGGATGCGCGACAGAGCTGGTCCCGGCGGAAAGCATTTTCGATCCGCAAAATGCTGGCGAGTTCGCTGGTAAGTTCCGCGATGCCGTCGCCGGCCGACTGCCCAAGCCAGATCGCTCTCGGCTGAGGTCAACTCCGGAGATTGTGAGCCGAATAGTTCATACCATTAAAGCTTCAGTCGACAGAGGAGCGGAAACAGTTCAATCTGCGCCAGTGGGCAGACCCAGCTAGGAAACGGGGGATGCAGTCCTTCACTTTGAAATCCACGATGACATGTACGCGTCGATTCTGTTTCGCCTTAGTCCTGCTCGGAGTAATGTTCTCGGGCGCGAGCGAGTCTGCCAATATCGTAGCGCCGGAACGGCCCATCCCACGGACGTTTTTTGGCATGCATATTCATCAAACGATCGATAAGACCCCTTGGCCGGATGTGCCGGTGCCCACCTGGAGACTGTGGGATTCGCAGGTGAAATGGCCGGATCTGGAGCCGAGCAAGGGACAATGGCGGTTTTTTGCACTTGATAAATATGTGGCCATGGCACAGCAGCACAATACGGAGATTTTGTTGCCGCTGGCTACAACTCCGCAGTGGGCTTCGGCACATCCGGATGCGAAATCAGGATGGCAAAAGCCTGGATTCACCTCCGAACCATCGGATATGAACGATTGGCGCGACTATGTCAGACAGGTCGTGACCCGGTACAAGGGTCGCATCTTTGCCTATGAAATTTGGAACGAACCGAATTTGAAGCAATACTGGATCGGCAGCACCGATCAACTGGTAGCTATGACGAAAGAGGCCCACGACATAATCAAGAGCATCGATCCGTCGGCAATTCTGGTTTCCCCCTCGGCTACCACAGGACGCGGCCTTCCCTGGCTGGCGGATTTCCTGAGCAAAGGCGGCGGGCGCTATGTGGACGTAATTGGTTATCACTTCTATGTTTTCCCGCATCCTCCCGAGGCAATGCTGCCCCTTATCGAAAAAGTAAGGCAGACGATGAAGGACAACGGCGTCGAAGACAAACCCATATGGGATACGGAATTAGGTTGGGCCGAACCAAAGCCGTTTCCCTCAGACGAGATGGCGGCGGCGTACGTGGCACGGTCGTTCATTCTTAGTTGGGCCGCAGGGATCCAACGCGTTTACTGGTACGCGTGGGACAATCACAGTTGGGTGACGATTGAGACTACAGCGACAGACAACAAGACCGTGCGTCCAGCCGGGCAGGCGTATGGCGCGATCCAGAAATGGCTGTCGGGCGCAGCAATGGACGGGTGTAATGAGAGCGCTGACCGGATTTGGACGTGCCAATTACATCGCGGTAACGAATCGCAGTGGATTGTCTGGACCGCAGACGATGCACAAAAGACCTTCACAGTGCCGACTTCGTGGCGTGCTCAGGGTCGCACACCCTTATTAGGAGAGCTCTATCCTGTGAAGGGCTCTAACATTCCGATAAGCCAGCTGCCGGTGTTGCTGGGGTCAGGAGCAAACAATACGGGGGAGCTTCGGAAATCGACGGGAATGGCTCAGCAATGACACAAATAGAAACACAGAAACAAGGAGAGCACTGTCCGAGCCATCCTGAACTTCGGCCCCGTAACGGCTTGAAAATTCGTTTCAGCTGACCCAGTCGCAGATGGAATCTGGTTTGCTACGCTGTGGAAATCTCCGCACGAAGGTAGTAGGTCTGTTTCGTTGCACCCTACTTTCGCAGTTCTACTTTTGTACCCTCTACCTTCGTGACCTTGATGGACGTCAATGTAGGAAATAAACTCAGCTCGCGGTTAGGATCCGTTTGCGCCGTCAGAATAGTGGGGCGCCCCAGCCAACAGATTCAAAGAAAAGGAATCCCCCATGACGGCCGTTGAGCGAGGACAGTTCTCTAAGGACACTTTCTGGAAGCATCGCACCCACTACCTGGCTTTGAGTTGTCTCGCATGGGCACTCCTGTCGAGCGGTAGTCCAGCAATGGGATTAAACAGGCCCGTCGAACCTCGTTATACGCCGCCAGGGGGAACCTACGCTGTCGGGCAGCATATCACTCTGAGCAGCAGCACTCCAGGTACGGTGATCCATTACACGGTCGACGGAAGCGATGCCTCGGTTAACTCAACGGTCTACACCGCCCCGCTGGTGCTCACCGAGGGAGAGATTGTTCGGGCCATCGCCGTCGTCGGAAACGTTAGCAGTTACCTGGCGTCGGCGAGTTTCTTTGTCTTGCCGAGGCCCGTGGAACCTCGTTATACCCCGCCGGGAGGGACCTACGCGATTGGGCAGCAGATCACTCTAAGCAGCAGCACTCCAGGTACGGTGATCCATTACACGGTCGACGGAAGCGATGCCTCGGTTAACTCAACGGTCTACACCGCCCCGCTGGTGCTCACCGCGGGAGAGATTGTTCGGGCCATCGCCGTCGTCGGAAACGTTAGCAGTTACCTGGCGTCGGCGAGTTTCTTTGTCTTGCCGAGGCCCGTGGAACCTCGTTACACGCCGCCAGGCGGGACCTATGCGATCGGGCAGCAGATCACTCTAAGCAGCAGCACTCCCGGTACGGTCATCCATTACACGGTCGACGGAAGCGATGCGTCGGTTAACTCAACGGTCTACACTGCCCCACTGGTGCTTACTACGGGACAGATTGTCCGTGGTATCGCCGTCGTCGGAAACACTCGCAGTTACCAGGCGTCGGCGAGCTTCGCCGTAACATCCGCCTCTTCTTCCTCGTCTATCCCGCCTTCGCTTTTCGGTCTTACCGTTCTGGACTTTACCAAGTTGTCGCCCACCATGTCGTTTGGAACAACTCGATCATGGGATGCTTGGCCCAACCTCGACTGGTCCGATGCCAACCCTTCGCCCGGTACCTACAAATTTGCTGATCTCGACAAATTCATCGCCGTCAATCAAGCCCGCGGAGCTGAGATGATATATACCCTGGGCAGAACGCCCAGATGGGCTTCCTCACAGCCAAATGCGCCTGGTCCCTATGGTCTAGGCCAGTGCGCTCCGCCCGCCGAGATGAGCGATTACGAAAATTATCTCACCGCCATTGTTACCCATGCCGCTGGCCGGATCAGATATTGGGAGCTGTGGAATGAGCCCGATGATAAAAGCTTCTACTGCGGCGACATGGCTACCATGGTTACCATGGCGAAATACGCGACCAAGGTCATCAAGGCGATCGATCCCGACGCATTGATTCTATCGCCGGGTGTCACGGGTGGCCCTGGCCCTGCCTGGCTAGCTTCGTTCCTTTCTGGAGGCGCCGCCCCTTATGTCGACGTCATAGCCTTCCACGGCTACTGGAGCGCGTATGCTGAAGATCTAGTCCACGTCATCACAAACTATAAGGCTGTGATGTCCGCAGATGGCGTAGCCGGCAAACCCCTGTGGGATACGGAGTCAAGTTGGGGTGGATTCGGGAATCTCGGCACCCCGAGCAACTCACGTCAGGTAGGTTTCATTGCCAAGTATTACTTACTACACTGGTCGATGGGTGTACCTCGCTTCGTGTGGTACGCCTATGACGGTGGCCCAATCTGGGGCGGCTTATGGAATTCCGCCACAGGCGAAACTGCGGCTGCCAAGTCCTATGCTGAGACTTACCGCTGGCTGGTCGGCGCCACACTCACCTCGCCATGCTCTGCGAACAAAACCAGCGCAATCTGGACATGCCCACTTTCCCGTCCCGGCGGCTATTTGGCCGAGGCTGTTTGGATCTCCAACAAAACGGCCGTTTACACCGTGCCGTCGCAGTACACGGAGTATCTGGACCTCGCAGGTACCGTTCACAAGATCAGCGGCTCAACTATCACCGTTGGCGACGAGCCCATCCTCTTGGAGACCGGAACTCTTCCTTAAGACCGCCTAGAGCGCATTTAGGAGTTTCCTTGCGTGGTGGCTCTGTCGCGCGAATCTCGAATCGCAGGCACCGGAGTGGAGCAGTTACACATCCTGCAAATCCCTAAAGGAAGCATTCTGTCGATCTGAGTCCGCCGAAAAATCAAGTTCAGGCTTTTCTGCAACATTGCAGCCAATTTAACTGCCGAAATATTTTGAAGTTTCATTGAACTCGTAGTGCAGCAATACCCGGCTTCATCGTTCCTACCCTCGCCGGCTCCTCCCCCAGAGTCGCTCAAAACGGTCCTGCAACAGAATTCTGCCATTCACCGGCATTGATTCAGGATTATTCAGGATGAATATCCTTTCCGTTAACAACACGGTGGACCTTTATGGTGCCAGCCGTTGCATGGAGCGAGTGTTCGGCCGCTTCGCCGAGGACGGGCACGAGGTACACGCAGTGCTGCCGGGGGATGGCCTACTGGTCGGCCTTCTCGAGGCTAAGGGTGTGCACGTTCACATTCACCACTGCCTATCCATTATCGAACGCTCGAAAGTCAGTTCCCTCGGGGGCTGCCTTCGGCTGCTCGTTTTTTTTCCTGTCTCCGTGATCCAACTCGCGATACTCACGCTCCGCCTTGATATCGATGTGATACACGCGAACACCGGAGTCTTGCCCTCGTGTGCGCTCGCTGCGCTCATCACTGGCAGGCCTCACATCTGGCATATTCGCGAACTCTTTGGGGAATTCGGCCGGTTGTGGAAGCCTTACCAGCGCTACATATCGCTTCTCTCGACTGCTATTGTGGCTATCTCACGCTGCACGCGCGATCAGTTCGATCCTGCTCGCAGGAGCAAGGTTCAGATTATCTACGACGGCTTGGATGAAACGGAGACGCAAGTAAATTCGGCCCGCCGGGATGCATTTCGTAGCTCTTTTCCCGCGGACAAATTCCTTGTCGGTGTTGTGGGGCGAATTAAATGGCACCGAAAAGGGCAGGAAGTGCTGGTACGAGCCGCAAGTCTATTGAAAAAGCGGCATCCGCAGATTCACTACATTCTGGTTGGTTCAACCGCACCGGGCAACGAGGAACATGAAACCAAGCTGCGCGAGTTGATCGCTGCATCTGGCCTGGTGAACGACTTCACATTGGTGGGTGACACTAAAGATCCGATTTCGGTGTTCGCTGCCCTGGATGTTGCCGTTGTTCCGTCGGTTCTACCGGAGCCCTTTGGATGCGTGGTGATTGAGGCTATGGCCGCAGGTACCGCAGTGGTTGGAAGCCGTTGCGGCGGCATAGCCGAACAGATCGTCGACGGAGAAAGCGGCCTCCTGTTTCCCCCTGGCGATGCCGAAGCTTTAGGCAATGCGCTGAGCCGCCTCGTCAACGACCCACCGCTGCGTAAGCGCATGGTGGAGGAAGGACTTCGCCGTGTTCGCACTATGTTTCCGCTCGAAAGCACTTACCGGCATATGGCCACCCTTTTTGCTCAAGTTACCGGCCCTGAGTTCAACGCCTCTCTTCGGAGAGACCCGCTATAACTGCAACAGTACAGCTGAACAACCCCCGCCGCAGTTGTACAAATTCCTGAAAGACATGTCCCAGCTGGCCCTACCAAGCCTACATCCTCCTACAGCCTTGATGGCTGCAATAGCAAATAAACAGAAGCATCCTAGCTATAGCTAGGGAGATTGTAAAGATCGGGCTGAGCGGGTTAGTGTAGTGCATAAATCGTCATTTTACTCGAATGGCGTCGGACCTCGAGGTGTAGAAGATAAAGGAGCGGCAATGACCAAAGTAGAAAACGCCAAGATCTTAATTGGGATTGTTACTTATAACCATCGCACATTTCTGGCGCAGTGTTTGGACTCCATACAGGGAAGCTCTAAGTTTAATACGCTCAAGGTCGTCCTGGTCGATAATTGCTCTTCGGATGGCTCAGCGGAGTTCGTTCGCGATCATTACCCGTGGGTCGAGGTAATAGCACAAACGCGCAACAGTTCATTCGCCGCTAACAACAACCTCGCGTACGCAAGTTTCCCCAGCGAGTACTTTCTCATGCTCAATCCAGATACCGTACTCGAAGCAAATGCTGTCGATACTCTCGTGAAGTTTATGGAGGAGCATCGCCATTGCGGCGTCTGCGGGCCGAAACTGGTTTTCCCGGACGGTTCATTGCAGTATTCCTGCCGACGATTTCCGACTCTTTGGTCAACGCTCCTTCGTCGAACGCCGTTTCGCATGCTGTTGCCCAGGGAACTGCGAGGGGTGAAGCACTTGATGACGTCTGTTCCGCACGACAGTGAGATGGCCGTGGACTGGATGCTGGGCGCGTGTCTCCTCGTGCGTCGCCAGGCTATCGTGGGGACGGAACTGCTCGACGAGGCATTCCCACTATATTGCGAAGAAATCGATTTATGTTTTCGTCTGAAAAAAGGCGGCTGGCGGACTTACTACGTGCCGACCGCAAAAGTTGTTCACCATCATCTTGCAAAAAGCGATTCGAAGCTATTCTGCCGTGAGAGTTTGCTCCATGCCGTCAGCATGATGCATTTCATGAACAAGCATTATCTTTCACTCGATCGGGGCGCTAGCAGATTGTCAGGCATTAACAGGTTGCAAACAGCAGGCTCACGCTTGGACGCGTCGCAAGACACCTAACGGATCTATCCATTCGACGATACTATGCTTTCCCTCAGTTCGATAGGGCAGGTTCCTCAATGTGGAATTGGGTGCCAGCTCTTGTTGTACTCGATTGGGCGCTTTGGTAATAGAGCAGTGTCAAAATGAGCAGACCGAGATAGGAGGGAAAAGTGAACGTGATACCTGTGAAGGCGATGATAATCATGTAAGCAAACGCGAGCAGGGTATGTCGACGCATACCAGGCGGCGAAGCCAGGCACGCTCGAAGCACACCGGCGACACCTAGCAGGAAAATAGCGCCGCTGAAAATACCACCGGCCAGGCCGACTTCCAAAAAGCCGTTGTGACTGTGACCGGACCACCATGCGATCTTGGTCAGAGCCTGCCGTGCGCCATCGAAGCCAAACCCGAGAACAGGATTGCGGATGAGTAGAGCGACGGCCCCTCGCCACAGTTCGAGGCGGCCATCAAGCCCGACGGCTTCGGCCGCTACGTCGTGGCCGTAGACCATGTCCAGCGGACGGGTCAAAGATTGGCTGAGGTTGACGCCACGAAGAAGCGTCACATAGAGGCCGGCGCAAACAGCCAAACACGCGCCGCTAACCAGGGCGACGACACGCCATGACCGGGCGGTTCGAATGTTGACAAGATATTCAATAGCAAGCAGGAGTAGCAGGACTGCGGTACTCAACTTTCCGCCCGCAACGATATTGATCGCGAGAAGAAAGAGCCGCGAGATCCAGTGCGAGCGATGGAAAACTATAGGGGCGAGCAGGATCAAATACGCCGCGGTTTCCCCCATGGTGCCGGGGAAGGTGCCGAAAACCGAAAGCCGCGTGCGCCCATCGTAGTCGTCAAAACTCCACAGCGGAAAGCGGCTGGGAAGTGCGACGCCGAGAATCAGGCCGACAGCCAAAGACGCGGTGTAGGTCCAATAGATCGACTGGAAAAGGCGAGTCGCGAGCCCTAATTGGCTCGCAAGATAGCCCGTCCCGAGCACGATAAAAAGAAGGAGTCCCTTCGCGAGACTGAGTGGGGGATTGAACGACCTCCAGGACGACGCGAGCGCGAAAACTCCAAAGCCTACAAAACAAAGAAGAACTGGCGATGGCGCGAATTGTCGCCGGGCATGACGGGAAGCTACAAATGTACATACAAATGCAGCACCTTGCAGCGCGAACTCCATGACGCCTTGTATTCCGGTTTGTGCGGATAGCGGATCGCGGCTGACATATTTGTGCAGCGACAATGCATAGAGGAACCCCGCCAGATAGATAAGTCGTTGCTTTCGGATATCGCTAAGATCAGGCATTTGTCGGCTTCTCCCTCAAAGTCTCGGTGAGGTATCCCTCTCTGTCAAGCTGCGCCTTGATGAACTCATCCCAGTTTGCAACGAAAGCCTGAACGCTGTACTGGCGGGCAGCATCCTGGGCAGCTTTGCCGAGTTCTCGACGGCCCCGTGGACCAATCGCCAAAAGATGTTTTATGGCTGAAGTTATAGATTCGCAGGTGCGTTCAAGCAAAATACCGTTCGCTCCATCCACCAGATAATCCTCTACTCCATTGAGGCGAGGAACCAGTAGAGGGAGACCGGCCGCGGCGGATTCAATGGCGACCAACAAAAACGTTTCATACAGAGAAGGCATGCAAAAGGCGTCCGCGGACCAAAGAAACGGCGCCACATCACGTTGCATACCTACGAACTTAATCTGGTCGCGGATATTCAGCGCTTTTGCGCGAACGCCGTAATACTCTATCCAATGTTCCGAGCCGCCAACAACCAAAACCTTCACGTCAGAGCTCTTTACTTGAGCCACCGCTTCCAGCAGAAGATGTAACCCCTTTCGTTCAAACTGGCCGAGAGCGACGAAGACCAGCACCATATCGGATGAAATAAATCCCAACTTTCTGCGATAAACATCACGATCAAAAGTGTCAGCCGGCTTTGAAAGGCGAAAGTAGTCGACGGAATTCGGCAGCAGATGAATCCTTCGAGCCGCGAACGGGTAGGCCTCGACCAGTTCGCGACCCAGGCCGCGCGAAGGTACAATAAGCGTCCGAGCGAACCGGTAGAGCAGCGGCTCAAGAATATAAGCGCGAATGGCCTGATCGAGGCTCAATAAAATTCCCCGCACACCGGGCTGTCGAGACTGGCTCCAATGCCGGCTGAGATAGGCGCGATAGCAAAAGTGGACGTAGGATACGCTGCCCAGAAAAGTAAGGACCTCCATCTTCTCCACCAAGTCAAATTTGGCGTGGTGCTTGAGTCTGTACATGCCGTAATAAATCGGAGCCAGCATATGGAACATTACAGAGAGCAAAAGTGTCGGCCGCCGGTACGCGGGAATGCGGACAAACTCGATCCTGGAAGGATCCGGATTTTCGAATTCGACAGCGAAAACGGTGAAATCGTACTTCTCAGCGAGGCCCGCGAGCATGCGCAAATGGCAGCCCCCCATGGGACTGTCCGGCTGGACAAAGTAGTCGAAGATGGCGATCTTGGGTTTGCGCTCTGTGGAATAAGCAGTCAATGATTTCTCCCCATCTCACAGTCGAGCATTCACGAGGAGGCCAAGGCGACAGCGGCGTTGGGGCTTGGATTGAGTCGGTCAATCGCATAAACCAGGTACCAGCCGACAACCGCCTTCATGGCGTTGACGACAAGCAGACCGTACACCGCTGCGCGCAGACCGAAGCGAACGACAAGCGGCAGCACAACACAAATCGCAACTAGCATCGCGCAGACCTGTTGGATGAACAAAGCTTTAGTCCTCTCCCTACCTGCAAGTATCGCGCCGGCAAACATCGAGACAAACTCAAGCGCATAGCCGGCGACAAAGACGGGTAAAAGCGGAGCGTTTAAAAGATAAGTCGAGTTGCTTCCGTAAAACAACGTCAGGACTCGGCTACCTCCAAGCAAAAGAATCACAAAGTAAACAGCGGCTATGCCACCACTGTAGAACATGTACTTCATGGCGCTTCCCGGAATACGAGCATCTTGCTGACGATGGGTTGCAATCGAAGCCATGATCAGGTTATTCGAACTCAACAGAACCGGATTCATCAAAGCGACCAACTGGAAAAGAGACTGAAAGATTGCGACAGGCACAAATCCATATCGATAGGCGAGAGCCCAAGGAAACGCCTGTAGGCTGAAGAACGCCACCAGCTTGGCCAATACGCTCCATCTCCCCAGGATCCAAATCTCACCTCCGAATGAACGTAGCCATTCAACTGTGGCCGGCCTTGGCCGAATTTGAATGGCCTGCAACAATGCCCCTAGCAGAGAGGTTCCCGCGATCGCGAGAAAAACGGTTGGAAGACCAGGTGTTCCCCACAGACAAAAGCAGCCGATCAGGGCAGCCTGCCCAAGGTAACTGATAGCGTCTCCGCCTATAGCTCTCTCATAGCTCATCCGGGAAACGAAAACTGTCCGCAAAGCTTCCTGAAGTTGCCAGCAAACACTTGCCGCCACGACAAACAAGAGCAAACGCTGTTGAGCGATATATGAGCTGGCGATGAGCAGACCAATTACATTTACGATCGCTAAGCCCAAAGTCGCGGCCACGCCTCCAAAGGCGACTTTGCCGAGTGATCCCTGGTCTGCCTGCGCTCCTCGGATACAAATGGTGTAAGTAATAAGGGCGGCGTGAATATTGTTCAAAAAAAGCATCGCATTGAGTAACAGAGCGAATACACCAAAGTGGGCAGCAGACAGGTGGCGAATGAGGATTATGTTCGTGCAGAAATTTCCAGCACTAATCACTCCCTGGTCGCACAAAGCCCAAAAGGTCTTACGGGACGTTGCCTCGAACATTGTTCTCCATTGGCGGATGGTAGTTTGTGTCGGTATGGTACTCGAAGCGGGACCACGAGGCAACGCCGTATCGCTAGCGATCATGCGCATTTATTCACTGTTTCAACTTGATATTTGAATTGATCAAGCGCTCGAAAGGTTCGAGTAGTTTGCTATAGTACCAGGACGAATGCAAAGTTGAGTGAATGCGCACATGCAAGGGAGGAAGATGTCGTAATGCATGAAGTTAGAGAAGGTTCCGGCAACAGCTTGTCATCGAACTCGAAGAGGCCGATAAGGATAGCCTGCATAGGCGCTGGCGACATCGTTCGAGCCACGCACCTTCCGGTGCTGAAGGCGATGACGGATGTGGAAGTTGCATGGATCTCCGACGCAAACGAAGGCCGCGCGCGGGAATTGGCAAAGGTATATGACGTTCCATTTTGTCCTCTGCCAGAGGATCTCTCCCGGTTGCCCATTGCAGATGTGTATCTGATTGCGTGTCCTTTCGGAGTACGTGATCCATACTATGCGCTATTGCGAGAACGTTCGGTCTCTCTCTATGTGGAAAAACCTTTCGCAAGAACGTTAAAACGGCACGCGGAATTATGTTCGTGGTTTCCAGAGTTTGCTCTGGCTTCCGGTTTGATGATGCGCTGCTGGGGCGCCAACCTCATGGTCCGGAAGATATTGCAACAGCGGCTTTTCGGTCCATTGCGGGCGGTACGGTTTGGCTTTGGCAAGCCCGGCATCGTTACCCGCGGCAATTACTATTTCGAAACCAAACGCGGGGGTGCAGGGATGATTTCCGAGGTGGGCATTCATGGCATAGATGCCGCACTATTCGTAACCCGCACGAGTCATGCCACGATTACATCGGCCCGTACTGTTTTAGAGGACGACCTGGACTTGCATACTGAAGCGCAGTTTCGCGCTCGCACGGCGGACGATCAGGAGTTTGATCTTGAGTTCACGGTTAGTAGCCTTCAACCAACTATCGAGGGCATCGAAATTGAGTGCGAGTACGCAACCCTATCTTATCCCCTGCCAGGGCAGGGATATGCATTGATCGGGGAGGACGTCAATATGAATGTTGCCGTGCGACCGACGGATGGAGGCGCAACTTATACGATCGGACCCGAATATGTTCCCGCTTACCCAGCGACCAAATTCCAGATGTTTCATGAATATTGGAAGGAATTCTTAAACGGACTAAATGCGCGGACCGCTAATTGGACCTCGGCGGCAAAGGCGCAGCTTACGACAGATGTTATCGAGCAGTGTTATCAATTCAATACCAGTGCAGTGGGAGCATGTGCAAGTGACTAAGAAAATCGGGATCATCGGCGCTAACGGCCAATTAGGTTCCGAGGTGTGCCTTTTGCTGAATCAGATGGAGGGCATCCAGCCAGTCCCTATCTGCAGGAATCAGGTTGGCGCCAGCTTTCTTCGGCGATGCGGCCTCGATGTCAGGCTTGGAACGACCGACAATGAGGGCAACAGTCGCAAGCTTCTCGAGGATCTTGACCTGGTCGCCGATTTCTCTCTTCCAACTGGCGCCTCTTCGCACGTGCTTTCGCAGATAACTGTGACAGTGACTAACATATCGCGCTTTGCACCTGCCGGAGTACCGTTTGTCTATCTGAGCAGCATCCTGGCGTTCGGCAATCCCGATTTTCGCGCCGATTTGCGAACCTATCGTTTCTCCGGTAGCGAGTATGGATCGACTAAACGATTTGCCGAACATTTGGTGCGGAAATTGTCGGCCAAATACGGCCGACCCGCATATGTGTTCCGAGTCGGCGTGGTCCACGGCGATCTACAAGCAGCGACGAGACAGGCACTCAAGGATCTCAGGGCGAGTGCGCATCTGACTGCCTACGTCCCGGATTGCGAATCCTACACCGTGTTTGCCTTTACAATCGCCGAAGCTTTGGTCTCGGCTGTTTATCAAAAGGATCGTCCGGGGTTGTATACCTTGGTCTCCAACCCGGCATGGTCCTGGAATGATCTGCATCAGTACTTGTGCGAAAAGGCAGGGGTTGAGCAAACCCGTGTTCTCATCCAACCGCAAAGAATCCGTTCTGTCGGCCTGTTGCGCAGGCTACAGCGTTCATTGTTTGGCGTGCTGCGAAAGCGGAAAGAGTTTCTCAAGGGCTACATTGGTGCCTTCTTACCGAAGGTTGAGCGGCAAATGCGGGCAACTTACCACATGCGGAACGCTGCAGCGGAGATTGGTCGCGGTGTAATGGAGAGCCAGTATATGCCATATTTCAATAACTTTAGTCGGTATCCAGGCAGGAGGCTGAGCGGACTCAGTGACAGCAGAGTTACCATGTTTGGCCCGTCGCGCAGGTTGCAGGCGACCATAGACCTGAGGGCTCGGCGAGAGTCACAATGATCTGACTTTCTACTCAAAGATTAAGATTATGGTGAACCGCAGGTGGATTGAAGGAGGACGCACATGCAACTGATCGAATCCAGGGCACTGCTTCCTACGCGACGTGAAATGGCAGTTCGCATATTCCGGCAGCGAGTTGTCTTCCTGGTTTGCTTCCTGCTCGTTATGGCTGGTTTTGTTCTTACGGGTCAATTCACCCCGATGTACAGAGCGGAGATGAAGATCCTCATTCGTAAAGAACGCGTTGATCCGAAAGTGACCACAGGGCAGAATAGTACTCCAGAATTGCAGAGTGTCGTTGTCCGGGAAGAGGATCTCAACTCCGAGGCGGAACTGCTCAAGGGAGATGATCTTCTTCACGACGTGGTCGTTCAGGCTGGATTGGTGCCGGCTGGCAGCAATGATCCAATCGCGATAGCAAAGGTCCTCCGCAAGATGAAAAGGAAATTAGACGTGTCTCCTGTCACGAAGACTGATCTCATATCCGTCAGCTATGAGTCTGCCAACCCCGAGCGATCGCGGCGGGTGTTGACAACTTTAGAATCGCTTTACCTCGCGAAACAGCGCAATGTGCGAGTGAACGATTTCCAAGTCACTTTCTTCGACCAACAGGTGACCCTCGAGCGCAACGCACTTGCTGCCGCCGAGGCAAAGTTACTCGGCTTTACTCGGACGAACCGCGTTGTGTCCGCCGCACTGCAGCGTGATCTCACTATTAGGCGCATGGAAGATCTGAACCAGGAGCAAATGCAGAACGCGGCCGAGATGGCCAATCTGCAAGGACGAGTCAAGAATCTGGCCACCCAACTCTCTGTCGAGGATCCGCGCATTGTGACTGAGAGCAAGACGGCAGACAATCCGCAACTTTTACAGCAACTCAAGTCCAGTCTTCTCGCTTTGCAGCTCAAGAGGACGGAGCTGCTGAATAAGTACGAAGCGCACTATCGCCTGGTGGAGGATGTTGACCGCGAGATCGCTACAGCGCAGCGCCTGATCGACGATCAAGCTAACGCTCTGATAAAGGAAAATAGTTCAAACATAAATCCAATACACCAAGCTCTCGAGACGGAATTTGAGGAAGGAACAGCGCAGCTTTCCGGACTGCGCGACAAGCAAGTGAAACTTGCTCAATCCTCGGCAGAGCTGGAGAACTCCGCGGAAGATCTGGTGGCTAAAGACTCGGAGCAGCAGACGCTCCTGCTGGACGTCAAGACCGCTCAGGATCAGTATCAGCTCTACGTCGATAAGCTCGCACAGGCACGGATGACTCATGCACTCGATAAGAATGGCATCCTCAACGTCGTAGTCGCGCAAGAGCCGGTCACTCCCACGCTGCCCCAAAGCTCTCTGCTCAGTTCATTGGCGGCGTTCTTATTCACAGGTCTGCTGCTCAGCTTAGGGGGCGCCTTTCTTGTCGACGTTTTCGACCCCACGGTCCGCGATACTGCAGAACTCGGCGAGGCGTTGAATGCACCTATTCTTGCCGAGTTCGGCCGCGACATTTACATCGAACGGGGGCTCCCATGAGCACAATGAGCAAAACCGTCCCTGCTACATCAGAGATTGCCGTCCGGCCGTCAGCTTATCGCACGTCGCTGACCAAACAAGCGCAATATGAGATCGAGCGACTTACTGAGAGCCTTTTCTACCGGAAAGGCGGGCTGCGCTGCCGATCCATTCTCATGGTGGACCTGGGTGGAAGTTCTTCCTCGCGCTGGGTCGCCACGGGCGTGGCCTCTGTACTGGGAAAGGCAATCCCCCATAGAGTCCACGTCCTCGCCGTCGGCAGCAACGTTGCAGAAATCCATCCGGCGTCCGAGGGCAACGAGTTGGATTCGTATTCCGGTAGCTGCATTCTGGAATGCATCGCAGACCCGACCTCGAGAGCCGCTGGCATGAACGTCCTGAGGGACCGGCTCTCGGCTATTAAGGCCGATGGCCTGACATCGATCATCCACCTATCGCAATCAAAACAGCAGGTCTTCAACCTCCCTTGCATGGACTTTGTCGATGGTGTAGTCCTGCTGGTACGGGCGGCTCAAACCCGGCGCGCAGCGCTGGAGGCAATCGAGCGACAGTTGGCTAGGGCTGGGACTCCCTTGTTGGGGTCGGTTCTTCTGGATCGCAACTACCCCATTCCTGAGAAGCTCTACCGCTTGCTCTAGAGGCCTTATCCTCATATCTCGCTGCCTGTTCGCGTCGTCCGCATCGGACTTCGTGCCCAGAAAAAAACCAACATTTGCGTAACTGCAAGACTGCAAGACCAGAACACACCGCCCGACTCGCTTGCGTTGGTGCGCGCGTCATTCCTGCCGTTAGCCTCACGCGCCTGCAAACCCTTCGCTTCTGGCTTCCTGCCCAGCACGAAACACCTCACCGTCTCCTCCTCCCGCTGGAACTCTCTCTTCGCAGCCGATCGCCGTTCCCGTCCGAACGACTCGCCGGCGTGCGTTGATGCCTAGCGGCCAGGGTCACGGTGCGGTAATATTATTCTGCGAAGAAACGAGCGGGAGTAGCTCAATGGTAGAGCATCGGCTTCCCAAGCCGGTGGTTGCGGGTTCGATCCCCGTCTCCCGCTCCATTGCTTCATTGCTTCAAGAAGTTGCCCTACCAAAGAGAATGTTTCTTTCTCAATTAGGCACGAGCGTTCGGGGAGAATGTCGGTCGCGGCTTTACCGGCGCTTCAGGGCTTCCAGTTCCTCCAGGGTGCGTGGCCAGTCTGATCCCAATAGGCGAGACAAACTTCGATCCGCAAGAACTCTGCCACCGGTCTGGCAGCGCGCGCAGTAATTCGTTTCTTTGTCGGCATAGCGAATCCGCAGAACCTTGTCGCCACATCTGGGACAGGGCTCGCCGTAACGCCCGTGAACTGCCATACCCTTGCGAAAGGCAGTGACTTTTTCGGGGAAGCCTTGCTTCGCCTCGGCTTGAAGTCGCTCCACCCAGAACCCGATCGTGTGCTGCGTGGCAGCAAACAGTCTTTCCCATTCTTCCAAGCTTAGTTTTTGCGTGAGTGTAATAGGGGATAGTCGCGCCGCGTGCAGGATCTCGTCCGAATATGCGTTGCCGATGCCACTTACTAGACGTGGATCGGTAAGCGCCCTCTTCAACGTGTGATTTTCGGCGGTGAGCGTTGCGCGAAACGAATCGGGGTCGCTGGAGAAGATGTCTATACCTCCAGGATCGAGCGACCGCAAGCTCTCCGCGCCGCTCAGTATGTGCAATGATGCGCGACGCTTCGTACCGGCTTCGATAAGAATCAGAGAACCATTGGGAAAATCGAAGGCTGCCAGACTCTGTCGGCCGACTAGTTTAGCCGCTGGCGTCCGCCAGTGTAATCGGCCGGCGATCATCAAGTGAAGCGCCAGCCAAAGATCGTTGTCTGTTCCAATTACAATGCGCTTGCCAACTCGTCGCAATTCCCGGACAATACGCCGCTCCACACTGGAAATAGGCGGTTGAGCGGTTCGCAGGAGAAAGGCGCTGGCCAGACGTATCTGCTCCAGGGGCTGTCCGACTATGCGTGATTCGAGCGCGCCAATGTATGCGGCAATGTCCGGCAACTCAGGCATAAGTATAAGCTGGTTTCTAGACTAGGCCCCACAGTGTCACTACGTCTCTCTTACATGTAGATGCGGCAGCGGCAGAGCTGATTCCGGCCCGCCACGAGCTATCTCGCAAAACGCATACTACTTTAAACTGATTGACCTTCTTTTAGTGCTCCATAGAATCGCCGCGCTTCTTGTGTCCTCTCCGTAAAGGAAAATCGAAAGAATGCAGGACCGGGTTGGATCCTTCATTCTTTGGCCTGGTTCTTGAACTGTTGCGCGGTTCCGACAAAAAACTCTTCGTATTTTCGTTTTCCTGCAGCACCGGAGGCTTCCCCGTTGATCTTTCCCCAAATGAGCGGGGCTTCGCCCGAATCTGGGATCGGGTGCACACCTTCGGCAGAATAGTAATAGTAGTGATCGCGAGCCCATCCATATTGCTCAGGCGATGACGTTCGCAGAATTCCGTCGGCAGGAATTCTAAGAACGTACTCGGCGCCCTCCGTTGATAAAGGTGGAGCACCTTGCACCTCAAACTCGACTCGAATCCAACCGGTGTATCCTTCGGGAATTAAGACGCGTGATGAGCGTAAGCTCGAATGCTGCCCAGTCCACCCGAGCCACAGTGCCAGGGACATCAACAGTGCGAGGCTGAAAGCCGCGACAACGATTCGCGTAGGCCAGCTTACAGCCATCGGGAAAATCCAACTGGCCGTGGCGCCTTCTGTTTTTCGAAAGCTGACGATTCCGGAGTAGACGGTGGCAATCGCGAGAAGAGCGAGGGAGACGTAAGCCAGTATCATCGGCTCACCAGAGCGAAGGGTTCGGTCCAAAGGCTATTCGGCTTACCAGACACGGCGCTGGATTTGTCGAATTTCGTCCGGACAACTTCAGCGATCCCCGGGCCGTAGAAGGACCAGGTCATCAGACAAGCGATCAATGCAATGCGAGCGGCTGCATGCGGCTTGAAAAGACTGATAAATGCAGCAATGAGAAGACCTACCGAGCCCAGCAAAGACACCAGCTCCGATGAATTAAATGGCGCTCCGTACACGGTCAGCGCCAGCAAAGTGTAGACGTGAAATCCCGTGGCCACTCCTGCGACGAAATAGAGGCAAAAGGGAAGCATGCTAAAAATGTAGAGCCGGCGAGCAAGTCGCCTGCCGTCAGATTCCACTTGTCTGATACTGCAAGAGCGCGAGGGAAAGTCGATAGTCGTACATAGCCTGGGCGTTGCTGATCTGTGCCTGGGTTTGCTGTAGCTGGCCTTGGCTGAGCTCAACGATAGAGCCCAAGCCCAAGTGGTAGCGCGCCTGGGCCAGGTTCAGCGCCAGATTAGCCTGATCGAGAAGTTGTTGCGTTACCGCCAGGCGCTGGTATGCCGTATTCGCGTTCAACCAACTTGTGCGCACATCGCGCGATATCCGGTCGCGTAGGTCCCGCAGTCGCTCTCGCGTAGCCTGTTCTCTTAGCGAGGCTTCTCGCGCCCGCGCGGTAAAAAGAAATCCGTTAAACACCGGTATGTCAACGTTGAGGCCGACGGCCCCATACCAGTTTGGAGAAATCGCTGGATTCCGGACGGGAGTATCTCCCACAGTTCCGAGGGCACGAATATTGGGAAAGAGCAAATCTCTCTCGGCCTTTTGAAACTTGGCCGCCGACTCGGATTGGAAATCGAGCGCCAATATTTCCGGTCGCACTGTAAGAGCAGTCGCGATCAGCTCATCCACATTCCCTGGCGGAGCAACGCTCGACGACGGATCTTCGACGAGTTGAAAGCTCTGCAGGGTAGAAAACCCGAGCACCGCGGACAGGGCGGCGAGCGCCGCATTCTCATTATTCTGCGCATCCAGCAAGAGTAACTTTGCCTGTGCCAGGTTCACGTTTGCGAAGCTAAGATCGAGTTCAGACTTTAACTTACTTTTGAACAAAGCGCCGACTTGGTCGGAAACGGTTTGCCGGTCGTTTACCGTTTGCTGCGCCACCGTGAGCACGGCGTGCGTTTGTAAAGCATTGTAAAAAGCTTGATCCACGGCCAGCAGGATTTGTTCTTTCGTGGCCAATGCATTCTGATTTTCTGCCTTAGCAGCCAGGCTGGCACTGGAAATCAAGTTCGTCGTGCGCCCAAAATCCGTTATGAGCTGAGTTACTGTGGCGCCGGCAGCGGCGCGCGGGTAAACGGTTGGATTGTTCAATGCACCCGCGGTGATGCGCGATCCCGGCTCCGAATCCACAGCAGTAAGGTCCATGGTTGCCGTCGGCCATAAATTTGATCGGACTTGCCGCGTCACCTGCTGAGACGCCAATGCGGTTAGTCGCGCAAACGAAATCTGAGGATTATTTTTGAGCGCGAGTGCCTGTGCGTCGCTCAATGACAGCGACGTCGATGGGACGGCAGCTGTTTGTGCGGCAGAGGCTTCGAGGCCTGCCACTGGCACGCTTGCCGTGTGCAGCTGCGCCTGTTGCGGAGCTGGAGCCGAAGGCAAACCGGATTGCGCCGCAGAACTTGATGTCTCTTGCGCCAGGCTGCAGGCCGGTATGACCAACAGCAGGCAAATGAGTAAAACGTTTTTCATTCGGTTGCTTCCAATGCTCGACTCGACGCGTCTTTGGCTCCGCGCTTGCCATAAACCAGCAAATACGCCGCCGGTACGATAAAGATCGTCAATAGCACCGACGAAGTTAGACCGCCGATGATGGCGCGGGCCATGGGCGTGTATTGCTCTGCGCCGGTTCCTAACTTCAGCGCCATCGGAATCATTCCGATGATCGTGGCCAGAGAAGTCATCAAGATTGGTCGCAGGCGCACTCGGCAGGCGGTAATGACCGCATCGGCTGGCGACAATCCCTGGCGCTCGAGATTGTGAGCGAAATCCACGATCAGAATGCTGTTTGAATCCGCGATACCCACCAACATCAGTACTCCCATCAATGACATGACGTTCAGAGTGCTGTGGGTGATCGGCAAGATGATCAAGACTCCGACGAATCCCATTGGTATGGCAAGCATGATCAGAAAAGGGTCGATGAACGACTTGAACTGCGCTGTCAGAATCAGGAACAGCAGAACAAACGAAATCAGAAATCCCAGTGCAAAGCTCTTGAATGAAGCTTCCATGCCTTGCACCATTCCTCGCACATTCACGCGGACATTGTCGGGAAGTTTTGTTTTGGCAAGAATGTCCCGTACCGCGCCAGTCACTCGCCCCAGATCTTCTCCAGAAGGAGTGACAAAGATATCGACCGCTCGCTGAATCTGGTAGTGGTCGAGTTCTGTAGGCGTCAGGATTTGTTTAACGTTCACAACGTTTTTGAGGACGGTAGTCGGCCGGCCCTGTCCGCCGCAGGCCCACGAAGCTCG
>Ga0185299_10002706_pt1 | contig 26226 bp, 21 predicted proteins | sample PaiPotPPA55metaG_FD_128002 | JGI IMG/M metagenome (GOLD analysis project Ga0185299, IMG submission 128002) | Iron sulfur acid spring bacterial and archeal communities from Banff, Canada, to study Microbial Dark Matter (Phase II) - Paint Pots PPA... ...
GAAAAGTCTGCGCGCCATCTCGCGGAAGCTGCAACAGCATGTCGTCATCCCAAGCACATCCGTTATGCGCTTGCAAGATCGCGACTGGGTATTCCGCAAAGATGGCGCGCAGACTTTTCGTCAAATCGAGGTGCACGCCCTCGGCGAAACGTCGGACGGCATGCACGAGATTCAGGACGAAGAGTTAAATCCAGGCCAGGAGATCGTGACCAATGCCCTTGAATTCTCGACCGCGATGGCCGGGCAAGCGAAATGATTCGTTACCTCATCGACTTTGCGCTGCGTAACCGCGTCCTGGTTCTGAGCGTTGCGATCATTTTGTTTATTTGGGGGATCATTTCCTTCCATCGCCTGCCCATCGAGGCCTATCCCGACGTTGCCGATACCTACACTCAAATCATCACCCAGTGGCCAGGACATGCCGCCGAGGAAATCGAGCAGCAAATTACGATTCCTCTTGAAGTCACGCTGAACGGCGTCGCCCATATGGCCCATCTGCGGTCGGTTTCCCTCGCCGGCCTGTCGGTGATTACCATCATCTACGACGACGAAATCACCACGTTCAACGCGCGCACCGAAGTGATTGACCGCCTGCAGCAAGTCACGCTGCCCAACGGCGTGAGTCCCAGGCTCGGCCCTGACTACAGTCCGACTGGCCAGATCATGTTCTACACGCTGACCAGCACGAATCCGAAGTACGACACAATGGAGCTGAAGACTCTCCAGGATTGGTTCGTCTTAAACCAATTGAAGTCTGTACCGAACGTTGTAGATGTCAACATATTCGGCGGTCCGACGCGCGAATATCAGGTGCAACTCGATCCCGGAAAGCTCGTCTCCTACAGCCTCTCACTAAGCCAGGTTGAGCAAGCGCTCGCCAACAACAATATCAACGCAGGCGGCGGATTCATTGAGCGCGGGCAGCAGGCACTCAATGTCCGCGCGGTCGGTCTGATGGCGAATACGGAAGATATCGGAGCCACCCTCATCAAGGTCGTAAATGGAACGCCAGTTCGCGTCCGTGATCTTGGCGTAGTTGTGCAGGCGCCAAAGGTTCGCCTTGGACAGCTAGGCAAGACTGTCCGGCATGAGGATGGAACAGTCATCAGCGACGACGACGTTGTCGAAGGAATCGTCTTACTCCGCAAGGGAGCAGAAGCCGATGCCACGCTGGATGCGCTTCACCAGAAGATTGTGGAACTGAATAACGGCCTGCTGCCCACGGGAGTGAAGTTCGTTCCTCATCTCGACCGCAGCGACCTCGTCCATTACACGACGCATACCGTGCTGCGCAACCTAACTGACGGTGTGTTGCTGGTAACGGTGATTCTCTTCTTGTTCTTGGGGAACGTCCGAAGCGCCTTGATTGTGACTTTCACCATTCCTTTTGCGCTACTGTTTGCCGCCATCTTGCTCGATCTCAGCCACGTGCCGGCGAACTTACTCTCGCTGGGCGCTCTCGATTTCGGAATGGTGGTGGATGGCTCTGTGGTCATGGTTGAGAATATCCTGCGGCACACCGGCATTGGCCGCGGCAAGAAGTCGTTCATCGAGATGATCAGCACAGCGGCCCACGAAGTTCAGCGGCCTGTCTTCTTTGCCCGCATCATCATCATTGTTTCCTACTTGCCGATCTTTACCCTTCAGCGAGTCGAGGGCCGGTTATTCCGGCCTATGGCTTGGACCGTTACTTTCGCACTGCTAGGCGCGCTCCTCTTCGCGCTTCTCATTGCGCCTGTCCTTTGCAGCATGCTGTTCAAAGATGACATCAGGGAGTGGCGCAATCCGCTGCTTCATTTTCTCCAGAAGCATTACGCTCACACCCTGGACTGGTGCTTCGATCACCTGAAACTGACGTTAGGGCTGGGAACAGCTGCGTTCGCAGTCATGTTGCTGATCGGTTTCAGTGGGATCATTGGCTCTGAATTTCTCCCGCATCTAGATGAGGGCGCGATATGGGTCCGCGGCACCCTGGCGCCGAGCACCGGTCCCTCCACCGGAATCGCACTCTCCGAACAAGCGCGGCGCGTGTTGGCGAATTTCCCTGAAGTCACCCAAGTCGTAAGCCAGGTCGGACGTCCCGACGACGGCAGCGATGCCAGCGGCTTCTATAACACCGAGTTCTTTGTGGACTTGCTTCCGCGTTCGAGATGGCGCAGCGAGTTCAAAACCAAAGACGACCTTATTGCCGCCATGGACACCACATTAAGCAAGTTTCCTGGGGTGGACTGGAATTTTTCCCAGCCAATTTCCGACAACGTGGAAGAAGCGGTGAGCGGCGTTAAAGGTGAGTTGGCAGTCAAGCTGTTTGGTCCCGACCTGAAAATTCTGGAATCCAAGGCCGATGAAATCCAGAATGTGATGAGCAAAATTCAAGGCGTTGCTGACCTGGGCACGTTCCAAGTGCGCGGTCAGCCAAACGTGAACCTGGTTGTGGATCGCGCTGCGGCAGACCGATTTGGCATCAACGTCAGCGATGTACAGGACGCAGTTGAAACAGCGGTCGGCGGAAAAGCGGTAAGTCAGATTTTAATCGCCGATCAACGCTACGACCTCACACTCCGTTACCAGCTGCCGTTCCGTCGCAGGGTCGAGGACATCGCGGGCATTCGAATCCTGGCGCCCTCCGGCGAACGCGTCTCTCTAGGTCAGTTGTGTCAGATCAAGCTGGAAGATGGCGCATCAACGATCTATCGCGAAGGCAACGGTCGCTACATCGCCATAAAGTACAGCGTTCGGGGACGTGATCTGGGCGGCACGGTTCGCGAAGCGATTGAACTCGTAAGGCAACAAATCCAGTTCCCGGAAGGCTACCACCTCGATTGGACCGGCGAATATGAAAGCCAGCAGCGGGCAAATCGCAGACTCGCCATCATTGTGCCAGTAACGATCCTTCTGATGTCCTTCATCCTTTATTCTGCATTCGACTCGTGGAAATGGGTAGGCCTTATCCTGGCAGTTGTCGCCGTATCCCCTCTCGGCGGATTTCTGAGTTTATTGCTCACCAGCACACATTTTTCCGTGTCGTCAGGTCTGGGGTTCCTGGCTCTGATTGGCGTTTCGGTCGAGGTCGGGGTCATCATGGTCGAATACATCAATCAGCTTCGCACTCGCGGAATGAATCCACGCGAAGCCGCTAAAGAAGGCGCATCACTCCGTCTTCGCCCAATCATGATGACCATGCTGGTGGCGACGCTTGGTCTTCTTCCGGCCGCTTTTTCTCACGACATCGGATCAGATTCGCAGCGTCCCTTCGCCATCGTGATCGTCGGCGGACTTATTGTCGAGCTGGTCGTGAGCCTGGTTCTATTACCGGCCTTGTATCTCTTTTGGGCGAGACCGAACGACAATCTACCCGCGCCCGAACCCGGTTTCTTCGGGGAGGGAGAGCATGTCGATTAAAGGAAGTGGGGCAGACTCAGCGAAGGTGCGCGCCGCCCGTGCTGCCGTTTCCTGTGTTCTGATGTTCTTTGCCTTTTGTGCAGACTCGCCGCTCCTCAGCGAGAATACGCCTCCAGAGCAGCAGCCCTCGTCATCGGGCCACGAGCTTGCAGTGCTCCTGGATGTGAACGGCAACCAAAGAAAGGTATTGGCTGTGGAGCTAAGTTTGGCCGAAGGCGTCATTGAGAACTTAGGTCAGCCCGGAAATATGTTCTCGGTGATCACATTCGGTTCTCAGCCTCCGGTTTTGTTGAAATCGAGGGTTCACACTGATGAAGCCCTGGCCACGATCCGAAATGTGAGCTTGGAACAAACAAGACCAGACTACCTTTCTGTTCGCCTGTACGAAGCACTGAATCTCGGGTTTGGACAATTCACAGATGACACTCGTCCAAAATCGCTTCTCATCATCGCAGAAGGCAACGACGCAAGTGGCAAGAGTTTCAAACCGGCGGTCTCCCGAGCGAAACAACTCCACATCACCTGTAACGTCGCGCTGGTTGCGGATCACACCTTTTACGGTTCAAAGGCAATACAAAGATACGGATTTTACTTGCGGGAACTAGCGGCAAAGACCCATGGCCGGTACATTGAAGTTGGAGCTCGGCAAAAGAAGGTTTCCGCTGCGGCGGCCCGATTTGCCAATGTCATTCTCGCCCAAGATCGGGTCGGGCCCGAGCGTCGAGCAAACCATCCGACGCGGAACTAGCCGCCATCACCGCGCGGGCAGTTCTGCTTGCAAAACCGTTAACTTGGTGGATGATGTCGTGCGCAGGCTTGGCCGTCGTGCGGACGGGTGCCGAGTCCGATCGAGGTGTGCACCGTCTGGCGTCAAGCGGGGGGGAGGGAGCATTTTGCCGTCGGGAGACTTGACGCCGCCCGTCGTTTGACTGGAAGAGAGAACTGACACCCCTTAGAGCGCCCCCTAAATAAAAAGCGAAAGCTCTGTGCTGCTGCTGTGTTGGTGCTGCTGCTGCGCTGGATTTATGCTGGAGCTGGAGCTGGAGCTGCGCTGGAGTGCGGGGTGATGGCGGCGAACCGGTGCGCGTGATCGGACGACTCGCAGGGCTGACACCGGACGTGCAGAGCCTGGACGTGCGACGATTTCATCCGAATGTTGTCGTTCGTCTGCCGCGACGCTCGCTTGATCCAAGAGTTAGCCCGCCCTTATTACTACAACTATGCCGGGCTGGGAAAGACAACTGCTGGCCTCGATTCCGCTTGCGCCTGCCCTGTTTCTAGTGCAAAATTGCGATGCTTCGCCGTTGGAGGGTTCCTTTGCGTCTAGAACTCAGGCTTATCCGTTTGTTGGCGCTAGTGTCTGTCTTTGCAACCACAATAGCGTCTCAGGCCCAAAACGCTCCCACAGCCGGGCCGAATTCCGATCCCATTTATCATCAGCTGCGCAACATCGGCCTGGACAGCGAAACCGTAACGGTCAAAGATTTTGAACTCAAGCGCGATGCCGCGACCTTTCACCTGAACGGGTACGTGTGCTTCGTCGCTCCGGTGAATGGCAAGGTTACTGGCGCTGTGTTCGTGGGTGACGGGAACATGGTGCTCGAGCCGCCTATTCCAATCGAGAAGTCCTCGCTGAAGCTGCTTACGAAATCGGATGAGTTCGTCGAGCAATACGAACACCTGGTGCTGCGCTTCACGGATTCGACCTACGAAGAAATCAAGAAGGCAGGAACGCCAGGCGGAAGCTGCGACGCGGGCTTGCTGCACGATTCCCAGAATGCGATGCGGCACAGGCATTTTATGAAGTACAACCTTGACGCTCGCATCCTGCAGGACGTGCTCAGCACCGATCCGGGCGGCCTGTTTGAAGCTTTCGTTCATGGGAAGAAATACAACGGCAAAGAGCTCTACTTCGTTGATCCGCACGGCGCACCAGATCTAGTTCACCCAGTCGATCCGAAGAGATCGAGTTTCTCACCTACGACGAAAACAAACTGGGCACCTGGGCAGCTTTCCATTTCTCGCGGGAATACAAAGACGGAAGCGCCACCGGCAAGCAGCAGAACTACTCGTATCAAATCACGCATCAGCAGCTAGACACCACGACTGAGAAGAATGCGCATCTGAACGGCAAGGCCACAACCACGCTGGTTTCGCTTGTGGATGGATTGAGGTTATCCCATTGGATTTGTATCGGACACTGCGTGTCCAAAGCGTGACTGATGAGAAGCAGCAGCCGCTTTCTTTCATTCAGGAGGATAAAAATGACGATGCGAATTTCTGGGTGATCCTGCCCCGGGCTCTCGGATTGGGAGAGAAGTACTCGATTACCACTATTTACGACGGCAAGGACGCAGTCGAGAACAAGGGTAGCGGCAATTACCATCCTCTTGCGCGCGAGAACTGGTATCCCAGCAATGTGGCCGGAGGCTTGGGCCAGTATGTGGCTTATGACATGACGTTCAGGATCCCGAAGGGCATGAAGATGGCGGCCACAGGTGTCCTCGTTAGCCACAGCAACGATGGCGGCCAGGACGTGACAGTTTGGAAGAGCGTCGTTCCACAAACGCTTGCGGGCTTCAATTTTGGCCGCTTCATCGTGGAAGAAGCCAAGCTCAACTCCCCTGATTATCTCGTGCAGGCTTATGTCAATGAAGAACCGCCGGATGACATCAAGCAGTAACCCGCGTGATAGGAGTAACCAGGGAGGCATGGGTGCGCCCGGAATGGGTCACCACGGCTCCCAATATGCTGTTGCGCTGGGCAACATGTCCACAACGCCTCTTCTGCAAAAGGCTTTGGCAGAAGCCCAGCTTTCGGTGCAGCTCTACTCAGACTACTTTGGCCCCGCGCCTTACAAGCAATTAGCGGTCACGCAACAGTGGGCGTGCAATTACGGGCAATCCTTCCCCGGATTGGTGTATCTCCGGCTCTGCTACTTTTATGACCCCACAGTCCGCCACGCGTTCCATATGGATTACCGTGATTTCGGTTACTGGAAGGTTGTTGCCCCGCACGAGGTGGCGCATCAATGGTGGGGGCACACCGCGGGTTTCGGCTCGTATCGTGACCAGTGGATGAGCGAAGGTTTTGCCGACATGTCGGCCTCCATGTATATCAAACTGATCGAAAAGAACCCGAAGAGGTTCATCGAATTCTGGGATGACGAGCGAACGATGCCCTGGAGCGGAACAATATGGGGTTTCGCGCTAACGATGCTGGGCCCTTAACTATGGGCTATCGTATGAGCAACGACAGGACCGGGTTCGATATCACTCGCAAGCTGATCTATCCCAAAGGCGCGTACATCCTGCACATGCTTCGCATGATGATGTGGACCGCTCAGACCGGCGACCAGAACTTCAAGGACATGATGCATGATTTCGTGCAGAGCTACGCCGGGCATGCCGCCACGACCGAAGACTTCAAAGCCATCGTGGAAAAACACATGACGCCTGATATGCAGCGGATTGGCAACGGCAAGATGGACTGGTTCTTCGACGAATACGTTTACGGGACAGCACTGCCAACCTACGAGTTGGATTCCAGCTTTGATAAGAACAGCGACGGAGATGTTGTCCTTTCGATGAAATTGACACAGTCCGGCGTGGACGAGCGGTTTAGGATGCTGGTGCCTCTTTATCTCGAACTCGCCGACGGACGTACTGCTAATTTCGGGCGCGTGACCATGGTCGGGAACACGTCGCAGGAAGGTAAAATTCCGCTCAAAGGACTTAAAGACATACCGCGCCGTGCCATAGTCAACTACTACGACGACGTGCTCGCGTCGTCCAACTAGTTCGAGTCTTTCGCGCAATCACTCGTTTCCCAATCATCCGCAGTCCACGAGTGATATCGGGATTTTGCGTAGAATGAAACATGGCGTGCGCTCCTAAATTCACTCCTCACCCGAAATCCGCACCCGGTGATTCTATGTAGTGAAGGGGGAATGCCTGGCTTGCGGAGTTCCTCACGTCGTTGCGCCTGACTAGTTGGCTGGACAGGCGAGAGGATTCCGCACTGCTTTTGGAAGAAACAGCCTGAGACCCAGGCGGAACTCGAACGAGCTATTGCGGTTCTAGAAGCCCAAGAATTGGAATGCCACAGATATGCGGGAACCGACCCTGCAATTCTTAACCGGGTATTGTCCACATACTGCGACTATCCGATGCAGTCGAGCGTATTCGTACCGACCGACCCCCAGCCGCCACATTTTGCGCTCCTCGATGATCGACCCGGTCTGCTCGCCAGAGTGTGGAAGACTATCACAGGGCGTAAGGGTTAATCCAACGTCCGCAGGTTGTCAGTTGGCGAAACCAGCGTTTATACGTTTTGACCGCTCGGCAATAAGCGTTATGGCGATTTTGTGACAGTAACCGCGACGGAAACCATGCCAGGACAGCCTCTATATTCGTTCATACGCCAGCATCCTTTTACTCCTCATCATCACTCGTCGCCCGTCTGCGAGTATCGACGCGACGTGCTAGTTGTGATGCGGCGAGGCGTTGGGACTTGCCGGCTAGGCCGAACCGCTAAGAGTACGATAAGGGTGCGCTTATTCAGGGCGTTTGCTGTCCAATTTGAGTTGTGCCACCGACTGTGTATTGGGAAAGCAATGAGGCGCTTGCTCATCCGTCTCTGTCACGATGTGACGCAAGGCGACTAGACTGCTAGTGCGTCCACAGGACGCGACAAGATGGTGGTGATATGCGATTTCTGAGTATCCGGCTCATCGTTTCTCTTATCTTGGCGGTCACGCTAGTGTCGCTCCTATCCTCCTATTACCAAGTGCGCGGGGAACAACGTAATCTCCGGAAAGATTTGGAGCGCAGAGCGGCGGTGCTGGCCGAGAGTTTGGCCGGCAACGTGGAACCGCAGCTTGAGAACGGATCGACGCAGACGCTGCAGGGAATCGTTGAGCGCTTCAGTAACCGAGAACGACTGGCGGGAGTTGCCGTCATCGACATGAAATTGCAGCCCGTCGCGCAGTCCCCGGGGCTCGCTCAGCTGATGCAAACGCGGCCCTCGGCTGTCTCCCAGGCGATGGCTGACAAGCGAAGGCAGAGCGAGTTTGTACGTTTGCCGGGGGGACCATCCCTCCACGTTTACGTCGTGCCATTCCACCACGACGACGAACTCGCGGGTGAACTCCTCATTGTCCAAGATGCAAGCTACATTGACGCACAGGTGGCGCGTATGTGGCGCGAGACCTTTCTGCGCGTGATGGTGCAGGTACTTTTGATCGTCTTGATCACCGTTCTGATTGTCCGCTGGAGTATTGCCGGGCCGATAGCTCGCGCAGCCCAATGGATGCGCGCATTGCGGACCGGGAAAGCTCCTGACTCTGCCATCTCGGATTTACAACTATTCCGGCCCCTGGCGAGAGAGATGACGAATATTGCGGAAAGTCTTAATGCCGCACGCTGGGCAGCTGAAAGAGAAGCACAGCTGCGCGAGTCGGGCGAGTCATCCTGGACTGCCGACCGTCTCTCCGTGCACGTACGCAGCAAGCTGAGCGGCAGTCGACTATTCGTGGTTTCCAATCGAGAGCCCTACAGTCACGTACGCCAAGGCAAAACGGTACAGCCCTTGGTTCCGGCCAGCGGGCTAGTCACCGCGTTGCAGCCCGTACTCTGCGCTTGCGATGGAACATGGGTGGCCCACGGCAGCGGCGACGCTGACCGCGAAGTGGTTGACACACACGATCGACTGCGGGTCCCGCCTGACGAGCCGAAGTACACACTTCGCCGGGTCTGGCTCACAAAAGATGAGGAAGAAGGCTACTACTACGGTTTTGCCAACGAAGGACTGTGGCCGCTTTGCCATATTGCGCACACGAGGCCAACTTTCCGCGAGTCTGATTGGAAACATTATCAAACCGCAAACCAGAAATTCGCGCTGGCCGTGCTGGAAGAAATGAGGGACACGGCTGCGCCTGTGCTGCTCGTGCAGGACTATCACTTTGCGTTGCTACCAGCGCTCGTGAAGAAACAACGCCCGGACGCGCGAGTCGCGATCTTCTGGCATATCCCGTGGCCGAATTCCGAGAGTTTCGCAATCTGTCCCTGGCAGCGCGAGTTGCTCATCGGCTTGTTAGGCGCCGATGTAATCGGTTTCCACATTCAGGCCCATTGCACAAATTTTCTTCAGACGGTGGATCGCACGCTGGAATCGCGAATTGAGTGGGAGCACTTCACTGTCAACCGCGAGGAGCATCGTACTGTCGTGAAGCCATTCCCGATCAGCGTAGACTTCCCTGACGCTCCTCCCGTGAGCCAGGAGCAACATTCCACCTATTTGGAACGTGGAAGTTTGCTACGGGAGCTTGGGGTCGATGCATTATTCCTGGGCGTGGGCGTGGATCGCGTGGACTACACCAAAGGGATATTGGAACGCTTCCTGGCCATTGAGCGCATGCTGGAAAAACGACCGACTTACCAAGGCAAGTTCACTTTCATACAGATCGGTGCTCCCAGCCGTACACATATTAAGCGCTACCATGACCTGCTCGCCGATGTCGAAGCCGAAGCCGAACGCATCAACTGGCGCTTTCAGACCAGCAGTTGGAGACCGATTGTTTTCTTGAAGCGGCACTTCAGTCACCCGGAGATTCTGCGGTACTACCGGGCAGCTGACCTCTGCGTAGTAACCTCCTTACACGACGGCATGAATCTGGTCGCGAAGGAATTCGTTGCAGCCCGTCATGATGAGCAGGGAGTCCTCGTCCTCAGCCGGTTCACTGGAGCTGCGCGAGAGCTCGTCGATGCCGTGCTTGTCAACCCTTATGACATTGAAAGCACTGCCAATGCGTTGTGTCGCGCCTTGGAGATGGAACCAGAGGAGCGAGCTGCTCGTATGCGGCGCCTGCGTAAACTGGTAAAGGAGCGAAATATTTATCGCTGGGCCGGCAATCTCGTTGCGGAACTCTGTGAAGTACGTCTAGATATAGAAGAAGGAAAGCCAGGAGACCGCGCAGGAGTTGCCGCTCAGTGAAGAGTGGCCGCACGTCCAGAGGGCGGCAACTACACAAGCCCGGACTGTGAGTCCAGGCGGAGTTCTGAACTACTCCAAAAGGCGGTACCGGCAGGAAACACATTAGGTATAGTCTCGCATCTTCAATCTCTTTCACTTGGGGAATAGGGTATTCGGAAGTAACTGTCGATATCACAAGCATGCGCCCTTTGTTCGCCTTTTCTGACGGCTACAGCCCAGATTATTAGTCCGAAAAATCAGTTTGTTTTCGCTCTTCATATCCCTGTTTTGCAGATCGTGGATAGCCCTCGTCAGCTTTCGCAAAGAACGGGGTCTGATCGTATTTTTCCCATTCTTAAAGCTTCTTATCGCGCACTCGGCAAGTCCGGACTTGCGAAAGAGGCGCTTCGTGGAAAATTCTTTTGCCTGTTCCCGGATTTCTTCCAGATACTTCGCGTCGACGATTCTCTCGTATTCGCGGAAAGTCTCATCCATCGGGTCGAGGAGTCCGGCTTCGGCCATCATCGACAAATCGGGACCGCTCGTCCAACGAGTTGACGTCTCTTTGCCAATGTAGTGAAATTCACCTGCGACGACATGCCGGCGCACGAGTAGGCCGATTGTCTTGCTGGATGGGGGGGACACAGAATACGAATGCACCTGGGCAAATTGTTGCGGGCAGCTCTTCACGGACTGCTACATCAGTGGCTACTGCGGCGAGGCCAAAAAGGCGGGAATGAGTCCTGCGGTTCGCAAGTACTTAGAGGAGCTGCCGCTTGACTCCGAGCTTTTGGTGGCGGATTGCAACGGACATTAAGCGCTTTTCAAGCCTGCTGCACCCAACCTGAATAAGTCCGCAACTTTCGCCACGAAAAAGTCTGCAAGTTTCGGCACCTTGGACGATGGTATGTTGAGGTGAGCTATGCGTCAAGTTGTAATGAGCGTGCTGCTGGGGACAGGCCTCGCAGTCTTGGGTCAAGGTCAAACTTCTCCGCACGCCATCGCGCAATCGCAAGATGTGCCGCAGTATCGGATTTCCTTTGAGCGCAAAGAGCCTGTAGCTGGTATTGACGCCCCGCCAGCCTTCAAGCTGCCCTTCGAATGTACTACTGATGGGACCGCGTTCATCACGATGATGCCAGTTGGAGGCGTCACGCAGCCGCCACTTTACGCACCGCCCCCATTGTTGCTCGTGTCTATTTCGCTCTCGGGACAGGCGCATACCTTTCCCATCGATCAGCCTACTGAGCGGCTCTACAACACAAGAGAAATCGACCACTACGCCTCCGACTCGGCAGTAGTTTTCCTCGTTGAGGCAGCTAGCGAGAACAAGCCCATCAAGCGAACGTACACGAAGTCCGATGGCACCTCCGGGGAGTATTCCTACAACAGCGCCGAACGGCACATGTTTCTCTTTTTTTTCGACCGCGATGGCAAACACAAAAGCACTTCCGAATTGGACATCGGCTTCAGGGCGCTACATATTGGAGTGTTTCCGTCCGGTACGCTGCTGGCGTTTGGATACGATCCGAAGAACCATTCGACACGGCTTGCGATGGTAAAAGAAGACGGCACTCTGCTCCGATCACTGCAAATCGGAAAGGGCGATGCCCCCGAGTCGATGTTCGGAACGGAGAACGCTTCGGGAAAAGGGCCCGCCGGCTATATCGAACCCGCCGAGTTCGTTCCCATTGGACACTCGATCACTCTCGTTCAGAACAAATCCGCCTTTCCGTTGCTTGAGGTAAGCGAGGGCGGCGCAATACGTGCGCTCCATCCGCAGTTGCCCAAGGGAGTTACGCTTAACAGTGTCATCGTCAGCGATCACAACCTGTTTGGTCAGGTTACAGGGGGCGAGCAGGACTCCATCTATGAGATCGATCCGCAAAGTGGCGCGGTCACGCGGCGGTTCGAACTAGAGGACGGCGAAATTCCCGCAAGCATCGCCTGCATTCATGATGGGAAATTCCTGTCATTTGACCACGGTGAAGGAAAACTAGTTCCCTTAGTCGGGACAGCAGAACTGTCTCGCAGTACAGCTTTCGCACCGCGATAAAGCCCTCGACTAAGGTCTATGACATTTAGAGATGTGCCACGCGTAGTAGGCCTCTTACGCCAGCGAGAACCGGGCGAGAAAGTGGCGACATTCTCCTCGCCAGGAACTGTCCTGCCTAAGATAAACCTAGTTTCCTTTGGTCCAGTTCCCGAGTCTGACAGCCGTTTTTTTTGTGAGAGCACAATCCCTATTTTACAAATGAGTGTTCTACATTCCTATTTGCTCGTTAGCCGCGTACACGCCCAGGGGGAGGGAGCATTTTGCCGTCGAGAGACATAACCCCTGAGGTGGTTTATCCCCCTTTTTCTTCCGCCTATAAGATTGGGCCTCAATCGCACCGCATCTCCAACTCCAGCTTCAGCATGAAAATCAGCACAGCACCAGCATCAACACAACAGCAGCATAGAGCTTTCGCTTTTTATTTGAGGGGCGCTCTAAGGGGTGTCAGTTCTCTCTTCCCGCCCGTCGTTTGACCCTCGGCTGAGAACCTCTTAAACTTTCATCAATAGACCCACTGGCCCGGTTTCCGCAGGAGGACTTCCCTGACTTCTACATGCCGATTCTGGCTGCTTGCTGCTTTAGTTCTTTCCCCTACGCTTGGGTTCGCCCAGAACTCGGGACCGGTGACGCTCAATAGTAGCGAGACCTTATTCGTAGTGCTGACTGCGATCAATAACTGCGGATACGACACTGAACTTGTGTCCTCTGATCCGCTACGGCTGGCCATTCGCGGTGAGGTTGGCCATAACCTTGAAGCCTCGGAAAATGCCAAAGGAGCAGCCGATTCGATTTGCGGTTTTTATCGCGATCACCAGCAGTCCGACCCTTCCCGCACACTCGCCCAATACGTTTCCCTGGCCCTTTACCTGACTCCTCCGCCGGCGCTGACGCCTAAAGTGAAGGAGGCTGATTTGCCGCCGGATGCGGCGGGTGTGCTTGGTCTGGTGCCGCTCATCGGCAAGTTCTTTTCCCAGGCTGGAATCCACGCTATTTGGGAGCAGCACGCTGCAGCCTATTCCGAACTGGGAAACCGTTACCGCGATGCTCTAGCCAAGATGATTTCCAGCACTGAGCTTTACCTGCGGCTCCCCTCCGGCAACTATCAAGGAAGGACCTTCACCATCTATATCGAACCCATGGGCGCGCCGTCGGAGACCAACGCCCGTAACTATGCTACCGAATACTACGTGGTCATCACGCCGGGCACCGGCGCCGGGTTGAAAACGGCGCAGATCCGGCACGCTTATCTTCACTATCTGCTTGATCCGATGGTGGGCAAATTTAATCTCGACCGTCTCGAGCCACTGCTGGAAACGGTGAAACTGGCACCCATGGAAGAGAGCTTTAAGGCTGACCCTTCCCTGCTGGTAACAGAATGTCTGATTCGCTCGATCGAGGCGCGCACACTCTCGGGCGGAAAGGCCCCGCAGCCCGACCAGGACCGGGCAGTGGATGAGTCTATGGCCCAGGGCTACGTTCTGACCCGGTACTTTTACGAGCGACTGCTTGATTTCGAGAAAGACAGCATTGGATTCAAGAACTCGCTGCCAACCATGCTGGCCCAGATTGACGTTCGCAAAGAGGAGAAGCGGGCCGGACAGGTACAGTTCGCGGCTTCTGCCGATCCCGAACTCTTGCATCTTTCGCGTCCCAAGGAAGGCAGGCTGTTGGTCACTGCCGAAGAGCGCTTGACCGCCGGCGACGCCGTAAGCGCAGAGAAGCTTGCGAAAGAAGCACTTGCAGAAAAAACCGAAGACCCAGGGCGCGCGTATTTCATTCTGGCGCAGATTGCCCCCAACATGAGGCAGGCGAGCGACTACTTTGATCAAGCGCTAAAGGCGACCAACGAGCCCAAGGTCGTGGCATGGTCGCATATATATCTCGGACGAATGCTCGACCTTAGAGATGAACAGGAGGGCGGTTCTTTGCGCGCCGAAGCGATCGTTCACTACCAGGCTGCAGTGAATGCAAGCACATCTTTGCCGGAAGCCAAAGCCGCGGCCGAGCAGGGTTTGCAGAAGGCCTATGCGAGGTCGACTGGAGCGCGTCCCGAGTCTCCAAAGCAGGATGATGATAAGAATTAGTTTCGCGTCCAGTTTTTCAGGGTGCGGCGGTTCAGGAGAATGGAAATGATGCGATCAGCAAGCTTGGTTGCAGTGATAGTGATGGTGATGGCACTGTCGCTGGCGGGACTGGCTACAGCGCAGGCGTCGGCGCCGGCAGCCAATCCGCAAGCCGCGGCCGGCCAGCCGTCGGGCAGAGCTCCTGTCCAGGCAAAAACCCAGGAGGAATACCAGGCTTACCAGGCAGCCGTGGGCAATGCTCAGAATCCACCGGCCATGGAGAAAGCTGCGGATGATTTCGCCGCGAAATTTCCCACGAGCGATCTTCGTGTCCTGCTCTACCGCGCCGCCATGCACAGCTATCAGACCACTGCGGATTCAGCCAAGATGCTCGACATGGGCCAGAAAGTCCTGACTATTGATAAAGACGATCCCGAGGCCCTGATCGGCGTGGCAGAGGTTCTCGAAGAACAGACTTCGCCCACCGATCTAGATAGAGACCAGCGCATGACCCAGGCAGTCACGTACGCCCAGCACGCTCTGGAAACGCTCGACACGGATTTGGCGGTGCCGGCTGGAAGCCCGCCCGAACGAGTGGAGGCCTACAAGAAATATCTTCGCGCCACCGCGTTGACTATTATCGGCACTATTCAGTACAAGCGGGAGCAATATCCCGACGCGGAGGGAAATCTGCGTAAAGCGATTGATGCCGACACGGCAAATCCCGATGCAGTGGTGATTCTGCGATTGGCGCTGGCTCTCGACCAGCAAAAAAAATATCCGGAAGCTCTGCAGCAGGCCAAGCGAGCGGTCGAACTCACTCAGGATAGTACCGACGTCGGCAAGATGGCGCGGAATGAACGGGACCGGCTGGTGGTGGTAACCGGAGGAAACAACACTCCGGTCTCTCCCGCCCCTCCGACTGCCGGATCACAAGCACCCGCCCCGCCGGCCCATTGAACCAGACAACGAAGACCAGGATGTCTCTATAGTGTCTACGCACTTGCAGGATGTGGTGAATCTCGAGAAAACCATCGGCCACATGTTCCAGCGCCCCGAATTGCTGGAGCAAGCGCTCACCCATAGCTCGCGTGCTAAAGAGGCAGATGGCAGTAATCACGCGAGTGGGTTGCGTGCTGCCGACAACGAGCAACTCGAGTTTTTGGGGGACGCCGTTCTGGGCCTGGTGACAACTGAAGAATTGTTCCGCCGATTTCCACAGTTCAGCGAAGGCCAACTGTCCAAACTGCGCGCCCATCTGGTCAGCAAGAACCACCTGATCCGTATCGCGGAGCAGCTTGATCTGGGAAGGTACTTGCGCCTGGGTCGAGGTGAAGAAAAAAGCGGAGGACGCGGCAAGGCGGCGCTCCTGGTGGACGCACTCGAGGCGTTGCTGGGCGCCGTGTATCTGGATGCGGGCCTTGAAACCGCGCGGCCACTGATCCTCCAACACATCGTTCTGCCGGAACTGGAAGGTTTTATTTCCTCCGGAACGGCGGGCAAGATCACCGACTATAAATCCGCGTTGCAAGAGAAATTGCAGGCCGAAGGCCGGCCCCAGCCCGCTTATGTCATGGTGAAGGAGTCCGGCCCGGAACATAAAAAAACCTTTACCATTGAAGCCCACTTATTGGCTACAGCAGATGGAGACCCGGAATTCGTGGGCCGTGCGCAAGGCTCAACCAAGAAAAATGCGGAACAGGATGCCGCCCGCCAGGTGCTTGATTATTTGGCGTCGCAGGTCCCTGCCGGCAATGGAGACCGTGGATGAATCCAGCATCATCTACCGCTCATCTTCATCACCCCCGGCTCTCCGGCTGGCCTGAGTCTATTCAGTGGTTTGTAGAAATTATTGTCATCGCCGTCTTCATTGTTACGTTCATTGCGCAGGCGTTCCAGATTCCCTCCGAGTCCATGGAGAATACTCTCCTGATCGGCGATTATCTGCTGGTCGACAAGCTCCACTTCGGCAAGGCCAACCTGGTGGACTGGATTCTGCCCTACGATAAGGTGCAGCACGGTGACATCATCGTCTTTCACTATCCGCTGGATCCCTCAGTTCACTTCGTGAAGCGTGTCATCGGCGTCCCGGGAGATCACATCCGGCTGATTAAAAAGCGGGTGTACGTGAACGGGGTTCCGACGGTCGAACCCTATGTTCGTTACTTCCGGCCTCATGACTCCTCTCCCGACGTCATGTTCCGCGACGACTTTCCCCGGCTGGACCATACGGTGGATGGTCTGAACGGCGGGTGGTGGTTGGAGATGAAGAAACTGGTAGATGACGGCCAACTGATCGTTCCAGAAGGAAATTACTTCGTCATGGGCGACAATCGAGATGACAGTTCCGACAGTCGCTACTGGGGCTTTGTGCCGCAGGAGAATATCGTGGGCCGGCCGCTTCTAATCTACTGGTCGGTGCGCAATTCCGCCCCGGAAATCGCCGCCAGTACCCCCGGTGATAAACTTTACCGGGTCGTCTACGCGATGAGTCATATCACGCAGATAACGCGCTGGGACCGTACCTTGCGGGTAGTCCGCTAAATCCAGAAAGAGGACGAGTGGCAAAGAAAGAGAAAGAAAGAGAAAAAGAGACGGCAAAGCCGTCGCCGCAGACGCAAGACGAGAAACCCCGAGAAACGACTGTCGAGTTTCTGGCTTCCCTGGCGAGCGTTTTGGTGACCGGTCTTTTCATCATCACATTCGTCTTCCAGGCCTTTGAGATTCCCTCCGCGTCGATGGTGGAAACACTGTTGATCGGCGACCACGTGTTTGTGAACCGGGTCCAGTTTTCGCCGCATACGCACTGGGTGGGACCGATTGTTCCGTATTCCCAGATTCATCGCGGGGACATAGTCGTATTTCTCTCCGCTGACCCTCGCACCCCCGAGCTCTACATTGTGAAGCGCATCATCGGCGTTCCCGGCGATCGCATTCACCTCCACAATGGCGAAGTCTATCGCAACGGCGAAAAGCTCAAAGAACCCTACGTAATCCACAGTCAGAGCGGTGATCCTGACTTTTCCTACGACCCCTACCGCGACGAGTTTCCCGCAGTGGCGCCCACGGAATACGGGAACGTCACTCCGGAGTGGAAGTTAACCCTGCCTCAGCACATCGAGAATGGCGATGTGGTGGTGCCGCCGGACAGCTATTTCGGCATGGGGGACAATCGCGATCGGAGTTTGGACAGCCGCTTCTGGGGATTCATTCCCAGGGAACACGTCATTGGTCGGCCCATGTTCATATATTGGTCGTTCGAGACTCCTGAATACCAGTACGAGCAGAAGGCAATGAGCCAGCGGCTCGGGTTTCTGGCGCATGTGGTCATCCATTTCTTTGACGAAACCCGCTGGAAAAGGACTCTCAAGGCCGTAAAGTGAAGACCCTGTTGTCCAGGCGCGTAGTGACTGCAGTTTTCCTGCTATTTCTCGCCTTGTTCCTGGTACGTCCGGGAGCAGGCCGCTTGCGCGGGAAGGTCTCACAGTCCATTAGCCAGGCCCTGGGCCGCAGAGTTGAGATTGGTTCGGTACATCTCCGGTTCCTTCCTCGCCCGGGTTTTGAATTCAAAAATCTCGTCATCCATGACGACGCTGCTTTCGGCGCCGAACCTCTGCTTCGCTCTCCCGACGTGACTGCCTGGTTGCGAGTCCTGCCGCTTTTCAGGGGACGAATCGAGATCGCCAGCTTGGGCCTGGACGAAGCCAGCGTCAACTTAACGCGAGACCCGCTGGGCAAATGGAACCTGGAAGATTTGTTGGAACGGACAGCCAGAAATTCCACTGCGCCAACTGCCGCGGAGAAGATGGAATCGCGACCCGCGTTTCCCTACATCGAGGCCGCAAAGGCCCGGATCAATTTCAAGATTGGGGATGAAAAGACCCACTTCGCCTTCACCGATGCCCGCTTTGCGTTGTGGCAGGAATCCGAGAATGCATGGGGAATGCGGCTGAAAGCGCAGCCTATCCGCACCGACGCCAACCTCACTGATACCGGAGTGCTCAACCTCAGCGGCATGTGGCAGCGTTCACCGGTGGTGCGCGAAACCCCGGTCCAATTCTCCTTTGAATGGAAGCAGGCACAGATCGGGCAGGCTTCGAAGCTCATCTATGGAAACGACAAAGGGTGGCGAGGCAACCTGGTCCTCGCCGGAGCTTTAGTCGGGACTCCGGGAAAATTAAGGCTCAGCGCTGATGCCTCGATTGACGACTTTCGCCGCAATGACGTGCTGGGGGGAGGCGCCCTGCAACTGGTCGCCCATTGCGCTGCCGAGTACAGTTCGCTGCAGAAAATGTTGTCCAATGTGGACTGCAACGCTCCTGCCGGCGATGGCTCACTGGAGCTGAAGGGTAGCGCATCCGGCCTGCCGTTTTCGTCATACGATTTCGTGCTGGTTTCAACCAAAGTACCAGCCCAGGCGGCGCTTTCCCTGCTCCGTCAATCTCGGTCGGGAATTCCCGACGACTTTGATGCCAGCGGCAGTTTGAATGCTAACCTGCAGCTTAGCCGCGGTGACCACGCGCAACAACCGCACTTGCGGGGTGACGGTAATGCACAGGATTTGCGCATCAACTCCCGCAGTCTCGTGTCTGAGATAGCTCTGGGCGTGGTTCCGTTTTCTTTTGCTCCCTTGGCCACCGATGGTAAGCCTGCCAGACTCGGGTTCGCTCCCCGCGACCCTTCGGTCAATAATGCCCGCTTGGAGATGGGTCCGGTCAACATTGTTTTGGGCCGGCCAAGCCCGCTCCGGGCTCGAGCTTCGTTCTCGCTTTACGGCTATCAGGCTGCGATTCACGGCGATGCTGGACTCAAGCAACTCCTGCAGGCAGCGCGATTGTTGGGTATTCCTGCCCCAGCGGTTACAGCGGATGGAACTTCATCGGTGGACCTCACGATCGCCGATTCCTGGGAGAGTACGACGCCACCAAAGGTCCTAGGCACGGCGCAGTTGCGCTCGGTACGGGCGCAGGTGCGAGGACTGAATGCGCCTCTGGATATCGCCAACGCCAATCTGGTACTGGATGAGAACGTGGTGCGAGTGCAGAACCTCAACGCTTCTGCCGCACAGACAACCTGGCGGGGATCGCTGCAGGTTGCCCGGCCCTGTGTTGCCCCTGGGGCTTGCAAGGTTCAATTCAATTTGCGTACCGCGGAACTCAACGCGGCCGACTTGAACGATCTACTGAATCCGTCAGCAAAGAAACAGTCCTGGTACAAATTCCTCTCGCGGAGCAACAACCAACCGCCATACCTGCTGCATGCAAGTGCAATCGGAAAAATCTCGGTGGATAAGTTGGTGCTGGGAAAATCCGCGTGCACGCAACTGACCACAGATCTGGATCTGCACGACGGAAAACTCAAAATCGCCAACCTCAAAGGACAGACTCTGACCGGCGAAGCGACCGGCGAATGGCAAGCTGACTTTTCCTCCCGGCCTCCCGTCTACCGCGGAAGCGGCAGCTTCGACGGCGTCTCCCTAGCCGCGGTTGCGGGCTTAATGCACAACGCGTGGATCGACGGAAGCGGCGCCGCGAAATATGAGTTCAAGGCTTCCGGTTGGGGGCTTCAAGACTTGCTCGATTCTGTGGACCTGACCGGCGATTTCGTCGTCCGCGATGGAAGTTTCCCGCGCATCAGCCTGACCAGCAAGTCCAGTGTTCTGCGCACTAGTCACTTCTCGGGAAAGATTCTGTTGCGAGAAGGCAAGTTTTCCTTTCCGGACGCGAAACTTGAGAGCCCAAACGGCGTTTATAAAGTGAGCGGAACAGTTTCCCTGACCGGAGGCCTGAACTTGAAAATGACGGGCGAGAGTGTTCCCGGCTTCGCGCTCTCCGGAACACTTCTAAAGACCCGTGTCTCCGCCATTCCAATCACCGCTGCCCAGGCCTCTCTGAAGCCGTGAAATCGTCAGTCCTATTGCTGATTGCCTTGTTTTGGATGTTTCCAGTCGCTGCTGCATCGGGAAAATCCAAGCCCGTTTCTACAAAGCCTCCATCCGACGCAGCCGTTATGGAGCAGAAGATGCTCCGCCTCCAAGCCAATGCCCGCTTGCCCCGCCCCGATCAGACCCCTACAGTCTTCCGGGAACAAGAGGTGAACGCATATCTCGCTTCGGACGAGATAGAGTTGCCAGCGGGTGTACAGTCAGTGAAGCTCGAAGGCACGCCCGGAATCATCACTGGAGAAACGAAAGTGGACTTTGACCGCGTTCGAGAAGGGGTTCACTCCTCGAACCCGCTGCTTTCGATCTTCAGCGGAGTCCATGACGTAGTCGTGGTCGCACACGCGCACGGCGCTGGCGGACAAGGATACGTACATGTGGACTCGGTCTCTTTGGACGGAGTCGAGATACCAGAGTTCGTACTGGAACTTTTCGTAGAGAAGTATCTTCAGCCCAAGAATCCGCAGATGGGTCTGGATTCGCAGTTCGCACTTCCCGACCGGATCGACACCGCCACCGTCGGCCTGCATAAACTCATCGTCACCCAGAAGTAGCGCGGAATCATCTGAAGCGGTGGGCCTTCAGCGCGGTCGAAGGAGCGACGTGTTTGTTGTTGTGCTATCTTGCAACGGGGTCAAACTCATGCCGCGATTTGAATACCGCAACATTGCGCCCACGCCACTGGCAAAGAAGGCATTTCTGGACTGGATTGAGCAATTAGACGCAGCATTCCAGAATCCTGATCCCGAGCGCCGCAGCAATGTGGTTCGCGATGCTCTGCACCAGCTTTATCTCGGGGAGGAACATGCCGGACTTGGTGGCGGTCTGGCGCAGCAGGCGTTGTTACATTCGTTCGACCCGCGCAACGCCAGCCTTGAGCCCGAATATTACGGCGATGTGGATGCCGCCAAGTACGCACAACGCAAGCCTCTGATTTGGTTCTGGATGATGTACGACCGCTCGCCTGTAGGCTTGAATCATTGGCTCGGCTTCCGCATGCGGGCAATGCTGGCGCGGCACGTTTTCAAACACTGCGGCAATAACGTGAAGATTTTCCATGGCGTGGAATTTTCGTTTGGCTACAACCTCACCGTGGAAGACAACTGCACCATCCACAAATACGTTCTGCTGGACGATCGTGGCGAACTGGTCATTCACGCTGGCAGTTCAATTTCCGACTACGCCAGCGTTTACACACACGCCCACGACTTGAACGACGGCATGCTCATCTCCAACCACAAAACGGAACTGGGCCCGAGCGCTCGTGTGACCTACCACGCCACCGTACTGAGTGGAGTACGCGTGGCCGAGCACGGAATGGTCGGCTCCATGGGAGTGGCTACCAAGGACGTCCCGCCATATCACATAGTTGGCGGAATCCCCGCGAAGACGATCAAGGTCAAGACCATCGCGCCGGAGTCAGGCAAGGATCCGGGCAGGTAGCAGCCAGTCGTTGGGAAATTTGTTAGTATCAAAATCAACTGGAAATGTCCTTCCAACGCGTTGATATCCTGTTTCAGATCTTTGGACGATTGACGGTTATCAGTGGGTGTAGTGCGCTCCCGGTGAACTCTTGATGGCTTTGCAAAATCAGCAGCGGAAGCGGGTCTTGAGTGGGATGCGTTCTACCGGCAAGCTACATCTTGGCAACTACGTCGGCGCGCTGCAGAATTGGGTGCGCATGCAAGACCAGTACGAATGCTTTTTCTTTGTTGCCGACTGGCATGCGCTCACCACCGACTACGCCGACACCTCGCAGGTGAAACAGAACTCGCTTGACGTGTTGCTGGATTGGCTGGCGGCGGGACTTGATCCTGAACGTTGCACCATGTTCATCCAATCCCACGTGCCGCAACATGCGGAATTGCACTTGCTGCTTTCGATGATTACGCCGCTGGGCTGGCTGGAGCGTGTGCCGACATATAAAGAGCAGCGCGATAACATCAAAGAAAGAGACTTGGGAACCTACGGCTTCCTCGGATATCCGGTGCTCCAGGCGGCTGACATTCTGATTTACAAGGGCGACTGCGTTCCGGTTGGCGAAGACCAGGTGGCTCATGTCGAGTTGACGCGCGAGATTGCTCGGCGCTTCAACCAGCTTTACCATCGCATTGAGAGAACTCCGCCTCCACCCGGTATCCCGGGCGGGATCCCGATGACAGATCCACGATTAGTTTTCCCAGAACCGCAGGCACTGAAGACTCAGGCCGCCAAGCTTCCCGGCACCGACGGGCGCAAGATGTCGAAGTCGTACGGAAATACGATCCTACTGACTGATCCTGAGCCATTGGTGCGCCAGAGGCTCAAGACCATGGTGACCGATCCCGCCCGCGTTCGACGAACTGATCCCGGCAACCCGGATGTGTGCCCGGTGGGTGATTTGCACAAGGTTTTCAGCGACCGCGCAACGATTGCCAAGGTGGACGTCGGGTGTAGGTCCGCGGGCATCGGCTGCATCGAATGCAAGGACTGGGCAGCAGATGCATTAGTGCAGATCCTGAGTCCCATGCAGGAACGGCGGAAGAAATATGAGGAGAATCCGCGCCTGGCCTGGGATATTCTGGATGCTGGGTCGGAGCACGCCCGTAAAGTCGCTTCCGCGACCATGAAGGAAGTGCGCGAGGCGATGGGCATGTCGCTGGATTACGAACCACCCAATACCGCGCCGGAGGCGAAGTAGCGAGTCAAATGGCGGACGAAGCAAAACTCGCAGTGTCGGAAGCATCCCCGGCGGAGCAGTCCTTACCCGCTCCCGGGCCGGTACTGGTTGCACCGAAGCAGGAGCCGAACGACTTCCCTTTCGCGGTCAGCGTAGACAGCGTCTATGAAGGCCCGCTCGACCTGTTGCTCGACCTCGTCCGCAAACAAGACATCGATATCTACGATATCCCGATTGCGAAAATTACCGGCCAGTATCTGGCCTACGTAGAAAAGCTTCGCGAATTGGATGTGAACGTCGCCGCCGAGTTTATCTACATGGCTGCGGTTTTGATTCACATCAAGTCGAAGATGCTGCTGCCGCGTGATCCTGCGGCGGCCTCTGAAGCGGACGACGATCCCCGCGCCGAGCTGGTGAATCGCCTCATCGAACACGAAAAGTTCAAATCTGCCGCGCAGATGTTGATGCAGAAACAGCAGCTCGAAGACGCGGTACGGTCGAACCCATCCATTCGCGACTTCATGGAGGCCGAGGGAGCCGAACCAGAGATTGCCGCGGACGTAATCGATCTGGTGAAAACGTTCCAGCAGGTTTTGGAACGCATCCGCTCCAAGCCAATCCTCCAAGTGGATGAAGAAACCGTCACCGTGAGTCAGATGATCGTGTATTTGCGCCGTCGTCTGTCGCTGGAAGATCGGCCTCTGCGCCTGAAACAGATTCTGCGAAACGTGCAGTCGCGACAGGCGCTGGTGTGCATGTTCCTGGCGCTACTGGAGCTGGTGCGCCTGCAGGCAATTCAGCTTCGCCAGGACCATCTCTTCGGAGAAATCCTGCTGCGTAAGCACGTTGGATTTGATGCGGTGATGAAAGAACAAGCCGCGATAAGGGACGACTGGAAGTAAGAAGTGGCTGGTGAACAGTTTCAGCAAATACACTAGCCACTAACCACTAGCCACTACTTATGAGCCTTAAAGCAAAAGTCGAAGCCATCATTTACGCGGCGGAAATGCCGATCACGCTGGATCAGATCGTCCAACTGGTGAAGGAATCTTTCGCTGCGGAGGGCGTGGACGACGCCGAAATCCGCTCCCAGGTGCGCGCTGCCATCGAAGAACTGACCGCCGACTATTCCTCGGACGATCACGGCATCGAATTGCGCCAGATTGCCGGCGGATACCGCATGTCCACCAAGCCCGAGCAGCACGACCTGGTGCGTTCTTTTGCAAAAAGTTTGAAGCCGCCAGTCCGCCTGTCGTTTCCTGCGCTGGAGACATTGGCCGTCATCGCCTACAAGCAGCCGGTCACCGTCCCTGAAATCAGCGAAATCCGCGGCGTGGACGCCGGCGGCGTCATCGCCACGCTACTCGACCGCAAATTGATCACGACTGCAGGGCGCAAAGAAGTAATCGGCCGTCCGATTCTCTACAAGACCACGAAAGAATTCCTGCTGCGCTTTGGATTGAAAGACGTGAACGAGCTGCCCAGCATGGAAGAATTCGAGAAACTGATTTCGGAATCTTTCCAGAGCGATCTGCTACCGGCGGATGCTCAGGCGCAGGATGCGCCGTCTGAAACCAGCGACGCCCAAGCAGACGCAAGCGTCGAAGCCGGCAAGACCGCATAACCTGCAAGCTATTGAACTGGGCTCAGGTAGTTGGTGTAGTCGCCTTGGTTTCGTAAACTATCCAGACTCGTCTCACAGATGCACTCCCGGTTGTGGATTCCTTCCGAATCGCCCTTTGCCCGTGATCGGTGCACAACCGGCCGCTATCTTCCGAATGACTGCCGCATCCTCAGTGGACGGGTTTCGCCGGGAGCACTGACATGTTTGCTCCCGTCTGTGCCGGATGCAGTCGCGCGTTGAGAAATTCGACCGCACGGTTGAAGGCGGCCGTAACGTCAGGATCGGTGCTGTCCCTGTCGAAAACGTGGCCTTTGCCGTGAAGCTGGATAAAGTCGTGAGGGATTTTCTCGCGCGTTAACCCCTCAATCATGTCGACCGATTGCTGAAACGGAACGTCCGTATCGGCGTCACCGTGTAAAAGCAGTGTTGGGGGATATTGGAGCGTAACATTTCGAATGGGGCAGAATCTGTCAAAGGCGGCTCCATCGCGTCGGGGGTCTAGTCCGGTGACGCGCTGAGGCCACAACCCCTGCTGTCGCAAGTAGACGTAGAACGTACTCCGTTTGTTTCCCGCAGGCGCCTCGGATAGCTCGGTGGTGCCCACTGTTGCCTCAGCTTCGGCTTGTGGGATAAGGGGCTGCTTCAAGTAATACGGGTCCGGCTGGCTGTACCACGTGCCTGCAACATCGCCGTACCCATAGAAAGCCACAATCACCGGAGGTCGAGGGTCCAGGGCGAAGCCCGCCATTAACGCCAAGTAGCCTCCGGCTGAATGCCCAACGATACCGAGCCGCGTTGGATCGATATGCAGTTCCGTCGCCGTCTTGCGCAACCAACCATACGCATCCTGCACGTCCTCAAGGATGCCGGGCAGCTTCGTCTCAGGTGCGAGGCGGTATCGATCGCCACTACCGTGTATCCTGCGGCGAGATACCGGTCGAGTTGATATGCCATTATCCACGACCGCTCGCCGAAGATAAGGGCACCTCCATGAATCCACATGATCGCCGGAGTGACCTGATCGGTAGCCGGTCGATACACGTCGGCCTTGATGTCTAACCCCTTCCTGTCTTGTACACGTAGGTCTGTTTTGCTGTCGGCTGCTGAGCGACCGCGAGCCCCGCTTGAATTGACACGGCGATAAGGGACAAGAGCCCTGGAAGTGTGGCTGATAGCCTAAGCTTGAATTTTTCGACCTTCATGTCCTCCCCTCACTTTGGAACTGGTCGTGTTATTTCGGTTGTCAGTTGAGACTTAGATGTGGGATGTGGTGAAGTGTCAACATTCCGCAATGGATGCGTGCCTGTCTGTCGCCGTGCGACCACATGACCTGCAAATCGTCCCACAAAACCCACGGTGCCATTGAACGTTTGGACGTTAAGCCCGGAAACTAGGTGGTAGTTGGTGAAAAATCTTAGTACTCTATCGACAAGTGCGCCGGCGCGGTGCGTTGGAGTGGACCGGAATGTATTCCGCCGGGGCACTTGCGATAGGGGGATTTGGACGAAG
>Ga0185299_10002708_pt1 | contig 26202 bp, 24 predicted proteins | sample PaiPotPPA55metaG_FD_128002 | JGI IMG/M metagenome (GOLD analysis project Ga0185299, IMG submission 128002) | Iron sulfur acid spring bacterial and archeal communities from Banff, Canada, to study Microbial Dark Matter (Phase II) - Paint Pots PPA... ...
ATCTTCGGACTGCTGCTCACAGCTTGTTTAGTCACTTTGGTGGCGCTCAGCTATCTGCCTGCACTAGCGCTTGGTCCAGTATTAGAGCGTTTGCAATCTGGAATTTGAATTTCCGCGTCTGCTTACTTTGCAATAACAGCGGAATGGTTTGCTAAATGAACAAGAATGCCCGAACAGCGGTGATCGAAGTAGGTTTCATCGTCTTTCTTTTTTATTCCAATTTGTTGATGGCGGAATTCGAGCGGTCAGGTCCTGGCATGAAAAGGGGCTTAGCTTGGGCAATCAAAGATATTTTCACGCCTGCCAATTTTGGGATCGCTCTAGTCGCCGCGATCATCAGTTACATCTTGTTCGGATTTCTTCGTAAGAGTCTCTAGCCACGTACTGATATTACCTTGCCGTCTAAATTCTATTCAAAACGCGTTAGGAAGAAGCGGATCTGCGGCTGCGATCGGCGACAACCGTAACCTGCAGGTCCTCGGCTAAACGAACGATGTTCTCAACGAAATTCCGGTCGAGTAACCTGTCTCTAAGCCCCCCTCGCGATGGGGCTACAAACACCTGAGTAACTTGATGGCTACGAGCAAATTCCACGACCGTCTTAGCGATATCGACGCCTGAGACCACGCGCGTCTCCATCTGAAGGCTACGCGCGAAACGAAGATGCTTTTCCAGCGTGTGGCGCTCTTCGGCCGGGAGCTCTGTGACGTTTGGTGTGCGGTGGACGAAAAGAGCGATGCAATCGGCGTGTAGGTAGTCTGCGACCCTTCGTCCCCGGCGAATGAGCATGGCCGTGGAAGGATCCGCGGTGACAACGATAAGAATGCGCTCCTTTGAGGCATCTCCCGGTACTTCTTGAGGAGCAGCCGTTGAAAGTCCTGCGTCGCTGGTCTCGTCATATGCGGTTTGTCGCAAGTCGACTTCGTGAGCGGCTTGACGAAGTGTCATTTCGCGCAGTGCGCCCAAATTAGAAGTCTTGAAAAACCCACTCAACGCCTTCTCGATGACTTCCGGCTTGTAAATCGCGCCCCGTTTCAAACGGTTCAGCAAGGCATCTGGCGTGACATCCACGGCAACAATCTCGGCGGCTCGTCTCACGACCCAGTCTGGAACCGTCTCGCGGACCTGGATGCCCGTCACTTGCCAGATCTGGTCGTAAAGACTCTCCAAGTGCTGCACATTCATCGTGGTCCAAACCTCAATGCCGGCTTCCAGCAACACCTGCACGTCCTCCCAACGTTTACTGCGTTCGGAGCCAGGTACGTTTGTATGTGCCAATTCATCTACTAACGCGATGTCGGGTTTACGTCGCAGCGTGGCGTCGGTGTCCATTTCCTTGAACACACGGTTACGATAATCGATCTGGCGAGGCGGCAGCATCTCAAGTCCCTCCGCTTGCGCAATTGTGTCCGGGCGAGCGTGCGGTTCAAAGTAAGCAATGACCACATCAAGGCCACGTTGCCTTGCCGCCTGAGCGTCGGAAAGCATCTGAAAGGTCTTCCCGACGCCTGCCGCATATCCGAGATAAACTTTCAGTTTTCGGCGTTGTGTTTCCTCACTTTCGGACATAGTCGGAGGTTACTGAGGAAAAACTCGTACGTCGATACCGTCACTGGCGCGGATGAGCCGCAAGACAGGATCGCCGAACAGGCGGTCACGCCAATTATCGTGTGAGCCGTGGCCGATGAAGATTTGCGTGATGCGCTTCTGAGTAGCAAACTCTCCTATCGCAGAAACGGGATCATCGCTCTGCAGTATTTCCGTCGTGGCGCCCGCATTGCGCGCAGCCTGCAAATAAGTCTCGATCCTGGCGGACTCCTCACAGGAAAGACCATGCCGGTGGATATACACGACGTAAAGTTCCCCTTGGAAGCGTTCTTTGTTACGAATACCGCTTTGGATCATGGCCTTCGCGTTTGATTCGGGCGTAATGCAAACAAGAAACCGTTCGTGAGTTCCGAAGACGGGCTGAATTCCATGCGCATGAACATAGGTTTCCAGCTGCGCATCGACGACTTCTGCAGTCAGTAACAGCGCAAGTTCGCGCAACTCCGACAGTTTCCGCTCTTGAGCGTTGCTGATTCCAATCGACGTCAGTTTTTCTCCCGAGCGCGCCAAACAAAGATCCGCCGGCACATCCACAATGACGATGTCGTCAGCCGCGAGGAGAAACGACTTGGGAATAGTTTCCGTGGTGTGCTTGCCAGTGATGGCCTGAACTTTTTCCCTGTATTCCTCGACGTGCAGCAGATTCACACTCGTCAGTACAGAAATGCCACTACGCAATAACTCCTGGACGTCCTGCCAGCGATGTGGGTTACGACTTGTAGCGGGATTCTCAGCACCTAATGGGTCTATAACGCAGACTTGCGGCGCGCGACGAAGTACAGCGTCCAAGTCTAAAGCTGCATGCTCTTCCGATTGCGAGGGAATCGATTCCAGTTTTTGCAGCAGCGCTTTCACGTCTTCAGATTGCTGGCCCTGAACGGCCCCGACGACCACATCTTCACCGCGTTCGTGGCGGCGTCGTGCTTCATCAAGCATGCGGTACGATTTTCCGACACCCGGCGCGTAACCAAGGAAAATCTTGAGGCGAGCGCCCCAGCGCTTGTTTTCTTCAGCTTGCACTTGCTTCAAGAGTCGCTCAGGACTCGGTCGTACAGGATCGGATATACGCATTTGCGGTGTGTAACCTCAGTGTAAACCCGGGCGACCCATGGTTCAACGCTAGCAAGTGTCATTACGAACACACCTCCGGAGTCACGGCAACTGGGAGAGGTGTTGACTGCAAATCTCTAAAACTCAATTCGCAGTCCGAGCTGCGCGGTACGATTTCCGCTGTTCTCGGCAGTCTGCACATTATGCACTTGCCCGAACGAAGATGCCGTGACATTCGTCGGAGGTGGCGCGAAGTTTGGATGATTAAGCAGGTTCGTGAAAGTAGCCTCGAAGCGCATGCCAACCCGTTCGGTAAGCCGCAGCCTCTTGGCCAGCCCTACGGCGACGGTGCTGGTACCCGGTCCTTCCAAAATACCTACGCCGCAATTTCCAACCGGGCAGGAAGGAATAGGGTTAAAAGCATTAATGTCGAACATGCTTCCTGTCGCAGGGTTTGCACGGTTGCTGTTGCCAATGCAATCCGGGCGCTGGAACGCGCCGCGATAGGAAATATTAAGGTTTCCGGGATCGAAGCTCGAACTTGTCGTAGGAGTCAGATAAGGACCGGTTTCCCACAGACTGACGGTGCTTACCGACCACTCGCCAAACAAAGCATCCAGAACGCGGTTCTCGTCATGGAAGAATTTTCGGCTCCTTCCTACGGGTACATCGTAAACCGCGGACACCAAAAGGCGATTGCGGCGAATCTGCGAGACGTTGCCGCGGTTAGCGGCAAGATTGAAACGATTGGCGACCGGCGTCCCGTAGATAATTTCAGGATTGAACGACGTGGGTGCGTCCCCGCCGACGTTGCCAAGACTTTTGGCCCACACGTGACTCGCTTGTAGCGTGAGCCCGGAGTGTGAGCGAACGTTCACCTCAGACTGCAGCCCTTGATAGCTCACATGGCCGGCGTTATTGGTTGAGAGAATTCTGCCCCAATTAGGATATGGCTTGGGATTCGGATTGGGAGAAATCGTGCTTGGCTCGACCTGGTTCAGGTCGACGGTTTGGCTCATGCGGTAGGAGTTCATCCCCACGTAGCTCTCGCGCAAGGTGACATCCGGGACGATTTCTCGCTCCACGGTCATATTCCACTGCGCAGACTGCGGATCGCGATAATCCATCGGCGTGTTTTGATAGAAATCTCCCGTTCCGGCGATGTTCAGGGGATTATTTACCGTTTGCACGTTCGGAAACTGGAATGTCGGATTACCGTTGGCATCCGGATTGAAGCTGGTGCGCACCACCGCGACGTCGATATTTGTAGTGTTAAAGGAAAGCTGGCCAAGATTGGTCATGGTGAAAATGCCCAGCCCGGCGCGCACAACGGTCTTGTTGTTGCCGAACGGCCGATAAGCAAAGCCGAGCCTCGGCTGGAAATTTTTCTTATAGAACTGCCGCAGGCCGGGGCCGAGACCCACGCTGCTAGCGAGCTCGACCGGTGCGCAGGGAAGTGCGTTGTTCACGGCGCGTACAACCCAGCGCAGTTTCTGCCGCGGTAGGCGTGCCGCACGTTATGCCGCTGCCTGCAACGCAGGTGTTGATGCCCTCGAGAAAGCCTGGCCGTGGCTGGTTTCCGCTGGGAATAATAATGCCTCCGTTCCGGATGTCAAACGCCGTCAAATTGGCGAGGTCACTGACGAATGGAGGCAGCGCCTGCCAGCGAAGACCAAAACTCAGAGTGAGTCTGTCGTTCACGCGCCACTCGTCTTGCCCATAGAGACCGGTCTGGATTGTGTGCGCGTGTACGTCAGGTCCCGACTGCGCGACATAAGTCTTCGTCGGCAAACCGAGTAGCAGGTTCGCCAAGGCATTGCCTGTGAAAATTCCTTGGTCGAAGGTAAAAGAGCCAAAATCGTCGGAGCCGCCGAAGCTCTCCAGATCAACATAAGCAACGCGACGCACATCGGCGCCGAATTTCAAGGTGTGTTTGCCTTTAATCCAGATGAGATTATTGGCAAATTGAATAGTCTGAGATTTCGTGGTGCCTGCTTTGTTCGACCAATCACCGAATAGTTGCCGGGATCGTCGCTGAAATTGAAAGTCGGAAAAGCGCCAGTGGCGGGATGATCGCTGATATTCAGCCCCTGCAATCCCAACGTTGAGATGGCGGTTGCGCCCTGAATAGGGAAAGTCACGTCCAATTGATAGTACGAAAGACCGAAGCGGGCTTCGTTAACCAGGTGGTCCGTAATTGTGAAATTGTGAGAAATAATTAAGTTTTTGTTGTTTTCCAGATCGTTGTCGGGGGCAGAAAGTTATTGACGGTATTTAGAAAGCTGTCCGTCAATGATTGCGAATTTAATCGCTTCCAGCTCCAGCGCACGAACAGCGATTGCTTGGCAGTGAGGGTGCGGTCGATGCGGACGTCATACCCGTTTGTATTGCTCGGTGTAGGTGTCTGCTGCAGATAGTTGGCAGTGACACCAAAGTTCGCTGCACCGTTTTGGATATTCGGGGCAGGCAGGTAATTGTTGGGGAGATTGAGAGCCACTGGGTTGATGCAGTCTCGCGAGTTAGTGCACGCGTGGCCGCTTGGAATCTTGTTCCCCGGGTACAGTTTCCCGGTATAAGGGTCAAGTAGCGGAGTGGACACCGCGGAGAAGTCTCCCGCTCTCATCGCCGTGGTAGGCACAAACAGAAACAGCGGTGTGGAATATCTCTTGCGATTACCTTCGTAGTCCGCAAAGAAAAATGTCTTGCCCTTGCCGTGCAGCAGTTTAGGAATTTCCAGCGGACCGCCCAGGCTACCTCCAAACGTGTGAAACACCTTGTGCGGCTTGATGGTCTGGCCGTTGATATTCGATCCCCAGACGGCGGCATCGAAAGCGCTGTTTTGCGTGTACTCGAACAGACTGCCGTGAAATTGTCCGGTTCCACTCTTGGTAGTGATGGTCACGTCGCCGAGCTGGGCGAACTCCGCATTGTTGTTGAACTCTGAGACTTTGAATTCGGCGATCAATTCAGACGACGGATTCATATTTCCTAACGCGCCATTCTGCCGAATATTCACAGTCGAAGAGCCATCGACGGAGTATTGCACCTGAGAGGGAAGTCCCCCGCCAACGGAAACATTTCCATTGGCATCCTGCTGCGCTCCGGGCACGGTAGCGAGCATTGCGAGAGGGCTGGTTGTCGTTCCGCGATAATTCACGGGCAAACTTGTAATTTGTTGAAAGTCCTTGGAATCCGAAATAGTTGCATCCTCGGTATTCATCATGGGCCCGGCGCTCGCGGCAACCTCGATGCTCTGCGAAGCAGAGGCTAACTTCATCGCGACGTCCAAGCGAAGAGTCTGCCGCGCATCCAAATGTACGGAAGATATTTTGAAATCTGCAAAACCAGCCGCGGTGACAACAAGAGCGTAGTTGCCAGCTTTAAGATTTACGAAACGGAACGCACCGTCAGCATCGCTTGTGGTCTGATGTTGTGACCCATCGTCCACGCTTAACCACCCCGACAATGTCCCCAAACGTGGACTGCGCGCTCGTGGACTGCGCAGATACGGTAATGACAAGCAAGATCATAATTGTCTTCGCCAGCATTGTGTTTCCCCCTTCACGGAGTTGGTCGAAAAATCGGACCCCGCCATTGCGATCAAGGCGTCTTTCTTGAGTGAAGAAATGGGGTGCTACCCCGTAATGTGCGGAGCATAGAAGACGACTCATAAGGAAGTCGTGAAGGATTACGCGAGAGAATCAATTGGGTAGATGAATATATTGGATTCATGTCGGTACACCACGCACTTGGGCAAATCCCTGCCACCCGCCAGATCTCCATCTCGAAAATGAGCGTAGCTACCTTATGAATTCCTTACGAATTGCTCAGGACTTCCTGAGAGGTCTTTCGCTATGGTTGTATCCGTTGTGCGGACCTTCCGTGTGCGGACAGAGTTTCGTCGCACCGGGCGCGGTCGGGGTGATCTATGACTCCCGTTATCCTTATAACGATTGCGTTCCTAAGTTGTTGGTTTTTGCTATATGCGCTAATGGAGTGGACACAGGACCCACAGCGCAAGCCCGGCGTTAGGCGCGCAGGAGACACCGAAATTCGTCAGAGACAACGGCGGAGCCAGCAGGTCGTCAATTTCAGAAGCAAGAAAGACCCTAGGAGAGAAAGATGCCTGTAACGGATTCGAAGATGAAGTTTACGCGGTTGTGCCTGGTAACGATTCTCTGCGTGACTATCGTCCCTGGTCGTGTCTTTGCAGACGACGGAACTCCATCTGGAATCGCGCCTTCAATCAAGCTGGATGCGCCCAAGCCAGGACTTACCGAACGAGAGCAATATCTACTCGATCGCGTCGAGCAACTCGAGAGACGCGTTGAAGAATTGGAGTCCAAGGGCGGCCAACAGGCAGCCCCTGCGGCAACTGTCTCGCAACCCGGGACGCCTGGGATGCCGGACACGGCAAGTAGCGCTCCGCCCGCGGGTGCGACAGCCATTACACCTGCGACAGTTACGCCAGCAAACGCAATTTCTAGTTCGAATTCCAGTTTGAGCCATCCGGCTATTGGCCCGCAACATGGGCAAGCAACGGAAAAGGGGAAGTCAGGTGGTACTGCGGTGGGCAGCGTGCCTGAAGAGGAGCCCTTCGCCTTCGCTGACTTTACGTGGCTAAACGGCAACTCCCGCACTAAAGACACGCCGTACGCGACGACTTTCTTTACCCCGGAAATCAGGGCAGACGTTGACTACAACTACAGTTTCAATCATCCGGCAGACGACACCATCGGCGGGTCTAGCGAGGTGTTTCGTTCTAATGAGCTGCACGTAACGCAACTAGGCGTCGGCGGCGATTTTCATTTAGACAATGTTCGCGCACGAGTCATGACTCAGTTTGGTTTGTATTCCCAGACTACGCCCCGAAACGACGCCAGCCCTGCACGTGGACAATGGAACCTGGATAACGCGTACCGTTATCTGTCGGAAGCATACGGTGGATATCACTTCAATGCTCTCCACGGAATCAACGTTGATGCCGGTATCTTCATGTCTTATATCGGCCTCTTCAGCTACTATCAATTCGACAATTGGGCCTATCAGCCTTCCTATGTCTCTTCCAACACCCCGTGGTTTTTCACCGGTCTTCGAGTGCAAATCTTTCCTACTGCGCATTTAAAAATTGAACCGTGGCTTGTAAATGGCTGGCAGTCTTATGGAAGATTCGACAACCGGCCTGGAGTCGGCGCGCAAATTCTGTGGCGGCCAACTGGTTGGTTGTCGGTACTTGGTAACCAATACGCTTTGGGCGAAGAAGCGCTGGGCAATCCTAACCGCGTCCGCTATCACAGTGACGACAGCATTGAAGTGAAGTACTTCGACAAGCCCGGACCGCGTCTGGATAAGATGGCGTTCTCACTGACCGGGGATATCGGATGCGAACACGGTGGCGGGGTGAGCTGCGCCGGCGGATCTAAAAAAGGCCCGAAGCAGAGCTTCCTGGGCTTCATGTTCTACAACCGTATGTGGTTTGACCGTGATCATTTCGGTCTAACTGTCGGTGGTGGGAAAATCAATAACCCCGGTCGCTATCTAGTATTGTTACCGCCAATCAACGGTGCGACAGCAGCTTCAGGCACGTCCTACTTCACGGAGAACCCCGGCGACGTCTTTAAAGCGTGGGACATGTCGGGAACCTTTGACTGGATGCCTAGCCAGTACATTACGTTCCGATCGGAGTTTGACCATCGCGCCGCTAACGTTCCTTATTTCACCGGGCCTGGAGGTATTACCCCGACATCGTGCCCGACGGCTCCCATCGTTGAGAATATTTGTGGCTCGCCCGGCGCGGTTGTGCCGGGATTCACGCCCGACCTCAAAAAGATTGAGAACAGAATCAATCTGTCCATACTCGTAAAATTCTGAAGGCTTGGGTGAATAGCATCTCAAGTTGGCCCCGACTAAAGGAAAGCGAATGAGCTACCGCCAGCGAAAAAACGGCAACGGAAGGAAACCTGCATGATGGACATTATTTTCATTTTCGCGACTGTGCTGTTTTTCACCTTAGCCATTCTGTATGTCCGGGGATGCGAACTGCTCGGAAAAGGACGGCCTCATGAACGTAGCTAACGCAATTTTATTGGTTATTTGCGCGCTGCTGTGCGGCTACCTGCTCTACGCATTGCTGAAAGCTGAGGAATTCTAAACAACTATGAGCGCTAACGGCTGGTTTCAAATCGGCTTCTTCCTGCTCGTGATTTTTCTAATCACTAAACCTCTCGGCGTGTTCCTGGCGCGGGTGTTCAGTGGCGAGAAAACTTTTTTGGACTGGGCCTTGCGGCCAATCGAAACCCTGATCTATCGCCTCACAGGTGTTGACGAAAAGCACGAGATGCGTTGGACAGAATATGCCGTCGCGATGCTGCTTTTTAGCGGAGTGTCCATGGCACTCCTTTATTTGATAGAGCGTGTGCAGAGATTTCTTCCGCTAAATCCGCAAAAATTCGCGAATCTCGAACCTGGGTTGGCTTTTGGCACTGCGGCGTCATTTACAACCAATACCAACTGGCAAGCCTACAGCGGCGAATCGGCCATGAGCTATTTCACACAGATGGCCGGTCTCGCGTATCACAACTTCGCTTCCGCAGCGGTGGGAATTGCCGTTGCTGTGGCGGTCATTCGTGGCATCGCCCGAAAGGAAACCGATAAGCTCGGGAACTTCTGGGTGGATACCACGCGTTGCTTGCTGTGGGTTCTGCTGCCGATCTGCCTGGTGGGGTCGCTGGTTTTTGTGTCCCAAGGCGCCATACAAAATTTCAAGCCATACACCACGGTGGAATTGATTGAGCCGCAGACCGTGCAAGTGACTGGTGCCGACGGAAAAACCACCACGCAAACCGTGACGCAACAGGTTATTGCGCAAGGCCCGGTGGCTTCCCAGGAAGTAATCAAGGAGTTCGGGACCAACGGCGGAGGATTTTTCGGCGCTAACAGCGCGCACCCGTTTGAAAACCCCACGCCCTTTTCAAACTTTTTCCAGCTGGTTTTGATTTTCACAATTCCGTCTGCGCTCACTTACACCCTCGGACGTATGACCGGTTCACAACGACATGGCTGGGCCGTCTGGGGCGCCATGGCGCTTCTATTTTTGGCAGGCGTGACCACCGCATATTGGGCAGAAGCGCGTGGCAATCCGCAACTAGTGGGAGTAAATCAAACTTCAACCGCGTTGCAGTCCGGCGGAAACATGGAGGGGAAGGAGGTTCGATTCGGAATTGCGAACTCCGCCCTTTTTGCCACGGTGACCACCGACGCCAGTTGCGGCGCCATAAACGGCCAGCATGATTCCTTCACACCACTTGGCGGCATGGTGCCGCTGATCAACATCATGTTGGGAGAAGTCGTTTTCGGCGGCGTGGGCGCGGGCCTATACGGAATCGTGGTGTTCGTAATCCTCGCGGTATTCATCGCCGGGCTGATGGTAGGTCGAACTCCAGAATATCTGGGAAAGAAGATCGAATCGTACGACGTCAAGATGGCCATGTTGGCAATTTTGGTCCTGACGTTCACCATCCTCGGCTTTTCCGCCATCGCCATCATCAAGCCTTTCGGAACATCAAGCATTTCGAATCCAGGACCGCACGGTTTATCCCAAGTGCTTTATGCGTATGTGTCGTCTGCCGGAAATAACGGTTCAGCGTTCAATGGCCTGAACGCGAATACCAGGTGGTACAACACCAGCACTGCCGTTGCCCAACTGCTGGGCCGCTTTTTTATGATCATTCCAGTACTAGCGATCGCCGGAAGCCTCGCAAAAAAACGAATCGTTCCGGAATCCGTTGGCACCTTCCCAGTGACCGGCGGACTGTTCTCGGGTTTGCTCGTCGCCACCATTGTCATTGTCGGAGCTCTCACCTTTTTCCCGGCCCTGAGTCTCGGGCCCATTCTTGAACACCTGCTGATGGCAGCAGGGAAATCCTTCTGAGGTTTTCATGGATCCAGTCTCACAAGTACGAAAACAATCTCTTACTGACACGAAGATTCTCACGCGCGCCACGGCGGACTCATTTCGCAAGTTAGATCCGCGCACCATAGTTAAGAACCCGGTCATGTTTGTTGTGGAAGTAGGGGCGTTGCTGACGACCATTCAGCTCATATGGAATGCCGTTCATCATGCGGGCGAGGTCAGCTTTGGACTGCAGATTACGCTGTGGTTGTGGTTCACCGTCCTTTTTGCCAACTTTGCCGAAGCTATGGCCGAGGGGCGCGGCAAAGCTCAAGCTGATACGCTGCGCAAATCGCGAGCAGAAACCGAAGCAAAACGACTAAGAAAGGATGGCACTACTGAGAAAGTGCCCAGTTCGCAATTGCGTTCAGGCGATGTGGTGGTGGTGACAGCGGTAGACTTCATTCCCGGGGACGGGGAAGTGATCGAAGGCGTAGCATCGGTCGACGAGTCCGCGATTACGGGAGAGTCCGCGCCTGTGATTCGTGAATCGGGCGGCGACCGCTCTGCAGTCACCGGCGGAACGCGCGTGCTCTCCGATGAGATCAAAGTACGTATTACTTCAAATCCCGGCGAGACGTTTCTCGATCGTATGATTCGGTTGGTGGAAGGGGCTTCGCGTCAAAAAACGCCGAATGAGATTGCGTTGAATATTTTGTTAGCAGGCTTAACAATTATTTTCTTACTGGCGGTAGTGACACTGCAGCCCTTCGCCATTTATTCTGGAGCCCCACAAAGCATATTTGTGCTTGTTTCGCTTCTTGTCTGTCTGATTCCCACGACCATTGGTGGCTTGCTGTCTGCTATTGGAATAGCCGGCATGGATCGCATGATTCAGCGAAATGTGATCGCGATGTCAGGGCGCGCAGTCGAAGCATCCGGTGACGTGGACGTATTGCTGCTCGATAAAACCGGCACGATTACTTTGGGCAACCGCGCCGCCACGCACTTTTTCCCCGCGCCTGGTGTAGAAGAGGCGCACCTCGCGGACGCCGCTCAACTTTCTTCGTTCGCCGACGAAACACCGGAAGGGCGCTCCATCGTGGTGCTGGCCAAGGAGCGCTACAAGCTTCGCGGCCGCGATCTTTCTACTCACCCGGCAACGTTCATTCCATTTTCCGCGCAAACCAGAATGTCCGGCGTGGATATGGATGGGCGCGAAATCCGTAAAGGAGCGCCAGAATCAATTTTGCAATTCTGCGCCAACCACGGAAGTGGAGCCTCGGCCGAACTGCAGGTTTGCATCCGCGATATCGCCAATGCCGGCGGAACGCCACTGCTCGTTTCGGAGAACGGCCGCGTGCTTGGCGCCATCGCGCTCACCGATATCGTGAAAGGGGGAATGCGAGAGCGTTTCGATCAACTTCGCGCCATGGGCATTCGTACCATGATGATCACCGGGGACAATCCTCTTACCGCAGCGGCGATTGCTCGTGAAGCGGGAGTTGATGATTTTTTGGCAGAGGCAAAGCCTGAAGACAAGATGGCGCTTATTAAACGCGAGCAAGCCAAAGGCAAACTGGTGGCCATGACCGGCGACGGCACGAACGATGCTCCGGCACTGGCGCAGGCAGATGTTGGCGTGGCCATGAACACTGGCACGCAAGCCGCCAAGGAAGCCGGCAACATGGTCGATCTTGATTCCAATCCGACCAAGCTGATCGAGATCGTCGAAATCGGAAAGCAGCTTTTAATCACCCGAGGCGCGCTCACCACATTTTCCGTGGCCAACGACGTAGCCAAGTATTTCGCCATTATTCCCGCGATGTTTGCTGGAGTGTTCCCGGTGCTGGGTGCTCTGAACGTGATGCGTCTGCACACGCCGGAATCGGCAATTTTGTCTGCCGTGATTTTTAATGCCGTAATCATCATTGCTCTCGTCCCGCTTGCTTTGCGCGGCGTGCGTTATCGCCCTATGGGAGCGGCCGCGCTGCTTCGTCGCAATCTACTGCTCTATGGCGTCGGCGGGATCATTGCTCCCTTCATAGGGATAAAGATCATCGACGTAATGCTCACCTATCTACGATTTGTCTAAGAGGCTTTATGAAAAGAAATATTCTTACCGCCATCTGGTTCACTCTAGTAACCACTGTCATCTTCGGCGTGATTTACCCGCTCGCAGTCACTGGTATGGCGCAGCTACTGTTTCACGACCGCGCCAACGGACAGCTCATCGAGAGAAATGGAAGGCTGGTGGGATCAAGAATCATTGGACAGGCATTTATCGGATCCGATTATTTTCACCCACGGCCGTCAGCCGCTGGAACCGGGTACGATGCCACTGCCAGCGGTGGCTCAAATCTGGCCCCCACCAATAAGAATTTAATCGAGCGAGTGAAAGCCGACGTACAAAAGCTTCAGGCAGAAAATCCAAACACCCCAATCCCGGTGGACATGGTGACCACATCGGGTTCCGGCTTGGACCCCGACATCTCTCCTGAGTCAGCAGAGTTCCAGATTCCTCGCGTGGCTCATTCACGAAACATGAATCAAGAAGACCTCCGTGCCCTGATACAGAAGCACACCAAGGGACGCGATCTGGGGTTTCTAGGCGAATCGCGCGTGAACGTTCTGGAACTCAACCTCGAACTGGACAGCCTTCGCAACGGGCGCTAACGCTCACGATTTTCGTCGCGGACTTTCGAGAGCTGACATGTCTGGACCCTGAAATCGGTACCCCATCCACGGTTCCGTCAAGATGTAAACCGGATGCGTCGGATCCTTCTCAATTTTCTTACGCAGTTGGCTTATCACTACTCGCGGGCTTTCCGTTTCCTCGCCATGGTCGAGACCCCATACGGTCTGCAATAACCTCTTGTGTGTGACAGGCTTCCCTTGATGTATGACCAGAAAGCGAAGGACTTCGAACTCTTTCGGAGCCAAAGGCACTCTTACATCGCGGACGTTTACCGTTCTTTTTTCGAAGTCGATACTCAGCTCGGGAAATTCAATTACTGGCAGGGACTCTTCAGGGGTGGAACGCCTCAATGCAGCGCGAATACGAGCGAGGAGCTCTCCGATCTCCGATCGCAAAAGGTTTGACGACATAATCATCTGCTCCGGCATCGAGCGCGGCGATCTTGTCACGCTCCGCGTTGCGGACCGTCACCATGATGATGGGCCCGTCAAACGACAATCGAATCTTGCTGCAAGCCTCGAGACCGCTCATACCCGGCATGTTCACATCTAGAGAGAAGAATAAGCTCAGGCCGCTCTGTGACGACCATTTCGATCGCCTCTTGCCCGCTCTTCGCTTCGATGACCTCGTACCCATTACTGGAGAGAGTCGCTCGGAGGACGCGTCGGATTTGCGGCTCATCATCGACAACAAGAACGGTGGCGACATGCATCGTTGAAAGAATCCTGTTCGGAGATGAAACTGACAAAGCAACATCAGCACTACAACCGAATGTTAGACGAAGGGGGCTAAAGAACGCCTGAGGGGAATATAAGGAGTTTGTAAGGAATTATGAGTTCGGTTTTACTATCTGCCGACAGAAACGACTAAGCCGCCTACAATTATCAATACCCCACCCAAAACAACGGAAGACGAAGGCTTTTCTGCGAACGCGAGCCAAGCAATCGACTGCCACGAGGAAAAAAATCGTTACGTAAACACCTAGGAGACGCCCGAATTGCCACGGTGGCGCATTAACAATGTAGCCGTATGCGGTCAAGATCAGACCGCCGGCAAGAAAAAAGCCGCAACGCTGAGTCATCGTCCGGTTGTGGAGGCCTGAACGCATCAGGGCATCGCCACCTGACTCCAGAACAGCGGCAAGAAACAGCAGCAACATTGATGTCCCATACCGCATATGAGATCTCCTCGGCCTCGGAAGCGCGAAAATTATTTCTAGAACGAGTCCACTGAATAGGTGGAAACCCTAGAAATGCTACGGTCAAGGCGCTACCCGGGAACTGAGTACGATTTTCGCCCTTTCGTAAATTATCCACACCGTTGCTAGCCATGAAAGAGATTTATACCAGGGGGCGGCGGTGGGCATGGCCACCCGGCGCCATAAGCGTGGGAGCGAAAGGGTCACAATTCCGCGCAATAAGACCACGCCTGCGGCACAAAAAAGAACCGTGCTGCGCTCATAAGATGTTATGACGAAATAGAAGAGCACTAGTCCCAGCAAAAGTCGAAACAAATACCAGAAATGGGTTCTCGGCCTTGCCGCCTGCATTGACCAGGAAATTATGCGCATGAATTCTAGAAATTGCCGAGCTCCGCAGATTGCGAACGACTGAGAAGCCGAGCTCCAAGCTGCTCATATTCAGAAATGAGAAAGGAAGCGTCTTGTCCCGCCAGTGTAGCAGCGTCTATTTCCGTCGCCAGCAAGCTCGCAGTCGCGATATCCGCGCTGCATCCCACGCAGTAACGTTCAGATCTACCGGGAAGTTCAAACAACTCTTGAATTCGGCCACACACACTGCACTGCGAAGATAAGTCTTCTTCACAACCCTTTGGTCCCATTGTCATTGAAGTTCCTCTCTCGCTGCGCACAACTTTCTGCCGCCGGTCGGCGTCGAATGCAGCGAAAATGTCACTCGGAAGCTCAGTATAGAAAGTGAGGCGTAAAAAAGTCCTGAACGATTCATTAGGAAAGTATGAGTACGAATTCGGAGTTTCCTTGGGTTGTTGCGTCGGCGTGGAGGGAATGGGGTCTGGCAAAACCGCGAAAATGACCATTCGGAAAGGGGTCAGGTCTCTAGCTTGAAGCGGGTGGACGCCAGCCGATACAGACGGCGCCACACGAGGCGATTCATGAGCACGACGATGGTGGCCATGATCAGCGTGGAGGCCAGCAGCACATCGAAGCGGCCCGAATCGCTGGCGCCGCTGATAGTGCTGCCGAGGCCGGGGGCAGAAACAATGCGGCCCTGAAAATGGAAGTACTCGGCGATGATGCTGGCGTTCCACGCGCCGCCAGAGGCGGTGATCATGCCGGTGATGAGATAAGGAAAAATCGCCGGTAAGGTCAGATAGCGCCAACGATCCCAGGTTGTGAAACAGAAAATACGCGCGACTTCTTTCAGGTCCGTGGGCACCGCCATGGCACCGGCGATGACATTGAACAGGATGTACCACTGGGTACCCAGGAGCATCAGCAGCATGGCGGCAATTTCCAAGCCGCCGCGCAACCGAATGAGGAAGAGCAAGAGAACGGGAAACAGCGCGGTCGCGGGAATGGAAGCAGCGAGTTGAACTATAGGCTGCGCAATTTTCGAAAACCTCGGACTGGATCCGATGGCGACGCCAACGGGAACGGTCCAAAGTGCGCCAAGGAGCAAAGCTGCGTTCACGCGCAAAAACGTGAATGACGCGCTGCGCAAAAGCGCGAAGTAGTCCTGTCGATGAAGGCTGGAGAGTTCGCGAATGCCGCGGAAGACGGCAAATCCCGAAGCTAACAGCACAGCTATGCCCAAGATTCCCAACACCCACCGACTCCCACGGCCCCGCCTTTGTTCAGAGAAAATGGCGCTGGCTTTCCGCGCGCCGCCCGCGAATGACAAGGTGAGCCAATTGATGAGGGGACGCGCGAGAAAGCGATAGGCTCGAATGACGAATGCGGCCCTGCCGACCAGTTGAAGGAGAGTCGAGGTTTTCGCTTTCGCGTCCTGAACTTGTTCGAATTTGAATTTGTCCGCCCAGATGATGATGGGGCGCCAGATCAGTTGATCCAGAAGAACAATGACACCGACCATGGCGGCCAAGCCATAAAGGACGGCGCGAGTGTCACCATTGCCTGCGGCGGTTTGCAAGAAGGAACCTAAGCCCGGTAGGCGGAAGTCGCGATCGCCAAGGACAAACATTTCGCAGGCCATCAGGAAAAACCAGCCTCCGGCGACGGACATCATGGAGTTCCAGACGAGACCAATAGTGGAGAACGGCAGATCGAGCTGGGCAAAGCGTTGCCAGTGACCGAAACGGTAAATGCGGGCGGCTTCTTTCAGTTCACGCGGCTCGGTTTTGAGCGAGGAGTAAAAACTGAAAGCAATATTCCAAACTTGGCCAGTGAAGATCAGCAGAACAGAGCCAAGTTCCACTCCGATTTGCCGGTGGGGAAATAAAGCGACCATGGCCAGCATGACCCCCGGCAAAAAACTGAGTACCGGAATCGATTGCAAAATGTCGAGCAGCGGTATGAGGATTATTTCCGCACGGCGCGAGTTCGCGGCAAGGTAACCGTACCCGAGCGCGAAAATCAGGCTCAAGCCGTAGGCTACGCCAATGCGCACCAACGAATACAAAGCGTACAGCGGTAAAGCACTCGGGCTTTGCGAAATGTGCGCGCCGGGTGCCACCGGCCCAAGCCACGAGCGGCCGATGGCGTAAATGCCAAAGACCGCGGCGAACAAGAACAACATCACAGCAATATCAATCAGAAACGACCACCGCCTGCGGGGGCCAATGGGACGAGCGGGAGCGAGAGGCGAGGAACCGGAATGCTGTGAAATCGGAGTCGTCGAGGTCACTTGAAGGTTAGACCTCGGTCAGAGTGAGTTTGCCGGTGGCGGCATCGTAGTCAAAAATCTCAGCGTAGCGGCCCCATTGAATGGCCGTCTCCAACTGCCGCCGCGACTCCGCCTCACTGAAATGTTCATCGATGAGGTCGTGGAAGAATTCGTCCGGGAGGGTACGATCGGTCTTGGCTTTAAGGGCTTGCTCCATTTGGCGCAACAAGGGAACGTGCGCGAGCGCTGCGGCTCGAAATAATTTCTTACGGGTTTGAATATCCGCTTTGGCGAATTCCTCACCTTCCGGAGTGATCACCGCGTCGCCTTCTTCCACACGAAGGAAGCCGAGAAGGACAGCCGTATCCACAGTCGGCAAAAGAGCATCCACTTCCAGGCTCAGATCATAAGCGAGGCGATGAAGGTCGGCGCGGCCGCCTTGATCTACAAGAATTTCGAGAAGTCCGGCCATGCCTCCGGGGCGCGTATGCGGAAGCATGATGGGGCGATGCGAAACTGCCGCGTCGCCGTTGGCTGCGGTATGGAGATGGTCTTGTTTGTCATCCGGACGAGTAAGCACGCGGTAGATGGTATCCACCAATTCGACGAATTGTGGAGTCTTGCGATCGCGCGGGTAAGAAAGATTGACCGCAAGATCGGCGTGAATATGAGCGGGATTACGGCCTAGCACAATGATTCGATCGGCGAGAACGACAGCCTCTTCAATATTGTGAGTGACGATAAAAATCGCGCGTGTGGGGATCTTGTTCTCAAGCCACAGTTCGAGAAGTTCGCCGCGCAGCGTCTCGGCGGTCAGAACGTCGAGCGCTGAAAACGGCTCGTCCATGAAGAGCACTTCAGGTTCGACCACCAGGGCTCTCGCAACGCCCACCCGCTGCTTCATGCCACCAGATAATTCCTTAGGGTAGGCGTTCTCAAAACCATCCAGACCGACCGCGTCGATAATCCGGAGAGCGCGTTTGTGGCGCTCAATGGGACGCATGCCCCGAGCTTCGAGCGGCGCCTCGACATTTTCCAGGACGGTAAGCCACGGGAAGAGCGCAAAGCTCTGAAAGACGATGGAAACGTTAGGAGATTCTTCGCGAACAGGTTGGCCATGCCAGAGTACCCCGCCGGCCGATGCAGGGGATAGTCCAGTGAGCATGCGCAGCAAGGTGGATTTTCCGCAACCGGAGGGCCCCAGCACGGCCACGATCTGCCCTGGGTAGACCGCGAGGTCGGTGGGCGCAATGACTTGTACGCGTCCGCCGTCGGGCTGGGTATAAAATTTCTCGATTTTACGCGCTTCGATGATTGGCGCTTCAACTGTGCGTGAGGTCCCCATAAGTGCACCTGGTCGACACAGAGGAAATGTCAATCCGAAACTTAAGTTTAGCAAGCTCGGCCTAAGAAAGTCGTGAACGATCCATTAGCAAATCATAAGCGAATGGTTTAGGGAGGTTGGGATCGGGGATGTTATATGTTGCGATACTTAACTCAAGCAAGTCTCGTTGATGACCAACTGGAAAGTCTAGATTTCCGCGACTCCGGAGAGTACGTGGCAGCGCTTACTTTAAGTAAGTGCGAAAGATTTGAATCATGTCCTCCGCGGCCTCCTGGGCGGATTTCGAATACCCTAACCGGCGTGCTTGAACTGGACGAAGGGGTGAAGTCGGCAGGATGCAGAAAATGGAGGACGCTCGGTGAAGTCAAACTCGCGCCCGCGATACGCGTCTGGACCGCACGGTCGCGATCAAGGTGTTGCACTCTCAACTGATCGTCAGCACGGAGCTAAAGGCCCGCTTTGATCGCGAGGCCAAAGTCATCTCACAGCTCCAGCATCCGAACATCTGCGTGCTGCACGACATCGGCTCGGAAAACGGCACAGACTTTCTAGTCATGGAGTTCCTCGATGGGGAGTCGCTTTCTGAGAAACTCAAGCGCGGGCCGCTGCCCACCGCCGACCTCCTGGAGATCGCCATCGAGGTTGCCGAGGCACTGGAGAAGGCACATCGCGCCGGGATCATTCATCGCGACCTAAAGCCGGGAAATGTGATGCTGACGAAGTCGGGAACGAAGCTGCTGGACTTCGGACTGGCCAAGCCGATGACCTCTGGTGTCACGTCTACGGGCAACTCCTCAGCATCGGTTTTCGCCGCTGCAACAACTATGTCGAGCCCGGCCTCGCCTTTATCCAGTGCGGGAGCCATCCTCGGCACGGTGCAATACATGGCGCCGGAGCAGATCCAGGGACTCGAGGCCGATGCCCGCGCTGACATATTCGCTTTCGGGTTGCTGCTCTACGAGATGGCGAGGGCAAGCGCGCCTTCCAGGGTAAGACGCAATCGAGCGTCGTCGGGCAGATCCTCGCAGTGGACCCCGCGCCGATCAGTTCGCTGCAGCCCATGGCGCCGCTGGCGCTGAGCCGGCTGTGAGCAGTTGCCTGGAGAAGGATCCGGAAGAGCGATTCCAGACCATCCACGACGTGAAGCTGCGCCTGCTGGAAATCAAGGAAGCGCCGGCGCTGGCGGTCTCCGCCCCTGCTGGAGAGGCACAGCGATCACTTCCGGCCCGGATGTGTGGGTCTACAACCCGCAGCGAGACGCCATGACGCGCTTGACATTCGGCGGGCTATCCGTGGGCTCTCCGATTTGGAGTCCTGATGGTCAGTACGTGGTTTTCGCGCGCTATGGCGATGGCCTCTACTGGACCCGCTCGGATGGGGCCGGCCAGCCTCAGCCTCTGATCGAGAGCATTGACTACCTGGTTCCAACGTCCTTCACGCCCGATGGCAAGCAGCTCGCCTATTTCGATGCCACCCGAATGGACAGATTTGGACCGTGCCGCTGGAAGAACAGGGTGGCGGGTTAAAAGCCGGGAAGCCTGAGCAATTTCTCAAGACCAGCTTCATCGATGTCTACGCCGTGTTCTCACCCGACGGGCGATGGCTGGCGTATCGTTCGAACCAATCGGGAAAAAATGAAGTGTACGTGCGGGCGTTTCCACCGCCGTCTTCTGGGCCAGGTGGGCAGTGGCAGGTGTCGAACAGCGGTGGAACTTTTCCTCGCTGGTCGCGAAACGGGCATGAGTTGTTTTACCAGTCGGGCGACCAGGTCATGGCCGCCAATTACACCGTGAAAGGCGACACGTTCGTGGCGGAGAAGCCTCGCGTGTGGCTTGCCAAACTCGGCGGGACGGAGTGGGACCTGGCTCCGGACGGCAAGCGCGTGTCCGTGCTGACGCCCGTGGAATCCCCAGAAGCCCCCAAGCAGGAACACGAAGTAGTATTTCTTCAAAACTTTTTCGACGAACTGCGCCGCCGCGTGCCCGCGGGCAAGTAACGTCGCAGTGCCAGTACACTTCTGATAAGCGATCGTGGATGTATGGTCGGCAACCCTTAGTGCGACCTGGAAAGCTGCTGAAAATGATTGTCTGGAGAGGAGGAACTCGATCAGACCGTGCGTCCCATCGCACGTAGCCTACAAGGCAGAGCGGGGAGGTAACGAACTGTTCTGGAGCCCTTGGAAAAATGTATCCACGCTCGCAAGAGCGGCACCGAAACCGTGAGGCAACGGTGTATCTGCCAGCATTAGGTGGAGACGGGCCTAGGCTTGATCGTACGAGGTTCTTAGAGGGCTGGGCGCCAGCGATGGCGCCCGGCTACTCGACCTTAATCGCGCTATGTCAGAGTTGCCCGTGATCCGGGAATATCCGAGGTGTCAGCAATGGGGAGAGCGGGAACGGTTGACCTTTGACGCCGACGGGTGAAATCATGATTCCGGTCAAGTGGATCGCGGTTCTTCTCGCAAACGCGATGTTGTTCGCGCCCTTCTGAGGAGTGTTTCCTGTGAAATGCACGAAAACAGTTACGCCAAGACTCTCGTTGCCAGGTTTCGTTTTATTAGCAACGCTCGCCTCATCGTCACAGGTAACTTCGTCCATCGCTGAAATCAAATCTCCCGATCTGAACCTGATCCTGCAACGCTTGGAGGACATCCAGCACCAGGACCCCGCTCAATCTCGACCCTATGAGGTGATTCGAGAATACAAAGTGTTGCGCGGCTACAATACGCAACCCACCTCTGAGGTCATGGCCCAGATCAATTTCGTGCCTCCCGACACGAAGACATACAAGATTATTCAGGCGAAAGGTGACTCACGGGGAGAAAGAATGGTTCGCGAGCTTTTGGACCGGGAAACTGACTCGGCAAAGAGAGTACACGGCGACGAGGTCACTAGGACGAACTATGACTTTGTTTTTCTTAGGCGAGAGAACTTCGGCGTCGTTCCTGAGTACGTTTTGAGCATCGTTCCGAAGCGGAAGGATAAATACCTCCTGCGCGGGCAAATCTGGGTGGATGCGAGCACTTTCCGCATCCGACGAATTCAAGGAGTACCCGCCAAGAGCCCCTCCTTTTGGATCACGACCCTTCATCTCACAATGCAATTTGCGCAAGTGAACGGTATGTGGGTACCCGTTTCCTTCGATGCTATCGCGACGATCCGCTTCTTGGGGGAGTACACCCTCGCTGGCCTAAATATCCCATACTCCGAGTCCCCATCCACTGTGCCGAAATAGCCATGTGCGATAACGTTTGGATGGCCGGCAACCCTGACCTTGGGATTATTTCAGGGTTGCCCGTCATTCAGAAGTGATCCGAAACTACGACGCAAGAATATGAATCAAATTGTGTTAGCGTAGTTCCGGCTAAATGTCACCACGATGCGATCTAGAGCGGGTGCAATCGGAAGATGGGAATCCAAATGAAAACACTCCTGCGCGGAGCACACCTCCATATCCTTCCCGCATTCATTTGCATCGCCATTTTGCCAATCAATCTTTCGAGTCAGGAACCAATCGACAGTAAGCTACTCTCCGGCATGCAATGGAGATCGCTCGGCCCATTTCGCGCAGGTCGAGTTACGACCGTCGCCGGCGCGGCTGACCCGAGCACATATTATTTCGGTACCCCGGGTGGTGGAGTGTGGAAAACTACCGACGGTGGCCAAGTCTGGCACCCGATTTTCGACAAAGAGCGGGTCGCGTCCATCGGCGCGCTTGGGGTAGCTCCGTCCGATTCGAACGTTCTATACGTCGGAACCGGGGAACAGACGAGGGGGAATGGTGTTTATCGCTCGACGGACGCAGGCGCCACATGGAAGAATGTGGGGCTGCAGGACGTGCCTTTTATACAGGCGATCATCGTCGATCCAAGAAATCCCGACATCGCCGTGGTCGGGGGAAACTCGGTCGGCTTCGCGATGCTTTGGCGGCCACTTCCGGCGACGGCAAAAACGGCAAACCGCGGAATCTTTAGAACCGTCGACGGCGGCAAGACTTGGACGAAAGTGTTCTCTGCCGAAGACTCGATTGGTGTTGTTGATCTTTGTTCCGATCCCGGCGATCCAGGCACGCTGTACGCAGTGCTCTATCGCCCCGCCACCGGCTTTGGTGATTCCGCGATCGAAGCCACCGCATACATCGTGAAGTCCGGAGATGGTGGTTCTACCTGGACTCTTCTTGCCAGCGACGGTCTACCTGAAAAGGCTCGCGGCAGGGTTGGCATCGCGGTCGCTCCGGGAACCGGTGGACGCCGCTTGTATGCAATCTTGGAACAGGGATTCTTCCGCTCGGACGACGGCGGCAAAACTTGGCAACAGTCCAGCAAGGACCCGCGGGTGATTGGCAGCGAATATTTCAGTCGCGTCTTCGTCGACACCCGGAATCCCGACTTGCTCTACGTATCGCAGACCTCAATGTATCGCTCCACCGACGGCGGCAAGACGTTCGAGGCTTTCGCTGGAGCCCCCAGCGGCGACGATTTCCACGTGGCATGGATCGACCCCCGCGATCCCGCGCGCATGATTTTCGGTGTGGATCAGGGAGCGATCGTCACTGTGGATGCCGGCAAGACCTGGAGTTCCTGGTACAACCAGCCCACGGGGCAGTTCTACCACGTCTCCACCGACAGCCTGTTCCCCTATCGCGCCTATGCAGCACAGCAGGACAGTGGTACGGTCGGCGTGCTCAGTCGCAGCGACTATGGCGAGATCCTTCTGCAGGATTGGTATTCCATGGGGGGCTTCGAATTCGCATTCATAACTCCCGACCCGGCGCATCCCGACCTCGTTTATAGCGGAGGCTGGTACGGCACGGTGGTTCGTTACAACAAGTCGACCGGCCAAGTCGCAACCGTCTTCGAGCGCGGCCAAAGATATCGCGCCTCGGCAATGCCGCCTCTGGTGTTCTCGCCTCAGGATGCGTCGACTCTCTACTTGGGCATGCAGTTTGTGCTCAAGACGGTCGATGGAGGAAAGAAATGGAAAGAGATCAGCCCTGACCTTACCGGCTATGGCGAGCAGGAGGAGCCGGAGAAGCCCGATCCGGACAAGCCCCGTCCTCCAGCTATCACCGCCCTGTCACCATCAACCGTGCACTCTGGCTTAATCTGGGCTGGCACGAGCAACCGGCTGGTTCAACTCACGCGCGACGATGGGAAGAACTGGCAAAACGTTTCTCCGCCCGGATTGACCGAGCCCACCCAGATCCTCTATGTCGAAGCCTCGCGTCACGCCCCAGCCACCGCCTACCTGACCGTGGGCGCGACGCGAGAGTCCACTCCTCCGTATGTCGCTCGCACCGATGACTACGGCCAGACCTGGAAGAAGATCGTCAACGGGTTTCCGGAACACGAAATGGTCCGCGTGGTGCGCGAAGATTCTAGGCGCAAGGGCCTGCTCTATGCCGGTACCGATACCGGCGTGTACGTCTCTTGGGACGACGGCGAACACTGGCAGCCACTTTCCCTGAATCTCCCCGCAACACCCATTACCGATCTCGAGGTGCATGACAACGACTTGGTAATCTCGACCTTCGGACGGGGCCTCTGGGTTCTCGACGACATCGCTGCCTTGCGTGAAATCAATTCTCAAATCACTGCTGCTGATGCGCACCTCTTTGTGCCTGCAACTGCCATGCGTGTGCGGTGGGAGAACTATCAGGACACGCCCTACCCTATCGAAACTCCGGCCGGCCAGAACCCGCCCGACGGAGCGATCCTCGAGTATTACCTGAAGACGCCGCCGGTGGGTGACATAATGCTGGCGATCTATGACGAGAAGGGCGCCGAGGTAGCGCGATTTTCCAGCGAAGCCAAGGCGGCCGAATATCTTCCGGCCAATGCTCCCAGCTACTGGTTTGCTCCAGAATTCACTTTGCCCAAGGCGGCGGGCGTCAATCGGTTTGTGTGGAATCTGCGGTATCCGCCCCCGCCTGCCCTTCCCTACGGGTACTTCGGCAAACTGCTGGAGTACACGGAATACACACTGGCCGATCACGCCATACCCGGTCTCACGCCGCCACAGCAACCTCGCGGCCCCCTGGTCTTGCCCGGCACGTACACAATAGAATTACGGGTTGGCGGTCAAACATTGCGACAGCCTCTGATGCTGGAGCTTGATCCACGGGTGCATGACTCGCCAGCCGACCTGTTAGACCAACTCGATTTGGCGAAGCGAATCAGCCGGGGCATGAAGGCGAGTTCTGATGCCTTTTACCAGGTCGCAGGATTGCGCAAAGCTTTAACCGAACGGACGGACGCCTTGAAGCAGTCAGAAACCAAAGAAATGAAGGACGCGGTGGCCGCCTTCGAAAAGAAGATCGATGCCATCGACAATGGGACCAAGCGCGCTCCAGGATTTGGACCCGTGAACCGCGATCTGGCCCGGCTCATCTTCAGCGTGGAGAGCGCCGACATCCGTCCGACAGACACCGTTGAGTCTGCGGCGCAACAAAATTGTGATGCCCTCGACAAGGATTTCACGAACTGGCGGCAGTTCAACGAACACGATCTCGCTGCCTTCAACGCAGTTCTTACCGCCAATAAACAGGCGCCGTTGCCCACCCTCACTGGAATCGGCAGCTCGGGTTGCAAGCCTTAGAGATGTGGGCTTCAGGGCTGCGCCAAAGCCAAGAGGGCGGAGTTTCAAGCTCCCTGCGGGTGAATTGTCGGCAACTCTTCTCTAATCCGATTACGGAAGAGTAGCCCGTCACACGACCGCAATGGATAGTCACGCGCCGAGTTAACCTGAGCGTGAGGACTCGCTAAATGGCCGAACGACCCACATCCTTTGCTCAGCAAGAGATCCTCGCGCCGCTGGGGTTTACGAAAGGAGAGCTTATCTATGTCGCAAAAACAGATTTCTAGCGGTGTGGTACACGAAGTGCCCGCAGATTTTAAAAAAGCACTTACATCCGACCCGCAAGTTTTAACAGCATGGGAGGATATTACACCGCTCGCACGCAACGAGTGGATATGTTGGATTGAGTCAGCTAAAAAAGCAGAAACTAGAAGCCGCCGGATCGAGTGGGGCTGTTCAAGCCTTAAGGATGGCAAACGACGCCCCTGTTGTTGGCCCGGATGCGCCCACCGCTGATTCCAAGATGGTCAAACGGGGCATTGCGACCGCGGACCCGAGTCGGCCAACTTCCAGTTTGCGCGTGACACCATCAGAATAATCGAAACTCCGCGATACCTTCCCTAATGGAATGGGCGATCAGACGGCAAGAGCCGCCCGGCGAGGGGAGCGAGGTCGGGCGGCGCTGCCCCATGAGGCCCCGGCGAGCGCTCGGCAGCAGCAGCGCCTTGTCAGGCCGCAGAGAGCGCACTGATCGTAACGTAATACCCGTCCGGATCTCGGAGCGAGAACTCCTTGGTTTGAGTGTTCGGATTCACGTGTGGCTCCTCTTCGAGCCGGGTGACGAGAGAGCGTGCCCTTTGAAGCGCCAGGTCGAAATCATCGACACGGAAGAACAACAGGAGCCCGTTGCCGGGTGTCCCGTGATCGGGGCTCATCAATGAGGGATGCTCGCGGGCGCCCACTCGTGGAGGCAGAGCAAGACAGTTCCATCTGAATCGAGGATTTGCCCAAAGTAATCATGGGCAGGAAGGGTAGCCGGCTGACCGAACAGCCCCCGGTACCATTTGAAGCTGCCCGGCACGTCGCCTACTAGTACGCTGCGCGCACATGCAGGACGTTCAGCCCAGCGACTCGATCGAGCTTTTGTTCCTGATTGTGTAAGCCAACGATGGGACCGGTGTTTTTCGCGTGCTGAGCGCCGATACTGCTTAGAT